>Ga0163144_10004572_pt1 | contig 31097 bp, 16 predicted proteins | sample OliLak19BULKMAT1_FD_123175 | JGI IMG/M metagenome (GOLD analysis project Ga0163144, IMG submission 123175) | Freshwater microbial mat bacterial communities from Lake Vanda, McMurdo Dry Valleys, Antarctica - Oligotrophic Lake LV.19.BULKMAT1 | ecosystem: Environmental > Aquatic > Freshwater >... | reverse complement strand
GCGGCGGTGCCGACAACTCGCCCATCCGTTGCGTAACGAAGCGAGACACCAGCGAGGGATTTGACACGCTTCGACGCAGCGGAGGTATAGCGTTCCATGCGCGGTAGTGCGCGAGGGCAGCGGATCGGTCGCATCAGCGGCTCAGTCGTAAAGCGACCAAGGCCTCGGCCACCGCATCGCGCTCGAGCGAACGGCGGTGGATCGGCAACTGTTGCCAGCTGGCATAGGAGAGGCGCGCTGCCGCGGCATCGCCACGCAGCTCTGCCGCGACCGCGGTGGCCAGCAGCAAGGCTCCATCGATGCCTGCCTGCATCGGCTGGGCTCTGAATCCAGCCTCGTCGACCCGGCCGAGGACGAAGGCAGCGAGGTGCCAGGTGCGTTGGCCCTGCTGCATGCGTCGTTGGGCCACCACCGCCTCGAGGAACTGTCTGGCGGCAGGCGCGCCGCCCGCCTGGAGGTGAGCGAGAGCGGGTAGCAGGCAGCATGCGACCTCGATCGAGCATTCGTGTGCGATCCCTGGCGCGGCGCCGAGCGCGTCCAGGACGCGCGTTGCTGCTCCGCTGTCGCCAGCGCGCAGGCTGTCGAGCGCACGCATGGCCTCCGCTTCAAGATTGCGTGTTCCGCGTCGCCGCGCGCTGTCGAGGACCTCAGCCACGCGACCGCGGAACAGCGCGAGACGGTCGGCGAGTTGCCTGTCCTCGGTCGAACGGCCCTGGGCTTGCAGCAGCTGTTCGGCGTCAGCGAGCCGGTCCAGGGCGATGAGGCCACGCGCTTGCATGGCGACGATAGGCGAGGCGAGCGCCCGCTCTGGCCGTCCTTGCGCGAGATCCCGCCAGGCCTGGTCGTCTGGGTAGGTACTGGTGATCTCATCAGCCCGCCCGAGCAGGATCAGCGCCCGGCGCTTCGCCCAGTCCTGATCGACGAAATCGGTGAGGATCCTGGTGTATTCGCCGCGCTGATGGCGAGCCTCCAGCACCACGAATCGCTGCGAGTCGAATTCACCCAGGACGCGGTCGGTTTCGCCGCAATGGACCAGGGCCGAGGCGACCAGACCGGGATTGCCAGGCAGCAGGCGCAGCACGTCCTGCGGTCGGCGCGCCGCCAGCAGCGCTGCGCCAATCGCATCTTGAGCCAGCGGATCACCAGGAAAGCGTTCCGTCCAGCTTGCCACCCAGCCATCCACCGCCGCCAGTTCTCCGCGACCGACACTGTCGGCGACCGCGCTGGCCCATAATTCGACCGCCTGGCTGCGCAGCTCAGGATCGATCTGATGGACGCGGATGGCGGCGGTGATGGCCTCGGAAGGCAAGCCCTCCTGCAGTCGGGCTCGGGCGGTCGCCAACACCACGCGGCCTTCCCAGGCGGTGCCGATCAGGTTGCGCCACGCCTGCTCGGCACCTGGGTTGTCGCCGCGCCGGGCGCGCGCCAGGCCGAGTCTGAATTGTGCAGCCAGGCTGAGCGGAAGCTGGCCGAAGGCCTGCACCAGCTCGGCATAGTGCCGCTCAGCCCGCTCGTAGTCGCCATCCGAGAACATCGCGTCGGCGATGGCGAGCGGACTGACCTGCTCGGGGGGCCGGCGCGACCACACCCGGACCTTGGAGAACACCTTGCCCGGGTAGTAGCCATACAGCGCAAAGGTGCCGGTTGGCAGCGGGAACAGGGTTTGGGCCGAGCAGATCGTCGCCCCATCGACGGCCAGGGCCAGCCGGTCGCCGTCGATCTCGGCGCGGATGCGGTAGGTGCGACCAGGCTGCAGGCGGAACGGGCTTTGCGCTAGGCGGTTCCCGTAGGCGATGCCGGCAAAGTTGTTGTCGTAGCCGCCGGTCTGGAATACGATGGGTTTGGACGCGTGCACGCCGTTCGGCTGGGCGGCGAGCTGGTCGAGGTCGCCCGGTACCCACATCACCGAGAGGTCACCGGCCTGCGCATCGGCGGCTATCATGCCGTCGAACTCGATCGCGGCATAGGGCGACATGCGCCGCCGCAGCGCCATGATGTGCGAATTGCCAGGCCCGGTGCTGAGCCTGCCACCGTTCACGGCGAACGATCCGTCCATGGTCATCCAGCGCGACAGCCATTCGGCACCGTTGAACGTCTCATCGACCACCGGGCTGCCCCACGCGTCGGGGCGAGATGTTTTGCCGAAGAACAGGAAGACGAGGCACAGTACCGCCGCCAGCCCGGTGACGGCAAGCGGCCAGCGCCGCCGATGACGGGCCGGCGGAGGGATGGTACGAACGAGGGCGGCATTGATGGCGATCTCCAGATCGCCAGCGAACTCGCGCATGCTGACCTGACGCTGGTCTGGTTCCGCCTGCAGCCCCTGCGTCATAACAGTGAGGATCGCCGGCGGCACCTGGCCGCGTTCGCGCTCGGACAGCGGGTCGACCGTGCCGGCAATCTTGCGCGTCCACGACTGGGTGCCGGTGGTCGACAACAGCGGTGGCCTGCCGACCAGGAGATGGTGCAGCACGGCTGCGAGCGCGTAGATGTCACTCGCGATGGTGGCAGGTTCCCCGCGACCGACCTCCGGACCGACATAGCTCGATGGTCCCCAAGTAGTGATCACCCGACCATGGCGCGAAATCGCGGCGGTTCCCGCGGTCTCATGCTGCCAATCCGCGGAGCCGTCCGTCAACCAGCCGTCGAGGCGAACGGCGCCGTGTTCTTCGATGTGAATGCAGCCAGGATGCAGAGCGCCGTGGACGCGGCTCTCGGCATGGGCGGCCGCAAGCATCTCGGCGATGCGCTGACATAATCTTATCCGTTTACTAATGGTCGCCAGCGGAACGCACGGGCGCCCGAGAGCGAGATCGGCGAGCGCCTCGCTCAGGCTGTGACCGCCGGTGGATGGCTCCGCGCTGGCGCAGGGCGTGGTCATGGGGCGTTGCCTCGGGGGCGGGGTGCGGTCGCCGGGATTTCAAGCTGGGCAGGGGCGGCGACTGCCCACCGTCCGTTCGCATCGCGTTCGAAGAGGATGGTCCTGGTAAGCGCGAATGGCAGGTGAATCGGGCGCCCCACGCCGGAGGTGGTGGTCCCGCCTGGTGGCGTGGCGGGTCGTTCGCCGTCGACGCGTGTGGGTTTTACCAGCGCTTGCGCGATGGTGCACGAACCCTGAAGCCGGACCTTCGCCGAGCAGGTTGCGCCATCGGCGGCCGGATCCACGCCGCGAACATCGACGCGCAGATCATCGAGGGTATAGGTCTGGGCGCTGGCGATCACCGGATTCTTCAGCAGGTAGGCCGCGATGCGCTGCGAGCGCATCGCCTCGCTGACGAGCGGCACGAGATCGACCGGCGGTACGCCTGCGCTGGCCGCTTGGCTACCGCAGCCGCAGGCAAGGCACACGGCGAGTAGGAGGACGATGGATGCACAGCTGGACCAGGCCATGCCGTCACCTCACATCAATGGGCTGGGTCAGGAAGCAGCGTTCGCGCTGACCGTTGATTGTGGTGTCCGCCCGGCCGACGCCGTCCCACGGCGGACGGCTGAAGCTGTCCTGGTCCCAGTTGAGGCCGGCGCGATGAAAGACGCCGCTGCCTGCCCCGTCGCCGGGATTCAAGTCGACCTGCGTCACCTGGCTCCAGATGTTGGCGCTGTCGGTGCTGATCGTCCCGCTCAGCGGCGTGCGCAGAGCCGGCCCGGCGGCGGCGATAGCCACATAGACCGAGCGGGTATGCTTGTAGTGCGAGCTGCACAGCTGGTAGTAGAAGTCTGGTGGTGCGTATTGCCGTGCATTCCCCCCGGTGCTCTGCGAGGCGACCACGCGCTGGGCTATCACCTTGGTGTTCTTCTGCGGCTGGTGCAGGCCCCAGGCGACGATCAGCGGATTGCCCCAGGCGTCGTTCCACGCCGCGCTGCGGCGGCGATCGCTGGCGTAGGCCGTTCCCGGATCGCCGATGGCGGCCCCGAAGACGTCGGCTGCCAGCAGCAGCTCGAAGGACAGGCCGGGCTCCAAACCTGCCAGCTTCCTGGACTCGGGCGCACCGGGGGTGATTCCGAGCGTCGGGTCGCTGAACGACAGTGCCGGTTGGCCCCACGGCCAGCGGAACAGGTAGGCCGGCGTGGTGGCATCGACATCCTGGTACAGCCAATCCTGGGTGACGCCGTTCACCTTGATATCGGGATCCGGCACGGTGATGCTCAATCGTCGGCTGGTGACGAAGTCTACCACCCCTGTCTTCTCGCCCATGGCCAGCAGGCGCGGGGCGATCAGCCGGGCGTGCAGGCGGTAGGCCGAGGTCTGCTCGCCAGAACCATAGGTAGTCAGCGCGTGCAGGATGTTCTCCATGCGGTTGGCGGTCGACGACGCATGCGCGGTGAAGCGAACCATATTGAAGGCCGGAACCAGCATGGCTGCGAGCACCATGATGATCGAGATGGTCACCAGCAGTTCGACCAGGGTGAAGGCGGGGGAGCGGCGCATGGCGGTCCTCACCATACCAGCGGCGGGGTGGCGAGGCGCTGGATCCACGGGATTGTCCCGCAGACATTGGTGCGCGAGGGCGAGGTGCCGGGGTGGTCTGCCCGCTCGGTACCGCTGTAGGATTGCGCCATCTCATTCATGCCGCCGCGATACTGCGTGTCCGAGGAGACGCGCGAGGTGCCGGGACTCCATTCCATTCGGTACCACAGGCGCACCTCCTCGACGACGGTCTGTTCGAACAGTGCCTGGTCGTTGTTGAACAGGTTGCGGCCAAAGGCGTCGACCTCGTTCCAATCGCGGTAACCGTAGCTGGACCCAGAGCCGGCGGTGACGACGAAGGTCGCCGGGCCGTCGCGATAGACGCGGAACCAGCCCTGACCGGCGAGCGCGAAAGCGAGCGGGCGCGGGTCGTCGGCCTTGAACTGGGCATAGGCCTGCGCCGCGGTGGTGACCGTGACGCTGGCGTCGACCGGCATCGGGGCCGGCTGCGGATCGGGGTTGCGCAGGAACGGCTTGCCGAACTCGGCATCCGCCGGATCGGCCGCAGGGTAGGACACCGGGGTGCGGATGGCGTTCGGCGTGACCACCGGGGCGATGGCGAAGGGCGGCCGCGTTATCACGTTCATCGGCGAGCGCATCACCGTACCGATGGCGAAGTTCGGGCTCGGCAGCCAGCGCTGCTTCTGCGTCAGGGTCAGCGGCCGGCTCAGGCCAAGGCGGGTGATCTCGCGGTCGAGGGCGGGGAAGTTGCCGGCGCTGTTCATTGCGTCGATGTCGACCTGAGTGTAGGCCCGCGCCTTCGGCCCCATGAAACCGTCCCTGACGTCGACCCAGCCGTAGCCCTCGGACTTGGTCTCGTCGGGATTGCGCTGCCACGAGCGCAGGTCGAGGCTGCCATCCGGGCGCACGCGGGCCGGCGCGGCGGGATCCTGGTCCCAGCCGATGCGCCCGGCTTCCTGGACGTAGAGCAGCCCGGCCATCAGCATGATGCGGGCCTGCGCGCTGCGCACTACCACCAGGCTGGCAGAGGCGTCGGCGCGCATGCGGGTGACGAAGGCGAGTCCGACGGTGGCGAGGATCACCGAGATGCCGGTGACGATGAGCAGGACGCTGCCGCTGCGATGACGCGACGTGAGAGCCATGTCAGTAGTCATCCAGGGTGGGATCGTTGCCGCCGGCGGGGATGGTGAAGCCGGCGTTGAGGTGCATGTCGGCGACCAGATCGAGTTTCTCGTCGGTGGCCGCGCTGGCGTCAGCGGGCCGCTTGATGACGTAGCCGACCACGCGCGATCCGGCAGCGCGCGGAGTCCCTGTCCACACCCGGTAGAACCACATCGTGGCGCTGCCGCCGGTCTGGTGCTCGAGGCGCTTGCTACGCAGCTCATCGGCATTCGCCAGCCAGGTTGCCCAGCCGCCGTCGCGGTGGCGCTGCTGCCGCGCCCCGCGCAGGGTGGTGCCGAACGGCGTGACGTAGATGCGCGCAGCCTCCTCGCGGACCAGGCTCGACCAGTTCAGCGTGGCAACCATGCCGTGGTGTGCCGGCCCAATATAACGGAAGTAGCTGCAGGTCACGTCGGGCCACTTCTGCGGCTTTTGGAAATACAGCGGTCGGGTCACGGTGTGATAGAGGAACATGCCGGTGGTCTGCTGCTCGGTGCGCACCGAGACCATGTTGCTGCCCATCGAACCGTTGCCGGCGCCTGGCGCCGTCTTCACTGCCTGGAGGTGGCGCAGGAAGGTGGTCGCAGGCAGCGTGTCGAGCCGGAAGTTGGTATAGAACGAGGCGGCAGGCGCTGCGCGCACGTAGTTGTTGAGTCCGAGGAACAGGTCCATGTCCTGGGTCGCCAAGCTGTTCGACATGGCATCAAATACGCCATAGAACAACGGCTTGACGTGCGAGGGCAGGTACTCGTACAGCCCGTAGTCGCCGAGCGAGCCCTTCAGACCGAGGACCTGGTTGGGCAGCCAGTGGTGCAGCGGCTCGACGGTGCCGAAGGACGGCCGGGACGAGGTCGGAGCGTAGGTCTGCGCCGCGAGCAGCACGGAGCTGAATGGGCTGGCGAACATGGCGTACAGGCCGTAGCGATGGTCGCCGTAGAGCACACCTTCATACCACCTGCCGCTGAACTGGGCTTCTATCGGGTTTGCCCAGTTCCACGTGCGTGCGTCCGCTGCCGACCAGTGGTAGTCGGCGTCCCAGCCGCGCTCGAATTCCTGTGGGGCGGCCTGGGTGGTCGACGGGACCGGTACGGTGTTGGAGCGGATCCGCCGTGGCTTCCACACCTCGCCATTGGTCCACGGGTCAGCCGCTGTAGCGTAAGCGGTCGCCGTCGCTGCCGTGTCGCCCGGAAGGAGCTTCATTTGCGCGAACGGCGTGAATGGGCCGCCAGACGGCCGCATGGTGACGCCGAGGCGACCATAGCCCCAAGAGGTCAAGCCCGAGAGGTCGGCGGTCCGGCGGTTGCCCAGACCCTGGGTCAGCGGTTCGGTCGGATCGGGGTTGGCCTGGCCGGACGGCAGCGCCGCCTCGGGATGGTCGTAGGCGGTCCAGTAGTCGGCCTCGTCGAGGACGGTCTGGAAACCGTGTCGAAGGATGGCGTTCTCGTTTGACAGCGCCAGCGATAGCGAGATCGACTGCATCGTGCTGCGGAACCCGGCGTACAGTGCCCAGATGATCAGCAGCCCAAGGGCCATCGAGACCATCAACTCGATGAGTGTGAAGCCTGCAGGATGAGGGCGTCTGCGTGGCATGGTGTTCACCGCAGCGACTGCGGCAGGCGAGGGTCGTAGAAATTGAATCGCGCCACCTCGGTGGCGCGCAGGCGGACGGTCGGCGGAGTGCGTCCACGCTCGAGCGTCGTGTTGTTGTTGCGATCGGCGCCGTACAGACCGCTGAACACCTGCTTCGGGTCCTGGCCACGGAAATTGGGCAGGTTGCCGAGGTCCTGGATATGATTGTTGTCCATCCCCGCGTTCACGTTCACGCCGTAGCCCGGGTCGGTGAAGGAGTAGCCGGTCGTCTGTCCGATGGTGTCGACATCCTGGATCCAGTCGATCATCGGTCGTCCGGTCGGAAAGGCCGACACATCCCGGGTGAATAGCATGAGCTTCTCCGGGTTGCGGAAGCTTGGACGCTCGGCGTCGCCACGGTCGAATTTGTTCATCATTGCGACGATATTCGATTCCTGCGACGCCCAGAGCGTGTCGACCCCGCCGTTCCGGGACGGCAGCCGACGCGCCTGGGCAGAGTTGGCTGATATCCGTACCATGGGGTAACGGCTGGCATCGACCGGGGCGCCTGGTGCGGTTTCGAAGTCTTCGTAAGACTGCCAGTCGACCGACCAAACCACGATCTGCCGGCAGCGTTCGGTCGGACTGAAGGGCGCGGTCAGGTTGAAGTGCGCGGGGTCGCCCCATGGCGAGGACGCCCCGCTGTCCATCATCAGGGCATTGGTATGGTTGCGACCAATGCGTGGCACCACCTGCGGGGTGATCCAGCGCCATTGCCTGGCGGTGACCGTCGAGCCGGCAATGGTTCCGCTGAACCACGGGAATGAACCGCTCGCCGAGGTGTAGCCACGGCTGCTGCCGGTGGTCGGATCGATGGTCAGGTCGAGCCACAGGTCGCCGCTGCGCGAAGCGCTGGTGGCGTAACTGCCGGTCGGGAAGAGGTCGTACTGGACTAGTGGCACGTCCATCATGATCGGGCGATTGGCTGGCCGGCGCATCGCCCAGTCGTACGGATACGAGGCGCAGTAGCGCATCAGCGTGTGCATCATCGCCTCGTTCCAGCTGGTCAAGCGCGCCAGAGTGATGTAGGCGGGTGGGGTGCTGTCGGCCGTGACCACTTGCGCCGGGACATCGGGCGGCAGCGCGATGGACGCGGTGATGGCGGGGGCGCTGAGGTACGGCACCGGCCAGCCGGACATGGGCGCAGCGTCGATGCGGTAGGGCGGGACGTAGACGCCAGGATAGAGGCCGGGATAGGCCGAGGTGACATCGGCTGGCGGGCCGGCATCGATGGAGGCGAACTGCGCCGCGGTGTAGTGGCGGGTCAAGCACATGCCGGCGAAGGCGACCGCGCGCAGGGCGGCGACGTACTTGGCGGTGTTGGCCTTGTCGACGATCATTGCATCGACAGCCGCGTGCAGGCGCGGATTGGTGTTCTCGCCGGGCCGTCCTCCCGGCAACGCCGGGTCGTAGGCCGGGATGTCGCCGCCCAGCGCGGCAGCCAGCGGGCTGCTGGTGCCGCCGGTGCGTGCCAGGATGCGATGGGCATACCACCAGGCACAGGCGAAGAAGCGCTTGGCCATCTCCGGCGTCGGCGTAGGGTTGCGGGTCGCCATGTTCCCAACCCAATCCTGGCTGTCGAACAGGCCGTAGGATTCAAACCCGGCGAGGAATTCATTGCGGGTCAGATCGGGGTTGGGAAGGAAGTGGTCTGGATCGGCAGGATCCGGGTGGGCTGGATCGACGTTGCGACTCCGGCCCCAGTCGGTGCTCTTCGGAATTGCCGTTGCGGTGGTGAAGTACATGGCGCGGACGAAGTACTGCTCGTCCAGCGCCGAGTCGCCGCTGCTGAAGGTGTCCCAGTCGGGCGGAGCGGACACATCGGAGTAGTAGGGCCAAGCCTTCGGCGCGAATGCCGACACCGCGTTCTGCTGCGCCAGCCCCACCACCCCGACGATCAGCTTCCCCGCCTCATGCGGCGGGTCGAGCATGGTCGTGGCGATGGTGTTGACCGCGAATCCGCCAGGCATCCCCGGTTTGGCATAATAGACATAGCCGCCCTGGTCGAGGATGCGGCGCAACTCGTCGTCGGGGGTGTCGATGCGCCGGGCGATGGTCAGCGGGAGCGGGGCCATGCCGCCGAATATCGTCGCGACCTTGTCCTCCAGATCGTGGCTCATGCCGCGGTGGCCCGCTGGGCTGTGCCAGGGTTCGGCGGCGGTGCAGGTCTCGATTCCGGACGGACCGCGCTCGATGAAGCCCATGTTGTTGAACACCTCGATCATGTTCACCGCCTGGGCGCTGGCGAGCAGTCGGCTGCGCGCCGCTTCCTGGGTGCGCAGTCCGATCGGAATGAGCGTCATCATCACGGTCACGCCCATGGCCAGGATGGCGAGCGAGATGGCGACCTCGAACAGGGTGAATCCGCGGTTCATGGCGCCGGCTCCTGGCTGTGGGCGATACCGTTGCGCATGATCAGGACGCTTAGGCGGTGCTCGGCGTCGCGCGTCGCGACCTCGAGGTAGCCGCACACTGGACTCCCGGGGAAGGAGTTCGGGCTGACGATACCGATGGCGTCGCTGCCCCACGCCGTGCTTATCGTCGAGGCGCGCGGGCGGTTTGGATCTCCGGTCGAACTCCATCCAGGCAGGCCGATGTCGATCGCCACGTTGATGTCCTTGGCCATGCTTGAGGCGATCGGCTGACCCGAGCCGTAGCGGTAGAACCACACCAACGTGCCGTTCAGCGGCTGGGGCTGGTTCTGCGGATTCGCTGCCGTGCGCACGACCACGCCGCCGGCGAGATCGTAGGTGGCGACCACCGCCAGCCCCGGATCGGCGGACCCGGTGGCGCGGATGACCTCGACGACCGGTTGGGTAGAGCCGGTGGAGATGCGCACGCCGTAGTGCGGACTGGCCGGGCCGAAACCGGCGACGGCATCGCTCGGCACAATCGGGCCGGCTGGCGCCGTGGTCATGGCCAGGCGCCGGGCCAGGGCGTGGGCCGTGATGATGCTTTCGGCGGCCTGATTGACCCGACCGCGGTAGAGGGCGCGCAGCACGCCGGGCGCCGACATGCCCATGAGCACGGCCATGATGGTCAGCACGATGACCAGCTCGATCAGGGTGAAAGCGCGGCGGCTCATCGCAGCAGCGCTCCTTCGATGATGTTGTCGGCGGCCCCATCACGATCGTCACCGAGCGCGGTGGCGGCCCCGGCCGGAGTCTGGAACGCCGCGTCCTTGCCAGGATTCCAGCGGAACCATCCGTCTGGCCCGGCGCTTTCGAAATGAGTGCCGCCGTTGCCGTCGACGCTGTAGAGGATCTCATGGCCCCAGGCGTCGTAGATCGCCGGACCGCGCAGGCGGTAGTGCAGCGGCTGCCCGCCGGACAGCGCCAGACTGGCCTTGTCCGGCACCGCTCCGCACCACACCCGGCGGTCCAGTCGCAGCGCGGCGTCGTCGTCGTCCGGAGGTGTCCACTGCCCGTTGATGCGGCCGAGGTCCGAAGCCACGTCAGTGGAGCCAAACGCGCCGGTCCAGAACTGGCGCATCAGCACCATGCGACCGGAAGCCGTCGCGTAGTTCGCCCCACCGGACGGCGCCGCGCGCAGGACCAGCGACGGTGTGAAGGTGGTTGCGGGATCGGCGCTGACCGCCTTCCCATCGTCAGCAAAACCGGGATGCACCACCATCGCCGTTGCCGGCATCCGCCCAGAGGTCGCGGTGGCCTGCAAATGGCTGGTGATGTCGGGGAGAGCCAGTCCGAGCACGCCGAGGCGACTGCGCTCCATCCCGTAGAGCATCGGGCAGGTCGCGGCATCGCTGAAGCGGTCGTCGGGCAGCAGCAAACGGGCCTCGGCCGAGGCCGGGGTGATGACGCCGGGAGGCAGTCCAACGTATGGCCAACCGGTCGTCATATTGACCGCGGCGCCGCCAACTTGACGCACGAAAGCCAGCCGCGGCGCGGTCGAACCGGCGAAGGGGTGGGCGACCGCGGCGGGCACCCCGCCACGGTCGGCACGCGCCGTAGCCAGGCCCTGCTGAACGATCTGCATGATGCGCACGGTGCGGTCGCGCATCGCCGAGCGACGCACCACGCCATAGGCTCCCAGGATCATGCCGGCGAGCAGAATCATGATGCTGATGACGACGAGGAGTTCGATCAGCGTGAAGGCGGGCCGCATGTCATTGCCCCCAGCTGATGAGGTTGTCGGCCGATGGGTGGGCCTTCAGCCAGGCCGCATCGCCCCGCCGTTCGCGCGCCTGGACGATGTCGTAGGCGTCGTCCGCGGTGCCGAGGTCGACCCCGTTGGCACTGTTCAGGCCCAGCGACCAGATGCCGACATTGCCGCCGCTATAATGTCCAGCGGCGAAGGCGATGTGCAGGGGCCGGCGCCAGGAGTCGACGATGCGATGGGTGGCGGACTCAACCGAGCTGGCCGGCATGCTTGCCAGATTGCTATCGAGGAAGCCGACATACCCGGCCTTGGTCGCCGCAGCGATCAAGGGTGCAGCTGTACCCGGCTCGAGGTCTGGGCGGCCGTCGAGGATGCCGTCTCCATTCCAGTCCCACAGTTGAAAGCTGGCGGCGGCGTAATCGGTGCCGCCTCCGGCGACCGCCACCGGAGTCCATACGGTGAATATCGCGCTGGGATAAGCCTGGATCGCCATCGCGACGCTGGCGACCAGCATCTGGCTCGCCTTGAGCCGGCTTTGCCGCTGCAGGGCCGGGACCGCCGCCATGACGATGCCGGAGAGGATGGCGATGATCGCCAGAACGGTCAGCAGCTCGATCAGGGTGAAGGCGGTTGTGGTGCGCCGGCCACGGAGCTGGCACGTGTCTGCCGACTGTTCCATGTCACCATCATAGGCGCCCCAGCCGGGGATGAAAGGGGCCCTGCAATGGCCCTTCGGATTGCCCTTCTGATGGCCCTTCTGATGGCCCTTCGGATGGCCACGCTGTCGTCCATGATCATGTCGCAGTGTCGGCATATGGGGTCTTATCAATGGAGTGTCACGAGCTAATGAACCTTGATGAAGTGCCTTGCTGATCTCGTTCTGGTGTATCACACATCGCGATATGGGAAGCCGGAGGCGGCCCAATCCGGCGTGCACCGTCTCGGCCAGCAAGCGATTGCCGCGGTCGTTGGGATGGACGCCATCGGCGAGCCAGCCGCTGCGCGTGGCCAGGGCGGCGTACACGTCGATGAGCGGCAGCCCTGCCTCTGCCGCCATGCCAATAATCACCGGTACGATCAGGCCGCCTAGGATCGTGCTATGCGGTGCATCGATGCCCGGGAAGGAGGTGTCGATCGGCGGCGGGGTACACAGGACCACCTGCGACCTCGGGGACAGGGCGCGGAGTTCGTCGATGAAGGTGGCATAGGAGGAGGCGAACAACGGATTGCCGGCGCGGTTCCACGGCGCTGTGTCGTTGGTCCCGAGCATCACCACCAGGATGTCGCCGCCGGCGGCCATCGCCCGCCGCCACTCCTCACCGCCATGGTAGACCTGCCGGTCGCTCGGGACGATGCCGCCGCCGTTCATTCCAGCGTTGACCACGCGGAAGGACGCACCGAGCAGCGCCTGCAGGCGGTCGGGATAGGGCTCGCCGCCGAGCTCACGGTTGCCGAAGGTGATGCTGTCGCCGATGCACACCACCACGGTAGGACTCATGGCAGCACCGCGATGCGCTTCCTGGCGGCGTCGGATTCGGTCAGCGTCCGACACACCACGCAACGCTTGCCGGCGAGGCGGTCGCCGCGTCGATCCCGTGTCTCGCGCGGGCCGTCGCCACCGCTGCCGAGCAGGCAGATCGAGAACACCCGCAGGTGGCTGTCGCCGATATGCACGACCGAGCTGTCGCGGCCGGTCGCCACCGGCGCCCCGGCCAAGGCAACCTGGTTGATGACCAACTCCGCCTTCGCGGTCACCGCGCGCCGGCTGGCGCCAATGTTGCTGATGAGCGAGCTCAAACGGACAACCGTCCGATCCAACCGGTCACGCAACATGTCACGCAACATGTCCATGCATGCCTCCAGGTGTGTGGCCCGGCCCTAGAAGCGTGTTGTTACTATTGTCTCGTGACACAAAGGCTTATTTTGATATTTTTCGAGATGTCGACACGGCCGGATGATACACAATAGGCTTGAAACCGTGCCTGAACGCACCCCGTTGGGTATGGCTTCGTGTATACACCCCGACATCACGAAACCGATGGCGTGGGCTTACTCCAACCCGCTCATCCGTCCCAACACCGACGCAGCCAGACCGCGGTAACTGTCGTCAACGCTGAGCGTCAGCACCTTGGCCATGTCCATCTCATCGGTGCACTGCACCACTTCGGGATAGACCGGCAGGCGGGCGCCGTGGCGGACAAAGACCGGGATGCGTTCCAGGGGCGATCGGACGTCCCGCAGCCAGCGGCCGCCGGTTTCCTTGATGCCGCTCCACAGGTCGACCCACTCGCCGGCGGGCAGGTAGACGTCACGGACCCCCTCGTCGTTCATCACGGGCGCCACCAGCAGGTCGTCGCCACAGAGGAACTGGTCGCTGATGCCCCAGCACTGGGGATCGCGGGCGTCGTGCAGGACCAGGGCGCGCAGGATCGGAAAGCCGCTGCGCACCGCCTTGGCGCCCTGGGCCATGAGGTAGGGGATGAGGGCGTAGCGCAGGTTCAGCCACCCGCGCACCGTATCCGCCACCGCTGGGTACTCGTAGGGTTCCCGGGCGCTGGTGCCGTGGTAGCGCAGGTGCGAACTAAAGACGCCGAACTGAGTCCAGCGCAGGTAGAGCGCGTCGCTGGGCCGGTGGTTCATGAAGTCGGGCAAGCCGTGGAAGCCGGGCACGTCGTGGCTCCAGAAGGCGAAGCCCGAGAGGCCGAGATGGAGGCCTCCACGCAGGCTGCCGGCGAGGCCGTCCCAGCTGCAAGCACAGTCGCCGCCCCAGTGGATGGGGTAGCGCTGGGCGCCGGTCCAGCCGGCCCGGGCCCAGATCAGGGGCTCACCGGTGAGCTTGTCGGTGATCTCGAAGGCGGCCTTCTGGTAGAGCACGCCGTAGAGGTTGTGCAGCAGCTGCGCCGGCATGCCGGCGTAGCGGGCGTTCATGTCGATGTCCTCGCCGAAGTCGGTTTTGATCACCTTGGCGCCGAGACGGATGAGGTCCGCGATCAGGCCCTGGTACCACTGCACCGCCGCCGGGTTGGTGAAGTCGATGTGGCCCTCGTACTGGATACTGTCGCTGAAGTTCGAGCCGCCCACCGCGTCGGTCTGGCGGGTGATCCAGCCCTCGCGGGTGGCTTGCTCGAAATGCTTGGTGCCGCTCGACACCCGTGGGTATTGCCAGAGCGAAATACGGTAGCCATGCTCGCCCATCCACGCCATGTAGCCGGCGGGATCGGGGAAGCGCTCCGGGCTGAACTCCCACTCGCACTTCCAGTCCTTGCGGAACCAGCCGGTGTCGAGGTGGAGGACGTCGCAGGGGAATTTCTCATCCCGCAGACGGCTGGCGATGCCGCGGGTCTCGGCGTCGCTGAAGTAGGTCATGCGGCTCATCCAGGTGCCGTAGGACCAGCGCGGAACGTCGTGAGGGAAGCCGGTGAGGCGACGGTAGTCGCACAGGATGCGCTCCAGCGGGTTCGCCGCCCCGGCTCCGCCGAAGAGCACGAGGTCGATGGCCCCCTGTTCGACCAGCGCCTGGCTGGCCCGGGTCGAAACGTCGGCGAGCGACAGACGAAGGTGGGCACTGGTGAGCAGCAGCACGCCGTAGCCGCGGCTCGACAGATAGAACGGCACGTTCTTGTAGCAGCGCCGGTTGTTCACCCCGAGGCCGTCCATGTTCTCCAGCACCAGGGTAGAGCCCGCGAGGTCCATGCGCGCAAAGCGTTCGCCAGTGCCGGCGAACTTTTCATCCGGTCTGGCATGAAGCGAGAAGAGGGCTCGTGTAGCGACGCCATCAGGGCCGCTAACGTAGCCGAGAGGCACCGACTCCACCTGCGTGGGGAAGAATGTGTCGCTGTCCATGAAGGGCAGGGCGGTGATACCGTCGGGATAGACGGTGGCGACGAAACCGATCGCCGGTGCTGCGAGCAGATCGCTCCAGTGCTGGATGGGGCGCTGGGTGGTTTTCAGCTCCAGGCGCAGACGGCCCTGGGCGTCGTGAACCTGCCAGCCGTCAGCGATGGCCTGCACCGTCAACGGGACCTGGCAGAGGTCCGCTGCCATCTCCAGCATGGGGTTGTTGGCGTCTGCCGGCAGGACACCGGCAAAATCAGCGCTGATACGCAGGATGGAATCGCCATAGGCGCGCACGAGCAGTTGGTGGCTGCGGGGCGCCAGGTCCTTGACCTGTTGGAATTTGGCGTCCCCCGCCTGGCAGGTGTAAGCGGTGAAGGGGACGCTCAGCCGCACACCCTCGGCGCCAGCCAGCACCGCCGTCGGCGGGCCCGGTCGCCAGAGCAGATCGCCGGTGTGGGCGGACTGCTCCAGGTCGAGCAGATCGTAGGCAAAACGATTTAGGTTTTTCATAGTTGGCTGACGCTAGGGACTGGAGAGAAATGCTAGAGCGGACCGCTGATGGTGAATGGGGAGAGCTTGGGCGTAACCGCCGGCGGCGATCACCTCCTACGGCTTCCCCGGCCTGCTCACGTACAGGTCGACGCGAAAGCGGCTACCCGCCTGCTTGGTGTCCTTGTTGCGCGTCTCCTTGAGGTCCTCGCCCTGCTTGTCCCAAAACCACAGATCGTGTCCGGCGCTGTAGATCGCATTGCCGCCAACGAAGCTCATCGAGGAGTCCACGTTTTTGAAAACGGGACGGGTATCGGGGATGCCGCCCACCACCGGATAAATAAAGCTGGCGAGAATTTCGGTCTTCGCGCCAGCGCTGGCCCAGAGCTTCGACGAATCGTACTCGGTCTTGAACCCCAGGGCCCAGATGGTGGCTCCGGCGCTCTCGATGTTTGGGCCCTCGCCGTGCTCCTCGGGATTCCACTGGCGCACCCACACCTGCTGTGGGTGGTCGAAGTGGTAGTCGCAGCCCTCGACGTCCTCCATGAAGAGTTTGCCGCAGCCCGCCGCCGTGCGGTAGGTCTGCGGAGTGGCGTGGCGGATCACCAAGGTGGCTGCGCCCTGGTGGAGCAGGCTGCCGATGTCGAGGCGTTCGATAGCATAGGTGCGTTTGGCGTCGGCCTCGGCGACTATCAAGCTGGGCGCGCCGACCTTGGGATCGAGCTGCACGATGCTGCCTCGGCACATGCCCATCAAGCGCTCGACCTTGCCGCGCAGCTGCACTGGCGCCCCGACCTTGTAGATGCTGTTGGGGAAGAGCACGGTCTTGGCCCCGGAATCGATGGCGGCCTGGATGGCCGGGCCCCAGTCCTCGCCGTTCTTCTTGTCCGCGAAGTCCTGGATGTTCACCCAGTCCTTGGCTGGATCGCCCCAGGCCACCACCGGGGTGTTCTCTACCGGCAGCTTGAGCGAGGTCGCCTCGCCTCCACGAGGCAGGATCGGCCGGTCGCCGACGTACTCGGCGATATCGCCCTTCACCTCGGGCCGCTCCTCGACCTTGTCGCGCTTGTTCCAGGCCGACCAGAACTCCTCCTTCTTGCGGATGCTGGCTCCGTAGCCGGCGACCTTCACCGCCCGGCAGTAGAGCCCGCCCTCGCTCTCGATCGCCGCGGCGTCCTTGCCACCGCCCTTAAGTTCGCTGTCGAGCAGCACGCACATGCTGTTGCCGCCCCGGCCGATCAGCGCCGGCACCGTGTTGTCGCTCGTCAGGTGGCGGATGCCGATGATGTTACCCTCGTTGAGGATGCCGACCTGCTTCTGACCCTTGAGCCGCAGGTCCTCGATGGTCTGGCTGTATTCCTGGAACTTCAGGTGTACGCCGCGATCGAAGCCGGTGATCGAGACGTCCTTGATCAGCGAAGGGCCCGCGGTCTTGAACGTGAGGTCGAGCCCGGTGACTCCGGCGCCGTCGCCCGAGCGCAGGTCGATGCGCTCCATGCCGCCGATGTTGTTGCTGTGGTATTCCATGGCCTTGGCGCCGGGATTGCCCGTGCCGGTGTCCACCGCGAAATCGAAGGCCCAGAGCCCGATCGAGCTGCCGTTGGTGCCCCCGCCATAGCTGTCCTCGGCGCGACTCCAGGTGCTGGAACAGCGCAAAACCGCCAGCGGTTGCTTGGCATTCTGGTACTTCGCCGCCTTGTCGACGAGCTTGATCACGGTCTTGTCGCGACCGGCGCCCTGCAGCACGCAGAAGCGATTCATCTGCACCACGTCACTGACCAGGTAGGTGCCGGGCGCAAGCTGGAGCGTGAAGAGATGGGCGGGCTGCTTGTCGCCGATCTCGCGCAGGGCTTTCTGGAACGCTTTGGTGTCGTCAGTCTTCCCGTCGCCGACTAGGCCGAAGCAAGCCTTGGCGTCAATGGCGCCGCTCGAAGCAGGCAGTAGACCACCGGTGCTCTCGAAGCTCACGCCCTGGAGTGGGCTGTCCACCGCGCGCAGGAAGCCGGCGGGCTTCAACGCCTGAGCGCTGACGCGCAACTCGTCCACCCAGCCGTCGAGAGCGTCGCTGGCGGAGCGCCCACCCAGACAGAGCGGGGCCTCGTCCCAAGTGAGCGGCTTGTCGACCTTGCGGGTCCAGCTCAGCCAGTAGTCGCCATACGCGCTGACAGTCTTGGCCTCTGCGTCGTAAACGATGGCAAGATGCCGCCACCAGAGGTTGTTCTGGTCCAGCCTGGCGCTGGTGACGTAGTGGCCAACGCTGCCGCCCTCTTCGCCGCCACCGACCGTGGCGAAGAGCCCGCTAACGTAGGTCTGATTCCACTGCCCGAGCCGGTCGAAGCTCATCGCCGCTAGACCGCCGCCCTCGCCAGCGCGGCTCTTGCCGAGCACCCACTCGCGTCGGCGATTCTCCTTCGCCGGCTTGGCGAAGCACTCGATGGTGAAGCTGCCACCCGGCCTCTGCGCCGCCGCAAAAGCGGCCTCCAGCCAGCCCTTCTCGGTCACGCGCAGCGAGCCCTTGTCCTCGCGGCTCTTCTTCGCCTGCGGGTCGTAGATGTACTTCGCCGGCAGTTCCTTGGCGTCGTACACTAGGCCCTCGCCCTTGGGCGACAGCTCCGGCCCAGCACCAAGCGGCTTGAGTGGAGCGCTGCACGCGCCCTCGCCGTCGAGGCTCCAGTGCATGGATGGCGGAGCAGGCTCGCCCGCGGCGAGGCCGCCCAAGGCGAGGACGAGGAGCAACTGGCGCATGGCGGCGTCTCCACAGGTGGCGTAAGGCTGGCGGTATAACGGAGACGTCGCCAACACGTGACGGCTTGTCTCGCGACAATAAATAATAGACTGTTTGACGGAAACAATAAGGATGGCCACTCGTGCGATTGCCGACGTGATGGCGAAACCGTTCGATGTCCGTCGGGATCTCCTGATCCGCTTTACCCCTGCCATCGGATGTTGATCATATCACCATGCGCCCATCCCGTCGTCTACAGGTCCACGCATGAAGCGCTCCGCTCAACGTCCTACCCGCGCGCCCACTCTCACTGACGTTGCCAAACAGGCCGGCGTATCGCGACAGACCGCTGGCGCAGTCCTGGGCGGCAAGGAGCATCTCTTCCGCAGTGAAACGATAGACGCTGTCCGCAACGCCATGGAGGTGCTCGGCTACCGGCCATCGGCGATTGGCCAAGCCCTGCGCCAGGGCCGCAGCGGCACCATCGGCCTGATTCAGGATAGACTCAGCTATCGCACCCAGTTGAACCCCAGATTGCTCTCTGGCCTTGAGGTGGCACTGACTGGACGCGGCTTGCAACTGATCTTTGCCGGTCTGTCCGAAGATGCTGACCCGCCAGACGTGCTGAGGCGCATCGTCGCTGAGGGCTTCCTGATCAACTACCACGCCACGCCGCCGCCCGCTCTTGAGCGGGCCCTCACCGGGACCGCGCCAGCGGTCTTCCTCAACGTCGTCCTCCCTGCCTTGGCGGTCAGCCACGACGAACGTCAGGGTGCCTTTGCTCTCACCACCCGCTGCTTCGAGCGGTTCGGCTCCGTTGGCTGGATCCATGGCCGTCCGGCTACCCAATCCGACCAAATGGCGGAGCCGCATCATGCCCTCGGTGACCGTCGGCAAGGCTATCTCGACGCCTGTGCAGCCACCAAGACAGAAACCTGGTTTGGCGATTGGCTCTGGGGTGTAAACCAACCAGCGATCGTTGAGCAACTTGGCAGGCTGCTACGGAGCCCCAACCGTCCGCACTGTCTGATCCTCGATGATGGCCTTGAGACGTGCTTCCTCGCCCACATCGCTGCCGCCCAGGCCGGCCTGGAGGTTCCGCGCCAGGTGGCATTTGCCACCTTTGGCGATCACCATTGCGACAACCTGGGCTGGCTCATGCCGATGGCGCTGCGAGATTGGAATGCCATGGCACGTGCGGCAGTAGCCATGCTCTGCGAACTGCTGGACGGCGCCTCGTCTGTGCCCAGCCAGAAAATATCATTACAACACGTTTAAACGTCTGTCGGGCCTCTTGATAATTTTGTTAGTTCCTATATTGTCACGTGACAATGACAATGACAAGGCAATCGGTTCTATCCCCCGACATCTCCGATCTGGTCCGTTTTGTCCGGGCAGGTGACGCCACCGCTGCCGTTGACATTGCCCACGAACTAGCCGGATCGGCTGATCCGCACCTGGACGCCTACGCACGTTGGGCGTTATGCCGCTTCGCCCCAGCGCGCCCATCGCAAATCTGGCATGTCGATGCGGCCGTGACCAGTGCCGATTGCGACGGCTCTGAAGCAGCCCCGTTCACCACTATCGCCGAGGCGATCGCTCAGGCTGCAGCAGGCGATACCATCACCATCCGCCCCGGAGACTACCGCGAGACGATTGCCCCGTGGACTGGTGGCCGGAGCGGACTCCCCCTGACCATCGTAGCCACTGCCCCCGGAGTGCGGGTTCTGGCGATGGATCGTTGGGCACCTGCCTGGCGCGATCACGGAGACGGGTGCTGGTCGACCCCCTACGAGCGGCTGGCCTGGGACCGCTCGCGGCCGGGCCCGGCCCCTGGGACCGAGCATCCCCGCAACCGCTGCGAGCAGATCTGGTGCGATAGCGATCTGTTGCCGCATCTTGCCTCGATCGAAGAGTTGCGCCGGTCGCCGTGCGGCTTCGTCACCGTCGATGACGGGATAGCCGGTGAGCTGTGGATCCGCATCGATGGCCGGCCGGTCGGCCGTATCGAGCGCTCGGTGCGCCAGCAATGCCTCGCCCCCCTGGTACGCGGTCTGTCCCACATCCAGGTCCGCGGCATCGCCTTCGTCGGTGGCGCGGCGCACGCATGGACCGGGGGGAACTGGCACGTCATCGACCAGATGGCGGTGGTCAGCGTGTTTGGTGGTGACCACTGGCTGATCGAGGACTGTGACATCGGCTGGGGCGATGCCCAAGGCGTCGGCCTCGGCCAGGGCGGCTTCGCTGCAACCACTCGGCATCTGGTACCGGTCAACGTTGATGGGATCGACCTCGGCGACAGCCACCATACCTCACGGCCTGAGGGCGGCAGGAACACCTTGCGCCGCTGCAAGGTCCATCACCACGGCATCGCCGGCGTGGTCGGCATCGGCTCGACTGATCACTTACTGATCGAAGATAACGACGTGGACGACAACGGTCGCAAGGACAACGCCGGTTCGTGCGAGGAGGCGGGGATCAAGCTGCACAGCGCCCGTGACTGCGTGATCCGCAACAATCGGGTCCGACGCAACGATTACGGCATCTGGCTGGACTGCGAATGTGAGCGAAACCGGGTCACTGGCAACCGCCTGGAGGACAACCGCAACAACCAGCTTTTCCACGAGTTAAGCCCTGGGCCGTGCTGGATTGATAGCAATGTGGTGGTCGACCGCGGAGGACGCGGCACCGGATTCTACACTCACGACGGCAATCACTGCCTGATCTTCAACAACGCCTTCCTCGGCTGCGCCACCGGCATCCGGGTGCGCGCCCTGTTCCACCGCCGCCATGGCGATGGCTACACCACGACTTGTGACAACCGCATCGCCTGCAACCTGATAGTCGGCGCCAGCCTGGGCGCGGTCAGCCTGATGCCAGACAAGCCACGCAATGAGCGCAACGTTTCAGACGGGAACGTCCTGTGGATCAGTGGACGCGAGCCAAGCCTGCGTCAGGAGAACACCGGCGATGTCGGAGTGCGCTGGGAGGACACCGCTTACGGCCGCCACTATGGTGTGCGTGGTGGCGGCGACGCTGTGGTCTCTCTGCCGGTTTGGCAGCGCGGCTTCGGCCAGGATCTCGGCAGCACCGTGATGCCGCCGGCCTTGGCTTGCGGCGACAGCGAGCCGCAACAGGTGGCAGCCGCCCTGCTGCGCGCCCGCCACCGCCTTGGGCTCGGATCCGACCTGCCTGAGTGCTGGGATCTCAGTCTGCCCATTGCTGGCGGGTGGATCGCAGCCCTCGGCGGCGATTGCCGGCTGGCCCGGCAGGTGTGGATGGTCCAGGTCGCACCGGATGCCGGCTTGGCACTGTGGGAAGGTCCGAACGGCAAACAGTTGCTGCGTTGGCATGGCGACAACGCAACGATCGAGGGCGGCTCGGGCTGGCCAACAAATCTGCTCGATGAGGCTCCCGCGCCGGAGCTCACGGTGACTGGTGGCGAACGTGCCGATCTGCCCCTGCGCGGCGGCGCGATCGCGTGGGCAGACCCTCGCCTCGCCGCCACCGCCATCGCGGGCAGGATCGCGGTGGCCCCTGGTCACGATGCTCTGCACGGCGACTGGCGCGTGCTCCTCGCCGACGGCGACAGGCTGCACGTCCTACGCATTGCCATCCGCCCGGCGCTGGCAGTGGCAATGATCTCTGGCGAACCGTCACCCAGCGGCAACGCCGTGCTGGTCGCGGTCGACAACCACCATGGCGAGGCGATGCGAGTTGCGGTGTCGGCCCGGATAGGCGAAGCGACTGGCCGACTGGAGACCGTCCTGCTGCCGCGCCAGCGAAACCTCGTCGCAGTGCCGATGCCGGCGCCGGCGGCGGACGCCGGGCTGGCCGAAGTCCGGGTCGAGGGGACCGGAGCATCGGCCGAGGACCGGCGCCTGGTGTCCTTCGCACGGGCTGGACGGGACGCCTGGGGTACCGAACACGACCTCAACGCCTTTCCCGACGGCTGTTTCCCCGACGGCGCCTGGGCCTTCATCCTCTACCAAGGCACGCTGCGCGCCTCGTGGCGTGCGCGCTGGGACGCTGACGCCCTGCACGTCGCCATCGACTGCCACCACCGTCGGCACCACCAGCTGCGCGATGATCCGCACGGCTGGCACACCGGCAGCGCCGCCTTCGTGTCAGTGCGGCCTGGCCCGGGAATGCCGGGGACCGAGCTTGGTCTAGCCCTGCGCTCGGACACCGGTCAGGCACTGTGCGGCTTCCGCAAGTCGATCGACACCGTGCGCTATCCTATCGAGGCCACCGCCGCCGTCCCTTTTTCGATCAGCCGCACGGGCGATATCACCGCCTATCGCCTGTCGATCCCATGGCTGGTCATGGGCTCGGAAGCTGCCCCGGTCGCGGGCAGTGACCTGCCATTCAGCGTCATGGTGACCCAGGAGGACGGCAGCGGGTCCTATGGCCTGCAATGGTTCTTCGGCATCGACTACCACCACCACGAGAACGACGAGGCGTGGATGGGCCGTTTGCGTCTGGACCGTTGAAACCGGCATGTCCAGGGTGGAGCCAGCAGGCGACGCACAGCCTTATGAACTGACATAACGGCTCACCCCAAGAAACCGCTGCGTTCCCACGCATGTTTCCAACGAGTTTTCCACCTACCCGTTCGCGGGTTTGGGCGTGTCATGTTTGCAACATACGGCTGTCGAGGACCGTGCCGATCCCCAACTCAGGCCAGGGTCAGCGGTAATCCTGCAACGCTAAATGGCACCGCCACCTGCTCACGCCGGCTCCAGAAACGCAGTAGCAGACTGGCGTCGTCGAAGATCTCGCTGCTAAATGTGCGCGAATCGGTCTGGCCGTCGCCGCCGCCGCCCCAGCTCTGGTTGATCGTCTCGCCGGTGGCATCGATCGGTAGGATGTCCTCGAGGCGGTCGAAGCCGCCGGAGGCGACGCGCAAGGTTAGCTGACCGTCGTCTTCGCGCGCCAACTCCATCGTCATGCCGAGGGCGGGCAGTTCGACGCGGCTGCCGACCAGGTTGCCGACCGGCCCCAGCGCGATCTCCAGTAAATCGCCACCGACCAGAGAAAGGCGCGCGACGCCGGCAAGTTCAGCTAGGCCGGTGCAGCCGCCGTCCGGCAACGGCAAGGCCAGCTTGACGTAGGAGTCACGCCGTTCGCGCTCCCACGAGCTGTAGTTCTCAGCTCCGAGATCCTCGCGGGCGTCGGCGGGTCGCAGGTCGTCGCCAGCACAGGATGTCGCCGACGACAGGGTCACGCCCTGCGTCGCCATGGCGGTCCACGCCGGATCGAGGTCGAAGACGAAGCGTATGTAGAATTCGGCTGAGACCTGCCAGTCGGACTGCGGGTCGTCGCGCCGGCGGCGGAGATGCATGTCGAGTTCAGTTATGTGCGCGATCAGGCTCTCGGGCACGGTCGCCGCCGACGTCGGCAGCTCCGCGTCGGCGGCGATGCGCTGCGCCTTGGGCGCATCTGCTACTGAACCGCCGCCCATCGCCGCACTCATCGCCTCGCCCATCTGGGCAAAGCCCTCGGCAAGCGGCTCGACCGCAGCACGCAGCGCCTGCTCGACCAGCTGCGCCGGATCGCCGCCAAAGGTCGCTTCCAGCGAGGCAGGCAGGTCAATGCCACAGCCGCCGTCATATGGCCGCACGACGAAGACGAAGCGCTGCTCAGTGCCGTCAGAGCCGATCAGTCGGGTCGGCACCCGCACGCCGGCTTCAACCGGCTCGGACTCCAGTACCTCGACCGCAACCACACCGGGCGGGCCATGCGCGCCGCCCGACAGGCCCTCGCGACAGTCAGGATGCACTTCAATGAGGGCCGCGTCAGAGTCGCCGGCGGCGCTCGCCGCCATGAAGCGCGCCACGCAGCCGCTGGGGCCGGGGTCGGCGCCGTCCGCGCCGGTGATCGACATGGTCATGGCAAGCTCCTTGGCAGGCGCGGCAAATGCGCCACTTGCTTGATACACGCGGAAGGGCCAGGGCAAGGACCGGCAGGCGATACGCGTACAGCCAGTCCTTGTCCGCCAGCCCCGCACGGGCAGCGTGGCAGCATGGATACCACCGCCCTCGAACGTTTCGTTCTTGCCACTGACCGTACCGCGGCCCTCGCCGGGTTGGTCGCCGGTAGCGACGACTGGTACCGCTTCCATGCTCTCGAAGCGGTGCATGCGCGCGACGGCAAGCGCTTGAAGGCACTGATCGCCGAGTCGCGGCAGCACAGCGGCAGCCTGCCGGACTGGGCCGACCCGCTACTCAACCGCTTGCTGCTGATCCGCGCTGATGAGGAACCGGAGGCCGTGCGCAGCTGGGCGAAACGGAATTTCGATCTTGAGTGCGCCCACCAGGCCCCGACGGACGAGGACGCCCCGCCCAGTCACGCCAGCTCCCTGCCCGCCGACCTCTTCGCGCCGAGCCAGCGCCTAGCAGACGCCGGCGACCGCTGGCTGCACATCACCGCTGCCGCCCTCGACTGGGCCCTCAACCAGGCTGACACGGAAAAGCTCGGCGACGACACGCTGCGCGACCTGCTCAAGCGGGTGGAAAGCCCAGACTATCCGGCGCTAGTGCGGCTGATCGTGCGCGATTTGCAGCATGACGATTCCGGCGGCTTTGGCTCGCTGACGATCCACCTGCTTCTAACCCTCGCCCAGCTGCATGAGCTGGCCGGCCAGGACGCCAGGCTGCGCCTGCGTCACGATGCCCGCTGGGTTGCGGCGGTACTGGCGCGTATGCGTCCCGAACCGCTACCCGAGGATCCTCGCGATCCCGCTGTCCTCGCCTGGCTGCAGGCCGCCTGGGCCTTCGTCGAGGGGCTGCCGCCGGCCTTCGCCAGCCTACAGGCGCACGTCCTGCATCACCTGCTGCACGCGCTATGGCGAGCCGACCGCACTGATGGTGTGCTGTTCCTGCGCTACCTCCAGCTGCCCCGCCGCACCGGCTACATGAAGGCCACCTGGTTGGAGCGGCAGGCCGAGTTTGCCCGCCTCGACGTGGACTTCCGTGACAGCACCGGCCTGCCCGCCATCGGCGACGACACGGCGCTCGTGCGTGATCATCTCGCTGCCGCCCTCGCCGCCGGTGGCAAGGCCGAGTCCTTCGCCACCTGGCTCGATGAACATTGGCTGCGACGCACCTGGGCCGCTCTGCGCATCCTGCATGGCGGCAGCACCCCAGCCGAACTCGCCGCCCTGGCTTCGCGTCTGGGCAGTGCCTCCGACTACCAGGCCCTGGTCGAGCGCGTCGACCTTGAGCTGTCGGAGCGCAACCATCTCCGACTCTCCGCCGACGAGCCGGTCGAGCTGCGCGTGTCGGCAAAGAACGTGCCGCGGCTATTGGTCAAGATTTTTCGCATCAACACCATCAACCATGTCCTCGCCTACGGCCACGACATTGACGGCAGTCTCGACCTCGACGGCTTGGTGCCCAACCGGCAGTTCGAGATCAGCTACGACCATTCACCGCAGGTTCGCCACGATGAGCGCATCGCGGTGCCGGACTGCGCCGGAGCCGGCACCTGGGTGGTCGAACTGATCGGCCGGGGTGTCAGCAGCCGCGCGATCATTAGAAAAGGCGCCCTGCAGGCGGTGTGGCGGCTCGGCGCCGCCGGCCAAGTGGTGACCATCCTCGACGCCGCCGGGCACGAGCTGCGTGATGCCGCGCTGCTGCTCGGCGGGCGCGAATTCCGCCGCGCCGCCGGCGACGACGGCGTCATCCTGCCCTTCACCGCCCAGCCCGGCCAGGCCACCGCTCTGCTCGTGCACGGAGAGGTCGCCACGCCGTGGGCCTTCGCACAACTCGACGAGGTCTACACCCTCGACGCCAGTCTGCACCTCCCGGCCGAAGATCTACGCGGCGGAGGCCAAGCCCAGGTCGCCATACGCGCCCGACTGCACCTGCACGGCCATGCTATCAGTCTCGACCTGCTCGAAGACGCCCACCTCAACGTTGTGACCACGGACCTGCAGGGCGTCGAGATCGCCAACCGCACCGCCGTGACCCTGACCGACGATGGCATGCTGCTGCACCGCTTCAGCCTGCCGGTGGGCACGCAGCGCGTTGCCGTCAACCTCGGAGCCCGACTGAAGCGTCTCGACGGCACGCTCATTGAGCTTGGCGCCGCTGCCATCGAACGGGCGGTGGCGACGATCGATGGCGGGTCGCTCACCGAGCAAGTGCTGCTACTGCGCCACACCGACGGCGGAACCCTGCTGGTCACTGGCAAGAACGGCGAACCGCGTCCCGGCCGCGTCGTCACCCTGCAGTTCACCCATCGTTGGTATGGCGACGCCATTCACCACACCCTCCAGAGCGACGCCGCTGGCGAAATCCAACTCGGCGAACTCACTCGGATCGTCAGCCTGCAGGCCAACCTGCCCAACGGCTTCCAGCGCAACTGGTCGCTGGCAGGATCCGGAGATGCCTGGCCGCAGCGGCTGTGCCTGCCGCCCGGCCAGGGTTGCGAGCTACCGTGGTCTGGGCCGCTCGAAAGCCGCGCGGTGGAGTTGCTGCGCCTGGGCTGGAACGGGCTGCCGCTGGAGCTGTTCAGCACCAAGGTCGCCCTGCGTGACGGTCTGCTGACCCTGCCAGCGCTGCCGGCGGGCCACTACCGCCTGCGAGCCCGCAGCCATGACGCAGTCTGCGACATCCTTGTCGCGCCGGCCTTCGTCCCGGGCTGGCTGCGCCATGCTGATGCGCTCCTGCGCAGCAGTCGCACGCCGCTGCGTGTCGATACCCTGACGCTGGCGAGTAAGCGTCTGCGCGTGCGTATTAGTGGTCAGGATGGCGACTGCCGCGTGCTAATAACCGGCTCGCGCTTGGCAGAAGGCACCCCCGCAGACCAGGCTCTGACCGGAGACAGATGTGAACCTGCCGGCCCAGCGCAGGCCTGGTACGAGGCCGTCGCAGCCTACCAGAACGGCCGCGACCTCGGCGACGAGTACCGCTACATTGTCGAACGCGCCCGCACTCCGGCCCTACCTGGCATCATGCTCGCGCGGCCCGGGCTTCTGCTCAACCCATGGGCCATACGCAGCACCAGTACCTGCCGCGCCGAGGCCGGCGGCGGCAGCACGTTCGGCGCCGCGCCCTCGCCGGCCTGCGCCGCACCCTATGCCAAGGCCGACCGGTGCCGCGAGGAGAGCGAAGCCTATACCGCCGGCAGCGTCGAACCGACCTGGGACTTCCTCGCTCATGGTGCGGTTATGCTGTCCGCAACAACCACCGACGGGACGCTGGAGATTGACGCCACGCCGTTCGCAGGCTGCACCGTGATTGAGGTCCTGGTCCTCGACGACAGCACGCAGGCTGCCCGACGCCTGCTGGTGCCGCGCACTGCCGCGACTCTGGCTCGGCGCGATCTGCGGCTGATGCGCGGCCTCGATCCGGCCGTGCATGTCGCCCAGCGCCAGGAGGTCACCCCCCTGCCACCCGGCAGCGTGCTTGAGGTGCAGGATCCACTAACCGCGCGACTCGGCTGGATCCCCGACCGCCTGCGTGCGATCAGCCTGCTGCGCGAGCTGGCCGACGACACCGACGCGCTCGATCCATGGGACTTTCTCGGCGGCTGGGAATCGCTCGGCGAGGCTGAGCGGCGCGACAAGCTCGGCGAGTTCGCCAGTCACGAGCTGCACCTCTTCCTCGCTCGCCGTGATCCCTCCTGGTTCACCGCGATCGTATTGCCCTGTCTGCGGCAGAAGCGCGAACGCACCTTTGTCGACCGCTGGTTGCTCGGCGAAGACCTGCGCGATTGGCTACGCCCGGCGACCTTCGCCACGCTCAATGCGCTGGAGCAGGTACTGCTCGCCGAGGCCCTCGGCGGTGACGCCGCCAAAGCCATTGCCCGCAGCCTAGCCGACCGTTGCGAACTGGTCGAGATCGATCCGGAAGAACGCCACCGCCGCTTCCTCACCATGCTTGGTGGCGAGGGCGGCGATCTTGGGGATCTCGGCGATGGCGGGGGTGGGAGCAGCGGCGGCCCGCCCACCTCCAACGCCATGCTCGGAGACATGTCCGACGAGGAGAGCGAACGCTCGAACGATAAGAATGCTGAGATGGCAGAGATGGCGAGCATGTCGGCAGCACCGCCGGCGGCAGTCAGAGCGTCACCATCCAAGGCCAAGCGTTCGCGTTCCGCTGATCTCGAACGTCGCGGCGGGGTCCGCCCGATGTTCCGCCAGGTCGACCGGACGATGGAGTGGGGCGAAAGCCACTGGTGGAAGCGCCCTCTTGCCGACCTCGACCCCGAGGAGGTCGTGCCGGTGTGCGCCTTTTGGGCCGATGCCGCGCGCTGGATCGCCGACGGACGGCATGGTCCGTTCCTCTCGCCGCATATCGACGAGATAGCCGCCGGCGGGCACAGCTCCATCCTCGGCGCCCTCGCCTTTCTCGACCTGCCGCCCAGCGCGGCCCCGCCGCAGGCCGAAGAGGCCGGCTCTCTGCCGGGTACGACGCCAGTTTCCCACCACTCCGACGTTCGCCCCTCCCCCGATGACCCCCACCTGGGCGCTGGCAATCCAGCACGCTTCGACATCGGGCAGCGCTACCGCCTGGCCACCGCGGCCCTGCTGGCACAGCGCCAGACCCTGCCCTGCCCGGCGGTCGAGCCCGGCGTTTCGCCGCTGCTGATCAACCAGTACGTCCTGCGCCTCGACGACAGCGAGACCTGGGTCAACGGCGCCAAGGTCGAGAAGCCGGTGACTGGTGAGTTCCTGGCCAACGTCGTCTATGCCAGCGTGGTGGTGATCACCAACCCAGGCTTAGCACGCATCGACATTGACCTGCTCAGCCAGATCCCGCGCGGCAGCCTGCCCTGCGAGGGCGGGGCGCGCAGCCGCTGCCAACCGGTGCGGCTCGAACCGGGCTCGACCGAACGCGTTGCCGTCGGCTTCTACTTCCCGATCGCCGGCGACTTCGCCCAGTTCCCAGCCCACGCCAGTCAGGCCGGCAGATTGCTGGCCCACGCCCCGCCGCAGCGCTTCCATGTCCTGGAGCGACCGAGCGCAGTCGACGCCAGCAGCTGGGCCCAGGTCGCGGCCCACGGCACGCCCGAACAGGTCCTCGCCTTCGTCGAGCAGGCCAACCCTGGCCGCATCGACCTCGACCTAGCGCTATGGCGCTGCCGCGACAAGCGCTTCTGGAGCCAACTGGTCGCGCGCCTGCGCGCCCGCTGCCACCTGCATGCCGACACCTGGAGCTACGCCGCCAAGCACAAGGACGATGCCGGACTGGGCGAGTGGTTGGAGCTGCAGGATGAGACGATGCAGGCGCTCGGCGACGAACGCAGCGCCTGGCTGCGCCGCCCGGAGCGCATCGCCGGTGGCCAGCACCTCGAATACGGGCCGCTGATCAACGCCCGCGCCCACCGCCTTGGCGAGCAGGCGCGCATCCTCAACGACCGTTTCGGCGCGACCTGGCGGCGCACCCTCGAACGCCTGGCCGAGCGCCCGGCCCTGTCCGACGATGACCGTCTGGTGCTTGCGGTGTATCTGCTGCTGCAGGACCGCCACGCCGAGGCCGCAACGGTAGCGGCAGCGATCGCCGCGCCGCCGGTGCAGCTGCCGATGGACTACCTGCGCTGCTTCCTCGCCTTCGTCCACGGCCGCCCGGGCGAGGCGCGCGCCATCGCCGAGCGCCATCTGCAGCTACCGCTGCGGCGCTGGCGCGAGCGCTTCGCCGACGTCTGCGCCCAGCTCGACGAGCTCGAGGGGCGCAGTAGCGGCGCAACCGGCTCCGGCGACGGCCATGAAGCCGCCGCCCGCCGCCAGGCCGGCCTCGCCGCCGAGGAGCCGTCGCTGGCCCTGCGCGCCGACGCCGGCGGCCGACGCCTGCGCGTGGTCAGCCGCCACCTGGCGGCGGCGCGGGTGAACTACTACCCGATGGATCTCGAACTGCTGTTCAGCCGCCAGCCGTTCATGCAAGGCGACGCCAAGCGCTTCGCCTGCATCGCGCCGGCGTGGAGCGGCGAGCTCGCGCTCGGTGCCGAGGGAGCCGAGCTGGCTCTGCCCGAACGCTTCGCCGCCGACAACGTCATGGTCGAGGTTGTGGCCGGCGGCCTGCGCGCCTGGCTAGCGGTATACGCCAACCGTCTGCGCGTGCAGGTGCAGGAAGCCTACGGCCAGTTGCAGGTGCTGCGCGAGGGCGACACGCCGACGCCGTTACCGGCGACCTACGTCAAGGCCTTCGCGCGCATGCGCGGCGGCGAGGTACATTTCTACAAGGACGGCTACAGCGACCTGCGCGGCCGCTTCGACTTCGCCAGTCTGAGCACCGACGACCTCGACCGGGTCGAGCGCTTCGCCCTGCTGCTGCTGCACCGCGAGCACGGCGGTCTGGTGCTGGAGTGCGCTCCGCCGCCACGCTGAGGGCCGCGGTCCAAGCCGACGGCGTGTTCAGCCCGCCTCGGACGAAATTCAACCCCGGGCACCATGTCAGATGACCTATCCATTTCCGGATTCTCCACATCCTCACTATTCCTCCGATGGCGGGTCGGAATGGTGGTCGGTCGAACGCTTCGGCTGGCTCGCGAATCTAGTGCCATGCTGGAGATGGATTTGCGTGCAGACTGGTCTACCGGTTTTTGAACCCTCCAGGTCTAGCCGCTGCGTCGAAACGAGTCAGAACGTTTCGGCCATGTCACGCCAGAGGCGTAGCTGACTCACGAAGGCGGGGTCGCCGGACTGCTTGAGCGCTTTGTCGATCTGACCGATGAGAACGTCCGCTTGCTGGGGTCGCAACTCCT
>Ga0163144_10004571_pt1 | contig 31097 bp, 24 predicted proteins | sample OliLak19BULKMAT1_FD_123175 | JGI IMG/M metagenome (GOLD analysis project Ga0163144, IMG submission 123175) | Freshwater microbial mat bacterial communities from Lake Vanda, McMurdo Dry Valleys, Antarctica - Oligotrophic Lake LV.19.BULKMAT1 | ecosystem: Environmental > Aquatic > Freshwater >... | reverse complement strand
GCGCGGATCCGCTTGAACGCCTCGTCATCGGACATGTGGAACACGTCGACGCAGTAGGCATGCATCGAGGAGTACCCGGCCGCCGCAAAGAGGGAGCGGCGCTCGACCTCGCTCATACAGACGATCAGTTCGGCGAGATTGGTTCGAGTCTGCGTGAGCAGCACATCGAGTCGATCCAGAAGCGCGGCGTTCGAGAGCTTCTTGTACTCGCGAAGGGTCATGGCATCTCATCCGCTCGGGGGCGGGACGCCGGGGGCAGGTGGACTCGCTGCACACGCAGTATCTCACGAGCCATTTCGGTGCCCGCGTTCGCCCACAGAGCGGCGAACTCATCGCGTCGCGGATCGATTCGCGCGAGCAGTCACACTCGTGCCCAGACGCGCACGCATCGCTCGATGAGCGGCCATTCGACGCGAAGCACGAAGCTCCAGTTCAACGCCCGTCAGAGCCTGTCAGGCGGAAAAGATTTTGATCAAGTGCGAATGTGGGGTGTTCGCGGTCTACGTTTGGCGCGAGACACTCGGAGTGCGCCGAGCTACTTCACCCCATCCAGCACGCCTGCTGCCCGATCGAACGCCTGGATGATCGGCCCCAGCGCGCGGCCCCACGCCTTCGCATCGCCTTCGAGAACGGCCTGACCCATGCGTGGCAACGGCACGGCTGCGTAGCCCGTGTTGAGCCCCGGCGCGTACAACTCATGCCGGAACCACTCGCGGCCTGGCAGCCCGGGTCCCAGTAACGCGCGCTCCGTGCTCATGAGTGCGGTGTTCACGGCGGCCACGCTGCCACCGGGCCATGGGCCGCGCTGCTCGAGCGCCGCGTCACTTCGACGCTCCAGATCCAACGCGGCGTTCCGCAGCCGTGCGACGCTTGCGCGCAGCGGCGTGGTGTTGGCGTTGAAGCGCGAGGAGTCCGGCTTGCCGGCGCTCCAATCGTCGGCGCGCTCCTCCAGAGACTGGATCTCATCGAGTGTGAACATCGCGGTGTCGGTGTAGCGCAGCGGCAGCAGTTCCGCCTCGGCCAATCGTTGCGCGACGCGCTGCCACAGGTCGGTCATGGCGGCGTGATACTGAAAGCCGGGATCGACGATGCGATCGACATAATCGAAGTCGTCGTACACCGAGTGATACGTGCCGTGCATTCCACCGAATGCCATGTCGAGCGCGGGCACGCCCAGATGGTCCACGAACACCGTGTAGTCCGAGCCGCTGCCCAGTACGCCGGGACGCCACTCAAAGAGGCGGTTGGGTTCGCCGCGCAGGCGTCGCATCCGATTCGCAGCGGCCCATGTGGTGCGGCCGTCAGACCACGCGCGGTCCACAACCACGTTCCACAAAGGTCGGCGCTGTTGCGGGTCGCGCACGTCGCGCAACACCTCGGCCACCATGTCGCCCAGCGCATGCGTGCCGCCCACGCTCAAGTCACGGCCCGAGACCGCGCCGTCCACGTTCACGTAGGCCACGGCGTTCTGCGTCAGATCGGCGGCGTTGGCCTCTCCCCACTCGGTCGAACCGAGCAGGCCATACTCCTCGCCGTCCCACGAGCACAGCACGATGCTGCGCCGCGGACGCCAACCCGTCGCGGCCAGCTCACCGAGCGCACGACCCAGTTCGAGCATGCAGGCCGTGCCGCTGTTGGGATCGACCGCGCCATACACCCAGGCATCGCGATGATTCCCGAGCACCACCTTCTGCTGCGGCGACTCGCGGCCGGTGAGCGTGGCGACCACGTTCCAGATGGGTCGCACCGCGTAGTCCTGCACCGTCTTCATGCGCACCCGAGCACTGCCAGGACCCACGTGATACGTGAACGGCAGACCGCCCTGCCAGCCCTTGGGAGCTTGCGGGCCATCGAGGCGCTCAAGGATTCGCTGCGCTTCGCCATACGAGAGAGGCAGGCTCGGGATGCGCGGAACACCTTTTAGCTCGCTGGGCTTCAAGCGCTTGCCCGCGGCAGTGCTGGGCCAACCAGGCGTGCTCGGATCGCCGGGGCCATCGCTCAGATACTGCACGCTGCCGCGTTGGATCGCGTCGGGCGGGCGCCCTTGGCCACGTGGATAGGGATCGTTCTGCGCGTAGCCGTCCTCGGTAGGGTCGCTGTAAATGAGAACGCCCGCGAGCCCCGCGCGCTCGGCGTTGCGAACTTTGAGTCCGCGGAAGATGCGCCCGTACCGCACCAGCGCGATGCGTCCGCGCAGCTCGATGCCGAGCCGCTGCAGCGCCTTGAAATCATCGACGTCGCCGTAGTTGGCGTACACCACCTGCGCCGACACTTCGCCCGAGGCCGCATAGCCGTGGAACGCATCGAACGCATTGGCTGCGAAACCATCCTTGTCGCCACGCACGCCGCGCTCGCGCACCGAGAGGGTTTCGCGCACGGGTTCGAGAAGTTCGAGTTCGGTGACCTTGGGGTAGTTGAGCCACACCGGGATCTCGACCAGGCGCGCGTCCCAGCCATACGCTGCGAGCCGTTGGCGCACGTAATCCGCCGTGGCCTTATCGGCGGGCGTGCCCGCCACATGCGGCTCCTCGGTGAGGGTGCGCAGATGACGCCGCAGCGAGTCCGGACGAATCACTCGGGCGGCGCGCGCCTCACGCGCCAGTTGCGCGGCGATGCTGTCCGGCGCGAAACCCGTGATCCCCGTGGGCGCCACGATGCCGCCCGGGGCGGGTTCGGCCACGCCGATCGCGGTCGGGATCTCGGGCTCATGCGCCTGCGCCACTCGTGAACAGCAGACCAACACGATCATGGCGGCGAGTGACAGCAGGGGGCGCTTCATCGCGGATCCTCGGGGTTCAGTGAATCGCTTGGGGCCGGTCGCGGAGCATAGTGTCCCCGCGGCGCGCGTCAATCGTGCAAAGCACTCAGTCGGCGACGTGCGACTCGCGGACTTGCGGGGCGACGGACCGGCTCGCGAGCGCCACCCACACACCCGCCGCGATCACCATGCACGCACCGAGGATCTGGTGCGCCTGCGGCGCGCGGCGGAAGATGGCCAGCTCGAGCAGATAGGTGAACACCACACCGGCATAACCCAGCGCGGCGAGACGTGCGGCCGCGCCATGTGCATACGCGCGCCCCACGGTCACCTGGCCCAGTCCGCCTGAGGCCGCGCTCAGCAACAGGGGCAGATACGCTTTCGTCGGCACGGGTTTCAGATGCGGCAGCGCGATCAGGAGCATGATGCCGCCCGCAGTGAGGCTCATGTGCAGCGCGATCGCTTCGCTTGATTCGCGTACGCTCAGCCGGCGCAGGCGCAGGATCGCGAGCGCATAGCTCACCGCCCCAAGCAGCACGAGCAACGCGGTCGGACTCCATGCGAAGCCGGCCTTGAGCAGAGTCGCCACGCCGGCGAAGCCCAACGCCACGCCGGCCCAGACTGCGATGGGCACCCGCTCGCCCAGCATCGGCGCGCTCAATACCGCGACCCACAGCGGCGTGGTCGAGTACAGAGTCGTCGCATCGCCCACCGCAATGCCCTGCGTGCCGAGCGCGTGAAACAGGCACAGCGCGCCGCCGGTGCCGAACAGCGATCTCATCCACGCGTTCTTGGTGTCGCTCACGCGCAACGAGACGCCTTGTGCGCGAGCGGCGATCACCGCCACCACCGCTCCCCCTAAGAATCGTGCGGCGGCGATCTCGGCCCAATGCAGGTCGCCGGCGCCGGCACGCGTGCTGATGCGCATGACGGCGTAGCAAAGCTCCGAGACCAACAGCCAGGTGACGCCACGACGCAGCGCGTCGCGCGACGAAGCGCTCACGCGCGCGAGGTGGCGGTCACCGGATGCAGCTCCACCCACTGCACGCGCTCTCGGAACATCTCGGGATCCAGTCGTTTCAGATCCTCGTGCCGCCCGCGATGGCAGGTGACGAGCACCACCTGATGGCCTGCGCCGAAACCGTCGACCAGCGCGCGCATACCGCGGCGGAGGCGATCGTCATCACTGGTGGCGAAGACGTCGTCGAGCAACAGCGGCAACGGCTCGCGGCCGCGAGAGAGGTACTCGCTGATCGCCAACCGTACGGCCAGGTACATCTGGTCGCGCGCGCCGGCGGACAACTGCAAGTGCGCCTTGCCGCGCGAGACCGGCGCGCCGTCGGGGAACTGCACCACGAAGTCGAGGTCCTCACCGAAGCGCAACTGATCGACATTCGCGCCGAAGCTGCCCAGGATCTCAACCACACGATCATTCAAGAAATCCGCCCAGCGCTGATGCGTATCCTTGGCGACCTTCTGGATCCCCGCCTTGGCCAGCTCGACCGACTGCTTGAAGCGTTGCGCGCGGCCCTTGGCGGCAGCCAACCGTGTCACGGTCGCCTCGTGCTCGGGCTTCAACTGGTTGTAGCGGCGCCACACTTCTTCGGCCTGGAGTCGTAGATCCGATCTCTCGCGCTGCACCGCCTCGAGACGTGTGCGCGTCTGCTTGGCGTCCACCTCGATGTCCACGGCCGGGCGCGCTTCGCCACCCGCGACGTGACCCGCGGAGAGCATCCCGAGCTGTTGGCGGCGCTGCTCGACCTCGACGTCAGGCAACAGCCGCTGCTTGGCGTAAGGCACCAGTTCGTCGGTGATGACGTTGAAGCGATGGCGATTGCGCACCAGGGTAGCCAGTTCCTCGATGTGATCAGCCCACGGACGCGCCGGGTCGTACACCAATCCTGCCGCCTGCAGCGTGCGCAGGGCCTTTTCATGCAGCCCGGCCGCAGCCGCCTGCACCACGCGCTTCTCCTCCTCGACCCAGCCGAAGCTCTTCTCCAACCCGGCGATGCGATCGCGCGCGTTCAAGTAGCGGCGCGCCTCGTACGCCACTTTCTCGAGCAACTCGGGGGTCGGGGCGACGTCGCCCATGGCTCGCAGCAACGGCCTTGCCGATTCCAGCGCCGCGTTGCGGCGCGACTCGATCTGCGACAACTGCTCCTGTGCCCGCAGCAGCGGACCGGAATCGTCCACCAGGCGCGAGTACTCGTTCCAGTGCCGCATCAGGTCGACCGTGTCGCGATAACCCATGAGCCGCGACAACTCGGCGAGCCCGACTTCGTTCTCGGCGCGCTGCGTGCGCAGCTGGTTGAGTCTCCGCTGCGCATCGGACAGCTTCCGGAGCGCCACGTCGCGTTCGACCGCCTGCGACCGACCACCGATCGACAACAGCACGATACCGGCGCCCAGCACGGCAAGACCGGCTGCGAACAGCGTGATCCACACGCCCGGCGCGCCCTTCATGGCGTACACCACGGCGCCGGCGAGTGCGCCGCCCAGACCCAGCGCCAGTAGGAACCAGCCCGGGACCTTCCGCCCGTTGCGGGCGGCATCCACGGCGCGCAACGCCTCGGTCGCCTGCGTGCGTTCCTGTTCGAGTCCGGCCACATCGGTCTGGAACGCCAGATGGACCTGCGACTGTTCGCGCAGCAGCCGCACGTGTTCCTCGGGCAGCGCGCCAAAGCGTGCGGTGAGGAACTGGATCCGCTCGGGCTCGTATCCCTGCCCCGCGAGCGCATCGCGCAACACGAACACCTCGTGCCGCAGTTGCTGGTCATCGAGCGCGACACGCCGCAGATCGGCCGCCAGCGCATGACACGCATCGGCCTCGTCGGTCACATAGCCGTCATAAGAGCGAGAGCCTTCGATCTCGGCCTCGATTGCGCCGCGCTCCTTGGCCAGCTCATCGCGGCGGCGGGTTTCGAGCGCCTCGAGGTTGCGCATGGCTTCTTCGTGACGCGCGATGGTCTCGCGCAGCTCGCTCTCGGCATTCGGCGGCAATTGCGCGGCGGCGCGCAACTGTTCGGCTTCCGCCTCGAGCCGCTGGAGTTCGACACGCGCGCCATCGTTCTCTTCGAGCTGGCGACGAATCTCACCCGCATGCACGGCGTGACGTTCGCCATCCAGCGCGCGCAGGCGATCTTTGAGCGACTCCTCTTCCTCGCCCAGCCGCGCCAGGCGCTCGAGCGGCTCGGCCGCACGCTCCAGCTCGTGCTCCAAGGTATGCAGGTCGGCTTCGATCATCCCACGCTTGGCTTCGAGCCGGTCGATTGCGGTGTCCACCGTGCCGGTGAACTCGAGCTCGGGCGCGGTATAGCGGCGCAGTGCTTCATCCAGGATGCGCACCGCCTCGCTTGCGTTCGTGTCGCCGATGTGGGTATCCGCTGCATTCTCCAATCTCGCGCGCAGCGTACTCGCACGGCGCGTCTTCTCATCGCCGGGCACCACCTGATCGAGATCGCCCTGACGAACGAACGCACACTTCTCGAACTCGACGGAGTCCACGCCGAGCAGCTTGCGCCCGACCGGGTACTCGTCGCGGTCCTCGAGGAAGCTGTGAGTCACGTCCTCGCCGCGCGCATTGGTGACCAGCACGGTCGACTTCTCGAAGTCGCGCTGGATCCGGTAGCGCTCACCGCCGACTTCGAGGTCGAGCTCGACGCCGAACGACTGGCCCGTCCACGGTCGATAGCGATCGAGCGGCGTGACCACGCGGTGCGTGCGACGGTCACCTTCGAGTCCATACAACGCCGCTGCGATCGCGGACAGCAGCGTGGATTTGCCCCGCTCGTTCGATTCGACCACCAGATTCACGCGGTCGGCCGAGAAATGCCACTCGCCGCGCAGCGTGCCGAAACCATTGGCCTTGAGCCGGATCAGCTTCATGACGCCACCTCGTCCCAAACCGGCACCACTTCGCGCAAGCGGAAGGCGTCCAGTCCGTAGTACAGCGCGCGTTCGAGCGCGGCCCGCAACTCAGGATTGCTCTCGGCGTCGATCTCGGCGAGCAACTGGCGCGCAAAGCGTTCTTCGGTGGTGCGGCCCTCGCCCGCGCGATATGCGGCAAGATCGTGATCCGGACGCAGGCTCGACGCATCGAAGCGCAGGTGGAACGCGCGGGTGCGCAGATCGTGACCGGGCTGCGTCCAACGCACGCCGGCATCGAGCCGGCCGGTGAGCCGAACGAACACCAGATCGGCCTCGCCCACGCCGGTCACGTCGAGCGCCTTCAAGATCCGGCGGTCGACCTGATCGGGGCTCACGGCGCCGGTCACATCGACCGACAGCTCATGAACGCGGCGGCGATCCAATTCGATCGGCTCCACTTCAATGAATGGCAGGCGATGGCCATACTCGATACGCACCTCGATCGCGCCATGCGAGCCGCCCTCGGTGTAGTCGAGTGCGACCGCCGAGCCGGCATACATCAGCCGCGCCCCGGCGCTCTTCACTCCTTCGGCGAACGGCTGCTCGACACGTGAGGCCGCGTGGTAATGGCCGACGGCGTGGTACACGAACGGCGATCGAGCGACTTCTTCATCCGAGAACGGCGCGGTGATCTTCTGCGAGGGCGGACATTGACCCTCGCGCGAACCGTGGAACAACGCCAAGTCGAAACCCATGGGATCGCTCGGGCTGATCTCGCGCAGCATCTCGGGGGCGAGTGGCCGGTCCGTGCTCTCAACATTTGCAGTGAAGCAGCGCCCCCACACCCGCACTCCGGGCAGGCGTGGTACGGCGCGCGCCGTCCACTGCGGTTGATCGAAGATGTGCACGTGCTCAGGCCACGCGATGCCGCGCGCCTGCAGCAAGCGCGGCGCCCATGCGGCGTTGGTCGTGCTGGCGGGATCGTGGTTGCCCGGCGCGATGTACACCGGCGGGCACCCAGAAACCCCAAAGGTCTTGACCGCGAACGTGAGCAGGCCCGCGTCCACCACCGGCGAATCGAACAGGTCGCCCGGGATCAAGATCGCGTGGACACCGCGCTCCATGGCCTGATGCACGGCATTCTCGAGCGCGCGCTGTTGATCGCGGCGGCGCTCGTCGCGGCGGTCGGGGGGCAGCCAGGCAAAGGGCCGGCCGAGGTGGAGATCGGAGATCTGCAGGAAGCGAGCGAGGGCCATGCGGCGGGGTCCCTGTCTTCTTCAGAGGAGTGGCCGCGGTCCGGCACCGCGGTCCGGCCAAGCATTCGGTTGCGTGGCCACAAGTTATCAGCGCGCCACGACGGCGGCAATGGCCGCGACGCCTGCGCGCCGCGGCCCAGCCACCTCGATCAGATCACCAGAGTGCCTGTCCGCAGCAGATACGCGAGCCGGCCCCGCTGCTCGGGCTCGAGCAACGCGTGCATACGGCCCAGTGATTCCACGACCTTCTGCTGCAGTCGCGTCTCACTGCTCGTGCGCAACTGCCCCGCTTCGGCCGCCTTGGCCGCGTCGAAGTACTCGCCCTCGGCGGCGTCGGCGAGAAGCGCGAGCGCTCGGCGATCATCCACCGCGTCCTGCGCCCGCTCGGTCTTGAGTTCGTTGATGATGGCGGCGAACTGTTCGACCTGGGCCTCGTTCAACCCGAGCTTCCACGCGAGGAATCGCAGCGGTCGGCGCACTCCGAAGCCACCCGCGAACTCGTCGGCACTCCAATGGTGGTGTTCGGTGCGGTCGATCCGGTCATGCCGGTCGCTGGGACCGCAACCACAACCACCGACACGGTGGGTCGTTCGGAACTGCATGGGGAATCCGTGCATCCTGTTCTCCTCTCGCCAAGGCGTATCGCACCCGGCGGGCTCATCGCGGCGCCTCGCGGCACCGCACTGCGCGGGCACCATGCCTCGCGCTGGGGGGAGCGTATCACGAGGGTCAACCCGCACGGACTCTTGGCCGGTCACATCCCTGCGGCCGCTCTCGGAGCTGACAGAACCCGTGGTAGGCTGGCGCTCCGCCATGACTGACCCAACGCCCTCGCCCATCCCAACTTCGTCCCCGCTGCGCTGGCCCGCGTGGCCGACGATGTTATTCGCCGCGAACCTGACGCTTCTCCTCGTTGCGGGAATCGTCTCGATCACCATGCAGCCCCGCCGGCCGAGCGGACTGCCGGATGATGCCGCGGCGCGCGTGGTTCGCAACGTCGTCGGCGGCCGGATTGCTGTGGCCACCGGCCCGTTGCGATGGCAGGCGGCGGTGCTGGGCGGCGTTCCGGTCGCGAATCACGCACCCGATGCCGTCATGCTCACTCAAGTCAGCGAAGCGCGCTCATCATTGGAGCAGGTCGCGCGACGCCACCCGCGCGATCCGCGTGCACAGGCCGCGATCGCCGCGTTGCAACTGGCCGTGCACGATCACGCTGGAGCTGCGCATCGTTATCGCGCGGCCTGCGAGCGCGCACCGCATTATGGCGAGGGGCGGCTCGGGCTCGGCGTGGCGCTCGCGCTGCTCGCCGATCGCACTCCCGAGATCTGGCAGGCCCGTCAGCTGCGACTCGAAGCCATTGCGCAGTTTGCGGCCGTCGACGCGGTGGACTCCCTCTACCGCGACGCACTGCACGACCGGGCACTGCTACTCGCCGAGGTCGGCCGCACGCAGGAAGCCGCGCGGTTCGCACGCGAGTTGCTGTCGCGCGAAGCCACCGGCCCCGGCTACGAACGGATGCGGGAAATCGTAGCGGCGCAGCAATAGCCTCGGGTCAGTCCGACAGCGAATCGAACAGCTCGTCCTCGCGGGCCCGGACCTGGGTCAAGTCCGGCGCGCGCATCTCGCGCGACATCCACTCGCGCAGATAGCCACCGAGCACGCGTTCCACAATCGACCCACGCGGCCGGCGGAACTCGAGCAGGCGGATTCGTTCGGACTCGGGAATGCCACCGCGGCGGCGCGCCTCGATGAGTGCCGCATCGAGGCCGCCGATCCCGTCGATCAATCGCTTCTCAGCGGCATCCTCGCCCAACCACACGCGGCCCTGCGCGTACGAGTTCACCTCCCAGGTCTCGATGCCGCGTCCCTCGGAGACCTTGCGCACGAACGCCGTGTAAGTGCGGCGCACGGTGGAATCCGCGAGCGCTTGATCACGCGGCGTCCAATCACGCGCCGGCGACCACGCGCCCATCAAGTCCCCGCGGTTGAACTCTTCCTGCCGGATCCCATGCTTGGCGTAGAACCCCTCGAGCGATGGCTTCACGAAGAGCACGCCGATGCTGCCCGTGCGGGTATGGCGGTCCGCATAGATCCGGTCGGCGTGACAGCTGATGTAGTAGCCGCCACTGGCTGCGACCGAGCCCATGCTGACGATGAAGGGCTTGCCGGTTTCGCGCTTGAGGCGTTGCACGGCATGATCGATGAGATTGCTGGCGAGCGAGGAGCCGCCCGGGCTCTCGACCCGCATGACCACGGCCTTCACGCTCGCGGAATGGAACGCGCGCTCCAACTGCGCGATCACTGTTTCGCTGCCCATGAACGCACCGCTCAGCAGGTCGCTGCCGCTGCGACCCACTTCAATGCCGCCGCTGGCATACACCACCGCGATGCGAGCCGGCTCCGTCCACGTACGCCTTGCAAGGGGCGCTCGCCGCAAATCGACCGAGCGCGGCTTGGCGCCGAGCGTGACGAGGCGGCCGAGCATGCGCAGCGCATCCTCGCGATAGCCCACGCTGTCGATCACGCCGCCGCGGGCCAACTCGGCGGAGGTCCACGTCCGGCCATCCAGATAGCGCGTGAGCGCCGCCGGATCCAATCGCCGCGAGTTGCTCACGGTCTCCACGAACATCTGCTGCTGTTGATCGAGCAGATGTTGGATCACCACACTGTCGGGCCGCGGGGTCGAGTCCACGCTGAAGTTGCGATACGCGCTCTTGAACTGACCAAAGCTCGAACGATCCAACTTGAGCCCCTGCTCGGCGAGGAACTGCTTGTAGTAGCGCCGCTCGGCCCGCAGCCCCAAGGCGCCGAAGAATGCATCCTCCGAGGCCACCACGCGATCCGCCGCACTCAGGAGGAAAAGGTCCCCGCGCCCGCCGCCGTATTCCAGATAAGCCACGACCGGTTTGCCTGAAGCGCGCAACTTCTGGATCCGGGGCCGCAGCTCCTCCAGCTGGGCCATGCCAGCGACACCATTCGATTCGAGAAGCACGCCGCGCGTGAGGGGATCCTCGAGTGCGAGTTCGAGCTGACGATGCAGCGGCGCCGACGGCGTCGCGCTGCCTCCGCCGAGCAACGACAGTCCGCCGAGCGATTCATCCGCGAGCACGCCGGCCAGTTTGACGGTCGCCACGCGACGTTCGTTCGGTGCGACGAATCGGGTGGCGTCTTCGCCACGGTGGCCGCTCCAAGCGTAGCTCTCGGCCGTGCGTGTGTCGTCGACCCGGCTCTGCGAGGCATGCACGCTCATGCGCGTGCCGAACAGGCCGACCCCCACGCGATACTCGCCGCGCGCAGCGCTCGCGCGCAGCACGAGCCCGGCGATGGGTTCGAGCTCGGTGCCGAAGCGCGCACGCGCCGATTCCGCCGACTCACCCTCGCGCATCGAGACATCCGCCGTCACCGTCCAACGCGGCCCAGCGCTGTGCGCCGCCGTCCTCGACCAGGCGAAGGGACGCAGACCGATCGCATACCTCTGTTCGCGCGGCAGCCGGGCACCTTGGAACTCGGGCGCCGTCGCATGCGCGAGCGTCGCGCCGAGCGACAGCCACGGCCTTGGTCGCGAGAGAGCGCCGAGCGTGTGGTCACCGACCGAAGCGCCGCCCTGCCCGTCGGGCGCGAGCACCGCAGCGGTCCAACCCAATCGCAGCGCGTCGGAACCACCGGCGAAACCCGCGCCGTACGAGCGCGAGTTGGACCTGGTGCGTTCGCCGAACAACCCGAAGCCACGCCAGGCAAGGCTTGCCGAACCCGACCAGAGGTCACGGTCGAGCACGTCGCTCGCGTAACCCAAGCGCATCTCGAAGGGATACCGCAGCCCAATGCCCGCGGGGTTCACTCGCAAGGCGCGGGCGTCATCGGTCGCTGCAGCACTCTCGAACCCAAGCGCGGACGGCGAAAGTGGACCCGCCTGGGCGCGGGCGACAAACCCCAAGCTCAACAGGAGTGCGAGGACGCCGCGTCTCATGCGGGTTATTGCGCCACCGTGACGCCGAGCTTGGGACACAGCGACGAGAGCGGGCAGATCGAACAGTGGGGCTTGCGCGCATTACAGACTGCGCGGCCGTGCAGGATCAACCAGTGCGAGACCAGAGTCCACGATTCGCGCGGCACCAGCGGCATGAGCGCGAACTCGATCTTGACTGCATCCTGTTCGGTCGTGAGCCCCAGCCGATTCGACAGACGCGTGACGTGCGTGTCGACCACGATGCCCGAGGTGATGCCGTAGGCATTGCCGAGCACGACATTCGCCGTCTTGCGTCCCACGCCGCGCAGCGCGGTGAGCTCGTCGAGCGTGCGCGGCACTTGGCCGCCATGCAGCCGAACGATGTCCGCGCAGGCCTGTTGGATGCTCTTGGCTTTCTGCCGGAAGAAACCCGTGGACCGCACCAACTCCTCGAGCTCGGCCAACGGTGCCGTGGCCATCGCCGGGGCATCCGGGAAACGTGCGAACAGGGCCGGGGTGGTCATGTTGACCCGCTCATCGGTGCACTGCGCGGACAGAATGGTCGCGATCAACAGCTGCAGAGGGTTCTTGAAATCGAGCGCGCACTTGGCGTCAGGGTACAACTCGTGTAACTGCTCGAGGATCGCTTTCACCCGCACCGTGTCCGGCATCAAAGTCTTCTTGAGCGCCGGAGCCACCGCGCGGCGTGGCTTGGGTGTGGCGCGGGCCGCCTTCTTCTTCGCGGCACTCTGCGATGCGGGCGTGGGCCGGGCCCCCTTGAGCGTATGCCCCGCGCGCGATGCCCGCGTACGGGACTGGCCGGGCGCCGAGCGCACCCGCGGCGACGCGGGCAGCTTGGGTGCGTCTGCACCCTTCTTGCGTGAGCGGGGGGATTTCCGGGCCATGGGGCGAGCGTAGCCGAGCCTCCCCAACGCGGCAATGGAAGGACGTGCGGCGACATCCAACGCACCGCGGCCCTCAGGTAGGAAGACCTGAGGGCCGCGACGTCGTCTGGTCCGATGCTGCCTATCTCATCCGAACCACTTTCAATGTGCTCGCGGTTCCGCCGGCCAGCATGCGTACCAGATACATCCCGGGCGCCAGCTGGCCACCGCCATCATCGCGGCCATCCCACGCCACGCTCTGCCGACCTGCGGGGTACGCGCCATGGGTGAGCACGCGACGACGTGCGCCCATCACGTCGAGCACCTCGATCGTCACGTCCGCCGCTTCCGCCAGTTCGAATCCGAAGCGTACGTCGGTGCGGAATGGCGCGGGCGTGGCCGAGACGATGCGCGTCCGCTGCGGCAGTCCTTCCACTTCGGTGTCCGCGGTGGTCTGGGTGATCTGCAATTGATAGTTGCCGGACTTGGTGACATCTCCCGAGCCGGTCTTGAACACCACGACGGCGTAGTTGCCGGGGTTCGAGATATTGAGTGTCACCTCCTCGGCCGCGCCGTTGCCGCTCAACCAATCCGCGCGCTTGCGAGCCAACGTGCGGTTCTGGAAGGGCCGTCCCGGCTCATGCACCGCCAGACCCCAGTTGACCGAGCCCGATGTGTTCACGAGCCGGATGGTGTAACGCCCGAAAGCGAATGCGAAGCGGTGTACATGGATCAGCCGGTGCGCGCCCAGCGTGTAGCTGCCGAACGTGCCCGCGCTGGTCGCGTGCGTCTGGTCGCCGACGAAATGCGTGAGATAGCTGGTGGTGTCGGGCGTGCGAAGCACGAACTGCCCGGGCTCCGTCACCCGCACGACCCCCAGATCGAAGCCGCGACGTGCAGTGGACGACACATCGACCAGCATGTAGTCCAGTTCGCTCGGCCCCCAGGCGGAGGTCTCGAGTGGTTCATCGAATCCATCGGTCGGGCCGGTGGACTGCTCGTGCAGCCACAGGTCGACGTCATCATCGAGTCGGGGCATCAGCGCGATCCCGGCCCATTGCGTGACGGCGTGCGAAGACAGCGTCGGCACGCGGATGCCGTCCTGATTGTAGAGGGCCTGTTCGCCCTCCGGCAGCGTGCTCCACCCGGCGTCCACCTTCGGCGCAGCGCCACGCCAGATCGGCGTGTCGAATGACGCCAGAGGCGGCGTCCACACCCACGAGCGACCGAAGCGGTTGTCCTCTTCGTTGGTCTCGGCGATCGCGTCGTCAGGATCGACATCCACCCACAGCACTCGGCGCCCTGCGGGAATGGTGGCACTGAATGCGTTGCGCGAAGTAGCGGTACCGCCGGCGGGGATGGACCCAAACGTCGGTCCGCCCACCGACGTGGAAGCGTGACGGATGCGCGACGCCACCGACGTGGCGTTGAGTTCGCCTTGGTTCTCGACCGCGAGGTTCAAGTAGGTCAGGCCGAAGTCGCCATTCAGGTTCGTGCCCGGCTGCACCGAGGTGGACGTGGCATCAGCCGTGGCGCGCGGCACCAGTGGTGCATTCCAACCGAGCGGCTGAGTCGGCGTTGGCTCCGGCGCCGCTGGGTCGATCCGGAACTTGAACGTGATGGGTCCACGGCCACCGACCGGATTGCGGTACAGCGCGATGCCGTAGATCCCCGTGTCCAGAGCAGACACGATCAGTGCGGACTGACCCAGATAATCCGAGGTCACGCGAGCGGTGTAGGCCTCAAGACTCGCGGTCTCGCTATCGTCGTCCAGCCACACCGTGCTGATGTTGCCGCCGTTGAAGCGCGGGGCATCCGTGACCTGCAGAGAGTACTTGCCGGTCTCGCCCGTGGCGATGCCCAGGTGCAGCATCGTCATCATCTGGTCGGTACCCATGGTCACGGTGAGCGTGTCGCCCACATTGATGTTGCTCGAGATGACCTGCCGCATTCGGTAAGGCGTGGCGACGCCATCGGCATTGATCACGCCGACATTCCAGACAGTGACGTTGTTGGGAACCTTGTTGGTGAACACCGCGTCGAGCAGACCGTCGCCACGCGAGCATGTGCGTCGCGCGGTGGCGAAGCCCGAGAACGAGCCATAAGCATTGTCGAACAACTTGAGGTCGGCATCCGCGGTGTTGACGTTCGCGAAGGCATAGACCGCGGACCAGACCGCCGTGGCGGAGAACTGTCCGGATGTGTAGACGTGGGAGTACTGGAACCCATCACAGTTGTCATACGCGGTCGCTCCGAACCCGAGGAACTCGTGACCGGCATCACGGATCGGAGCGCCGACGCCATTGCGCTGCAGGTTAAGCGTGAGGTTGTCCGGCTCGAATACGAACTGACGGCCGTAGTGGTTGTTCGTCTCGGAGTCCTCGGCCTGATCCTCCTGAGCATCCAGCCAGACCTCGGCGGTGTGCCGACCTCCCAGCGCGACGAACGGACCCTGATTGATGTACTTGCGAGTCACGTAGGATCCCAGCGCACTCGTGGTCACGGAGTCCTTCTGCACGCCATCCACCAGGAACCTGAGCATCCCCGCTGCCGCAGTGAGCTCACCACCATTCATGTAGCTGGTGTTCCAATACGAGGCGCCACCGCCATCGAGCGCCGTGGAGGTCGCCGCCGAGCCGGACGAAGCCGACTGGTCCGTACGCAGCACGATCGGAGCCTCCCAGCCGGCGGGCTGCACGAGCGGGAACAACAAATCCGCCGGCTCGGGATCACGGAGCCTGTAGGGGCCGGCGGTCGCATAGGAGCTACTCCAGCGGCCCTGGGCGTCGCGTGCGCGGATCGTGATGTAGTACGTGCCGGGTCCGGGCGCCATCATCGTCTTGGTGTTCTGCCCAGCGACCGAGTTGGCCGTCTGCTGCGGCATGCTCGGGGACGTTCCCAGCAGAACGGAATAGGCATTTGCCCCGGACCAATCATCCGGCGCGGGCTGCCAGGTCATATCGATGGAGTGATCCAGCGACGGATAGGCGCTGATGCCCTCGTTGTGGCTGGTGGACTCGAAGTACGGGGTCACGCCCGGCGGGTCCACGTCCAACTCGTAGCCCGCATTGCTGAGCGTGTTCCAGATCGAGGGCCTGCTGAGGGATGGATGCGTGTCGATGAACTCCTGGATGAATCCGGCCGGCCCTTCGGCGTGCGCCGTGTTCATGGTGTTCATGATGTCATTCGCGCCGAGATCGAGTTGGTCCACCCCATCCCCGCCGCGGCCATCGTCCTCATTGTCGCTGTCCTCAAGGTCGCGCAGCATGCTCCCGAAGAAGCCTTCAGTCTTGTAAGGGTCGCAGTTACAACTGAACCCGTTGCGGTTCTTGCATTCCCCGAGCCCCTCGACGGAGCGGCCGTTCAGGATGGCGAGTCCATAGGTGTTCTCATACGTCCGCCCGACCACATCGGCGAGCCAGTTCGAGAAGCCCTCCTTGATGGCGGTGCCGTCGTCCTCCTCACACCAAGGACAATGACCGGGGTCGCCGTTGGGGTTGTTGCAGATGCCATTGTCGTAGTCGTTGTCCGGCACGTAGAAGAAGTTCCTCATCACGTGGTGGCCGAACTCGTGGATGTGCGTCCCGGACTCCCAGCCAAAGCGTGTGCCATCCACGCTCGAGGGAATATGGATCTCGGAACCGTCGTAGTGGGGCCAGTCGCTGCTGGGGTACTGCACGTCGACCGAGGGCGTGTTCCAGCCGAGTCCCGCGAGGTATCTCGAGGCGCGATAGACGTTCGTGAAGATGTGGCAGATCGCATTGCCCAGATCGCCGTTGGGCGAGAAGGTTCCGAAGTCCGCGGTCGAACCCGTGAACTCATCCTTCACGTTCGTGCGGAAGAGGTAGTTGTATTCGAGGTAGTCGTCCTCGAGCTCGACGCGACTGTTCGCCGTTTCGATCTCGACATAGATGTCGGGACCGGACTCATCTTCGGTGCAACTCACGTTGAAACGGCCGTCGTAGTCCGTGAGCACGGTGGCCATGTTCTCGTCCCAGTCCCAGTCCTCGTCGTAAACGCGCACCGTGGCGCCCTCGACCGGCACCACCTGACCATCGGTGCGGTAGTAGACGAAGCGACCCTTCACCTGCACGGTGGTCTGCACGCCGGTGGCGCTCTCGGGCACCGCCACACGCACCGGCTTGAGCGTCCCGCCGCGCGCCTGGCGTGACAACGGCTGGACCGCGAGATCCGAGACCATCGCGGCCGCGGACATGGGCGCGGTCGCGATCTCGCCTGGGATCGACAACACGTTGCTTGGTTTGGTGACGCGCGCGTACTTGGTCGCCGACAAGTCGTACTCGCGGACGACCCGCTCGGTGCCTGCAGTGAAGCTGAACCGGAAGCCGGCCTCGTCGGTGGTGGGCGTGAAGGTCACGCGCACGATCCGCGAGCCGCGCCCCGTGAGCAGGTACGGAAGTGTCGGCGCGTTGTGCGTGAAGCCCGTGGCGGCCGCCGTGGGCGTGATCGAGAAGTTCTGCAGCATGAACGTCTGCGTCGAGGTGATCACGACGTCCACGCTGATCGGCACGCCGGCGCGCGCGGGCGCGGTGAACCCCGAGAGTTTGACCTGCACCGGCACGCCATCGGAGGCGAACGCCGGCCTCACCGCCATGCAGATGAGCACGAGCACGCCCAGCAGACGGCGGGTCATCGCGCCACCTCGGAGGTCGTCGGGGCGGCGGCCACCTTGGGCTCACCCACCTGACGCACCAGCTTGAGTCGTCGCGCCGAGAGCCGTACGAGCACAGCGCGCTCTCCTCGCTCGCCAGCCTGCTCGATCTGCACATCCAACAGGCGAACGCGGGTCGCGTTCTTCAACCCTTCGATCGCCACTTGAAGCTCCCCACGCGCGTCATCATCGGCGGCGGCCGCCAGTTGCTGGCGCAGCGCCACCAGGGCAACGCGGTCGGTCTCGAGCACCTCGCGCATCAGGCGACGCTCCCGTGCGAGCGGGCTGGCATCCATGCGCACCACTTCGCCAGGAACCTCGGGAACCGCCGGCTTGGCCAGGCCGAGCGATGGCGCCAGCCAGAGACCAAGAAACAGCGTCGCAACCCCAAGGGCTGCATATAGATATGGGCTTGTTTGACGGTCTGTTCTGCGCATGGCTCGCTCCGGGTCGGTGGTGGTGAACGGTGCGAGGACGCCTCCCCGCACCTCATCAACGCGCCACCCCCCGAAGGTGCACGGGGATCGCCGGCGGTTGAGCGCGGCGCCGGACAAGCGAACGCCCCGCGGTTCGCTGCCCGCGGGGCGTTGCCCACCACCGGGAGGTGCCCCGGTTTGCTACATCACCATGGCGTGAGGATGACCGACCCGATCCTCAGAACCCCCACGCCAGACCGACTCGCATGCCCGCGCCATCCACGTTCACCGTCTCGCGGTATGACGTGCCCAAGAAGTCGTCCTCAACATCACGCGTCAGTTCGCCACCGTTCACGAAGACTTCGCCGGTCACCCGTGTGCGACCCGAGAGCGGCAGGGCCGCTCCACCCCAGGCCTGCCAGCCCCAGCCACCGAACGTGCCGTCGTATTGGGCCCCGGTCGTGAAATCCTCTGCCGAGAGCAACAGCACCTGATAGCCCGCGCCGGCCCCGAAGAAAGGCACCACCGCCATGTTGTCGTCCGCCGAGAACTGCACGAACGCCATGACCGGGAACAGGTTCGACGAAGCCCGCGCCAGATCCTGACGGACCTCGATGGGCGTGCCACCGGGGCCGATCTGCGAGCTGGTGACCGAACTGGTCTTGTCGTTCTTGTGGATCCAGTCGACACCGAGCCCGAGCTGCACGTGCGGATCGAGCATCGGACCGCCGCGAATGCCAATCAGGAACTGCTGGCCGCGCGGGCCTTCGGGATCGAAGAAGCCCAAGTGCACCTGGCTCACGCCCGAAGCATCGTTGCGACTGCCGTAGCCACGACGCGGCCGGTAATGCACGCCGTTCAACTCGATCGCGGGTGCCTCGTTCACATGGCTGACGCCGTAGGCGAGCTTCGAGAGCGCCTCCCCGACAGAGGGGTTGCGCGCCTGCGCCTCATACGACGATTGGGACGAAGCGGAGAAGTCGCCACGCTGGGCGCGGACGGCACCCGAAGCCATAGTGGACGGATCCTCGGCATGCGCAGAAGTCGCAAGCGCTGCGAGCAGGCCCACAGCGGTGAAGCTCAAACGAAGGTGTCGCGAGTCCATTGTTTCCTCCTTGCCGGCAACGGGGTCGAGCCGGACCGTTCCCTTTCTTCCTTGGCACGGGCCGTGCCGAAAGCCGCGGCGGGCTGCAACGTGCAGGGAGAAGCCTGCGTATGCCCTTATGCCAAGGTCGAAGGGGCGGGTTTCGAGCATGCCGGCGTAGCGGATGTGTCGCGCGGTGTTGCGGGCCTGCCTCACCTCCGCCACCTTACTCCCATGAGACTTCCACTCCCCATGCCGCTGCGATGCCCGTTCGTCCTGCTCTTTACAGCGCTTGTCGTCTCGATAGCCTCCTCACCTGCCGCCGCAGCCGCCCGCTCCTCAGGCTCCGGTCCCACACTCGCCGTCGAAGACACCATGCGCACCGAGGTCTCCGAGGTCCTCGTGCGCGCGCCGCGCGTCACGCTCGACGAGATCCTCAACCGTGTCGCACGCGGTGAGGCTCGTCGCGACTCCCTCATGAATGACCAGACCTTCACCGCCACGATGCGGGTGGTGCGCAACGTGACGAGCGCGAAGCCAGAAGTGCTGATCGAAACGGTGTCCAAGGTCTACAAGAAGAAACCGGGCATGGCGCGCACAATCGAGCTGAGGACCTACGAGCTCAAACCCAACAAGGATCCCAAGGACCGCGAAGTCCAAGCCGACTTCTCCTCGAACATGGGCGAGGAGATGGTGAACTTCGCGTTCCGACCGTCGTCGCGACGCGAGTACAAGTACCGAATCGAGTCGCGCGAACTGCTCGGCGACCATCTCATCTATCGCATCCGCTTCGAGCCCAAGTCGGCGCTCGCGGTGCATGAGCCCAGCGGCCTGGTGTGGGTCGATACCAAGGACTACGTGATCGTGCGTCAGGAACTCCAGTTCCGGCAGTCCCCTGTGCCGCTGTTCCTCAAGGGAATCGATCGCATGGTCGTGGAGCGCAGCCAGGTGGGCGAACACTGGGTGGTGAGCCGCATGCTGGTGCGCATCCGCGCCACGGTACCGGTACCCAAATTCGGGAAAGCGTTCGATTTCGCCATGCAGTTCGCGGATTACACGATCAACTCGGGGCTTCCCGACTCGATCTTCACCAAGTCCACCATGCCCGCCGCGAAGAAGAAGTCCGGGGCGAAGTCATGAGCCGGCCCGCGATGCGGTTCGCGCTTGTCGCGATGATGATGCTCATGGGCGCATTCGCAGTTACCAACGCACATGCCGACTCTTCTCCACCGGACTCGCTGCTTGACGGTTACATGCGCCGCATGGCGGATTCCACCAGCGCTTACTTCGGCATGACCGCGGAACTCCCGGACACCGCCGGGCTCGACAGCGTGCTCACCGCGGAACTGGCGATGCCGCCCGGCACTTCGCGACGCGCGCAGCGCGCCAACCGCGTGGCGTTCTCGCCTGCGATCGGCTTCAACCGGGTTGACGGCTGGCAACTGGGAGGCGAAGCCGGCATCGGCGCCTCGCGCGGACTTGGCCGACTGACCAGTCGTCTGCAGTACACCATGGGTCAGAAGGACTTCCTCGGCGGTGGGCGTTACCTGCGTCGCTGGACCGAGCAGGAACGCGGTGCGGCGTGGACCATGGACCTTTGGGGTGGACGCACCACCGAGGCGTTCGATCGCGAGCAGTACGAACTCAAGTACACGGCACTGCGCGCGATCCTCTCGGGTGCGGACCGGCACCAGTACCTGCGTCGCGATGGGGTGCGCGGCAGTTTGTTGCGCGAGACCGCCACGGGGCGACTGTCCGTAGCCTATCGGGACCAACTCGAATCTTCGCGTCCCACTTCGACCACTTGGAGCCTGTTCGGCCGCGAGCTCGCGCTCGTGTCCAACGGGCCTGCGGCGTTCGGTCGCGCACGCGAAGCGGCCTTTGCCGCCGAGTGGCGATTGCCCGGAACACCGGTGCGCGCGCAACTGCAGCACTGGACCGCCGGCCGCGCGACGAACAGTGACTTCCACTACCGGCGCACGCGGCTCGCGCTGGGTGGCGACCTCGCGCTGACGCGGCACATCGCCATTGCGCCTCAGTTGGAATGGGGACGATTGCGCGGTGACGCGCTGCCACAGGAGGCATTCTATCTGGGAGGCTCACCCAACGTGCGCTCTCTGGAGCGCAACGAGCGGATCGGGGCGGGCAGGGCGTTCGGTCGCATCGATGCATTGCTCATGGATGATGTGCTGCAGCTGCTGCGCATCCCACACCCCGACATGTTCCCCATCCAGATCGGCGCATTCGTCGGCAGCGGCGCGGTCTGGGGCGGCGAGGCATTCAGCGGAGGCCCGGCAACGCGACGCGACTTCCCTCGCGCATCCGAGTGGCTGAGCGAGACCGGTGTGTCGCTGATGTACCGCCCGGGACTGCCGGACCCCGAGCTCTACGTGCGAATCGACTACGTGCTGCCACTGGGCCCGGAATCCGAGCGTGAAGCCGGTTTCGTGCTCAGCTTCCAGCGCACGCTCAACCTGTTGCCGACACGGAACAACTGACCGAAAGCGATGGCCCCCTGCGGATTGCTCCGCCGGGGGCCTGCTCACGCGTTCGGTTCCCTTGCCCTGGCACCCTACCGAGCCGCGTGCGGATCGAGTGGCCCGCGCTTGCTCAGTAAGCGCGGTGGTTGTGCTTCAGACGAGCGATGTGCCGGCTCTGCACGTTCTGCGCCCGAGCGATGCGCGCGCGCTCGCGCGGCGTCATGATGCCGTCGGCCTTGGCGCGACGTTCCATGCGATGCACATGCACCTGGCCCGTGCGCAGTCGGCGCGCTTCGCCTCGCGTGAGCTCGCCGCTGCGCACGCCCTGCACGATGCGGTGATGCTGACGCACTTCGCGACGATCGATGCGCGGGCTGACGGTGTGAGCGGATGCGACGACCGACGAGAGCGCGGCGAACGCGGCGACGAGTACCAGGATGCGAACGAACTTCACGGTGTTCCTCCTCGCGGAGCCCTCGCTCCGCAGCCGGGGCTCGTGCTCACCCCGTGGACCACTTCGATGAGCGCGGCGTTCCGCGCTTTCGCAGTATTCCTTGAGCAGGCGGTGTGCCGGAGCGTCGCCGCCCATCGCACCGCTTGTGGCGCAAGGCGTTACGCAGGCTCGTGAAGGGAGTGACAAGGCGTGGGTGAACCGGATGGTTCACGTCTCGGCGCGCGGCGAACCGAGCGGGGCAGCTGCACGCGCCGTTCAGGTGCGCCGCGGCTTCACACTCCAGCGAAGGAACACCTCGGACGACTCGAAGTCCTCCCGCGCACGGGCGTCGGCCCAGGCGATGAGGTCGGGCGCGATCGTGAGTGGCACTCGATCTGGATCGAATGTGATCCCCACGCGCGGCAGGTCCAGACGATCTGCTGCGAGGCACGTGAGCAAAGTCGTCTCTCCGATCCAGACGTCGCTGGTATGCACGCGGCAGGCTTCGTACAACAGTTCGAAGCGCGCATCGTCGAGCTCGAACCGTTCACCGCGCAAGGAGCGGGCGAGATCGGCGCCGCGTTGACCGTGACCCGGGTCGTCATTCTCATTCCAGCGTCTGGCGTCGTGGAACAGCGCGAACAGCGCCAGAACATCGGGGTCCGCATGCGTGGTCTCCGCCAGTCGCAGCCCGTTCGTCAAAACGCGGGCCCAATGACTCACGCCATGGACGCCATGACACTCGAGTGAGTAGCCCTCTTGGATGGCGCGGATGATCGCCGGTTCGTCGATCATGTGCTCGCCGGCGTCATCGGAGCGAGTGGGAGCTCAAGGATCGGCTCGCCGTCCTCGACGAGCCCTGTCGGCCGAAAGCCGTACCGCAGATAAAAACCTTCCGGGCCACCTTCGCCCGGCACGAAGGAAACCTGCAGCACCGGGAACAACTGCTTCGCCGCGACATGCTCGACCACGCGCGTGAGCGCGGCCCGTCCGGTGCCCGAGGACTGGAAGCGCTGATCGATCATGAAGCGCCACAGGAAGGCGCGTGGGTGCTGCGGCATGGGATCGCGCAAGGACTCGTCGTGCAACATGACGAAGCCAACCAGTTCGTCGTCACGATGAATCGCTCGATACCACGCCTCGGGCGTGAATAACGCCTCGGCAAGCGACTCGGCGTTGGTCGCGACGAAGCGTCGCTGATCGGGTCGCACGGCAAGATCGGTGACCCGGCGGACGGTCTCAGAGGTGATGGGACGAAGCGTGACGACCATGTGAGGACCTCCCACGCGTGGCGAACTAACGCGAAAGCGCTTGTCTGCGGGCCGCCGCTTCGGCCGCACGATCGACATCGCCCGCTTCGCGATAGAGGATCTCAAGTTCCTCAAAGACATACGGGTCGGGTTCGCCAGCCGCTTCACAAGCTTGCGCCAACTGGAGCTGTTGCGCGAGCGCCTCGTGCGATCGGCCCAGTGAACGCATGGTCCACGCGACCATCCACTTGGCGACGCGCGTCGCGCTCGCGTCGCCGGCGCGCTCGCGCAGCGCCAGTGCTTGCTCGAACTCGATCAACGCTTCATCGAAGCGCCCCTGCTGATGCAGCGCATGCCCGGCGTTGTTCCGCAGCGAAGCCTCCCAGCGTTTCGCGGCCGGATCGTGCGAGCCTTCGGCCACTTCGAGTGCCGCGTGCGCCAAGCGCAACTGATCCTCGGGATCCGTGTCGAGGAAGGCGAACATGTGCAGGGCGTCGATCACGAGGGCGTCGTGTCCATGCTCGCGGGCAATATCGAGCGAGCGCTGGAAGTGGATCCGCGCCTGCGCGCGCGCCTCGGGAGTCTGCTCCTCATGCGGATGCGCGGCAGAGGCATGCGTGCGGCCGGACTCGAGCGCGTGCCAAGCGCGCGCTTCGGATCCCGCGATACTCACCTCGTCCGCGATCCGTTCGAGTAGTTCCCGCGCTTGCGCGAACTCGCGGCGCAAGCCGTAGGTCCTGGCGATCTGAGTCTGCAACACCAGCGCCTCGTCGCCGCTTGCCCCTGCCAGTGCTTCGCGAAACCTCTGCTCGCTGGCCTCTGGACGGCTGAAGTCCCATAGCGCATGCAGATCGATGCTCATCGCTTCCCGCTCGAATCCGGTGGCAGTGTGGAGAACTTGAAGACCTCGACACCGATGGCATAGGCCACGTAGGACCGACCCTCCGGCACGATGCGGATCTTGTTGACCGCGCGACCCATCTCGACGCGCTTCCAGCTGCGACCGCCATCGCGCGTCTCGAATCCGCCCGTGGACGTGCCCACCCAACCCGTCTGCGGATCAGCGAACCCGACGCCGAATTCCCGAACCGGGAAAGCATCCACCAGAGGAATCTCCCGCCAGGTCCTGCCGCCGTCCTCTGTCTTGGCGACGATCCGATGCGTCACGGTGGTATCGGGGTCGTAGCTCTGAACGGTCGCAAATCCGATCTGGCGCGTGGGGAAGGAAACCTTCCACATGATCTCGTACGGACGAGCCGACGTGTAGACGCGCTGCCACGTCACGCCACCATCACGAGTGGACGCCATCACGGCGTGCGCGCGCTCGATGTTCGCATCATCGGCCCCGAGCACAAGGCCGTTCATCTCGTCGAAGAACCTCACGTCGGTGATCATGGCGATCTGGTCGTTCAGGTCGATGGACTTCCACGTTGCGCCGGCGTCCAGCGAGCGCATGAGGAATGCCGGCCCGCCCACCCGACCGGCGGCATGCACCAAGACGCGCTCGGCAGGCTGCCCCGCGTTCACGAAATGGGTTCGCAGCACGTCGATCGCGCACAGGCCTTTGACCTGAGGCCCACCGATGCCCGTCACGGGCGACCAGTGGTCGCCGCCGTCGCGCGTGACGTAGAGCGGAATCGTGTCGGTCACGCCGGGGAAGTACTCCGTGCCGATGTTGCCTGCGAAGCCGAGCTGTCCATCCACCATGCCGACCGTACGGAAGTAGGTGCCCGGCTGATGCAGGACTTCGGTCCAATGGTCGCCGCCATCCACTGTTCGATAGATCCGCCCACTGCCATTCACATAGAACCCGACTCGCGCATCCACGAAGTGGATGTCGTCCTGCTTCCCGCGGTACGGCTCGGTCGTTAGCTTGTGCCATGCCGCGCCCATCGGAGCGGTCATCGCCACCGGCCCAGACTTCGCGACCGCAGCCGGACGTGCGGAACACAGGAGCATCATGGCGAATAGGCAGGACATCAGGGTGGGCACCGGCTTGAGCATGGGGAACATGGATCGCCTCGGGGATGGGCCAGGAACAGCGTGAAGTCGCACGCATCCAGCCTCGAGCCACGCTCGCCGATTGGTCAACGGAGAACGTCCCAACGTCGGCCGTTGCGAGTCAGGCGCTGGGTTCGCATGGACGCAATGCGAGCAACTCTGCACAGAGTTCAAGCGGCGACGACGACGTGAAGATCATTGACTCAGGGTGCGATAGAACACCGTCGTGCTGCACAACCCACCCTGCGGCCAAAGGGCATATCCGGGAATGTCCCCTGCGCGTTGCCAGCCCAGCCGAGCATAGAGCCGCCCCGCGTCACTCCCCGTGACCGTATCCAACACGAGCAGTGTCCTGCCCGCCGCAAGTGCCGCAGCCTCGGCGGCCCGCATGAGGAGTTCTCCGAGTCCGCGCCGGCGAGCATCGCGATGCACGAGCATCTTGGCGATGTCGCCACGATGAGGTTGGTTATCGGGCATGGACAGCACGACCTGCACCGTGCCCACGATGCGCCGAGAGAGCACGTCCTCGGCCACCAGAACGATGCGCTCGCCTTGCTGTGCGCTCGCGAGCACGCCCTGCCAGAAGCTGCTCGCGCGGGCGCGCGAGAGCGGCAACATGAAACCCACCGACGCGCCGCCTTCAACGCAATCCATGAGCACGTCGGTCAACGCCTCGAGGGTCGCTGCGTCGTGATGGGCACGCGTGAGATGGAACGGCTCCGGCATGACTCACTCCTTGGCTGGTCCGGGCAGGATCGGCGCCGGATGCTCAGACCTCGATGGTGCCTTCCAGATATTGGACCGCGTGCCCCGCCAGTCGCACGCGCGGCGCCCGATGCTCCACCCACAACTCTCCCCCGCGCGCCGAGACCTGGCGCGCGTACAGCGCATTGCGACCGAGCCGCGCGGCCCAGTAAGGCGTCAACTGACAATGCGCGGCGCCCGTGACCGGGTCCTCCGCGACGCCGGCCTGCGGCACGAAATAGCGCGACGCCATATCGCTGTGGTCGCCCGGCGCGGTGAGGATCAAGCCGAACCCCGGCAGCGCCCGGACCTTCTCGATATCCGGCCGGGCCGCGCGCACCGCGGACTCATCGGGCAGCACCGCCATGAGTTTGATGCCCAGATACGTTTCGAGCGGGCGTATCCCGATGGCCTCGATCAATGCAGAAGACGGATCGATCGGCTCCTGTCGGTACTCCGGGAAGTCGAGCAGCATGCGATTCCCATCGCGCTCGACGGTGAGCGGCCCGCTCCTGGACTGATACACCACGCGATCGAGCGAAGGCTCGAGATGACGGAACAGCACGTACGACGTGGCGAGCGTGGCGTGTCCACAGAGATCCACCTCGATGGTGGGCGTGAACCAGCGCAAACGATAGCCCTCGGCTTCGCGCACAAGGAACGCGGTCTCGGAGAGATTGTTCTCTGCGGCGATCGCGCGCAGCGTGTCATCCGGTAGCCACGCATCGAGCGGTACCACCGCTGCGGGATTGCCTGCGAACACTCTGCTCGTGAAAGCATCCACCTGCCATAGCCGTAGTCTCATCGATGCTCCTTCGGCCCAGCCGCCGATCCGCGCAGGCGCACGACCGTCGAATCCACCACGACTGCGAGTGAGTCGAGTGTTCGCTCGGCGTGCGGCCGCCAACGTGCGAGCGTCGCGCGACCGTTTCCGGGCGGATGACTCCACCACCACCATGCCCCGAATGCGATGGCCAGCGGCACGAGCACCGCGAGCAGTGCGACCACTCGCGTGAGCGCGAGGAATCCCCACGCCCAAGCAGGCAGTCCGTCCCGATGCCACGGTTTGCCGGGGCGCTCCTCCATACTCAGAGCAGCAGCTCCAGATAGCTTACGTTCGGCACCGGATTCTCGTAGTAGGGCGGGATCTCGCGGAATCCGAGGCGGTCGTATAGGTGGTTCGCCTGCAGCATCGTCGCCGGCAGCGTGTCGAGTCTCATGGCGCGATAGCCGGCTGCACGCGCCTCGGCCACCACGCGCTCGACCAGCTCGCGACCGATCCCGCGACCCTTGGCCCACGGCGGCACATACAACCGCTTCATCTCACAGACGTCCTCGGCCAATGGCCGTAGGCCCACCACGCCGGCAAGCTGACCTTCGACCTCTGCAACCAGAAGTCGGCCCTTGGGTGGCGCGTATTTGCCGGGCAGCGTCGCGAGTTCTTCCTCGAACGACTGGAAGCACAGGTCCACCCCGAGCCACTCGGCGTATTCGCGGAACAGCGCGCGGACGCCCTCCAGATCGGCCGCGTGTGCTTCGCGCAGCATACTCAGCCGACCCGGTCCCAGACGCGCCGCGCACATTCCCGCGCGTGCGTGGCGACTTCGCGTTCATCCACCGTGACCATGGTGCCGTTATCCATGACCACGTTGCCGGCCACCATCACGCCCGAGACCGGCGCGCGCATGAGCCCCTGCCACAGGTGGGCGCCCAGTGTGCGGGTCGAGAACTCGGTGGCAGGTCGATAGTCCATGAGGATCAGGTCGGCCGGTGCGCCGGGGCCGATGACGCCCAGTTCCTCGCCGAAGTGGCCAGCCGCCCATCTCGCGCCGGTGACGAACAGACGCCTGTAATGAGCGTCCGCCATCGCGGGCACGAACACGCCATCGGGCACGGGCGGAGCGTTGGAACCATCGTCGCTGCCCCACGCCACATCGGTCTCGCGCATCAACGCACTCACGCTGCCCACGCCGCTCGCGCTCATCGCATCACCGCGATCGCGCACGGCGCCAAGCAGTCCGCGCGGCGCGCGCTCGGCATGCGCCCACATGGCGGGCAGCGCCGTGCTCGGCAGCACATCGGGCCGCGTCCATTTGTCCGCGGGGGTCAGATCGAGGGCGAGGTCCACATGCACCGCGAGCCGCTCGCCCGCGCTCTCCATGGCCTCTGCGAGCAACGTCTCGATGCCGTGCAGCGTTGTGGCCTGCACGCCGAGCATGCCTTGAAGTCGACCCTTGGCCTTCTTCGCGAGTTCACGGGCGAAGCCCACGCTCTCATCGATGGCAGCGCGGCGTTCGAGTGGCGTGTCCTCCTCGGATGCGCCGTAGCAGGTGGCGAGCCGCACACCCACCTTCTCGGCAGCGTTCATGACTTCGCTCAAGGATAGGTCGAGACTCGCTCCGGAGCGATGGAAGTCGACCACCGTGGTGATCCCGTGCCGCACCCCCTCGACCAGCGCCGCCTGCACGCCCCACAGCACATCCTCGGCGGAGAGCACGCGATCGTAACGCCGCCAGTCGGCGGGCGTGCGCAGCCCCAGGCCACGCGCCAGATGCCGTGCGAGGTGCGCATGCGTATTGACGAAGCCCGGCATGAGCACCCGGCCGCGTGCCGGCCAGAGTGTTTCGTCGGGGTAGGCCTGGGCGAGGTCACTCAACGTCGCGATCTGCGCGATGTGCGATCCCACCACACGCACGGCCGCGTGTTCGTAGACCACCGGCTCGGCACCGCCGGTCACCACGATGCATGGGCCGATGATCACGTCAGCCCCTCGATCTCGGCGCGGCGCACCAACCCGCGACCTTCGGCACGTGCGTCGGCGACCGCGCGCTCGGGATCGAGTGTGGTCCACGCACCGCGCTCATACAGTACGCGGCCTGCCACCACCGTGAGCGAGACGTCGCCCGCTCGCGCTGCGTGTACGAGCGTGACGTAGGGATCGCGTTCGCCGAACGGCGCGTGATGCGCCGCCGAGACATCGACGACGGCGAGATCGGCCTGCTTGCCCACTTCGAGCGAGCCTGTCACCTCGCCAAGGCCCAATGCGCGTGCGCCATCGCAGGTGGCCATGGCGACGACGTCGCGTGGCGGCAGTGGTGCATCGCGATGCTTCAAGCGGGCGAGCCCTGCGGCCAGGCTCATCTCGTGGAACGTATCGAGGCGGTTATCACAGGCCGCGCCATCCGAGCCCAACCCGCACCGAACGCCATGCTGGCGCCATGCTCGCACGTCGGCGAGACCGCTGCCCAGCTTCAGATTGCTGCCGGGGCAGTGCACGAGTGCGGCATCATGCTGCTTCATGAGGCGGAGTTCGGAGTCGTCGAGCCACACGCCATGCGCCGCGACGAAGCGCGGCGTGAGCAGGTCGTGTTCGGCGAAGTACCGCGGCGCTGAAGTGCCGACCGCGGCCTCGACCTCGGCGCCTTCAGTGGGCGCCTCACTCATATGAGTGTGCACGAGCAGGCCATGCTGGGCCGAGGCCGCCGCGACCTCGCGCAGCAGCGCCTCGCTGCACGACAAGATGAAGCGCGGTGCGAGCGACACGCGCAGGCGGCCGCCGGAAGTGCCGTGGTAGCGCTTGGCAACCGCGAGCGCATCGTTCATCGCGTGCTCGGCGTCCTCGCGTAACCCCGGCGGTACGCCGTCGCCCGCATCCATGAGCGCCTTGCCGAACGTGGCGCGCAGCCCGAGTTCGCCGAGCGTCTCGCCGAGCACTTCGGTATGCCATACCGTTCCCATGTCATTCACGCAGGTGACTCCACCCGCGAGCAGTTCGCACGCGCCAAGACGGACCGACGCGGCCATGCTCGATTCGGTGTGCGCTGCTTCGAGCGGCCAGATGCGCTCGCGCAACCACAACAACAAATCGCTCTGCTCGGCCAGCCCGCGGAACAGCGTCTGGCACAGGTGCAAGTGGCCATGCACGAATCCCGGCATCACGAGCGCGCCATCGGCCCGAACAGTGCGTGTGGCGCGGCCATCGGTCAGCGCGGCGAGCGCAGCGGGTACAGCGGCGCCGAGCGCGGCGATGCGGTCGTCCACGACCAACAGATCACCACGGGCCACCGTGCCGGCGGCATCCATGCACACCAGCGTCCCGCCCTGGATGAGCAATGAGCTCAGGGGTGCGCCTCCATGCGTCTTTCGAGGATCCAACATGATCCGAGGGAAGCCGACATCCGTGCCGGCGAAGTAGCCATGTGCAAGGTGTCACCCAGCGGGCGGCGGCGTCAACCAGTTGTTGACCCTACTGGGCGTTGCATCCCATGGCGCCGCTCCTTACTTTGGCTGCGGCCATCACATCGGGGGGAGACCATGCGACGCGTGGTGATGAAGTTCGGGGGGACATCGGTGGGCATCGCCAGCAACTTCGCGCTGGCGTTGGCGCTCGTCGAGCGCCGCCTTGGCGAAGACAGCGAACCGCCCGTGGTGGTGGTGAGCGCATTGACCGGCGTCACCAACCTCTTGGTCGCCTTCTGCGCCACACCGCCCGAACGGCATGCCCTTGGTATGCGCCTGATCGAACGCCACCTCGCGTTCCTCAGCGAAGTCGGACTGCCACTCGCCTCGCTCGATGCGCTGCACGCCGAGTGGCGTGCCGAGGGCGAATCGATTGCCACGCATGCCGGCCCGCTCCCGGCCGCCGACCGCGATCGCATGCTCGCATTCGGCGAACGACTCTCCGCTGAATTGTTCGCGTGCGGACTGCGCGCGCGCGGGTTGCTCGCTTCGGCGCACCACGCGGGGCGCATCGGGCTGGTCACCGACGAACGCTTCGGCGCAGCCCATCCATTACCGGAACATGCCGCACGGCTGGCGCACGCGCTCGGCGCGCGAGCAGACATCGAAGTGGTGACCGGGTTCCTCGGCGCGACGCTCGATGGGCGCCCCACCACACTCGGACGGGGCGGTTCGGACTACAGCGCAGCACTCGTCGGGGCCGCCATCGGCGCGGACGAGATCCAGATCTGGACCGACACGAGCGGGCTGCTCTCCGCGGATCCGCGCTTGGTGCCCGAGGCGCGACCCGTGCCGCACCTGTCGTTCACCGAAGCGAGCGAGTTGGCCTACTTCGGCGCCAAGGTGTTGCATCCCAAGACGCTGCTCCCGGCCATGGAACGCGGCGTCCCGGTCCGCATTCTCAACACGGCGCGCCCCGATGACGCGGGCTCACGCATCACGCCCTCGGCGGAGACCACGACGGGCACGTGGAGCGTCAAGAGCATCGCGTGCAAGAAACATGTGACCGCCGTGACCATCGCCTCCACCCGTATGTTGCTCGCACACGGATTCCTCGCGCGTGTGTT
>Ga0163144_10004570_pt1 | contig 31099 bp, 25 predicted proteins | sample OliLak19BULKMAT1_FD_123175 | JGI IMG/M metagenome (GOLD analysis project Ga0163144, IMG submission 123175) | Freshwater microbial mat bacterial communities from Lake Vanda, McMurdo Dry Valleys, Antarctica - Oligotrophic Lake LV.19.BULKMAT1 | ecosystem: Environmental > Aquatic > Freshwater >... | reverse complement strand
CGCTTTTGCAGCTCCCTGGCAGCGTTGCTCCTCCTAGCAGGGTGAAGCCTGCTTCGTCGTCGCGCCTTGCCAGAAAGCTGCAAAAACGCACACTCACACCCGTCCAACTGAGGATTCTAGGTTCAACGGGCTCGCTAGAATCAAGGGTGCTTCTGCACGATACTTCACGCCGGGCGCCAGATCGCCCAAAGCGGGCGCTCGGTGCCGCAAAGGTCAGGACTCGTCCGGCTCTCCGCTAATCACCAGCTTGATGATCGCGAAGCTGAAACCCCGCGATTGCAGATAGCGAATCTGCTTGGATTTTTCCTCTGCAGACTCGGCGACTTTGCCGAACTTTCTCGTCCACAGCGCCCGCGCGCGATCTCGCTCGCTTTCGTTCAGCGTCAACACGGCCGCGCTGACCTGTTCTTCGGTAACGCCCTTTTGCCTCAAAGTGTGCGCAACACGTTTTGCGCCAAACTTCGCACCCAAACGGCGCGACGCCGATTCGGCAAAGCGCGCTTCATTGAGGAATCCCTGCTCATGGCACCAGTCAGCAGCAGCCTCGACATCGTCCTTGCCAAACTCTCCGGTGGTAAGCTTTCTGATGAACTCGCTGCGCGAATAATCGCGGCGGGAGAGAAGCCTGAGTGCAGCCGAAACGAGCGCCTTGTTTTCGGGTTTAGTCGGCGCGACCGCGGGATCATTCACAGGCGTCCCTGCGACCTACGCCGCCAACTCGCAATATTCGACGACCGCGGTTGGCGCGGGGATTAGCCGACCATCCTCGCAAAGCCGATCCAGATGGTGCACGATTGCGTCGTGCATATTTGCCTCCACTTCATCGAGTGTCGCGCCGGTCTTCATGAAGCCGGGTAAATCCGGCACATAGGCACAAAAACGACTTTCTGATTTTTCGATCACGACGGCGTAGCGCATGGCTCTGGTCCTTTGCGTTGATGACTCTAACAAGGCTAGCGTCACGACGACACTAGTGGTTGCGGGAAAACAACCAGCCCACACTTTGGCAGTGAGAGCAGACCATGCGGTTTTGCCATCCGGTCGCTTCGCAGGTCGGACACTTCTGCCAGACATTCCTGGCAATGGTGCTCGCGAATCTCCCGGGACAGGGATTGCCCGCACGGCTACGGCCACAAGGTTGATTGATCGAACCGGATGAAAATGAAAATGCCATGCAGCGTGTACAGGCGGCAACTGGCTGTTCGCGTTGTGGACGGGACAGCAGGCGGGAGCCGGTGCGCGAACGGCCGCGCGAAGGTTGAGTGCGCGAATGTGGCGAGTTTGTATGTTGCTTCAATACTTCCAGAAAAAAATTGGCGTGCACGGCAAATTCCGATCATTTCAGATGAAAAAAGGGCCGCTCTCGCTCAAAAACTTGAATCCGAACGGCCCAACCATCGACTATATGCAGCTAGCGACTATTCTTCGACTTCTTCGCTCTTATCGCTGCCGCCACCAACACTCGCGCCAACACCAACGGCTGCACGAATCCTGGCCTCAATTTCTCGGGCCATCTCGGGATTTTCTTTAAGGAACTTGCGGGTGTTGTCCTTGCCCTGACCAATTTTCTCGCCCTTGTAGGCGTACCAGGCACCGGATTTATCAACGATCTTGTGGATCACGCCGAGCTCGATGATTTCACCTTCGCGCGAAATACCTTCACCGTAAAGGATGTCGAATTCTGCAATACGGAAGGGCGGTGCAACCTTGTTCTTGACGACCTTTACACGTGTCTCGGAGCCGATGACCTCATCGCCATTCTTGATGGCGCCGATGCGGCGAATATCGATACGTACCGATGCGTAGAACTTAAGCGCGTTGCCGCCAGTGGTGGTCTCAGGACTGCCGAACATGACACCGATTTTCATGCGGATCTGGTTAATGAAAATCACCAGCGTGTTTGAGCGCTTGATGTTGGCGGTGAGCTTACGCAAAGCCTGCGACATCAGGCGTGCCTGCAAGCCGGGTAACTGGTCACCCATTTCGCCTTCAATCTCAGCTCGCGGCGTCAACGCGGCGACGGAGTCGATGACGACAATGTCGACCGAGCCGGAACGCACCAGCATATCGGCGATTTCAAGTGCCTGCTCGCCGTTGTCCGGCTGGGAAATCAGCAGGTCGTTGATATTGACGCCGAGTTTGCCCGCATATTGCGGATCGAGTGCGTGTTCGGCATCGATAAAAGCTGCGGTGCCGCCGGTCTTTTGCATTTCGGCGATGACTTGCAGCGTGAGCGTGGTTTTGCCAGAAGATTCAGGGCCGTAAATTTCGACGACGCGGCCACGTGGCAAGCCGCCAATGCCGAGCGCGATGTCGAGACCGAGCGAGCCGGTGGAGACGGGAATAATGTCCGGGATCGCATTGCCCTCGCCCATTTTCATGATCGAGCCCTTGCCGAACTGCTTTTCGATTTGCGAAAGCGCAGCGGCGAGAGCCTTCGATTTGTTTTCGTCCATAAAGCCTTCTTTCATCATGTTCATGGCGGTCTCCGGTAATTTAGGCGCCGCCGCTGACAAAGGCGGTTCGACGCGGGTCTATACAAAAATACATGGCTGTATTTCCGTACAGTACCGGAACATTTGGGGGTTTGCAACTGTTTTTTTGCGGCCGGATGGGAACAGCCGCAAAGTGACAACTAGCAGCCTGTCGGACTTGAAGAATCGCAGCGAGAAATGAGCTGGCCGAGCGCAGATTTTCACGGTTTTCTAGCCAATAGTTGTTCTATTGGCGACGAAAAACGGGGAAATATGCACCGGCCGGGTCATTTTGTAGCCGATTACCTTCAAGTCCGACAGGCTGCTAGTCAGACGAGATTATGCAGTAACTGTTTGAGCGCATGCACGATCGTCTGCTGACGGACCGCCGCCCGGTCTCCAGAAAAGTGGCAAACCTCTGAAATGATGGGCTTTTTGGGGAATTTCCAGGCAAACCAGACTGTGCCGACCGGCTTGCCGGGCATACCGCCTTCCGGGCCGGCAATACCGGTGACAGCAACCGCCACCTGCGCACGGGAATTGGAAATCGCACCGTCGACCATGTCGTGCGCCGTTTCCGGTGAGACGGCGCCAAAATCGACCAACGACTCGCGTTTCACACCCAGCAAATCGACCTTCGCTTCGTAGGAGTATGTGACGAAGCCACGATCAAACCACGCCGACGAACCGGAGATGCGGGTGATCGCCTCAGCAATGCCACCGCCAGTACACGATTCGGCAGTCGCCATCATTAGCCCGCGAGCCTTCAGCGCCGCGCCCACTTGTGCGCTCAGCGCGGTGATGTCTTGGTCATTCATGGAATGTAGTGTCTGTGAATTTCGAGGATTGGAGGATGCCAGTTTAGCTGCGGTTCAGTTCACTACCGATGTCGGCGGTCATTTTTATTTGCGGACGGGATCGACGGCCTGCACACGCTGCCAGTAGCCGTAGCGCGGCGCAAAACCGAAGCGCCGATAGACACGGACTGCAGCTTCGTTGGCTTGATCGACCTGCAAGAACGCGGCGTGTGCGCCTTGGCTGCGCCCCCAGGCGAGCAACTGTGCCACGAGCAAACTGGCGTAACCCTTGCCGCGTGATTTTTCTGCCGTACGCATGGTGAAAATACCGACATGGCCATTTTGCACACGCGCCATGCCGCAACCGAGGAGTCCGTTGATCGATTTGAGCGCAAAGTATCGCTCGGGGCCACGCCATAGCGACTGCCGTACAGCGTCGCGTTCAGCCATCGCCGGCGTACTGCCTTTCAACTGGTGCACATCTGCAATGCCGTCGATGCTGTTGCGTTCGATCACACGCAGGCCTGCAGGTACGTCAGACGGTACTTTCGAATCCGAGAGTTGAAGGGTCATCATGTACGTGTCCATTTGGCGTGTGTATCCCCGCTGCGCAAGCAGGCCGTCGAGTTCGGGTGGCGTGAGGATTTCGTTCAGCCGAAACATCGCGCCTTGCCCGTGCTGGCGATACCAGTCTTCGACGGCAGCAATTTTCTCTTCAAGCGCAATCGACGACCGATAAAACACACTGGCGCTATTGGCGCGACGTACATCGTTGCCGGATGCGCGCAGCACCCAGCCGTCGTAAAGGTATTGGTGAATCGCCGGCGAGGTCGCGAGCGTCAATTCCTCGAGACGGCGAATTTCCTCTGCTGTCGGTGTCGCGCTAGCCAACACGGGCACCGCTGGCGGAATCAAAGAAATACGGCTTGTCCGCCGCCGGTGTCAGGTGCAAGTTGTCGCCTTTGGCGTGCCCAAGTAGAGTCCAACCAACTTGTGCTGGTCTGCCGACATGGCCTGACGTTTGACAGCGAAGCACGCCTGCGCGACCGGCAGCCCCTGGTCCAGCCACTGCCACGAAGCTCCCGCGTCGCGAGCCGGCACCTAGCCGGCTTACCCTCAACCGAAATGCGCGGTCATACGCTGGAGCCATCCATTGGAAATACCCACAAGGTCCCCAGAAACGATGGGCCGTCGGCGCGCCATTTTTGTCGCCCGGCGTCGTCGGCAGTACAAACAGGTCTTTGCGGGTGCCTACGAGCACGGCAGTGCCTTTGCTTGCTGCAGTGGCTGCCATCTTGCTTTCCTTCACTTGTGCCCTGCTCAGCGGTAAAGGGATTATCCGCGCGTCAAAACCTGTATCAATGGTGGCTTCGCCGGTGCCGAATCCGAAATCGTAATCGCTTCGGCAAATTCTTGCACGGCCTTGTCCGCGCTCGCCTCGGTGCGTGCATGCACGAGGGCAATCTGGTCTCCCGCGTTGACACGCGTGCCAACTGCTGCGATGTCGGTCAGACCGACGTCAAAATCGATGGCGTCGGCCGCGCGCATGCGCCCTCCCCCCAGCGCGACGACGACCATCCCGACCCGACGTGTGTCGCACGCATAGATAAATCCAGACCGCGCCGCGATGACCGGCTTGACGGCGGGCGCATAGCGCAAATACTTGTCGGGGTTTTCGAGCAGATCTGTGGGCCCGCCAAGCTCTGCGACCATCTTCGCAAATCGCTCGGCCGCACGACCGGCGTCCAGGCTTTGCTGAAGCGCCAGCCTTGCAACGGCTTCATTGGCCGCGATGCCCGCCGTCACCATGAGTTCGGCAGACAGCGTCAAAGTGACTTCGTGAAGCCGCGCCGGACGCGACTTGCCCAGCAGGTAATCCATGGCGCAGCGAACTTCAATCGCATTGCCTGCGCAGGGTGCCAGTGGCTCGTTCATATCGGTCAACAATGCGGAAGTCTTCACGCCAGCGCCGTTGCCAACCTCCACGATGCTGCGCGCGAGTTCCTGCGATTTCTCAAGCGTCGGCATGAACGCACCCGAGCCAACTTTCACATCCATGACCAACGCATCCAGCCCGGCGGCGAGCTTCTTGGAGAGGATGGACGCTGTGATCAGCGGGATTGATTCGACCGTCGCCGTGACGTCACGGGTGGCGTAAATGCGCTTGTCTGCAGGCGCCAGCTCTGCGGTCTGGCCGATGATGGCGACCCCCGCTTCGCGCACAACTTGCTGGAATTTCTCGATGGAAATGCTGGTCTGGTAGCCAGGGATGGAATCGAATTTATCCAGCGTGCCGCCGGTATGGCCCAGGCCACGGCCCGAAATCATTGGCACGAAGCCACCGCATGCCGCGAGCATCGGCCCCATCATGAGTGATACCACGTCGCCTACGCCGCCAGTCGAATGTTTGTCGACAATCGGTCCCGGCAGGTTTAGCGCTTTCCAGTTGAGCACCGTACCGGAGTCGCGCATGGCGAGCGTCAGCGCAACCGCTTCTGCTGCGGTCATGCCATTAAGGAATGTAGCCATCGTGAACGCGGCAATCTGACCCTCACTGACTTCGTTTGCAGCCACTCCACGAATGAAGGTACCGATATCGTCGGCGTCAAGCGCCTGCCCGTCGCGTTTTTTGCGGATGATTTCCTGAGGAAGAAACATCTAAAGTAGCCTCAATATTTTGTTGCGAGGAAAATGCCCGCGATAGTCGCACTCATCAGATTCGATAAAGTCGCCGCCGCAACCACGCGCAAACCATACTTTGCCACGATCCCGCGCAGCTGCGGGGCGACGCTGCCGAAAGCGCCCGCGAGAATCGCGATGGACGAGATGTTTGCAAAGCCGCACAACGCAAACGAAAGAATAGCCAGGGTGCGCGGGTCGATTACCGTGAGGCCCGCTGCGATCACTTTGTCGGGCGGTTGCAGGTAGGGTGCGAGGCCTACATAGGCGACGAACTCATTGAGGATCAGCTTTTGTCCAATCAGGTTGCCTGCGAATGCGGCGTTCTCCCACGTTACGCCGAGCATGTACGCCAACGGTGCAAATACTTTGCCCAGCATGGTTTCCAGATTGACGCCGGGATAGCCCATCCAGCCAGCGATGCCGCCAACGACGCCATTGAATAGCGCGATCAGACCGATGAATGCAATCAACATTGCGCCTACGCTAACGGCAATCGTCAGACCGAGTGTGGCGCCGCTGGCCGCGGCCTCGATGAGATTGGCCGGCTTTTTATCTTCGAACTGCAGGTTATCGAATCTGATATCGCTCGCTTCATTAGACGGGCAAAGCAGCTTGCCGAACAGCAATCCGCCCGGAATCGCCATGAAGCTCGCCGCGATCAAGTATTCCATCTTCACGCCCAGACCCGCGTAACCCGCGAGTGCCGCACCAGCGACGCTGGCCATGCCGCTTGTCATGATGACAAAAATCTCCGGCCCCTTGAGCTTGCCGATAAAAGGCTTTACCGCCGCGCCCATCTCGTTCTGCCCCAGAAAAATTGTCGTTACGGCGCAAAAGGATTCAATCTTCGATACACCAAGCAGCTTTTGGAAAACGGTGCCGAGGATGGTGATGATCCAGCGCATCACGCCGAGGTAGTAAAGCACCGCAATCAGTGTGGTCACGTAGATGATGGTTGGCAGCACACGAAATGCGAACACGAAGCCGCCGCCGCCGAATAACTCGAACATTTTCGCCGACACCAGTCCACCGAACAGGAACTCGGTACCTTTGAATCCGTATTCGAGTACGTGGGTGACACCGCTGGCGACGGCGGTGAGGGCATCTTTGCCAAACGGGATGAACAGCACGAATGCGCCGATGGCCATCTGCACGGCAAGCGCTGCGAGTATCGTGCGCCAGCGAATATGCTTGCGGTCCATCGATAGCAGCACACCAATGCCCAGCAACAACGCAATACCAATGAAACTCCTGACCACATCCGACATGATGATTACTCCCCTGTTTTCGTTTGCCGAATGTTACAGGAGCTACTTCAGCGGCAAAAGAAAAGGAAAACTCCAGTATTGGCGAGGCTTCTGGAGCGTTATCGGCTTGGAAGACGCGTGGATACTGGAGTCTTCTGGTCATCGCTGGCGCAATCAGGATTTTAGTGCAATGTTTTCTTGAACATCTCTTTCCAGACCTCACCAGGCGTTTGCCAGTCCAGACATTCACGTAGCCGGTTGCGAGTCTGCCATCGGCCCAAGCTGTCATATTGGAGTAATACAACTATTAAATAATCGTCACAAATATTCCATTCTGGGGGTTTGTGATGCTGCGTTTTTCTGGATTCAACATTGGCCGTCCGGCCAAGGCTTTCGTCGCCATTTTGGCACTTGCGGGTGTGCTGGGTGCGTGCGGCAAGAATGGTTCCGACAGCGGCGTGGTGGTGGAAGAGGCGACACCGGTTTCGCTATCGATGGTGAAAATCGGCAGCTTCGATGGCGGTGTGCTGGGCGCGTCAGAAATCACCGCCTATGATTCAGCATCGCGCCGCCTGTTTGTCGTCAACGGCGCCAACGCAACGGTTGATGTTCTCGATATTTCCAACCCCGCCAATCCCATCAAAGTCGGCGCGATTACAGTCTTGGCAATTGGTGGTGCAGTCAATAGTGTGGCCGTCGATAACGGCCTCGTTGCACTCGCCGTTGAGGCCAATCCCAAGACCAGCCCAGGCTCAGTCGCGCTCTATAACGCAGCTGATCTGCGGCAAATCCAAGTGATCCAGGTCGGTGCACAGCCCGACATGATTGCGTTTTCCCCCGATGGTCGCTTCATCCTGACGGCCAACGAAGGCGAGCCCAACAGTTACGGCCTGCCCACGTCGATTGATCCAGAAGGATCGATCAGTGTCATCACCGTCAACCGTTCCGGTCCTTCCACGGTGGCGACCGCTGACTTCCGTGCCTTCAACGGTCAGGAAGCCGCGCTGCGGGCGCAAGGGATTCGCATCTTCGGTCCCGGCGCTTCGGTTGCACAAGACCTGGAACCCGAGTACATCGCAGTGAGCCCGGACAGTCGCACTGCCTACGTGACCCTTCAAGAAAACAATGCAATCGCCATTGTCGATATCGCCACCGCCCGCGTGACCTCGCTCAGGCCATTGGGATTCAAGGACCACAACGTTGCCGGGAACGGGCTTGACGCCAGCGATGAAGACGGTGGCATCAACACCGACACGGGCACACCAGCAATCAAGATTCAGCCATACCCGGTACGCGGCATGTATATGCCGGATGCGGTCGCACTCTTCAGCGTGAACAACACCAACTACCTCATCACCGCGAACGAAGGCGATGCGCGTGCAGACTGGCCGGGCTTCAACGAAGAAACCCGCGTTCGCGCCCATTGCACCAACGGCCTCGATCCGAACGTGTTCCCCGATGCGCTCAACTTGATTCGCGATTCCAATCTCGGTCGTTTGCGTATCACAACGACGCCTAACGGTGGCCGCGACGGCAAGAACGCGCTGGGACAGTGCAACGAACTTTGGAGTCTCGGCGCACGCTCGTTCACTATCTGGAACACCGACATTCAGCGCCAGTTCGATTCCGGCGATGATATCGAGCGCCGCACAACGAACTTGCCTAACGTGCTCTTCAATGCGAGTCACGACAACAATACGCTGGACAACCGTAGTCCATCCAAAGGGCCGGAACCGGAAGGCGTGACAGTCGCAAAGTTTGGCAAGAAGACATTCGCCTTTATTGGCCTGGAGCGCGCTGGTGGCGTGATGGTGTATGACGTCAGCGTACCAACTGCGGCAACCTTTGTGAACTACCTCAATACACGAACCGCCGCGACCGGAGATCGCGGACCCGAAGGTCTCACCTTCATCCCGGCGAACCGCTCACCCAACGGCTCGCCGCTCTTAATCGTGGCCAATGAAGTCAGCGGCACGACGGCGATTTTCCAGATCAATCTGGCGTACTGATCCAAAAGCCAAACTCGTTATCACGCGCGGGTATTGGCGCAGAAACGTGAATTCGCATTTGACTTGACGGACTCAGGGTCGAATGCGTCTTCCGCTTTCGCAGAAGCCCGTTCGACCGACGCGGTACATGCTGCCCGAATTCTCAGTCTCACCCCTCTCCCGCAAGCAGGGAGAGCGCAACGAGGGGGACGGAGTCAGCTGGGGAGAGGTCCACGCTCGTTGATAAATCAACACCTTTAACTGCCGGACAAGTTTAGACCACGTTGGACGAGGCTTGCAGTTGGCGCATGCTGCCTGACGCTGTGATATTTTGGCGGTCCTCCTCCTCGAACAAGCAGACATCACAATGCGAAAACTGTTGACTGGCGCCGCTTTGTGCGCGCTGATCGCGGGTCAGGCTGGTGCCGCTTCCGATCCCGCCCTGCTGGGCGCCTGGCGCCTTGACGATGGCCGCATCTTCACCCTGTCACCCAGCGCCGATGACAGCTGGCGCTATCGTTTTGTCGATGACGGCAGTAGCGGGCGCCTGTATCCGCGGGCGACCGGAAGCTGGAGCGGCGGGGCTGGCTTCAACGAACACGAACCAATCGTGCTACAGGCGACGTCGGTCGGTCCGGATGGGCTGCGTTGGCAGCGCGCCGCCGCGGCCACGCAAGTGGCGCAGCGCATCCCCGTGCGCGAGCGCGAACTGGCGGTCGATGCGGGCGGCGTGCGCCTGCATGCGCGACTGGTGTGGCCGACCACACCGGGCCCCCATCCGCTGGTCGTGCTGGTGCATGGATCGGAGCGGTCAGCGGCCGTTGGCGCCTGGTATGAACCGTATCAACTGGCGGCGCACGGCATTGCTGCACTGGTTTACGACAAACGCGGTACCGGACGCTCTCAAGGCAGCTTCAGCGCCAATTTTGCTCTGTTGGCACAAGATGCCGCTGCTGCTGCACGACTGGCAGCGGCCCAGCCCGAAATCGATCCAAAGCGCATCGGGTTTGCCGGCTTCAGCCAAGGTGGATGGGTCGCGCCGCTGGCGGCAGAACAGTTCGGCAGTGCGCGCGCAGTGCTGGTCGGCTACGGAAGCGTCCATTCGCCGTTGCACGAAGACCGCTTCCAGTGCCTGTTCGATCTGCGCGCAGCCGGGGCCGATGCAGAGGCATTGGCCGAAGCGGATGCACTGGTGAGCGCCGCGCACACGCTGTTGCTGACTGGCCTCAAGGAAGGCTGGGCGTTGTTCCAGCAGCGTGCCGAGCGTGTCGCGCAGCGCCCCTGGTTCAAACAGCTCGATGAGAAGCGCTGCATCGCCGCCGGCTTTGCCGCTTATCCGGCCTGGGTGCTGCGCATGTTCGCTCCCTCGCGCCTGCCGCCCGGAGTCGATTGGAACTACGATTCGGAAGCCCTGCTGACGCGCCTGAAATTACCGATGCTGTGGCAACTCGCTCAGGAAGACCGCGAGGCGCCGGCGCAAGACACGGCCGCCACGTTGCAGCGCTTGGCCAAAACCGGCAAGCCGTATGAAGTCCAGGTGTTCCCGCTCACCGATCACGGCATCTTGCGCTACCAGGAGCAGAACGGGGTAAGGATCCCGACCGGTTACGATCCGGCGTATTTCCGCAGCGCGCTGGCGTTTTGGCAGCGCCAGTTCAAGACAAGCGTTGCCAGTGCAGCACCATCTCCGTGACGATTACAGCCACGGTTGGGTGTTTAACCCAGATTGTCCATTAGGCGCATCTTCGGTGCTGCACGGGTGCTGGCGGGTTATTTTCGGACATTTGTCACGCTCCTTCGTCGTCCATAGCGGTGCTATGGACTCCTCACGAGCGTGCCAATTGCCTCGAAAATTCTCTCGCCATCATCCCGCGCCCTAATGGACATTCTGGGTTTCATCATTCGCGGCAGACCTCGCACTGTTGCCCGGCAAGGTCTGCCGGATTTGTCTGCGACGCGACACGACGGAAAGCGAAGGCTCAGGTCTTTCATTGCCGCACAACACGCGAACGCCCAACCCCCGCTCCCAGCTTGCCGTTCCAAACCAAAGTGCCCGAAGAACCGCAACAGCGTTAGCAGCCTGTCGGACTTGAAGAATCGAAGCGAAAAATGAGCTGGGTGAGGGTAGATTTTCACGGTTTTCTAGCCAATAGTTGTTCTATTGGCGACGAAAAACGGGGAAATATGCACCGGCCAGGTCATTTTGCAGCCGATTTCCTTCAAGTCCGACAGGCTGCTAGACTTTCAACTATCCCGTTTGAATAGAATCGTCGCCCACCCCCGCGACTCAACTTCACGCGCCAGCTTCGCATCCGAGTCCACCGCGACCGGATTGGCGACCGCAGATAGTAATGGCAAGTCGTTGATCGAATCGCTATAAAAAGTCGCTTCCCGCATCAACGACTCTGCCCATCCGCGCTCCTGTAACCAATGCGTCAGACGCACAACTTTCCCTTCGCGCATATTGAGCACACCGACTGTCTTGCCGGTAAATACGCTATCTACGCTCTCGGTTTCAATTGCGATCAGATGCTCGATGCCCAAATCTCTGGCCGTCAGCTCGGTCGTGAACCGGTTGGTCGCAGTAGTAAGAATCAGCACGTCTCCCTGCGCTCGATGCTTTTCGACCAGTGCACGCGCGTCATCCGAAATGCGTGGCCGAATCCACTCGGCAAAAAATTGTTGCCGTAACAATTCGCCGTCGTGATGCGAGATGCCTTTAAGTAGCGAAACATAGAACGCGCAGAACTCCGCCGCAGTCGCCCGGCCCGCCTGATAGCGCTGCTCCATGTCCACATTGGCAGCCGCGAATGTTGCGCCGTCGAGACGCCCCTGCGCGATCAGGAAATCGCACCAGAGCACATCGGTGTCGCCGGTTAACAGCGTGTTGTCGAGATCGAAGAGCGCCAGCCGCGTGCTGGCGGGCGCGCTCATGGCTGGCGCAGGTGCCAAGCCTTGGGGCGGGTGAAGGTCTGGATGCCGTAAGTGGACAGTGTCACGCCAAATCCCGAATCAGCGTGGCCCGACCACGGCAGTCGCGGACTGACGCGGTCGCAGCAGTTCCAATACACAGATCCAGAATTGACCCGCGCCAAAAGCGCTTCGGCGATTGCACCGTTGCGCGTGAACACGCCCGCCGTGAGGCCGTAGCGCGTGTCGTTCATCAGCGCAATAGCTTCGTCATCGTCTGCCACTTTCTGGATACCGATGATTGGGCCAAAGCTTTCTTCGCGCATCAGTTCCATGCCGTGATTGACGTCCACCAACACGGTCGGCTCGAACCAGTTGCCGGGCTGCTGGATGCGCTTGCCGCCGGTGAGCAGGCGCGCACCTTTGGCGACAGCGTCTGCAACCTGTGCTTCGAGCACATCTAGTTGCGGTGCGCGCGTCAGTGCGCCGATGTAAGTCGCTTCGTCCAGCGGGTCACCGACTTTGAAGCCCCGCACCGTGGCCATGAATGCATCGACGAATGCGTCATAGATACTGGCGTGAACGTAAATGCGCTCCACCGAACAGCAGCTTTGGCCGGTGTTGTACATGGCACCATCAGCCAGCGACTCGGCAGCGACTTTCACATCGGCGTCCGCGCGCACGTAGGTTGGGTCTTTGCCGCCGAGCTCGAGCTGCATACGGATCATGCGCGGCCCGACGGTGGAGGCAATCTTTGCGCCGGTGGCGTAAGAGCCGGTGAAAAACACGCCGTCGAGTCGTTGCTCAAGCAATGCAGCGCCAGCTTCGCCAGTCCCGACAATCGGGATGAATGCATCTTCGGGGACACCAGCTTCATGCAGCAGGCGGGCGATGTGCCAGCCGGTGAGCGTGGCAAATTCCGAGGGCTTGTAAAGGATGGCATTCCCCGTGAGCAGTGCTGGAACGAAAACATTGCCACCGACAAAATACGGATAGTTCCATGCTGAAATATTGGCGACCACACCCAGCGGATCGTGACTGATGCGCTCGGTCATGCCGCCTTCGTTCATCACGGTTTCAACACCACTTACGGCATCCACGTTCGCCAGGAAAAAATCGATGCGGCCGAGTAGCCCGTTGATTTCGTTACGCGCCTGCTTGATCGGCTTGCCCATCTCGCTGGTCAGGGTATGTGCAAGCGACTCGATACGCTCCACTAGCAAAGCGCGGAATCGCACGATGCAGGCTTTGCGCTCGGCCAATGGCCTCGCAGCCCATTTCGGCTGCGCGGCGCGCGCCTTCAGCGCCTTGGTCGCGACACTTGCGGCATCATCGGCAGGCACATCGACAATATGTTGCCCGTTGGCCGGGTTAAAAACTTTGAGTATGTTCATGGCATTCACATCAGAGTTGAAGTAATTCGCGCGGCCTGCGCTGCGCTAAGAAAGTCTTCCAGAATCGGGCCGTCGTCCAGTGACCCCAGATCGGCGCGATGGAACTCGGGATGCCATTGCACGGCAGCGACATAGCTTTCGCCGGCCTCGGGTGTGCGACGAATCGCTTCGATCACGCCGTCCGTACTGGCGCGTGCTTCGATGACGAAGCCGGGCGCCAAATCCTTGATGGCCTGGTGATGCACGCTGTTCACGCGCGCCGAGGGCTGCGGGTACAGGGACGCCAAATGACTGCCAGCGACGAATTCGACATCATGAAAATTGCGATCATAGATTGCGGCATCGCGATGCGTAAGTGCATCGGCGCGTTGTGTGGCGATGTCCTGATAGAGCGTGCCGCCGAATGCCACGTTCAACAGTTGCAGGCCGCGGCACACGCCGAACACCGGTTTGCCCGCGCGCCCGAAGGCTGCAACCAGCGCTTTTTCATACTCGTCGCGGATACGGTCCCCACTCCATTTTTCCTGCAACGGTGTTTCACCATAGCTGCCGGGCCACACATCCGAGCCGCCTTCGAGCACCAGACCATCTAGCCATTGTGCGTAGTGGTCCAGCGTGGCGTCTCCTCGCTGCGTATCGCCTACCGGACTCGGGATCATGACCGCCAACGCGCCCGTAGACATCACCCAGTGCGCGATCGATTGCTCGACGTACTGCAAGGTCTTACCGGTAAAAATCGGCCGATTCGGATCGGCGTGAAAAAAACACGCCGAAATGCCGATCTTGAGCCGCTCCTCGACGTTGTTCACGGCTTCAAAGCGCCTGGGCAAACAGCCGTTCGAAATCGGCTGCCACACAGGTGCGAGGATTGGTCTGATGGCAGATGTCGGCAGTGGCGATTTCGACCATGCGCGGCACCTGCTCGTTTTTCACACCGGCTGCGGAGAGATTGGCCGCGATACCGATCTGCTGCTTGAGTGCTTTCAGCCACGGTACAAACGCCGCGCCGTTGGCAACACCGACGACGTGCGCAAGCTCTTCAAATTTCGCCGGCACCGCTTCAAGATTCCACGCCATCACGGTGTCGATCATCAGCGCGTTAGCGAGGCCATGGTGCATGTCGCACACGGTGCCGAGCGCGTGCGCGCAGGAGTGCACGGCGCCGAGGTCTTTCTGGAACGCGATGGCGCCCATCATCGAGCTCATCATCATGTCGGCGCGCGCCTGCAGATTGCCCGGCTCGCGAACGGCGGTCGCAAGCGCACGCGCGGTGATGCGCGTGCCCTCGAGCGCGATGCCGTCGCACAGCGGGTGATACGCGGGCGAGAGGTAGCTCTCGACGTTATGCGTCAACGCGTCCATGCCGGTTGCGGCGGTGATGTGCGCGGGCAATGCCAGCGTGAGTTCGGGATCGGCGAAGACCACTTTGGCCAGAATCAGTGGCGAGAAAACCACCCGCTTGATGTGAGACGCTTCCTCGCTGATCACGCTGCTGCGGCCGACCTCACTGCCGGTGCCCGAAGTCGTGGGCAGCGCCACAAAGTGCGGCAAGGGATTGACGATGTCGCGGACTTGCGGGTGATCCCAGACGTACTCCATCACGTCGCCCGGATGTGTCGCCATTAGCCCTACGACCTTGGCGACATCGAGTGCCGCGCCGCCACCGATACCGACGACGCAATCGGCTTGATGCGCCGTGTACGCTGCCGCGCCGTTCATCACCTGGCTGCCGGTGGGGTTGCCCCAGATTCCGCCGTATACGCTTGGGGAGAGTCCTCCCGCAGAAAGATCCGCGCTAATTTCAGCGATCAAAGGCAAGGCGGCCAAGCCTTTGTCGGTAACGATCAGCGGGCGTTTCAGGCCCATGCTGTTCAGGTGCGCTGCGAGCAGCTTGCGTGCGCCTGCGCCGAAGTGGATGGTGGTGGGGAAGGAAAATTTAGTGATGGTCATTGTTTAATCTCAGTGTTGTGCTGCTAAATACTTCTATTTATGAAACTCTAGTACTAGCGCGCATCTTCAGGCACTTTTGCGCTGAACGCCGCGCAGAATGGCGTTCTATGCGTCAAGAAATCTACATAAGCCGTCGTCCCGGCGAAGGCTGGGACCCAGTGCATCCTTGTATTTTGCTGAACGATGGGCTGGATTGCAGCCTACGCCGGAATGACGAACTTGTAGCTGCGAAAAGTAGCCTCAAACATTTGCGATCTCCGGCTTGCATCCTTTCCCGCGAGACCCTAAATAATCTCAAAATACCTCTTCAACTCCCAATCCGTCACCCCATCCAGCCACTGCCGCCACTCCCACTCACGCGTAGCCGAAAAATGATCGACAAAGTCATCGCCCAGCCAATCGCGCGCGACGTCTGACTTCTGAAAATTTCGCGTCGTCTCAATCAACGTGCGTGGCGCGCGGGCGATTTTTTCCGAGCCTTGATTGGAGCCGGTGATCGGTGGCGCGGTGAGCTTCAAATTCTTCTCGATGCCGTGCAACCCGGCCGCCAGCACCGCCGCCATCGCCAGATACGGATTCACATCCGCGCCGGGGCAGCGGGTCTCCAGCCGGGTCGCTTTCGGACTACCTGAAATCACCCGAAAGCTCGCCGTGCGGTTGTCGAGTCCCCAGGTCGGTTTGACTGGTGCCCAGAAACCATCGACCAGGCGTTTGTAGCTGTTGATCGTCGGCCAGATCATCGGGCCGAATTCCATCATGCAGGCGACTTGGCCGGCTAGATAGCTTTCGAACATCTTGCTCATCGAGCGATCATTTTTCGCGTCATAAAAAAGATTCTTCTTGCCGTCCGACATGCTCTGGTGAATATGCCCGCTACAGCCCGGCAACTTTGCATTCCACTTCGCCATAAAGCTCGGCATGATGCCGAAACGCGAGCCGATTTCCTTGGCACCGGTCTTGAAAAGAATCGCGCGGTCCGCCGCTTCCAGCGCTTCGCTGAACTGGATAGCGACCTCGTACACGCCGGGGCCGGTCTCGGTGTGCAGGCCCTCGATAGGCACGCCGAACTGCAGCATTTCATCCATGAGTGCCGCAAAAAAATCGCGCTTGTGATTCATCCGCAGTAAGGAATAGCCAAACATGCCCGGCGTAATCGGCTCAGGCTCCACGCCTTTTTTCGCGGCCCAGGATTGCGGGGTCTCGGCGAAATTGAACCACTCGAATTCCATCCCGCACATTGGCATCACGCCGATTTTTTCGGCGCGCTTCAGCACTCTCTTTAGAATCTGGCGGGGGCAAACCGGGTAGGGACTGCCGTCTGTTTTGACAAACTCACCAAGAAAGAAATCGACACCACCATCCCACGGCACTTTGCGATGGGTGTCGAGATCCAGTCTGGCGTTGGCATCCGGAAAGCCATGCTGCCACCCGGTAATTTTGGCGTTGTCGTAACAGTTGTCGCTGGAGTCCCAGCCGAACACGACATCACAGAAGCCGAAGCCGCTGTCAGCCGCACCGAAGAATTTGTCCTTGTGCAGGTACTTGCCGCGCAGGATGCCGTCAATGTCCGAGCAGGCAACCTTCACTTTGCCGACTTGGGATTTCCTGATGGCTTCCAGTGCGGGATGCGGTTTGTTTTTTGTGGCCATGACGACTCCTTTGAACGTTGCTCAGACCACCGGCTTAGCGCTGGAGATACCCATCGCCTTCAAGGTATCAGCAACGGCGTTGACCGCCTGCTGCATTTCATTGCGACCAATCGCGCCGATACAGCCGACGCGGAATGTCTCCAGCTTGGTCAGCTTGCCCGGGTACAGGATGAAACCGCGTTGCTTTGCGGCTTCGTAAAATGCTTTGAACTCGTAGCGTGAATCTGCGGGCGCATGAAACGTGACAATGATAGGCGCCTGGATTTCCGGGCGCAGAAAAGGCTTGAAACCTAGCGCCGCCATGCCATCGACCAGTGTTCGATAGTTGTCCGTGTAGCGCGCCAGCCGCGCGGGCTGCCCCCCCTCCTCCTCGAATTGCACCAGCGCTTCGGCCAATGCGGCGACCACATGCGTCGGTGGCGTGAAGCGCCATTGCGTGGTCTTTTCCATGTACGCGTATTGGTCGACCAAATCCATCGCCAGCGAATGCGAGTTGCCCGCACAACCTTGCAGAATCGCCTTACGGATGAACACGAACCCCATCCCCGGCACGCCTTCCACGCATTTGCCGCTGGCTGCAACCAATGCATCGAAATGCAGCGTTCTCGCGTCGATGGGGAGTGCTGCAAACGAACTCATGGCGTCGATGATCAAGCCCTTGCCGTGGCGTTTGCAGACATCACTCACGGCTTGCAGGGGATTGAGCACGCCGGTGCCGGTCTCACAGTGAATCAGCCCGACGTGGGTGATGGAAGGATCAGACGTGAGACGTGCGTCCAGCTCTTCTGCGGAAACAGGCTCGTCTTCTGCACGTTCGAGGATGCTCGTGCGACGCCCCATCAGCGTGGAAAGCTTTCCCATGCGCTTGCAATAGGCACCGTTGTCCAGCACCAGCACATGGCCGTCGCGCGGCACGATGGTGGCGACCGCAGCCTCCACCGAAAACGTGCCGCTACCCTGCAGCGGCACGACGACATGCGAATCCGTACCGTGAATGATGGCGAGCAGTTGCTTGCGTATGCGATCGGTGATGGCGTTGAACTCGCTGTCCCATGAACCCCAGTCGCGCAACATCGCCAGCTTGGTGCGTAAGGTGGTCGTCAGTGGACCTGGGGTTAGCAATATTCGGTCTCTATCCATATAAATATCCTTGTGGATTTTTCGCTACGATGCTGCCGGTCGCCGCCATGCCTGCGTGCGCCGATTGACCAGCCAGCCCAGCCCTAAGAACATGATGGTCGCCAGTGTCGATACCGCTGCGATCAATACCGCCATCGCCGCTGCAGCACCAATCTCGCCGGCCTCGTCCAGATTAAGAATGGCAATCGCGGCGACCTTGGTTTCGGGAGAATACAGAAACACCACGGCGGAGATTGTCGTCATGGCGTTGATGAAGAAATATCTGGCGATGTCAATGAGCGCCGGCGCGCAAATCGGCAACGTGACGCGCCAAAAGGTCTTGTAGAACGGCACCTTAAGCGATGCCGATACCGACTCGAATTCAGAATCCAGCGCCTTCAACGCCGTGACGGCCGTGAGGTGGCCAGTCGTGTAGAAATGGACGATCGTACACAGCACCAGCAGCGTCAAGGTTTGATATAGGCCATTGAGCGGATTGGCGGGTGCATTGAAAAAGAAAATGTAGCCCAGACCCAGCACCAGGCCCGGCACCGCCATGGGAAGCAGCGCCAACAACTGCACGATGGGGCGCAGCCAATCGAGATCGCGTGTTTTCTCGATCAAGTACGCACCCACAAACACAATGACCGTGCCAAAAAATGCCGTCGCACTGGCCAGCTTCAGACTGGTGATGAATGCAGTTCCGACCTCGCCATCGAGCAAGCCGAAAGCGTAGTGTCTGGTACTCAGGGATAAATCATAGGGCCAGAATTTCACGAACGAGGCGAACACCGCCATCCCCAACACCGCAAGCATCCCCGCCACCACCAGCAGGCAGTACGCTGTCATCGCAATATCGTAGCCACGACTCTTCTTCGGCGAATACGGCACCGCGCGCGCGGTGAGCATCGAGGTCTGTTTGCGTTGTACAAAGCGATCTACAAAGAAAGTCAGCAGGGCAGGCGCCAGCAGAATGAAACCGACGACCGCGCCTTTCTGAAAATCCTGCTGCCCGATCACCAGCTTGAAAATATCGGTGGCCAGCATATTGAAATTTCCGCCGATCACTTTCGGAATACCGAAGTCGGTCATCACCAGCGTGAAGGTCACCATTGCCGCGCTGATCAGTCCGTACTTGGCGCCGGGCAGCGTGATCGTGAAAAATTTTCGTGCGGCGGATGTCCCCATCGCATCGGCCGCTTCGTACAGACGTGCGTCGGCCAGCGAAAGTGCTGTGACCAGGATCATCAGGGCATGGGGAAAAACACTGAAAATTTCAGAGATGATGATGCCCGGTGCGCCATAGATGGAAGCGATGCCCACGGCGCGCATCGCATCTTTCAGCACACCCTGATTACCAAACCAGTAGATGAACGAGATTGCAGACAGCAGCGATGGCGCGAGCAAGGGTGTGAGCGTTATGGTGCGAAACAACCCCTTGAGCGGCATGCAACTTCTGGTGAGTGCATAGGCGAAAAGGAATGCGGCGGGCACTGCGATCAAGGTCACCGTTGCGGAAACCCAGACGCTGTTCCACAGCGATTGCCTCAGCGCTGCTGTCTGCATGTACGCGATGAAATTGTCGAGGCCAACGAACGCGCCATCCTTGTTCTCGACGCTCTGCATGAGAATGGCAGCCAGCGGCGCCGCGAGGAAAGCAAACAGTACTGCGGCGATGAGAATCAGTACGGCATGGCCGATACGATCGGTCCAGTGAACCCTTTGACGCACGGCTTTCAAGCCGCCGCTATCGATGACTGCGGCCATTTCAGGCGCCAAACAGACGCAGGCGTTCCGTCAGGATTCGAAGCTTCAAGCGGCTGCCTTGTTCCAGCGTCTGCTCGGCAAGGAAATTGAGCGACAAATACACCGTGAGTGGTGTCGGCAGGCCATCCGTCGAAACGCGCACCAGACAGTACGACCCCAAAAATTCGATCTTGTCGATTTTTGCGTCGATCACGTTCGCGTCGCCATCGCTTATCGGCCGCGCGACAATATCCTCCGGGCGCAGATAGGCTTTCACGGTGTGCCCGACATTGACACATTGCTCGCAAGCGAGCGTGACGCTGCCGATCTGCAAATGGCCCGGAGAAATCACTTTGCCTTCCAGTACATTTGCCTTGCCGACAAAATCGACCACGAATGGCGACGCAGGCTCGCGGTAAATATCCAGCGGCGACCCGACCTGTTCGATGACGCCGTGGTTCATCACCACAATGCGGTCCGCCATCGACAAGGCTTCTTCCTGATCGTGTGTGACCATGATGGTGGTGATGCCGAGCCGCTGTTGCAGCGAGCGGATCTCCTGACGCAGGCGAACACGCTCCAGCGCGTCCAGCGCCGACAAGGGCTCATCGAGCAGCAACAGGCTGGGCGAGGTTGCGATGGCGCGTGCCAGCGCGATGCGCTGTTGTTGCCCGCCGGACAATTGACCGGGAAACTTCGCGCCGCTGTCGGGCAGGCCGACCAGTTTCAGGAGTTCATTGACGCGTTTGGTGATGTCGCCTTTTGGCGCACGGCGATTGACGAGCCCATAGGAGACATTTTCAAAAACGTTCAGATTTGGAAACAGGGCGTACGACTGGAAGACGATGCCGTAGTCGCGATCTGCCGGTGGAAGGCGTGAAATATCCCGGCCACCTTGGCGGATAGTGCCCGCACTCTGCACCTCCAGCCCGGCAATGATGCGCAGCAAGGTAGTTTTGCCGCATCCCGACGGCCCCAGAAAACAAACGAACTCACCGCGATGCACGGTGAGTTCGATATTTTTCAGCGCATGAAAGGCATCGAAATGTTTGTGAATGCCTGACAGCTCAAGCGCCAGCGTGGAATTTGCCGCTGGCACCCCGGCTACCGCCATTACCTTTACTTCTTGGGTTCGGATTTGCTGTCGTAGCGCTTGGTCCATTCCGCGAGAATCTTTTCGCGGTTGTTGGCGGCCCAGACGAAATCGACATTCACGAGACGTGCTTCGTAGTCTTTGGGAATATTTGCCAATGGTTCAGCGACACCCGGAATCGCGGTGATCGCGAAATTCTTGCCGTAAAGCATGGCGGCATTCTTGCTCGATGCCCAATCAGCAAGCTTCTTCGCAGCATCAAGTTTCTTCGTACCCTTGTGGATCGCAAACGCCTCCAGATCCCAACCCAGTCCCTCTTTCGGGAATATCAGATCGATCGGTGCGCCCTTAGCCTTGATGGTATTGGCGCGATATTCGAAGGAGATCCCCATCACGTATTCACCAGCACCTGCCATCGTGCAAGGCTTGGAGCCAGAGTGGGTGTACTGCGCGATATTCTCGTGCAATTTGTCCATATACTCCCAGCCGCCTTTTTCGCCAAAGATAGTGAGCCAGGCGGTTACGTCAAAAAAACCGGTGCCGGAAGATGCCGGGTTTGGCATCACGACCTGACCTTTATAGATAGGCTTGGTCATGTCTTGCCAAGATTCAGGCTTGGGAAGATTTCTTTTGGCCGCTTCTATTGTATTGAAGCAGACGGTCGCGCCCCATACGTCCATGCCGAACCAGGCTGGAGGTGATTTCTTATCTACATACTTTGGCGTGATTGCAGCCAAATTCGCTGGTGCGTAAGGCTGCAGCATGCCGTTGGAATCGAGCAAGGCAAGGCTGGACGCCGCCACACCCATCACCGCATCCGCTTGCGGGTTGGCTTTTTCGGCGAGCAGCTTGGCAGTAATCACGCCGGTCGAATCGCGCACCCATTTGATCTCGATATCCGGATATTCCTTGTTGAAACCCTGTTCGTAGGCTTTCAACTGGTCGGTTTCAAGCGCGGTGTAAACAAGCAATTGCGTTTTTTGCGCCAGTACTGCCGACGCGAACATCATGCCGATCAGGCCGGCAACTATGGGTTTGGTCCAAGCGAGTTTCATGCAAATTCCCCTTCGGTTAAGTGAGAGTGCAGAACTGTGCGGCAACGATGTGTCATTGAGGTGACACCACAAAACTTGCGACCGGATGATCGCCAAATGTGCGATGAGTCTATCGAGTCATCGAATCCGATGTCAACTGCTTTTTGTCGATTGTAGACAATCTTGCAAGTTTGGCGTTAAATGGGCCCATATGAGTGCAGAAGTTACCGCGCATCCCCACATCACCTTGCTGCAGACCAGTTCGCTGGTCAATGTCGTCCACGCCGAGCTGGAAAAGATGATTCTATCGGGTCGTCTGGCCCCGGGCGAAAAGCTCACCGAGCTCACTATCGCTGCGAAACTGGGTATTTCGAGGGGACCTTTGCGTGAAGCATTTCGCATGCTCGAAGAAGCGGGTCTGGTGCGCATTACCAAAAACCGTGGCGTATTTGTTCGCGATATTCCAGTCGAAGAAGCGGTGGAAATTTTTGATCTCCGCGCTGCCATGGATGAACTGGTCGGTCGCAAGCTCGCCGAACACATCTCGCAGGCGCAGCTCAAGGAAATCCGCGGCATGGTTGACGCCATGGAAAAAGCGGTCAAAGCCAAGGACACCTGTCACTATCACCTGCTCAACCTCAAATTTCACGACCGCCTCGTGGAGCTGGCGGGCAACAGCAAGCTGGCGGCAATTTATCGCAAGCTGATCAAAGAGCTTTCACTGTTCCGGCGCCTCAATCTGGAAGACGGCTGGCTCATGCCGATCTCCGCGTCCGAGCACCGGCAAATCGTGAAGGCAATCGCGTCCGGTGACGCCGACGCCGCGGGCAAGGCGATGTTCGAACATGTGATGGACAGCAAGGAACGCACCATTGCGCACAATTTACGCAGGCAGCTAGTGGCGAACACTGAGCCGGCGGCAGAGCCAGGGTCAAAACATTTGCGCGCATCAATGCTTGTTGGACAAGGCAGGGCTGCGTCAAATTCCGAGAAGTCCTGATGTGTTGAACATCGCACGCAGTCCATCCGAACCGCTCCAGAATCTGAACAGAATTTTTGTCGCGAAGCATTGCCGGCTGCGCAACGGCTTTCGTAATTAATGCATACGCTGATCAACATTCTCTCTGGTGTCGCCCTCCTCGTTTGGGGCACCCACATCGTGCGCAGCGGCGTGCTGCGCGTTTTCGGCGGCAACCTGAGACGGGTATTGTCGGCTAGTGTGGCCAATCGTTTCCATGCTTTCCTTGCGGGCCTCGGCGTCACCGGTCTCGTGCAGTCGTCCTCCGCCACGGCCGTGATTACCGCTTCATTCGTCAGCCAGAACCTGATGCCGCTGGCACCGGCATTGGCTATCATGCTCGGCGCGGATGTGGGCACCAGTCTGGTCGTGCAGGTATTTTCATTCGACCTTTCGTGGCTGGCACCGCTCATGATCGGCGCAGGCGTGGTGCTACACCTATCACGAAAGGGCACACGTGCCGGACAGATTGGCCGCGTGGCCATCGGTATCGGTCTGATTTTGCTGGCGCTGCAAATGATCATGAACGCCGCGCGACCGCTTTCGGAAGCGCCTGGCGTCAAAGTGATACTCGCCTCAATTTCCGGTGATCCCCTGATGGACGTGCTGGTCGGCGCGGTGCTTGCTATCGCCTTCTGGTCCAGCCTCGCGGTCGTGCTGCTCGTCGCCGCCTTTGCGGCGAGTGGCCTGATCGGCTTGAAAATGGCGCTCTTTATCGTTCTCGGCGCGAATCTCGGCAGCGCAATACTGGCCTTGCTTGCCACCTCGGGCACGGGCAACCGTGGCCGGCGCGTGGCCTTGGGCAATATCTGCTTCAAAGTGATCGGCTGCGTCATTGCCGGGTTACTGCTGGGGAATATTGAAAGCCTGCTTGGCCGTATCGATCCGGCGCCGGGACGTGTCGTGGTCAACTTTCATCTTGCCTTCAATGTGCTGCTGGCCGTAATGCTGATCGGCTTCACCGAGCCGATTGCCCGTCTGGTCGAACGATTGTTGCCTGATCGGCCTGAGCAGGAAAAAGGTATCAAGCCAAAGCATCTGGATGTGGGTGCGCTCGATACCCCTGCACTCGCGACCTCCAATGCTGCCCGCGAAGCGCTGCGTATCGGCGACATCATCGACACCATGCTGGTCGGTGTGCTGACGGTGATCAAAACCAACGACGCCAAGTTGGCCAACGAGATTCGCCGCATGGACGACGATGTTGATCAACTCTACACGGCCATCAAGCTGTATCTCACGCAGATTAGCCGCGACGCGCTGGATGAAAAAGAAAGCCGCCGCTGGACCGACATCATTTCACTAACGATCAATCTGGAGCACATCGGCGACATCATCGAAAACATTCTTGATGACGTTGCCAGCAAGATGATCGCGCACCGGCTGGCGTTTTCGGAAGCGGGTATGGCGGAGCTTTGCCAGCTGCATACCAGGCTGGTCGCCAATCTGCGCATGGGCCTCAGCGTGTTTCTAAATGGCGACCTCAAGAGTGCCGAATTGCTGCTTGCGCAAAAAGTTGAATTTCGCGAGATGGGCCTCGCATTTGCAGACTCACATCTTCATCGTCTCGCCGGGCAAAGCCTGCAAACCATCGAGACCAGTTCGTTGCATCTGGATATCATCAACGACTTCAAGCGCATCAATTCGCTCATCTGCTCGATCGCCTATCCCATCCTCGAACAAGCAGGTGTACTGTCGCGCACCAGACTGCGCGAGAATTTCAGCACCGGCCGGCCGCCATCAATTCCTGCTGGCACCAGTACATCACCAAACCGGGTATGAGTTCGCATGACGATCAGCCTTGACGACATCGCACAGTTGTTTGGCCGCCACGGCGCGCAGGCCTACAGTGGGGAACCGGTTAGCCAATTGCAGCACGCCTTGCAAACTGCGTGGCTGGCCGAGCAAGCTGGTGAGGACGATGAACTTGTGACGGCCTGCTTGCTCCATGACCTTGGCCATTTGCTCAATGATCAAGGCGAAACGCCGACGCTCCGTGGCGTTGACGATACCCACCAGTATTTCGCCCTGCCGTTCTTGCGAGGACTGTTTCCAGATCGCGTGCTCGATGCCATCAAGCTGCACGTCGATGCAAAGCGCTATCTGTGCCGCATGCACCCGCGCTATTGGGAAGCGCTCTCGACCGATTCAAAGCGCAGTCTGGTGCTGCAGGGGGGCATCTACGAAAAAACCGAGTGCCTGGAATTCATTGCGCAGCCCGGCGCAGCCGAAGCCATTAAATTGCGCCAATGGGACGACCAGGCCAAGCAGCCGGGTTTGACCACGCCCGACCTCCAGCATTTCCTGGCGCGCGCGGCACGTTGCCGCGTGCCAAATTTGCCAGTCACACAATTGAATATATTTTCAGGTTTTTCATGACAAAGTGCCCTCTCCCGGCTGTGGTTTTTTGTCATGCATGTTGGAACTCTCAAACTCTCAATAAGGAGAACAAGCGATGTTGATCGGCGTGCCTAAGGAAATCAAGAACCACGAATACCGTGTCGGACTGACGCCTTCGTCTGTCCGCGAACTCACTTCGCACGGCCATACGGTATTGGTCGAACACAATGCCGGATCGGGCATCGGCGCAACCGATAGCGCCTATGAAAAAGCCGGTGCAAGCATGGCCGGCACGGCGGCAGAAGTCTTTGCTCGCGCGGACATGATCGTCAAGGTGAAAGAGCCACAGGCGGCCGAGCGCGCCATGCTGAGGCGCGACCAAATACTGTTCACCTACCTGCATCTGGCACCGGATCCGGATCAGTGTCGCGATCTCGCCGCAAGCGGCGCGGTTTGCATCGCCTACGAAACCGTCACGCAGGCTGGCGGCGGCTTGCCCCTGCTTGCGCCGATGTCGGAAGTCGCCGGCCGCATGTCCATACAGGCAGGGGCGCATTGCCTTGAGCGCGCCCATGGCGGCATGGGCGTGTTGCTGGGTGGCGTTGCCGGTGTGCCACCAGCGCAGATCGTTATTCTCGGCGCGGGCGTGGTTGGCACCAACGCCGCACAGATGGCGGTCGGCACTGGCGCGCAGGTGGTGGTCATGGATCGCAGCGTGGACGCATTGCGCCGCATTGACCGCTTGCTTGGCGCGCGCGTGATGACCATATTTTCCAATCGGGACAATGTGGAAGCACAGGTGCTATCGGCCGATCTCGTTATCGGCGGCGTATTGATTCCTGGCGCGGCGGCACCAAAACTGGTGACCCGCGAGATGGTTCGTGCGATGAAACCCGGCTCGGTCATTGTCGACGTCGCCATCGATCAAGGCGGCTGCTGCGAAACGGCGCACGCCACGACGCACGCGGACCCCACTTACGTCGTCGACGAGGTGGTGCATTACTGCGTGGCAAACATGCCCGGTGGCGTGCCGCGCACGTCGACCTACGCACTCAACAACGCAACGCTGCCATTCGTGCTGCAACTCGCTGAACATGGCTGGCAACAAGCGTTGGGGACGAATGTGCATTTGCGCAACGGCTTGAATGTCTGTCGCGGCCACGTGACCTACCGTGAAGTCGCCGAGGCGCTTGGGCTGCCGTACCAAGCGCCCGAGGCTGCGATTGCGGCTTGACGCAAAAGCCCGCCGCACGTCGCACGGCTGGCCGTGACGCGCGGGCACACTGACCGACGGGCGCCACCTTGACAACCACACTCGCGCTCACGCTGCCCGTCACGCTGATCGTTCTGTTTGGTGCTTTGCTGCACGCGTCGTGGAACGCGCTCGTCAAATCATCGAGCGATAAATCCCTCGATACCGCGCTCATCCACGTGCTTGGCGGCGCGGTAGCGATACCGCTGGTCTTGCTGGCGGGCTGGCCCCCGCTGGCATCGCTACCCTTTCTCGCGGCATCGATCATCATTCACATCGGCTATTACATTGCACTCGCTGGCGCGTACCGGCACGGCGATCTGGGCATGACCTATCCGATCATGCGCGGCACCGCACCGCTGCTGGTAGCGATTTTCAGCGGGCTCGTCATCGGTGAGCATCTTTCGACGGCTGCCTGGCTTGGTATCGCCGGCATCAGCGCCGGTGTGTTGCTGCTCGGATGGTCGCGTGGCATGTTTGCCGACCACGCTCACCGCAAGGCGCTCGGCTTCGCGCTCAGCAATGCCGTCATCATCGCGATCTATACGCTGGTGGATGGGCTTGGCGTGCGCACCGCAGTTCAGCATGGCGGTAATGCGCTGCAATACGTGGCGACACTGTTTCTGCTCGACGGATTCCCCTATTTTGTCTTCGTCATGTGGCAACGAAAGGCGCAGCACCGCGTCGATGCCTGGGCCTACATGCGGGGGCGCTGGCCGTTGGCACTCATGGGTACACTTGCGTCATTGGGGTCTTACGGCATCGCACTCTGGGCGATGACACAGGCGCCGGTGGCGACCGTGGCGGCATTGCGTGAAGTGTCGGTGCTGTTCGCGGCGCTGCTGGGTACGTTATTGCTCAAAGAGGCTTTCGGTCTTCGACGCGGCGTCGGCACGTTGCTGATTTTAGGTGGCGTAGGCGCACTGCGGCTGGCCTGACCAATCACAAAGGAACACGACAATGGTCACGACGACACTCCCCACGCAAGCAGAAATCATCATCATCGGCGGCGGCATCGCCGGCTGCTCAACCGCGTACCACTTAGCGCTCATGGGCAAGAAAGACGTACTGTTGCTTGAACAAGGCACGCTAACCTGCGGCACCACCTGGCATGCGGCCGGACTGGTGGGACAGATGCGCCCCAACCGCAACATGACGCGCATGAGCAAATACGGCATCGAGCTCTATTCGACGCTGGAAGCAGAGACAGGGCTCGCTACCGGCTGGAAGCAGTGTGGCAGCGTGAATGTCGCCAAGACGCCCGAACGCATGCAGGTCTATCGCAAGCAGGCGGCGATGGCGCGGAGCTTTGGCGTGGATGTGGACATCATCAGTCCGCAGCGAGCGGGTGAGTTGTATCCCATCTTGCGCACCGAAGATTTGCAAGGAGCGCTGTGGATACCCGGCGACGGCAAAGCGAATCCGGCGGACCTCACCATGTCTCTGGCCAAAGGTGCACGCAATCGCGGCGTAAAGATGATCGAGAACATCGAGGTAACGGGCATCCTCACCGAGAATGGTGTCGTCAAGGGTGTGCGTACGGCGCAGGGCGAAATACGCTGCGAAACCATCGTCAATTGTGCAGGCCAGTGGTCGCGGCAACTGGGCCGACTGGCGGGCGTGAATGTGCCGCTGTATTCGGCGGAGCATTTCTACATCGTCACCGACACCATCCCCGGCGTGCACCCGATGCTGCCGGTGATGCGCGATCCCGATGGGTTCATTTACTACAAAGAAGAAGTAGGCGGACTGGTGATGGGTGGCTTCGAACCAAAGGCCAAGCCATGGAAAATGGACCCGATCCCGTCGACCTTCCAGTTCCAGTTGCTCGACGAAGACTGGGATCAATTTGAAATACTGATGAATAACGCAGTCCATCGCACGCCGTGCCTCGAAACCGCGCCCGTAAAGATGTTGCTGAACGGTCCCGAAAGCTTTACGCCGGATGGCAATTTCATTCTCGGTGAAGCGCCTGAACTACGTAATTTCTTTGTTTGTGCTGGATTCAATTCGGCCGGCATCGCCAACTCTGGTGGTGCGGGCCGGTTGATCGCCGAATGGATCATTGAAGGTGCGGCGCAATCGGATTTGTGGGACGTTGATATTCGCCGCTTCGGCAGCTTCACCGCCAATCGCCGCGCACTCTCGCAGCGCACGGGAGAAACACTGGGGCTCCATTACGCGATGCGCTGGCCGAGGCAGGAACTTGAAACGGTGCGGCCCCTGCGCACATCGCCGTTGTACGACATCCTCAAAGCCAAGGGAGCGGAGTTCGGTAGTAAGAACGGCTGGGAGCGTGCCAATTACTTTCGTCCGACCGATGCCGCGCCTGCTGAATACGGATTGGGTCGCCCCGATTGGCTGGATTGGATGATCGAAGAGCAGCGCGCCACGCGGGAAGCGGTGGCATTGTATGACCAAACTTCGTTTTCAAAATTACTGTTGCAGGGCCGCGATGCCCTGAACGTGCTTCAACGTCTTTGCGCCAAGAATATCGATGTCCCTGTCGACAAGATGGTCTACACGGCATTACTCAACGAACGCGGCGGCTTTGAATCCGATCTCACCATTATCCGTCTGGCGACTGAGCGTTTTCTCATCATCACCGGCTCTGCACAGACCACACGCGACATGGATTGGATCGGTCGCCATATCGATGCCGACGAGCACGCGGTGCTGACCGACGTCAGCGCACAATTTTGTGTGCTTTCAGTTATGGGTCCGAAGGCGCGCGATCTGCTGGCGCGCGTGAGTCCTGACAATCTTTCTGCTGAGAGCCTGAAATTTTCGCGGACACGCGAGATCGATGTCGGCTTTGCCCGCGTACGTGCGGCGCGCATGAGCTATGTCGGCGGTCCCGGTTTCGAACTGTATGTGCCAGTGGAAATGACCCGCCACGTCTATCTGGCGCTGATGGAAGCCGGCCTAGATCTCGGTATTCGTGACGCGGGCTACTATGCACTTGATGCATTGCGCATCGAAGCCGGTCGCCGCGCGTGGGGTGCAGAGCTGGGACCGGACGAGAACCCCTTCGAAGCAGGCCTGGCGTACGCAATCGATCTCGACAAACCCGCGTGGTTCATCGGTGAGGATGCACTGCGGGCCGCAAAGGGAATGCCGCTGCGAAAGAAGCTCATCACCGTCGTACTCGATTCACCGGACGCTTATGTGTGGGGCGGCGAGGGCATCGTAATCGATGGCGAAACGGTTGGCGAATTGACCTCGGTTGGCTGGAGCCCGAAAGCGAATGCCTGTGTGGGCATGGGCTATGCGCGCGGTGCGGCGGCGCAGAGGGTGCATGCGGGGTCGGCTGTGGAAATTGAATTGTGGGGTGAGCGGATCAAGGCGAGAGCTTGGGATAAGTGGTCGCCGCAATAGAACGGTCATTTGGAACCCGGCCCTAGCGGGTGAGAAATCTGCTTATTGCAACGTCGTTAGGAAGCAGATTTCTCGCTTCGCTCGAAATGACAATATTCTGTAACTCTAGCACTGGCGAGCTTCTTCAAGCATTTTCGTCCCGGAAAGCGCGTCAGGGCTGGGTTTACGATGTTGTTCGGATCGCCGGTATGGTGCATGCGTTGGAAAACAATTTGACTCTGACCCGAATGGCACTTACTTAAGCGTCCGATGGACAGTTTTTCGACACCGATGACACTAATTTCGAGGCAGTCTGGTTCCCGGCGCAACCCTGGTGGTTGTTCCCCGCATTCGCGGGGTAGGACGGGATGGCGGTGTCTTCGCAGGAGGCATCGCCCCAATCGCGACCTTCCGCCGTTGCCGGGGGAAGGAGTCAATTTTCAATATGGCGTGCGACATCGAAAGGCCGTCGCCAGCCATGTTGACGCTTAAGTAAGTGCCATTCGACTCTGACCCTTGGTGCTGGAAGGGAGCGACCTTGAGCGACGAGTTAGGCGGCATCATCTCGGGAAGAGGAATTGGAATTGAGCATTCGTTGAAACCGCTTACTAATTTTGGCCGGGCGCCGGTAAATAACATAACAATCTGGTTCAAGCCAAATGGTGTCGAGGCTGATCTTTGGCCAGAGCTCCAATACGAGTTCGCTATTTGGCGCGATCTCTTCAACTTGCAAAGTGTGACCGATTGCTTTTGAAAATGCCTGCAGTGTTTCAACCGGCATTCCGCGAATAGACATCGGCGCTTGGATTACGCGAACCCAGTCGCCGACAAGAATCATTCGACCGTTTGCATCTACAGGTGCGGGATGGTTCATTGCCGTCTAACGTTTGAGCTCAGGCCGCGACCCGTCAGGGCCGTCGTGCCTGCAGCGATTAGTTAGGCGTCAAGTTGATCAGCGGGTTTAGCGGTTGCGAGCTCAACCATTAGCCCTTCATCCAGCCAAACGTCCATCAGCCCTGGCCATCGCCAGCCATGGACGAGGCCAGCCT
>Ga0163144_10004569_pt1 | contig 31101 bp, 22 predicted proteins | sample OliLak19BULKMAT1_FD_123175 | JGI IMG/M metagenome (GOLD analysis project Ga0163144, IMG submission 123175) | Freshwater microbial mat bacterial communities from Lake Vanda, McMurdo Dry Valleys, Antarctica - Oligotrophic Lake LV.19.BULKMAT1 | ecosystem: Environmental > Aquatic > Freshwater >... | reverse complement strand
TACGCGGCGCCGATTGACGCGGGGTCTCGGGCGCGCGCTCCGCGCGCGACGCGCGCGGAGCGCGCGCCCGAGACCCCGCGTCAATCGGCGCCGCGTACCTGGTACCGTACGACGATTCGGCAGCCCATACTCCCGCAAGTCGGGTGTGCTGCCTCCGCTCTCGCGACCTGCGGTTCAGAAACTGACACCCGCGCCGAACGAGAAGACCTCCAGCGCCGTATCCCATTGCGCCGACAGCGCCAGCCGGTCGAAGTGCAAAAGCGCGCCCAGGTTCACGTTGAGGCGGTCGCGTTCGTTCCTGCGCTGGTAGTAACGCCCGCCGTCACCGAAGACACCCGCCGGGTCGCGCAGCTCCGCCTCGATCGCCGTCGACACATACCCGAGCCCCGCGAAGAGGCTCAACCTCTCGTTCACCGGCCGCACGCCGCCGATGTTGATCAGGAACGCCTCGAGCTCCTCGTCGACCACCTCGTGCCCGAACGCGTTGAACGAGAAGACGTCCGTGAAGTCGGGGCCGCCCGTCGAGCGCAGCGTGAAGCGGGTGTTGAGGTACATGCCGAACGGGTCCTCGCTCGGGATGTAGTAGAGGCCGAAACCCCAGAGGTTGTCGGCGCGGTCGATCTTCTCAGAGCCCTCGATCGTGAACACCACGCGACGCCGGGGGCCGCTGTAGTCGCCGTCGCCCTTTGCGAGCCCTTCGGAAGTCGGCTCGAGCTCGCGTTGTGCGCTGCCCAGTGTGGATTCGCGGCGAGTGGCCCCGGGGCCGGCTGCGGACCGGTGTTCATCGGTCTCGTTCGCCTCGCCCTCCTGCTCCTGCTCGTAGGGCTCGTCGTCGGGCTCGTCGACCTCGACCCGGTTCCGCGACCGTTCGAAGCGGTTCTCTGGCACCACGATGATGCAGCTGCTCGAGGCGGCCGCAAAAACGAGGATCCAGAGATCGAGGATCCAGGGGATGAGGGGAGTTCTGTGCATTGTGGGGGCGCCCCGGCCGGGATGGGCTCGGCGAGGGTTGCGTCTTGCGCACAAGCAAGTTCGGACAGTACAATCGTGGGTTCTACGGCGGAGGTCGGAAATCGACCGAACCACGCCGGTGGAACCTTTTGGAGCCGGTCGCGCTCCAGAGTGCCAACCGAGACCGCGACCCGAGGCGCCCCATCCGATGGAACCGACTCTTCCGCAACGCCTTCAGCAGTCCGTCCAGGGATCCTTCCACAAGACGGCGCTGTTGCAGAAACGTGTGCGCGAGCTGATCCGTGGCGCTGCGCCCCTGGTCGAGACTCGCGAAACCAACCCGATCAAGATCGCCTTCCTCGAGATGGAGCGCGGCCTGATCGAGCTCATCCCCGACGACGAGGCCGGGGGCGCACCGATGAACGCGCCGGAATCGAATCACTCGGATTATTGACACGGGTACAGGTCGTCGTCCCATCCTCGGTCGGCGCAGCGTGACGACCACGTGTCGACCAGCCACCACTCCGCGCCCCAGCACCATCGTGGACGGCGTATCGAAGATCGGCTCGCGCGCCGCGGCGGCGCGGTCGAGCTGCTGCGGGCGCCGGCGGCGCTGTTCGCCGTCGCGGCGCGTGCTCGAGGCTGGCTGTTCGATCGCGGCTGGATGCGTGCGCACCGCTGCGGGACGCCCGTTATCAGCGTCGGCAACATCGTCGCCGGCGGCACCGGCAAGACGCCGTTCGTCGCCTGGCTCGTGCGCCACTTGGCGCTCCGCGGTGTCGTCGCGGGCCTCTTGAGCCGGGGTTACCGTCCCGGCGGGCGAGGGGCGCCCGACGCGGCGACCCCGAACGACGAGGCGTGCATGCTCGCCGCGCTCCTGCCGGACACGCCGCACGTCCAGGACCGTGACCGAGTGCGCGGCGCCGCGACTCTCGCGCGCCTCGGCGTCGACGTCATCGTTCTCGACGACGGCTTCCAGCATCGCCGGCTCGCCCGCGAGCTCGACATCGTGTTGATCGACGCGACGCGGCCATTCGGTCTGGCGGCGCCCGCGGACCGCCCCGGGGCGCAGCCCGTCGAGGCGCACTTGCCGCGCGGGCTCCTGCGCGAAGGGCCGGGCGCCCTCGCGCGCGCGGACGTGATCGTGCTGACGCGCACCGACGCGGTCTCATCCGAACAGCTCGCGAGGCTCGAGGACGAGCTCGCGCGCTTCGCGAAATCCAGGCCAATCGTGCGCGCGATCCACGCGCCGTGCCGCCTCGTCGCGCTGCACGCAGACACACGGGATCTCTTGCCGCCGGACCACGACTCCCTGCCGCGCGATCCCCTGCCGAACGATTCCCCGCCGAACGACTCCCTGGCGGGCGGGAGCGCGATGTCGCTCGCCTGGCTCGCGGGTCGCGAGGTCGACCTCGTCAGCGGTATCGGCAACCCGGCCGCTTTCGAACGTACGGTGCGCGAGCTCGGCGCGATCCTCCACGAGCACCGCCGGTATCCGGACCACCACTCCTTCGGCCCGGGTGACTTCGCGGGCCTCGGGGCGCGCCCGGTGCTCGTGACGGCGAAGGACGCGGCGCGGCTCGCGGGCGCCGGACAGGCAGCGTCCCTTCCCAACGCGATCCTCGAGCAGTTGTTCGCGCTCGAGGTCGAGCTCGAGGTCGTGCGCGGCGTCGAGCTGCTCGATGCCGCGCTAGAGCAAGTCGCGCTGCGGAGCGGCGGGGCGCGCGATGCCAAGGACGAGGAGGCGACACACCATGGCTGACACCGTTGACCCAACGTGCGCGCCGATCCCGCGCTCGACGCTGCACGACGAGCGCCGCCTCACCTTCGACGGGGTCGAGTGGCCGCTCGAGGCGCCGCCCTTCGTCGAGCCCGAGTTCCATGGCTGGCAACACCGGCTCCAATACTGGGCCCTGCGCGCGGCCACACGCGGCGCAGCGGCCTTGCCCGCGCCCTTGCAGCGCGCGCTCGTGGCGTCGGTCGCGGGTGTCGCGCGCCGCGTCGACCGCCGGCATAGCGACGCCGCGCGCGAATTCCTGCGGGCGGCGTTGCCCGCCCTCCCAGGGCGCGAGCACGAGCGTCTCGTCGTCGAGGCCTGGCGGCACCTCCTGCGAGTCGCGCTCGTCGCCGAGGGGGTGCAGCAGCGCATCCTCGGACGTCGGCTCGGCGATTGTTACGAGGTTCATGCGCCGCCGGAGGTCGAAGAGCTCGTCGTTAGGCCCGGCGGATTCGTCTGCGTGACCGCGCACGTCGGCTACTGGGAGGCCTCGTCCCCGGGCGTCGCCGCCTACTTCGGTAGGCCGTGTTACGCCGTCGGCAAGGCGCCGCGCAACGACTTCGTCGCCGCCCATGTGCAGCGCTTGCGCGAGGCCCAGGGCATGCGCATCGTGCCCCGCAAGGGCGCGATGCAGGTCATCCCCGGCGCGCTGCGAGCCGGCTGCGTGGCCGGCCTCTTGCTCGACCATCGCCCCCGGCAGAAGCCGGTCATGGCGCCTTTCTTCGGTCGCCTCGCGGCCTGCGATCGCAGCGCAGGTGTGCTGCTGCGGCGGGTCGACGCGCCGATCGTCTTCTACGGTTGTTACGCCCTCGGCCGCCCTTGGGCCGGCGACCCGTGGCGCTTCGAGCTGCGTTTCACGCGCCTCGTGCGCCCCGACGAGCTCAGCGGTCTCTCGCCCGAGGAGATCGCGACGCTCGTGAACCATGAACTCGAGGCGCTGATCCTCTACCGTCCCGAGCAATACTTCTGGCTGCACGACCGCTACCGCGGGGCGCCACGGGAGGCCCCGGACGCAGCATTGAGCACATCTTCCCACCGCCGCGATGACTGACTCTGCACACCCGTCCGACTCCACGCCGCGAGCGCCCGAAGCCCAGACGCTGAAGCTGCCGCTGAAGCTGCCGCTGAAGCTGCCGCTGAAGCTGCCGCTAGAGCTGCGCGACACGCTCGCCACGCTCGGCCGCCCGCGCGTCGTCATCATCGGCGACCTGATCCTCGACCGCTACATCACCGGCGAGGTCACCCGCATCTCACCTGAGGCGCCGATCCCGATCCTCACAGCCAAGTCCATCGAGCTGCGGCTCGGCGGCGCGGGCAACGTCGCGGCCAACCTGCGGGCGATGGAGGCCGACGTCGACATTCTCGGTGTGGTCGGCGACGACGGTTTCGGCCGCGCGATGCGCGAGAAGCTCGAAGAGGCCGGCATCGGCGCGCTCGGTGTCGTCGTCGATCCGACACGGCCTACGATCGAGAAGACGCGCATGATGAGCGGCGTGCAGCAGATGCTGCGTGTCGACCACGAGGACTCGCGCGCGCTGGACGGAACTGCGCTCCAGCACGCCATGCAGCGCATTCCGGCGGCGATCGCTGCCGCCGACGCGGTTGTGCTGTCGGACTACGGCAAGGGCGTGTTGACCGACCAGGTCCTGCGCCTCGCGATCGATGCGGCGCGCGCGAAAGGGGTCCCCGTGCTGGTCGACCCCAAGGGCGCCGACTTCTCGCGCTATCGCGGCGCGACGCTCGTCACACCGAACCGCAAGGAGGCGGAGACGGCGCTCGGCGCGCGTTTCGACGGTTTCGCAGGCCTGCCGGCTGCTGCCGACGAGCTCATTCGTCGCGCCGAGCTCGACTTGATCGTCATCACGCTCGGCGCCGACGGCATCTACTTCCGCACACGCGACGCCGGCGCGCATCCCAGTGGTTCACAGACCAGCCCGTTGCATGAAGGGCGCATCCCGACTGCCGCGCGCGCCGTGTTCGACGTCGTCGGAGCCGGCGATACCGTCGTCGCGCACCTGGCGTTGTACCTGGCGTTGCGCCTGCCGCTGCCGGTCGCTGTCTCCCTGGCGAACCACGCCGCGGGGATCGTCGTCGGGCGTCTCGGTACTGCGTCGGTCACGCGCGCGGAGCTGCGCGACCGCCTCGAACAACACATGCCGCACACGGGCAAGGTGCTGACACGCGCCTCGGTGGGGGCGACGATCGAACGCTGGCGACGCGATGGCCGGCGCATCGTATTCACCAATGGTTGTTTCGATGTCCTGCACGCTGGGCACGTCGAGTACCTGCGTTTCGCGCGCTCACGAGGCGACGCGCTGATCGTGGGCGTGAACGACGACGAGAGCGTGCGACGCCTGAAGGGGACGACCCGGCCCGTCAACACGCTCGAGGACCGACTGACGGTCCTTTCGGCGCTCGAGGTCATCGACGCGGTTGTGCCGTTTGGCGAGGACACACCGCGGATGCTCGTGGAGCAGATCACACCCCACGTGCTCGTCAAGGGTGAGGACTACTCGGACAAACCCGTCGTCGGGCGGGAGTGGGTCGAGTCGCACGGCGGGCAGGTGGTTCTCGCGCCTTTCCTTGCAGGGCGCTCGACGACGGGGATGCTCGCGCGCGCGGCCGTTTCACCCGCGGGCGGCGGAAACTGCGGTTGAGCGTGGGGCGCGGTGGGGCGCTCGTGGCGGCGGGTTTCCTGCTCGCCATCGTCGGCGCAGTGTGTGGCATCGGCGGCGGGTTGTTCGCCGTGCCGCTCCTGCACTACGCGTTCCGGCTGCCGCTGCGCCGCAGCGTCGCGACGTCGCTCGTGCTCGTGTGCACGACCGGGTTCGCGGCGACGGTCGCCGAGCTCTTGCACACCGACAACGCGCTGCTCTGGAACATCGTGCTGCCCTTGATCGTCGGCGGACTGATCGGCGCGCAATACGGGTTCTTTGTGTCGCGGCGTCTCCCCGAAGTCGGGCTCAAGGCGCTCTTCATGGTCGCGCTCCTCGTCGTCGGGGTGCGGCTCGGGTGGATGCCCGTCGGGCCCACCCATCCGACTGCCGAGGCCGCGCGCTTCGCCTGGTCGAGCTGCGCGGTGTCGCTCGCGCTCGGGTTCGGCGCCGGGATCGTCGCGCCGCTGCTCGGCATCGGCGGCGGGCTCGTCGTCGTGCCGGGCCTGCTGCTGCTGCTACCCGAGGTCGGTGGCCTCGGCGCGCGCGCGGCCTCCCTCGCGATGACCGTGCCGAACGCCGCCCGTTCCCTGCAGTTCTACCAGCGCGAGCGCGCGATCGAGTGGGGCGCAGCGCTGCGTTTCGCCGCAGGCGCGCTCGTCGGTGGCTTCGTGGGCGTCGAGCTCGTGCACCTCGAGGGTGTCGCGCGCGCCGGTCAGGTCGCGCTCGGAGTTATCCTCGTCGTGACCGCGACGCGCTTTGGCATCGACGTTCGCCGTCGGCTGCTCGCGCGCGGCGACGCGCGGCCTTCCAGTCCGCCGGACCCGTCCCAATCAGGCATCGAAGGCAATCCATGAATCAAGGGCCGAGCAAGAAGGACGGGCGCATCGACCTCGAGGAGCGCTTCCTCTTCGTCGAGCGTGATCTCGAGGAGCTCTCGCGGGTCGTCGCGCGACAGGGACTCCTGCTCGAGCGGCTCGAAGAGGAGTTGAGTGAGCTCCGTCGCCACGCGACACCGGCCAGCGGGGAAGATGGAGCGGCTCGCACACTCGAAGATGACCGCCCACCGCACTATTGACCCTCTACGACTGATGGCGAAGACGAAGACAGTGGGAACGAAGCCGACGGCCGAACCGAAGGGCCCGGCGGCGCGCCGTGGGGCGGCGAGTGGGGGAGCGTCGCCGTGCCGACCGCCGGACCTCGAGCCGGGATCGAAACACCGCGTTTCGAAAGCGTCGCGCTGGCGTGCTCTCGTGCTCGTCCTGGTGCACCTCGTCATCGCGGCTCGCATCGGACTCTGGCTCGCGTCCGGTAAGAGCGCGACGCTCACGCCTGTCGAGCCGGCGGAGGCCGCGCGCTTCGCGCGCGAGTCGGTGATCAACGCGGGGCTCGTGTTCTTTGCGCTGACGATCCTCTCCACTCTGGTTCTCGGGCGCTGGTTCTGCGGCTGGGCGTGTCACCTCGTCGCGTTGCAGGACGGTTGCCGTTGGCTGCTGCTGAAGGTCGGCATCACGCCTCGTCCACTGCGCTCGCGCTGGATGGCGATCGTGCCCTTGCTCGCAGCGCTCTACCTCTTCGTCTGGCCCATCGTGCCGCGCCTTCTCGCCGGCGAAGACCTGGCCTTCCGCGGATTCGAGTTCACACGTTCGGGGTTCTGGGACACGTTTCCGTCCTGGATTCCGGCGGTCATCACTTTCGTCGTGTGTGGTGGGCTCTCGGTCTATTTCCTCGGCGCGAAAGGGTTCTGCACCTACGGTTGCCCGTACGGGGCGATCTTCGGGCTCGCCGATCGTGTCGCTCCAGGACGCATCCGGGTCACGGACGCATGCAAGCGCTGCGGACACTGCACGCTCGTCTGTACGTCGAACGTCGACGTCGCGCGTGAGGTGCACGAGTACGGCATGGTCGTCGACCCGGGGTGCATGAAGTGCTTCGACTGCGTGACCGTGTGTCCCGAGGACGCGCTGTATTTCGGTCTCGGCCGGCCCGCCTTGGGCGCGAAGCCGCGGGTCGAACGTACACGCAAGCCTGTGCGCCTGCCTGGTACCGAGGAGCTCGTCGTGGTGGCCGCGTGCCTGTTCGCTTACTTCGCGATACGCGGGTTCTTCCAGGGCGGTGGACTGTTGTTGTCCGTCGGCGTCGCGACGACCTTCGGCGGGCTCGCGCTCTTCGCCGTGCGCCTCAAGACGCGCGCTGACGTCGCGCTCCCGGGCCTGGACCTCAAGTCCGCGGGGCGTGTACGTCCCGCTGGATTCGCGCTGCTCGGGGTCGTCGCCTTGACCGTGTCGCTCGCTGTGCCGTTCGGACTCGTACCGGAATGGGCGGCGTGGCGGGCATCGCGCGCGTTCACTGGGCTCGAGGAGGCCCGGGCGCGCTGGGAGGCTGCCGCTGTCACCTTCGGCAGCGTCGACTTGGACCCCGCTGTGCGCGCGAGCGCGGCGCGGCTCACGGCCGCGGCGGCGCGCGTCGACCGGGGCGCCTGGGTCGTGTCGCAACACAACGCGGTGCGTGCGGCTTGGGGTCACTTGCTCGCGGGCGAGCGCGGCCTTGCGCTCGAACCGCTCGAGGTGAGCTTGACCGTCGGCGAACCGCACCCCTTGCTGTGGATGTTGCTCGGCGACGCCGCCACGGCGCCGGGCGCCCGGCCTGGCAGGGAGGCCGTCGAGGACTACAGCCGCGCGCTTCAGATGCAGCCGGACTACACACCCGTGCAGGCGCGGCTCGTGCACACTCTCGTGCGCTCGGCGACGGACCCCGAACCCGATCCCGAGCTCGCGCGCCGCGTCTTGGCGGCACTCGAAGGTGCCCGTTGGAGTGGCGCGGACGGCGCAGTGTTGCGCGGCGAGGTGGCCTTCTACCGCTACGCCCTCGGCGAGTCGTCTGACCTCCACGAAGTGGAGGGCGCCTTGCGCGACGCGCTGGTGGCAGAACCGCAGCGTGTCGAGGTGCGCCTGAAGCTGGCGTCGATCCTGGCGGAGGCCGGCGACTTACGCGCAGCCCTCGGAGTGCTCAATGCCGCCCCGGGAGCATCGGCCCAGGACTCTCGCATCACCTCGTTCGCCTCGGAGTTGCGCGCGGCGCTCGGGGGGTGAGACGGAGCCGACATCAATTCGACACACGCCGCGCCGAACCCCGGCTCCTTGCGCGCGGTTGTGCCTACGGAGACCTTGAAGCGGCTCGGAGCGAGCCAGTCCGTAGCGGTGCGACCCCAGCTTAGGGGGAGGCTGGCCGTGTTACGCTATTCGTGCCGCCAGTGCCCTCCGCGCGGCGGCGTGCGAGCCCCGTTCCATCTCTGAACGTCACACCGAACATGCAAGTCCTCAGATCAACCGCTTCAGCCCTCGGGCTCGGCATCGCGCTCCTCTCCGGCAGCGCGGCCGGCCAGGGCTCGAATTCATGCAGTGGCGCCCAGCCCATCGCGGGCTTCGGCTCCTTCGCATTCAACACCATCTCCGCGACGACGGATGCAGGCACCTGCAACATGCAGCAGGACGTGTGGTTCCGATGGACCGCGCCGAGCACCGCGACCTTCACGGTAACGACCTGCGGTACCGCGGGCTTCGACACCATGCTCGCCGCCTTCAGCAACGTGACCTGCCCCCCCACGGGCCAGATCGCCTGCAACGATGACTCGTGTGGCTTGCAGTCCACGATCGTCTTCGCGGCGATCAGTGGCGCGAACTACTTGATCGAGGTCGGCTCGTATCCCGGCAGCGGCGGAGGCACGGGCAGCATCGTCGTTTCGCTCGGCGGAAGCACCGGGGGGTGCGCCAACCCGGCGACGGGCCCCGACGTCATCGTCGGTGACCTGAACGGCGTGCAGAACTACGGTCAAGTGGGCGGCATGTATGCCTACTCGATCGGCACCGACTCCTGCAACGTCGGCGACACCGAGCTGAACTGGTTCGCGAACAACAACCAGCACCCGGTCATCGGTCAGAACATCTACCGTCTGAAGGATGGTCGCTTCCAGCAGCTCGGACAGAGCTGGCTGAAACACGGCTTCACAGCGCTGCAGCTCAACCTGTGCTGCAGCTGTCAGTCGTCGGGCACCGGCACGCGCCTAGGCGTGGGCTGCTCCGATCCGTACGGAGCCGGCCTGAACGGTTCCCAGGGCGGTCTCGGCCCGCGTTCCGAGGTGAATGCCACGACAGGCGCCTTCCTCTATCCATTCGGTGCCCAGGGAGCATCGGGCGACTCCATCTACAAGCGCTGCCAGGTTCCGGGCGCGGACATCGATCCGACGCTGAACCCGACGGCGGCCTATTACGGTGAGGCGCAGTACGTGACCCCGGACGACGCGGCCGCGGGCAACGGCACGAACAACGCCTCCTGGCGTCCGTTGTCGCGCAGCGGCTTCAGCCTCAACGTGACGAGCTCGACCCGCCGCGCTGAGCCGGCCGTCATGGCCTGGAAAGCTGCGGACCCGACCGTTGACGTGCAGATCGTCGACGTCCCGAACGAGGGACGCCTCTGGGTCGCGAGCAACTGCTACCAGGGCACCGGCGGCACCTATCGCTATGAGTTCGTCGTGTTCAACCTGAACAGCCACCGCAGCGTGCGTAGCTTCACCGTCCCGGTGGGCGTCGGCGCGAACGTGATCAACGCTGGTTCATCGTTCCCGCGCTCGCACTCGGGCGAAGCCTTTGCCAACACGGCTTGGACCGCGCAGACCCTCGCGGATCGGATCGTTTGGTCCACGGACACCTTCGCCGCCAACCCGAACGCGAACGCGATCCGCTGGGGCACGACCTATAGCTTCTGGTTCGAGTCGGGCAACGCGCCCGAAGTGAAGACGGGCACCTTGGGCTTGTTCCGCGGCGGCCCCCAAGCCGACCCGGCCGTCAGCGTCTGCGGGCCGATGGGTGGCATGGGCCAACCGATCGTGACGAACTACTGCACTGCGACGGCCAACTCGACCGGGCAGCTCGGCTCCATCACGGCGCAGAACATCGACCTGAACGCGCGCACCATGGAGCTCGCGGCTGCGAACCTCCCGGCTAGCGTGTTTGCGCTCAGCATCGTGTCCCGGACCCAGGGCTTCGTCGCCAACCCTGGTGGTAGCTCTGGCAACCTGTGCCTCAGCGGCACCATCGGTCGTTACTTCGGTGGCGCCATTCTGCAGACGAGCGGCGCAGGCACGCTGCTCGAGTCGGGGAGCCTCGACTTGATGCCGATCCCGCCGAACGGGGTCGCCGTGCAGCCTGGGGACACCTGGTACTTCCAGTACTGGCACCGCGACATCATCAGCGGCCTCGGTATCCCGACCTCGAACTACACCGACGGCGTGCGAGTGATCTTCCCCTGAGTCGCCCGTAGCGGAGCCCCCTCGGATCGAGGGGGCCCGCTCGGACAACTTGGCGCGTCCTGCGCGCCCGAGAAACGGGGGGCGCTCCACCTTGGGTGGGGCGCCCCCCGTTCATTGTGATTCGGGGCCTTCACACAGACCCAACTCGGGATTTACAACGCGCGCCGGTGATCGTCACGTGAGAAGCGCGGCCGAGACGACGGAACCGTGTAGCCTGGAAGGGACGTCTGACCAGTCCCAAGGACAACCGTCCGGGTTCCCCGTCCGGGTCCCCAGCTTCGGTCCCGGCGCAATCGATCGATATGAAACTCAAGACACGTCTTTCCCTCACGCTCGGTCTAGCGCTCGGATTCGGGCTCCTCGCCGAAACCGCGGCCGCGCAGTGCAACCCCGCGACCTCAGGCGCCGATGTCATCGTCGGCGATCTCCCGGCTGTCACAACGTATGGAACTGTGGGTGCCTTGAGCGCCTATTCGATCGGTACGACGTCGTGCAACATCGGCAACGTGGAGTTGAATTGGTTCGCGAACAACCCGAATCACCCCGTGATCGGGCAGAACATCTACCGCTTGAACGACGGTCGTTTCGAGCAGATCGGCCAGAGCTGGCTCAAGCACGGCTTCACCGCGCTGCAGCAGAACCTCTGCTGCTCGTGTCAGAGCTCCGGCACCGGCACGCGCCTCGGGCGCGGCTGCTCCGACCCCTACGGCTCGAGCCTCAACGGATCGCAGTCGGGCCTCGGCCCGCGCTCCGAGGTCAACGCCACCACGGGTGCGTTCCTGTACCCCTTCGGATTCCAGGGCGCGACCGGCAACTCGGTCTACAAGCGGGCGCAGGTCCTGACCTCGGACGTCAACCCGGCGAACTTCCCGAACGCCACCTACTACGGTGAGTCGCAGTACGTCGCTCCCGACGACGCCGCGGCGGGCAACGGGACGAACAACGTCTCCTACCGGCGCCTCAACCGCCCCGGCAGCACGACGAGCAGCTCGTATACGTTGAACACGTCCGGCATGCCCGCGACTGTCCGCATGCAGCCCGCCCTCATGGCGTGGAAGGCCGCGGACCCGACCGTCGACGTGCAGATCGTCGATGTCCCGAACGAAGGTCGTATCTGGGTCGCCAGCAACTGCTACCAGGGCGCGGGCGGGATGTTCCGCTACGAGTACGCCGTGTTCAACCTGAACAGCCACCGCAGCGTCGCCTCGCTCGAGGTGCCGATCGGCGGGGGCGCGTTCATCCAGAGCCAGGGTGTCTCCTTCCCGATGTCGCACTCGAACGAGCCGTACTCGAACGCTCCCTGGACCACCCAGGCCTCGCCGAGCTCGGTCAGCTGGTTCACCGACGACTTCGGTATCAACCCGAACGCCAACGCGATTCGTTGGGGCACGATGTACAGCTTCTGGTTCGAGTCGCCGAACGCTCCGGAGATCAAGACCGCGACGCTCGGCCTCTTCCGCCCGGGTGCCCAGGCTGACCCGATCGTCAGCGTGTGTGGTCCCATCGGCGGCGCGCCGCTGCCGATCGTCTCGAACTACTGCACGGCGAATGCGAACTCCACGGGTGTGACCGGCACGATCACCGCGCAGAACATCGATCTGAACGCGCGCACCATGGAGGTCGCCGCAGCGAACCTGCCGACGAACGTCTTCGCGCTCAGCCTCGCGTCGCTCGACCAAGGGTTCTTGACGAACCCGGGCGGCAGCTCGGGCAACCTGTGCTTGAGCGGCAACATCGGCCGTTTCCTGAGCGGCACGATCGTCAGCACCGGCGCTACGGGCACGATCCTCGAGATCGCAAACCTCGACGCGATCCCGCAACCCTCCTCGTTCGTGGTGGTCCAGTCGGGCGAGACCTGGAACTTCCAGTACTGGCACCGGGACCTCATCGTCGGCCTCGGCATCCCGACGTCGAACTACACGGACGGCGTCAGCGTGTTCTTCCCCTGATCCTCGCGGCGATTGGGGCCTCGGCCCCGCAGCCGTGAGACGCAGTCGCGCCCCCCGCTCGATTGTGGGTCGAGACCAGAGGTACCGAACCCGACCCAAAAATGAGGTGACCGTTGCTCGCGCCGAGCGCGAGCAACGGTCACCTCATTTTTGGGTCGGGTTCGGTACCTCTGGTCTCGACCCACAAGCGGTGTTCAGGCGTAGATGCCGCGCACTCTGTCCGCGTCGGCGACGCGTTTCAACGCCAGGACGTTCGCTGCCATACGCAGGGAACAGCCGTGGGTTTGTTCGACCTCGAGCACCGCTTCCCAGGCCTCGCGCAGCATCCGCCGCAAGCGCTGGTCGACCACCTCTTCGAGCCACTTGAAGCCGGTCCGGTTCTGGACCCATTCGAAATACGACACGATGACGTTGCCGCCGTTGACGAGGATGTCAGGGATGACCGGGATCCCGCGCCGCGCGAGCACCGTGTCCGCCGCAGGTGTCGTTGGTCCGTGCGCGCCCTCGAGGACGAGGCCCGCCTGAATGCGCTCGGCGTTGCGGCCCGTGATCGCGTTCGCGACCGCGCACGGGGCGAGCACTTGGCAAGGCAGCTCCAGGAACTCCGCTGGATCCACCGCGCGCGCGCCCGCGAACGACCTCGGGAGGTGTCCGCTCGCGGCGCGGTGCGCGAGAAGCTCAGGCACGTCGAGTCCGTCGGGCGCGTAGAGCGCCGCGTGCACGTCCGACAGGCCCACGACGCGGTGTCCCTCCGCATGCAGAATGCGCGCAAGGTTGCCGCCGACGGTGCCCGCGCCCTGGATCAACACGGAGAGGTTCGCCGGGTCGTACCCCTGGCGAGCGGCTGCCAGGCGCAGGATGACCCGCAGGCCCTCTGCGACCGCGTCGCTGTACCCCGCGCTACCGCCGAGCGCCTCGGGTTTGCCCGTGACCGCGGGATTCGCGGTGCTGCGTTCGTGCATGGAGACCGTGTCCAGGGCCCACGCCATGATGTCCTGCTCGTTCGCGAACTCGGGCGCGAGCACGTCACGGTCGCCGCCGATGTCGCCGAGCAGCGAGGCGGTCCAGCGCCGCACGACTCGCTCGAGCTCGCCGCGGGACAGCTGGTTTCTGTCGACAGCGATCCCACCCGCGGCGCCGCCAAAGGGCAGGCCCAACACCGCGCACTTCCAGGTCATCCACGCGGCCAAGGCGCGCAGCTCCTCGAGCTCGAGGTCGGCGGCGAGGCGCACCGGCCCCAGGAACGGGCCGAGGCCCATGTTGTGCTGCACGCGGTACCCGTCGAACACCCGGAACGAGCCGTCGTCGAGGCGCACGGGCACCGCGATCGAGATCTCGCGGTCCGGTTTGCGCAGCACCAGGTATTCCTGCTGGCCGAGACCCAGCAATTCGGCCGCCTCGTCGAAGCTGGCCATCATCGTGCGCAGAGGCGAGTTCTCGTCGAGTTTCGGGACGCTCGGCATGCTGACCGAGTCGTCGTGGGGGAGGCCTTCCATGGGGTGACTCACGCAGAGAAGCCGCGCATCCGGTACACGGAGGCGACACGGTCGATCGCGAGGATGTAAGCGCCCGTGCGCAGCGAGACACCGTACTTCTCAGCGGTCGCGCGCACGGCCGCGAACGACTGGACCATCACCTGTTCGAGGCGCGAGTTGACGATCTCCTCGGTCCAGAAGTACCCCATCCGGTCCTGGACCCACTCGAAGTACGACACCGTGACGCCGCCCGCATTCGCGAGAATGTCGGGGACGACGATGATGCCGCGCGCGTCGAGGATGTCTGACGCGATGCCGGTGGTGGGGCCGTTGGCGCCCTCGACGATCACTCGCGCGCGGATCTGTTCCGCGTTGCGGCTCGTGATCTGCTCGCCTGCGGCGGCGGGCACGAGGACCTCGCACTCGAGCTCGAGCTGTTCGACTCGCGCGCCCTCTTGTGTCCCCTGGTAGTCACCACCCGCGAAACCCTCGAGGCGATTTCCGTGCGCGCGCTGGTGCGCGCGCACAGCGGGCATGTCCAGACCCTTCGGGTTGTAGAGGAATCCGTACATGTCGCTGATCGACACGACCCGGTACCCCTCGCGGTGCATCAAGAGCGCCCCGAGGCCACCGACGTTGCCTGCGCCCTGGACGACGACCCGCGAATCCTCCGGGCGCAAGCCCGCCATCTTGAGCGCCTCGTTCGCGCTGATCGTGACGCCCCGGCCGGTGGCCTCGCTGCGCCCCTTGCTGCCGCCGATGTTCAGCGGCTTGCCGGTCACGACCGCGGTCGTCGTGCGCCGGGCGTGCATGGAGTAGGTGTCCATGATCCACGCCATAGTCTGCTCGTTCGTGTTCATGTCCGGCGCGGGCACATCGCGGTCCGGGCCGAGGATGTCGAGGATCGCGACGGTGTAAGCGCGGGTGAGTCGCTCGAGCTCGAGGGTGTTCATCTCGCGCACGTCGCAGATGACGCCGCCCTTGCCGCCGCCAAACGGCACGTTGACGACGGAGCACTTCCAGGTCATCCAGGCCGCCAGCGCGCGCACCTCTTGCAGGTTGACGTCGGGCGCGAAGCGGATGCCGCCCTTGGCCGGCCCGCGCAGGGTGTTGTGCTGGACCCGGTAGCCCGTGAACACGCGCACGCTCCCGTCGCGCATCAGGACGGGCACGTTGACCGTCAACTCGCGGTCGGGCATGCGCAAGACGTCGCGGACACCGCCCTGGATCTGCAAGAGATCGGCGGCCGTGTTGAAACCCTTCTCCATCGACAGGAAGGGGTTGATCTCGTCCAGCCACGCCTTGGACGGAGGCGTCCCGTCAGGGCTGTGGTGGGCGTCCTCGCCGGCGGATCCGTTGGACATGTTGCGCGCGCCCGAGGCGCCTCGGGGCTTGAATGCGGGTGGGAAGGTAGCCAGCGCCCATTCGAGCGCGCGACGGGCCTCACAGGAACCCTTGGTCCAGAAAACCTGGCGGCGAGGATGCTCGTTCTGCCTCAAACCGGAACCTGATCGGCGCCGGGACACAACGCGCTCGTGACCCGACTGCCGCACAGGCGTTGCTCTCGAGGGCCCGAGCGGCTCTGATGCCTCGATGTCCGCGCTGGCTCCCTTCCGTCTGGTCGCCCCGGGCGCGCCGGACTGGGTGACGCCTGAGCTGCTCGCGGAGCTCCTCGTGCACCAGCCCGAGGCGACGCTGCGGCGGATGCCCGGACGGGTGACCTTTCGCTGGCGAGGCTTCGATGGCTCCGAGACGATCGAAGCGATCGTCAAGCGTGGGCCCGCGCGGCCTTTTCGTGACGGGTTCGGCGAGGTCCTGCGTCGAGCGCCTCCGCGCGACGGCGCGCGGCGCGAATTCGAGGCCCTCTCGGCCCTCGCTGCGGGGGGCTTTCCGGTGCCGCCAGTGTATGGCTACGTCCGTGGCGACCACTCGTCCCGTGGGCCGGAGTCTGCGGTCGTGATGGCGCTCGTGAAGCACGCCGAGACCCTCGCGCAGCGCGTCGCCCGGGACTCGGATTCATGGCGCACCCTCCAGCCGCACCTGGTGCATTGGGTGGCGTCGCTGCACGGCGCGGGCTGGCACCATCGCGATTTGTACGCCGAGCATGTGGTGCTGCCGGTCGAGGGCGAGACGCCGCTCGTGTTGCTCGACCTCGGCCGCGCGCGCCGCGCGCCGTTCCCTCGACGCCGCTGGTTTGTGAAAGACCTCGCGGCGCTGCGGCATTCGCTGCCGCTCGCCGCAGAGGAGCGCGACTCGCTGCTCAGCGTTTACCTCGCCGCGCGCGGTCTCGATCTTCGGTCTGCGCCTCGCTGGGAACGCGCCATCGCTGCGCACGCGCGCCGCATCGGTCGACGATCACCCAAGTTCGAGGACCTAGATTCGCGCCGAGGGGAAGTCGTCTAACGCGTTGATCTCTGCTGGAAGAGGGCGCCGCGCTGGATGTTCGGCAGGAATCGGTATGGGGTTGCCGAATCGGCGCCGCGTACCTGGTACCGTACGCCGATTCGGCAACCTCAGTTCGACTGCCTCACTCCGCGCGACTGCCTCACTCCGCGCGACCACCTCACTCCGCCCGCGTCAGTTCGCGCACCCAGATGTTGCGGAACGCCATCGGGTTGCCGTGGTCCTGCAGCGCGATCGGGCCCTTGGCCGCGTGGGCCTTATAGGTCGCGACCTTCTGGTGCTGGGTCGCGCCGATCAGCGCCTCGCCGTGGTGCACCGCCACGCCGTTGTGGAGCACCGTCACGACCGCCGGGCTCGCCACCGCGCCGTCGTCGCCGAAGCGCGGCGCGCGGAATAGGATGTCGTACGTCTGCCACGTGCCCGGCGCGGTGCACGCGTTGACCATCGGCGGCTGCTGCCCGTAGAGCGCGGCCGCCATGCCGTCGGGGTAGGTGCGGTTCTCGAAACAATCGAGGATCTGGATCTCGTAGATCCCAAAGAAGAAGACCCCCGAGTTGCCGCGGTGTTGGCCCTTGCCCTCGGGCGCTGGCGCGCGCCATTCGATGTGCAACTGACAATCGCCGAAGTGCTCTACGGTCTCGATGCCGCCCTTGCCGTTGACGACCAGCGCGCCTTCCTTGATGTCCCAAGGGCCACCTTTCCAGGCCTCCGTCGAGCTGCCGTCGAACAGCACCGTCGCGTCACTCGGCGCGCCGCCCGGGCGCGCGCCCGGGGTCACGACCTGGGGCTGCGGGCGCAGCCCGTCGTGCACGTGCCACTTCGTGCCAGGTAGGAGAGGCGTGTTCTGATACCCGAGCTCGTCATCGCTCGCCGCGACGCCTAGAGAAGCGCCCGCGGAGGCGTGCACCGGTCCGCTCGCGGCCGACCGCAGCAGCAGGAGAGGCAAGGTCGCGAGGGGCAGGGTCGCCAAGGGCAGGAGGAGGAAGGTCTTCATCGGTGTCGGAGCGGTCCTTCGTTCGGGGTCTCCACCTATCATGCTGGGCCTCACCGTCCTCCGGGGCGTATTCCTGGCCACTTCGACTCCCTCCAAGACTAGTCCCGTGCCGAGCGTCCTCGACCTATTCCCCGCCGACGTCCCCGATCAGCCCGAGCTCGTCACGTCCGTGCGCGAGGGCGACCTCGTCTGGCTCACCATCGCGCGGCCCGAGGTCATGAACTGCCTCTCGTTCCCGACCCTGCGTCGGTTCCGGGGGCTGCTCGAGGAGCTCGCCCGCGACCTCTCCGTGCGCGCGGTGCTGATCACCGGCGAAGGCGAGCGCGCGTTCTGCGCGGGCGCGGACCTGAAGGAGCGCCGCACGATGCCGACCGAGCGTGTGCCGGACTTCGTGCGCAACATCCGCGGCCTGATGGACGACGTCGCGGCGCTGCCGCAGCCGACGATCGCGGTGGTGAACGGGGTCGCCTTCGGTGGCGGCACGGAGCTGATGCTCGCGTGTGACCTACGCATCGCGGCCGACGACACGACGTTTGGCCTCACCGAGACCACCCTCGCGATCATCCCGGGCGCAGGGGGGACCCAGCGCCTCCCACGCCTGATCGGCGCGAGCCGCGCCAAGGACCTGATCCTGACCGGCCGCAAGCTCGGCGCGGCCGAGGCCGAGCGCTTCGGCCTCCTCAACCGGATCGCAGCGCGGGCGGAGTTGACAGAGGCCGCGCGCGCCCTCGCCGAGGGCATCGCCGCCAACGGCCCCGTCGCCGTGCGCGCGGCGAAGGAGGCGATCGAGCGCGGCACCCAGGTCGGCCTCACGGAGGGCCTCGCCATCGAGGCCGAGTGTTACGGCAAGGTGCTCCCGACCACCGACCGCCTCGAGGCGCTGGCGGCCTTCGCCGAGAAGCGGCGCCCGAAATTCGAGGGCCGCTGACCCTCGGGGGGCCGACCGTGACCCGGTGGTGGCTCGCAGGGGGCCAGCCGGGCCGGATTTTCGAACCTTCGCGTTCGGTGTGCGGAAACCGCACGCTTTAGGGGGGAGGTCCCCCGACCTATGAGCGTGTCCGCTCGTCCCGACTTGGGACCGTTCCACACCTGCCCCGGCCCGCGCGGGGAGCTGCGCCCCCGTATGAAACTGACTGTCACCGAGGATGGCGTGCGCGCTGAGCTGATGCTGGACCAGCCGGTGATCACCATCGGGCGCGCCCTCGACAACGACATCCGGCTCGAGAGCAAGCTCGTCTCGCGCTATCACAGCCGCCTGGAGGAGCGCAGCGGCGAGGCCTGGGTCATCGACCTCGGGTCTGCCAACGGCACCACGGTCAACGGCGAGAAGGTCTCGCGGCGCCTGCTCGCGCCCGGCGACCGGGTCGAGATCGGAGGCGTGAGGGTGGTGCTCGATGCCCTCGGCAAGGGAGTCCGCGAGGAGGCGCGCGCGGCCTCGGAGGCGCGTGACAAACGCGCCCAGAAACGCGCGGCCGCGCCTGCCGTCGTCGGAGCCAACGGCGCGCCCGACGGCGACTTGCAGACCGTCGGCTTCCAATCCGCCGAGCTCGACGGCACAGGTCTGCGGACCCTGACCGGCGAGGCGCGCCGCGAGCGCGAGAACCTGCGCGTCTTCGCCAAGATCACCCGCGAGCTGACCCGCGAGGTCGAGCTTCTGCCGCTCTTACGCCTGATCGTCGATTCGGCCGTTTCGCTCGTCGGCGGCGAGCGCGGTTTCGTCTTGCTGCACGACGGCCGGCGCGAGGGCGAGGCGCGCGGGCCGCTCGACGTCACGCGCATGACCGTGTCCGTCGCGCGCTCGTTCGACCACACGGACATCGTCGTGCCGCGTACACGCCTGTCGCTCGGCATCGCGCGCAAAGTGGTGGAGGAGGGCAAGGGCTTGCTCTCTTTGGACGCCTCCGAGGACGACCGCTTCGACGGCATGGCGAGCGTCGAGGACCTGCGTCTGCGGTCGGTGATGTGCCTGCCGGTGCGCTTCGGCGGCCGCACCGAGGGTGTCTTGTACATCGACAACCGCCTGCAGTACGGCGCGTTCGGCGAGGACGACCTCGAGCTGATGGACCTCTTCGCGTGGCAGGCGTCGATTGCGGTCAACAACGCGCGTGTCGTCGCCGAGCTGCGCGAGCGCAACGCGCGCATCGAGGCCTCGCGGCGCCAGATCGAGGCTCTGAACGCCGAGCTCGGCCGCAAAGTCCGCGACCAAGGCAGCGAGCTCGCCGTCGTGCGTCGCTCCCTCGAGCGCGAGCGCGCGCGTTACGACTACGGCAACCTCGTCGGCGCGTCGGACGTGATGCACAAGATCTTCCAGCAGCTCGACCGCATCGTCGAATCCGAGTTGCCCGTGTTGATCCACGGCGAGAGCGGCACCGGCAAGGAGTTGATCGCGCGCGCGATCCACTACAACGGCCCGCGCAAGGCGAAGGCCTTCGTGACCGAGAATTGCGCGGCGTTGCCTGACACGCTGTTGGAGTCGGAGCTTTTCGGGCACGTGCGCGGCGCGTTCACGGGCGCGTACAAGAACAAAAAAGGGCTGCTCGACCAGGCCGATGGCGGCACGCTCTTCCTGGACGAGATCGGCGACATGAGCCAGGCCATGCAGACCAAGCTCCTACGTGTGCTGCAAGAGGGCGAGTACCGCGTGCTCGGGTCGGACCAGGTCGTCAAAGTCGATGTGCGCATCCTGACCGCGAGCCACCGCGACCTCTCCGAGATGGTGCGCGAGGGCACGTTCCGCGAGGACCTTTTCTATCGGATCGCGGTGCTGTCGGTGCAACTGCCGCCGCTGCGCGAGCGTCGCGACGACATCCCGCTCCTCGCGGAGCACTTGATCGCACGCGCTGCCCGGGACGCTGGTTGCCACGCGCCCGTCCTGCCGCACGAAGTCATGGCGGCGCTCGTTGCCCACGATTGGCCCGGTAACGTGCGCGAACTCGAGAACGAGATGCGCCGCATCGTCGTGCTCGCCAAGGACGAGGTGCGCCTCGAGCACCTCTCCGACCCGGTCCGCGAAGGGCGCACGAAAGAGGGCCTCGTGAAGGGCACGTCCGAGGTCCTCGAGCAGGGCGACATCCGCGGCGCGGTCGCAGAGCTCGAGCGGCGGTCGATCGAGGCCGCGCTCGCCCAAGCGGGCAACAACAAGAGCCGCGCGGCGGACGCGCTCGGGATCAGCCGCTTCGCGCTTCAGCGCAAGCTGCTCCGATATGGACTCACAGAGCGCCGGGACAACGAAGAATCCGAGGATGCGGCCCACGACGCTCGCAAGGCGTCCCCGAGCGCTCCGCCGAAGTCGTAACGCCCGGCCGTGACCGGGCGCCTTGGGTCGGGTACGGCGATCAGTGATCCGTTGTTACGATCGTGGCCACCGATGCCGATGCCTCAGAACTGCCTCGAAGGTTTGTCCGCGCTGCGTTTCTGGCGGGTGATCTGGTCGTGGACGCTCGTGTGCGCCTCGACCTGCCTCGCCATGGCCGATGTCGTCCACACCAAGGACGGGCGACGCCTCGAGGGTCGCATCGTCTCCGAGACGACGACGGCGATCGAGATCGAGACGCGGCTCGGGAGAGTCAAGGTGCTGCGCTCCGAAGTGCAGGACATCGAGCGTGGCCAGTCGCCCCGCGAGGAGTTCCGCACACGATTCGAGGCCGCGAAGTCCGACGTGCCCGCGCTCGTCGCGCTCGCGGCCTGGACGGACGAGCAGTCGCTCCCGAGTGAACGCAAGAAGTGCTTCCGACGGATCGTCGAGCTCGAGCCCGACCACGAGGTCGCGAACCTCGGCCTCGGCAACGTGCGGTATCGCGGGGAGTGGCTCAGCCCGAGAGAGCGTGGCGCCCGGCAGAAAGCGGACGAGAAGCGCGAGCGCGAGGCCCAGGGTCTCGTCGAGCACGAAGGGCGCTGGGTGACTCCCGAGGACCGCGAGCGCATGGTGGCGGGCCTCATTCTGTTCGAAGGTGAATGGCTGACGGTCGCCGCTGCGATGGCGCGTCAGGGACTCGGCCTGGTCGATGAGGCGTGGATCCCGCTGCCCCTCGCCGAGGCGGTCGCGCGCACACGCGCGCTGTGCGCCGCGGTCGGTTCGCCCGGTGTCGGGACGGCCGGTGTCGGGACGGCCGGTGTCGGGATTGCCAGTGTCGGGATTGCCAGTGTCGAGGCGGCCCTCGGCGACACGGTGATCGCGGGGCCGTGGCCCAAGGCGTTCCTCGAGGACATCGCGAAGAACCTCGTGCGCGCGCGCGCGCGGTTCGACATCCAGTTCAAGGACGTCCCGCCGGGCGTCGCGCTCTTCGGGGGCAAGGCCGCCGAGCTCTACGTCTGGAGTCGCGATTCGCGGCCTTACATCGCGTCGATCGAGCCCTTGTCAGCCCTCACGACGACCGTCGGCGCGCCGTGGCGCGAGGCGGTTGAGAACACCCACGGCTGGGTCTTCTGGGACCCCTATCCGATCTCGAGTGTGCGCGCGATCGCGCGGCCGGATTTGCACCTCGCGGGGCACTGTTACTACCACTACGGTCACATCCTTCTGAACCGTCACCGCTACGACGGTCGGCTCTTGCCGCCGTGGTTTGGCGAGGGTTACGCGGGGCTCGTCGAGTGGTGGTGCCACGGTCATAACACCGTCGTGCTCAAGGCCGACGCCTCGGCGCTCACCGAGGGCACGGCGGCACGCGGCAAGGAGCCGCCGTTCGGTCGCGAGGCTCTGACCCGCGGCGATTGGCAGCTCGAGTTGCACCGCGCGCTCACCGAAAAAGACCCGCGGCTCGAGCCGTTCGACCTCGTGGCGCGCAAGGCCGCGGGGCAGCTAACCACCGTCGACGTCGCGATGGCGATGGGCATCGTGGCGTGGCTCGACGACGTGGGTGATGGGGCTCTCGATCGGTTCCACGCCGAGCTGAAGCGCAGCGCCCCGAAAGCGCCGGAGCAGACGCTCGCGGAGACGGCGCCGCGTGTCGCTCGTTATGACAGCGCGTTCCGTGCGGCCGTCCAGTTGGACACACGCGCCGCGGATCGTGCGTGGCGCGCTTGGTTCTTGGGCCAGAAACCCATCGCCGGCACCGACGCCGTGCCAGCGGATCCCGAGCCGAAGAAGCTCGAGGTCGAGCATTCGCTGGAACGTAACGACGAGCACGAGCGCGCTGCCGCGAGGCGCGCTGGATCCGAGACGAGTCCGCGACACGCCACTCTGGCGACTGGAGGCCCGTGATTCCGCCGCGCGCGACAGAGGACGACTCGACGCTGGATCCGCCGGAGCAGCGTGACTCCGACGACGCGCCGGAGGGGAGTGTGCCCGCACCGTCGGCGCTGCCTGAAGCGCCAGCTCCGGACGACTCGCCTGCGTCGTCTGCGTCGCCTGCGTTGCCTGCGTCGCCTGCGTTGCCTGCGTTGCCTGCGTCGCCTGCGTTGCCTGCGTTGCCTGCGTTGCCTGGGGTCGCAGACGCAGAGGACGCGGCCAGCGCCGCGGACGCGCCTCCGCTGGCGGACAGCGAATGGGGCGCGACGGCGCACGAGGCCGCTGACGCGGGGGACGCTGCGGATGCCGAGGGCCACGAGTCACCCAGGGCCGGTGGACTGCGCATCCCCGGCTTCAAGGTGCACGCCCTCATCGGGCGCGGCGCGACCGGTGTCGTGTACCGCGCGACGCAGCTCGCTGTCGAGCGCCAGGTCGCGCTGAAGGTGTTGCACCCCGAGCTCGTGCTCGATCGACGGGCGGTGCTGCGCCTCCAGCGCGAGGCGCGACTCGCGGCGCGGCTCGCGCACCCGAGCATCATCTCGGCCATCGACATGGGCGAGCTCGGCGGGCGCTGGTGGTACGCGATGGAGCTCGTCGAGGGTCAATCGCTCCTGCGCCGTATCGCGACCCGCGGGCCATTGAGCGAACGCGAATCGCTGCGGCTCTTCAGCCCCTTGTGCGACGCGCTCCAACACGCGCACGAGGTCGGCGTCGTGCACCGGGATATCAAACCGGCCAACGTGCTGATCGATCGACGCGGCCGAGCGCGACTCGTCGACCTCGGCCTCGCGATGTCGCCCGACGACCCGAGCCTCACGCGCACCGGCGGCACCCTCGGCACACCGCACTACGTCTCCCCCGAGCAAGCGCGCGATCCACGTCGCGCGGACACGCGCAGCGACCTCTGGTCCCTCGGCGCGACGCTGTACCACGCCGTCACCGGCCGCCCGCCGTTCGACGGCAGCAGCGTGGCGGAGATCCTGTCACACGTCTTGCACGACCCGGTGCCGGATCCGCGCGAGTTCGCACCCAACCTCTCGAGGGGCTTCGCGCTCATGTTGGGCAAGTGCCTCACGCGCGACCCCGACCGGCGCTACCAAGAACCCTGGGAGCTCGTCGCGGACATCGAGCTCCTGCGCGAGCGACGACGCCCCGAAGTGCGCGCGGGCTCGGTCGACGCGTTCGCGAGCCGCCGTCCGGAGTGGCTCGGGCGCGCGCTCGCGATCGGCGGGATCGGCGCGCTCGTCGGCGGAACGTGGGTGCTCGCGGCGGCGCCGTGGCGCGCGAAGAACTTTGCCGTGCGGACGCCGTCCCTCGACGATTGGCCCGAGCTCGTGCGTGTGCGGGAGGGTTTCGAAGCGGGCGGATTGCACATCGCGGCGGCGCTCGCGGAGCTCCAATCCGCGTCGCTCTCCGATCTGCCGGACGAGGCGCGATTCACGAAGAACGGCCTGGTGCATCGCATCAAGGGCGCCCTCGACGAGCAGGTCGAGGCGTTGCAAGGGGACCTCGCCGGAAACCTCGACGTCGCGCTCTTGTCGCACGACTTCGACGGCGCCGAGCGCTTGCTCAAAGAGGCGTTGCCCGAGCGCTTGCGCCTGGCGACAGGCTTCGGCGCGCCCGAAGCCATGCCCCAGGGCAAGACGCGCCTCGCGTTCGAGGCCTTCGAGCGCGATGGGCTCGCGCGGGTACACCGGGAGCGCCAACAGGCCGTGACGAACGCGGGCACAGCGCTCGTCGCCTCGTACCGCGCGACGATCGGCGCCGAGGTCGCCGCGGCGCTCGAGCGCCGTGACTGGCGCGCGGCGCTCGAGCTGCTCGATGGCAGCTCGGTCGAGCGCTGGCTCGGCCTCGCGGAAGGGCTCGTCGACCTGCGCGGCCTCGGGCCTGCAGAGCAGCGTCGCGCCGCGGAGCGCTTAGCGCCGCTCGCCACGGAGGACCACCGACGTGTGACGGGCGAGGCGCGCGCGGCCATTGAGGACTTGCAGCGCTTCGTCGCCTCGGAACGCGAACGTGTCGCGGACGGCGTGGACCTCGCGGTGGACGAAGCGCCCGGGGCGCGCCTGCGCGAAGCGTGGATTCAGAAGTTGGAGGGCGAGCGCATCCGTCACGAGCGTGTGCCGGAGGGCTGGATGACCGGCGTCGACACACGCCTCGAGGCCGCGGTGCGCGAGCTCGACAGCGAGGCCGCGCGGCGGCGCGATGCGTTGGCCGCGTCCGCGCTCGTCGACCTCGAGCAGCGCGCGGCCGCGCTGCGGCGCGAGCGCCGTTTTATCGAAGAGTCCGAACTTTGGCGCCTCGCCCTCGAGGAGCCTTGGCGGCGCGCGACGTTCGGAGTGATGCGCACTCGCCAGCGCGAGGCGCAGCTCCTCGCCGAGTTCTTGCAGCGCGCGGCGCGCAACATCGAGGCGCGCGCAGGCCAGCGGGTCACCCTGGCGTTCGAGGGCAAGATCCGTCGCGACGGCGAGATCGAGGTCGGCGAAGACGTCTTGTCGAACGGCTTCGAGCTGCGCACTCGTGGCCAACAACGGGTGCATGTGTCGCTGGTGCGCGGCAGTGGGGACGGCACGGAGGTGATGCTCAGTACGGACGACGCCTTGAGCTTCGCGACCCAGGGGCGCGAAGGCAGCGAGCCGACGTCCCTCGAGCAGCTCTCGACGGCGTCGTTCCTCTTGTCGGAGGGGCAACCGCTGCGGGCTCGGAAGGCGCTGCGCCTCGGCACGGTGACCGCCGCGGACGCCGAGCTCGCGGCGAACCTCGATGCGCGTATTCGCGCCGAGCTCTCGGACGCCCGCGCCGTGCGCGACGATCGTGACGGCGAGCGCCGTGACGCGTACGGGGCCTTGAACTTGACGCTCAAGGGGCCGCGTCCGGCTCACAGCAAGCTCGAGGAGCTCGAGCGATTCCTCGCGAGCTACGGACCCGAGCTCGAGCCAGCGCAGGCCAAGCAGCTCGAGGCAGCGCGGGCGACCCTCGAGGACAGCGGCACCTTCCTGGGGATCTATGGAGTACCGAACCTCGACTCCGTCGCCAAACGGGTGCGCTTGCGATTCGACATGAGCACGCGCGGGTCCGGGGACTCGTCCGACGACTCCGCGCGAGGGGCGTGGTATCTCGGCGCCTGGCAACCCGGCGCCGAGGGACTGCAGCTCGCCGATCCGCTGGTGGACGACATTCGGTTCTTGGCCGACGATTCGGCGCCGCACCTGGCGCTGTTGCCCCCGCTCGACACGGGCAAAACGCTGCGCGTGCGGCTCCAACTCCGGCCCGATTCGGCGACCGCGCGCGGGCAGCTGATCGTGCTCACCTTGCTTGGGTACCACCTGGTCCTGCGCGATGGCCGCGGTCCGTCCCAGGCCTGGTTCGGCACTGGGGACCTGCGCGCCCTCGTGCAGCAAGTGGTCAAGGCCGGCGTCGAGCCCCAGGTACTCGACTTCTATTCCGCGAATTTCAGCGGTCTCGTCGCCCACCAGCCTATCGAGATCGACGTGCAACTCCGCACGACGGGCACCCTCGACTTCGTGCGCATCGGCGGCCAGGACGTGCCGTTCTCGAAGCAGCTCCGCATGCCGACGGCGCCGCCGAGTTTCTTGACCGTGCGCTCACGCGAGGCCGCGACGTTGATGTGGGTCGAGCTCGAGGGCCAGCGTCTGGCGCGGCAGTGACTGGCGCGGCAGTGGGCGCCGCGTACCTGGTACCGTACGACGATTCGGCAACCGCTCCACCACGCACCCTCACCGCGCGAAGCGTCGCACCACTTCGCGCATGGCCGCGAGTTGCGCGGCGGGCACCCAACGCGTAGCGATCTCGAGCGCCGCGTGCACTTCGGTCGGCTGCGCGCCACAACGCACCGCGCCGCGAGCGTGGCTCGCGAGCTGGCGATCGTGGCCGAGGATCGCGAGCGCAGCCACCGCGCACAGCTCGCGCGTCGCGAGGTCGAGACTCGGTCGCGCGAGGACGCGGCCGTAAGCGTGTTCGATGACGTGACGTTCGAGGTCGGGGTGGTACGCGGTGAGCGCGCGGCGCACGTCTAGCGCGCCTTCGCCGTACACCGTCGCGAAGAGCGCCTCGCCGCATTCGCCGCATTCGCCGCTGCGTAGCGCGTTGATCGCGGTTACCTCGAGCGCCCCAGTTGCCTCGAGCCCAACTGGCGCCGAGTTCACCTCGAGCTCGCGCGGCTCCGGTCGTCCGAGACCACCAAATCGCTCGAGCACCTCGAGCGCCGCGAGGGTCCGGGGTATGCCGCAGAAGAGCTGCGCCATCAACACCACCTCGCGCCAGGCCGCGTCGGGTTCGCCCGGCGGCGCGTCGCGGCGCAGCTCCTCCAGGGCCGCCGCGTCGTGGCTTACCGTCGCGCAGTGCAGCGCGACGAGGCGCGTGCGCCGCGCGTCGAGCGGCAGAGCCGCATCGCGGTGGTCAGTGTCCATCACGCGGGAGGAGGCGCGCGAGGGGCGCCCCGAGTCGCACCGCCGCGCCCTCGCCGACCGCGCTCGCGACGTCGAGGAAACCGGGCGGCGTCAGCAGCACCACCGTCGAGCCCATCTCGAAGCGCCCGATTTCCGCGCCGCGCTCGAAGACGAGCGGCGGTGAGATGGGGCCCGTGGGGAAACGATCCAAGCCCACGACGCGGATCCGCCCGACGATGAGCGCGCCGACGAGCACCATGAACAACGTCTGGCCGCCCGCCTCGAGCTGCAAGACCACGCGCTCGTTGACGGGCAACACGGTGCGTTTCGCGAGCACCTTCGGCTGCACACTCCAGCGGCGCCCAGGCAGGTGGCGGGCCGCGACGACCTTCAGGGCGAGCGGCGCGTGGATGCGGTGGTAGTCCTTCGGCCCGAGGTACAGCGTGAAGGCATGGCCGCCCTCGAGAGCGACACCCTCGCCGACCCCGGCGAGGAGCTCGCGCAGGGGATAGGTGCGACCTTTCGCCTCGACCACTTGATCCGCCGCGATCGGGGCAGAGGCCTGGACCTTCCCGTCCACCGGCGAGGGCAACGCGCGCGGATCCGGGTCGATCGCGCGGGCGCCCTCGCGCAGCTCGCGCACAAAAAACGCGCCGAGGCTCGCATGGTCGCGCGGCGCGCCGCGCATCTCGGTGAGGTCTGCGCCGGTCAACGCCGCGTAGGTGCGGTAGAGGGGCGAGCGCAGGAACGGCGGCACCCAGCGGTCGGCGAACCAGCCCACGGTGTGGGAGAGCGCCATTTGACCTCTCGCCCGCACCGCATCGAGGCCCTCTGGCGCGCGGGTGGGGGGGCGGGAGTGGGCCGCAGGCGGCGTGGTGTTGGAGTCTGAGACGGACATAGCGGTGCGGTGTGCGGCCGGAGAGAAGGTAGCGCGCCACGCCGCGCGGCGCCCAACGCCTGCGCGGAACCGCGGCGCGCGCCGCGAACCCCCGCCACGATCGCCTGACTCGCTACGATCGCCTGACTCGCCACGATCGCCCGACTCGCCACGATCGCCCGACTCGCCACGATCGCCTGACTCGCCACGATCGCCTGACTCGCCACGATCGCCTGACTCGCCACGATCGCCTGACTCGCCACGATCGCCTGAGGAGTTGGTTTCGGTCGTTGACCCCCCCCGGCGCGCACCGGTAGCCTCCGGCCCCCGACAACGGCGCCGCTGAGCTCGCGCGCTGTTTCGTCCGCGCGGTGCCCTCTTGGCGCCACGGCCCAGATCGTTCTGCCCTCGCCGGGAGCCGCCGCCCATGACCGGAACCACCGTCGTCGTCCTCGCCGCTGGCAAGGGCACCCGCATGAAGAGCGAGCGCCCGAAGGTGCTGCACACCATGTGTGGGCGCACGATGCTCGGCTGGGTGCTCGAGGCATGCCTGGGGCTCGACCCAATCCGCGTCGTGCTCGTGGTCGGCCACGGCGCCGCCGACGTCGAACGGGAGGCGCGCCGCGAGCTCGCCGCGGTGGGCCGCGAGGATCTCCTGCGCGTCGTGCTGCAAGAACCGCAGCTCGGGACAGGGCACGCCCTGCAAGTCGCCGCCGGCGAGCTCGGGAGCGCCGACCGGGTGATCGTGACCTACGGCGATATGCCGCTCTTGACCAGCGCGAGCCTCGGATCGCTCGAACTCGCCCAGGCCGACTGCGGCCCCGATTCGACGGCCTTCCTGACCGCCATCGTCGACGACCCCTTCGGTTACGGGCGAATCGTGCGCGACGACGACGAGCAGTTCGTCCGCATCGTCGAGCAGAAGGACGCCACCGCGGAGGAGCGCCAGATCGAAGAGGTCAACCTGGGGGTCTACTGCTTCGCGCGTGTGCCGCTCGGCGACACGAGTCGCGGCGACCTCGCGGCGCTCCAGAACAACAACGCGCAGCGCGAGTTCTACATCACGGACCTCGCCGGGATCGCCCGCGCCGCTGGGCGCACCGTGGTCCCGGTCGTGCTCGACGAGGTCGAGGAGGCCATGGGCGTCAACAGCCTCTCGCAATTGGCCGAGGCGCGCTGGGTGGTGCAGGGGCGCATCCTCGACCAGCACCTCGCGAACGGCGTGCAGATCGAGGACCCCGCGACGACCTTTATCGACTACGGCGTCGAGATCGGCGTCGGCGCGCGCCTCCTGCCCTGCACGGTGATCCGCGCCGGGGTCAAGATCGCGGCGAACGCCGAGGTCGGTCCCTTCGCGCACCTGCGCGAGGGCACGGTGCTGCACGAGGGCGCCAAAGTCGGCAACTTCACCGAGGTCAAGAAGTCGACGCTGGGCGCGGGCGCGAAGGCCAATCACCTCTCCTACATCGGGGACGCGACGATCGGCGCCAAGGCCAACATCGGCGCGGGCACGATCTTCGCGAACTACGACGGCAAGGCGAAACACAAGTCGACGGTGGGCGAGCGCGCCTTCGTCGGCAGCGGCTCGATCATCGTCGCGCCGAACAACATCCCCGCGGGCGCGACGACCGGCGCGGGCGCGGTGTTGACCCGCTCGGCGCGCATGGGCGAGGGCGAGGTCTGGGTCGGTATGCCCGCCAAGCGCCTCGCGCCGCGCGCGCCATCCGACGAGTCTCGCGGGAGCTCGGAGCGGAGTTGACGGACCTGATCCTCGCGGGGCCTGCGCCCCGTGCGCACAGCGAATAGAGAGCAAAAAACGACGTGGCAGGCTACTACGGCAACATCACCCTCGTGGCGGGCAACGCGCACCCTGTGCTCGCCCGAGCGGTCGCGAACGAACTCCAACTGCCGCTGGCGAACGCGCACGTCGGGCGCTTCCCGGACGGCGAGATCGACATCAAGGTCAACGACGACCTGCGCGGCCGCGACGTCTTCGTGTTGCAGCCGACGTGCCACCCCGTCAACGAGAACTGGGTCGAGCTTCTGCTGCTCCTCGACACGCTGCGCCGCGCGAGCGCGGGGCGCATCACGGCCGTGATGCCGTACTACGGTTACGCGCGCAAGGATCGCAAAGACGAGGGCCGTGTGCCGATCAGCGCCAAGGTCGTCGCGAACACCTTGGTGATGAGCGGCGCCGAGCGCATCGTGACCCTCGACATGCACGCAGCGCAGATCCAGGGTTTCTTCGACATCCCGGTCGATCACCTCTATGCGCGCCCGGTGCTGCTCGCGGCGGTCGAGCGGCTCAAGCTCTCGGACCCCGTCGTCGTCACGCCCGACGTCGGCGGCACGAAGATGGCGCGAGCCTACGCCAAGCGCTTCAACGCGGATCTAGCGATCGTCGACAAGCGGCGGGTCTCGGGTTCAGAGACCGTGATCGAGAACGTGATCGGTGACGTCGCCGGGCGTGACTGTCTCCTGGTCGACGACCTCATCTCGACCGGCGGCTCGATCACCCAGGCCGCCGTCGCGTTAAAAAAACATGGCGCGAATCGCATCGTCATCGCGGTGTCCCACGCGGCCTTCTGCGGCCCCGCCCTCGAGCGCCTCGAGGCGGCCCCGGTCGACACCGTGCTGGTGACCGACACGATCCCCCTCGTGCAGCCGGCGCCCGCGAAGATCGTCGTCTGCAGCGTCGCGGCGCTCGTCGCGGACACGATCCGGAACATCCACCAGTCCCTTTCGGTGTCGTCGCTGTTCGAGTGACACGAGCGCGCGCGCAATCCCGGCGGCGCGAGAGGCGACCCGTGTACGTGGGGGAGAGACGGCCGCGCTACGAATTGCTGCTCACGAGAGCACCACGTCAGGCCTCGAGAACGTCAGACCGTCTCCTTCCACCCGCGCTCTCAGTCCGCTGACCTGGCCTCGGCTTCGCCGCTCGTCGACGTGCCGCCGGGAGCACTTCGTCCATCGACAACGGCTCGCCATCGAACGCGTTTCGGAGCAACCAGCACTGCGCATCCCGCACGATCGCGCCCACGCCCGCGACGAGCACCTTCGGGACCCCACCAGCCGCATTC
>Ga0163144_10004568_pt1 | contig 31101 bp, 30 predicted proteins | sample OliLak19BULKMAT1_FD_123175 | JGI IMG/M metagenome (GOLD analysis project Ga0163144, IMG submission 123175) | Freshwater microbial mat bacterial communities from Lake Vanda, McMurdo Dry Valleys, Antarctica - Oligotrophic Lake LV.19.BULKMAT1 | ecosystem: Environmental > Aquatic > Freshwater >... | reverse complement strand
GGCGTCTCGGTTGGTGTCGGGTCGGTCGAGGTCGGCGTCGGAGTCGCCGTTTCCGACTCAGTCGGCGTCGGGGTCTCGGTTTCCGTCGGCGTTGGGGTTTCCGTCGGCGTCGGGGTCTCGGTTACGGTTGCCGTCGGCGTCGGGCCAACGATCGGATTGCACTCGACCGGGTACGGCGAGACGAACGCGGGCACGGCGCTACGATCCGCACAGTCGACCGCGAAGTCATTGATACAATCGACGCAGTCGACCAGATCGCTCAGCACCGTGATGGCGCCCGCGCAGCTCGCTCCACCGGGAACCGTCGAAGCGGGACACTGCGCCGGGAAGCCGATCGTCGCCGGGGTGATGTCGCCGACGCCGTTGCAGAGCTTGTCGGCGCCACCGCACGCCTTGCAGATGGTCGCGCGCTTCTTGGTTTCCGCCTTGGCGATCGCGGCCGCGGCCTTGCCATCGCCCGGAACGGGGCAGGGGTTGGTGGCCTTGTTCGTGTTCACTTTGCCCCAGCACTTGGCGAGCGCCTTCGACTTGGCGACGAAGAAATCCTTGGTGGCCTTGCCGATCGCCACCTGACACTTGTTCAGATCTTTCTGCGTCTTCGGGTTGCTCGCGATCAGCGCATCGTACGAGATGCCAACCGCGCGGTCCGTGGCTGCCTCACCAATGCAGGACAGACACGCGGAGATGTCCGTGCAGTTCGTGATGGCGCCGTTGCACGTGCCGTTCTCGAAGTTCGGACACGTGCCGATGTCCCAGCCGATACTCAGAAGCGTGTCGTCGTCGGCAGTCCCGCAAATCTTGTCCTTACCACCGCAGGCTTTGGCGATGCTCGATTGCAGCTTCGCGGCGGCCTTGGCGATAGTGATCGCCGTCTTCGCCTCGGCGTGACAATCGCCGGCCGGCAACTTGCCTTTGACGATCGACTCTTCGCACTTCGCGAGCGCCTTGGCTTTCGCTTGAATGAAGGTCGCATCGGCTTTCACGATGGCAGCCTTGCACTTCACGGCAATCGCGTACGCCGGCGTGGCTTGTGAACCGATGACTGCTGCAGCAACGAGCGCGACGGTCGTCACGCGGGGCATAAAACCGAACATGCTTCCTCCTCAACCCAACTGCCTCCGGTATCAGCGTGTGCGGTTTGCGGCAGGGGAATGTTTGTCGTCCATATAGCAGATGCCCATACTGCGGTGTCAAGCTTCGCCGGCTCGTTTCGGCCCTAAAACTCCGACCCATGCCGCTCGTCACAACGATCGCGAGCGGGTGACTCGATGACGAGGGTGTATGGCCCGTCGTTCACCAGTCGTACGTGCATTGTGGTACCGAAGGTTCCCGTCGCGACCGTCGCGATCTCGACCGCAGGGCGACCCACCAAGCGTTCGAATAGCGCGCGCGCGGGGGCGCTCGCCATTGCCCGGTCGTACGACGGACGGCGCCCTTTGCGGCAATCCGCAACGAGTGTGAATTGCGAGATGGCGAGCACTGCCGCACCCAACTCGGCCACGCTCTGCGGGTTCGATGTGACAGCGTCGCCGAACAACCGAAGGCTCGCGATCTTTCGAGCCATCCACACGACGTCGTCCACACCGTCCCCGTGCGTGAGACTCGCCAACACGACGATCCCACAGTCGATCCGGCCAACCGAGACACCCTCGACCGTGACCTCCGACCGTGACCTCCGCCTCGAGAACCCGTTGCACGACCACTCTCATCGGCAGCGCAGGCGCTTGCCGGTATGGTGACACCACGCTAGGAGAGCGCCCGCCGCTGATGGAAAAGACGCCCTGAACCGTGGACTTGCTCGGTCGCATCGTCGGCATGGTGATCCTCCGGCCGTATGTCTTCGTCTTCTTCGGCGTGTACTTGCTCGCAGCCGTGACGCGCATGGGCTGGAAGCGCACGGCGGTTTTCTCGGTCATCGCCTACGCGGTCGCTTTCGCTGCCGAGTTCAGCTCAACCCGAACTGGCGTGCCTTTCGGGCTGTACCACTACATCGACGTCACCCGAGATCGCGAGCTCTGGATCAGCAACGTCCCGTTTTGGGATTCCTTGTCATTCACGTTTCTCTGTTACCTAGGCTGGCGCCTTGGCGTGCTCCTGCATGCACCGCTGCGGGTAACCGCGGGGGACGTCGAGGTCGTCGAAACCCGAGCCATCGCGACTTCGTGGCGCGTATGCTTGAGCGGTGCGCTGCTCATGACGTGGCTCGATGTGGTGATCGACCCACTGACGGTCCACGGTGACCGTTGGTTCTTGGGGCGCATCTACTACTACCCGGAGGGGGGCGCGTACTTCGGGGTGCCGCTCAGCAACTTCGCCGGGTGGTTCGCGGTCGGCGTCACGACGATCCGCGCCTTTCAAATGTGGGACGGCCGTCGAGGGCCACCCCAAAGCCCGCCAGCCGGGGTCCGGCATCTGCCGTACAGTGGGGTACTCGAGCCCGTCGTCTACTTCGGCATCCTACTGTTCAACTTGACGTTGACGTTCTGGATCGGTGAGACGCTCCTCGGCCTCGTCGGCGTGATGATCTTCATTCCTATCGCGATGCTATTGGTCATTCACGTCGGGGACGGGCGCCGACGGGCGACGCATCATGATCTCGTCGCCCATGCGCGCGACCATGGGTTCGCGCCCGCGATTGGCGAACCCTCGGCTCCCGCCGCAGCGACACGTCGTTCGGCGTGAGCGAGATGCCCGTGGGAAACCACGTGCTCGCGATCACCGCCGTGAAGGCCGAGACGCGTGCGGTCCTCGCCGCATTGACGCGGCCGACTCGGACGACGGTGTCCGGGTTTCCAGCATGGGAGGGAAGGGCGGGCGCGCAAATTGTGACGCTCGTGCAGAGCGGGATCGGTCCGACGCGCGCGACTGCGGCCCTAGCCGCACTACCAGCATCCCCTGACCTGATCGTCTCGCTCGGCTTCGCAGGAGCTCTCACCACCGAGTTGGCGCCCGGTGACATCGTCCTCCCCGATACCATCGTCTGGGAAAAATCCGGCGGCGTGGAACGCCATACCGTGCCCGTCGCCCCATGGCTGCGCGCCCACACGCATCTCGTCGCCGCCCCGACCCTGCGGATTCACCCCGGACCTTTGTTGTCGTCACCGATCGTCGTCGCATCCCCCGAACGCAAGCGCGCGGCGGCTGCGCGCACGGGCGCCATCGCCGTCGAGATGGAGACCGCGGCGCTCGTCATCGGTGCTCGTGAGCGCGGCATTCCGGTTCTCGCGTTGCGCGTGATTCTGGACGACGTCGATCTCTCGCTCGAGACGCTGCCGGCCGACCTCGACTCGAGTTGGGCCGCACGTGCCCGACTCGTCGGCCGCCCCGCGGCATGGCCGGTCGTCGCACGACTCGCGCGCGAGATCCCCCCTGCGACACGAGCGCTCACACGCGCCGTAAGGATCGTGTTTCCGGCGTTCTGAATCAGCCCGTGCAGCACCGACTTACTTGCCTCCCTCGGCCCGCGCTCGTATAGTCCGCCGCCTGACCGCGCGGTTAGAGCCGCGGGTTTTCACACGGGGGAGGGGTCTCCATGCGGTTTCCGGCGCACATCACGACCGACATGTTGAAGTGGCAGGCCAAGAACTGGCTGAAGGGCAACAAGCGATTTCCGGTCGTGTTGATGCTCGAGCCGCTCCACACCTGCAACCTCGCGTGCCTCGGGTGCTCGCCGGAACGCTACAACGGCGATCTCAAAGACCGCATGTCGCTCGACGAATGCCTACAAGCCGTCGACGAATCGGGTGCTCCCGTCGTTTCGATCTGCGGTGGTGAGCCGACGATCTACCCCGAGCTACCCGAGCTGATCGCCAAGGTCATCGAACGGAAGCGGCACATCTATCTGTGCACCAACGGGATCCTGCTCGATCGCTTCTTCAAGAAGAATGCGCCGCACGATCGTCTCTCGATCAACGTGCACCTCGACGGCATGGCGAAGACGCACGACCTGATCGTCGACAAGCCGGGCATCTTCGACAAAGCCATCGAGATGATCAAGCTCGGCAAGTCGCTCGGCTACCGGGTCTGCACCAACACGACCGTCTATCGCGAAACCGCGATGGAAGAGATCGAGGAGATGCTCGAGCTGCTCGACTCGATCGGCGTCGACGGCATGCTGCTCTCGCCGGGGTACCACTACGAGGTCCTCCCAGAGAAGCACTTCCTCTACCGCCACGAGGTCAACACCAAGTTCAAGCGAGTGATGGAGCTCTCCAAGCGGTATCGTTTCTACTCGACGCCGCTCTTCCTCGAGTTCGCCGCTGGACTGCGGGACTATCCGTGCACGCCGTGGGGGAACGTCACCAGAACCCCCAAAGGCTGGAAGGGCCCCTGTTATCTGATCGGCGAGAAATACTTCGACACTTGGGACGCGTTCTGGCACGGCGTCGATTGGTCGTATTGGGAAAGCCGGCAAGATCACCGCTGTCAGGATTGCCTCATGCACAGTGGGTTCGAGGCCTCGGTCGTCCGGAAGCTCGGCGAGAGCGGCAGCGACGTCCTGAAGATGGCCAAGTGGAACTTTCTCGGGTGAGCAACGTCGCATAAGCCCCTCGCATGCGTCGCAACCGTGACGCCAATGACACGGGTTGGCCGGAACGGCCCGATCCGCTGCAGGCAAGGCTTTGGAAATAGGCGCTTTCTCGAAGCTGTAGGGTCGGCATATCCGTTGCTCATGACACATTGAGCACGAATCTATGCGAGCGACGACGCAAGCGTTGAGCGATGCACTCCAGGTAATCTATCGCGAAGCCACGCGGTCGCCCTGGATCTGCCTGAACGCCTTCCAAGAGTCCGACACACGGAGCCTGTTGCCGGCCGGTGGTGACGGCACGTCGCCGGTCTTGGTCCTGGGGGGCTTTCTCAGCCACCCCTATTACTACGCCCCGTTCGGACGCATCCTCGGCCAGCAAGGCTACGTCGTCCACTACGACGAGGTGTTCAATGCCCAGCCGTTCAAGCCGCACGTCGTTGCTCTGAGCGAACGGGTTCAGCGTCTGGCCGACGCGGCGGGAGCTCCCATCCGCGTGGTCGGTCATTCGCTCGGTGGTTTGCAGGCCGCCGCGCTGCTGCTCGAATGCCCGGACGCCGTCGCGCAGGTCGTGACGGTGGCGAGCCCCATCGTCGGAGGCACGCCCTGGCGTCCGCTCCAACGCCTGGCGGAGCGCGTACTGGACGTCCGCGGTGCCGACACCGACATGCTGCGCGTCGGCCTGGAGCCGTTCGCGGGACGGGTCACGACCATCTCTTCTCCGCAGGACTTGGTCGCACCCCCGCCGGTCTGTACCATTCGCGGTGCCACGAACGTTGTCCTGAGCACTGTGCCACGCCGCGACCAGGTCCTGGCTAGTCACATTGGTGTGATCTTCATGCAGACGGTTGCGCGCATCGTTTTGGCGAGCCTCGCGCGGCCCCAGGCGCCAGCGCGCTTGCAGTGTGCGCTCTGATCACCTGCCCTGACGGATAACGCCTCGCGGCGGCTCGGCTTTCCGATGACCCGCGCGCGCAACCTGGCTTGACTCCCTGGATCCCTTTCGCGACAATCCGCGCCCGTCACATTCCCGGACATCCCAATCCCAGCGACAATGCCTTGAGGAGGACCCATGCGATTCTCGTTCTGGACTAGTATCGGCGCATTGGCGGTGCTGAGCGCTGCTTGCACGTCTGGCGAGAAGACCACGGCGACGGCGCCGAGTCCCAAGCCGTCTCCAGCCGCCGCGGCGGCAGCAGCACCCGCGGCCACACCCGTGCCCGCCGCCTCGGCCGCCGATGGCGCGGAAGAGGGCGACGAGATTCTGATGGTGTGGGCCGAAGCCGAGCCCGATGAGGGAGCACCACCTCTCGAAGTGCAGCTGAAGGCGGACGTCTCGGGTGGCGTCGGCGAGCGCAAGGTAAAGTGGGAGTTCGGCGATGGCACGCCCCCGAGCACCGAGATGAACCCGAAGCACAAGTACGAGAAGGCGGGGACATTCCGGGCCTCAGTCGAAGTGGCGGATGCGAGTGGCGACTCCGACTCCGACTACGTCGATATCGAGATCGGCACCGAGTAGTCGCGACCCCGCGCCGGTCAGTGGCGCGGACGAATCACGAACGACGTACCCTCACGCTTGAACTGTACGCCATTGGGCGTAATGGCAGCGATCGTCATCCCGGCTGCCGATTCGCCTTCACGCACGCGTTGCGACGGCTGACCGTCGATGCTGATGAACGCGAACCGTCGTGCGGGATCTGCCGACCACTGGAGGAAGCTCAAAGCCACCTTGGGCGCACCCGGCGGTGAGCGTCCCGTATCGACCAGCGTCTCCGCCGGCGTCTCGGGTTCGGGCTCGGGCTCCGCTTCGGCCTCAGGCTCGAGGGGAGCTGAATCGATGATGGCGGGTTCCGCCGGCGCGACGGCCGCGAGGTCGCGTTGCGCCCGGTTCGTCTTGATCTCCGCCGGCTGACTTCCAGGGGGCATCCGTACGGCGGGTGCCGCCGGTGCCGGCGCCACGTCGCGGGCCGCATTGCGCGGGGCTGCGAACGGGGAGGGCTCTATGGCCGTCCCTTCCTTGCCGAGCGCGGCGATCGCGTCCTTTTGTCCGACGTGCCCATCCGCAATCGCTGGGGCTGCGACCCCCGCCGCTGGCTCTTGAGCGAGCTTTTCGACGGCGACCACCGCAGGGGCCTCGGGAGTCGCTGGTTCGCCGACGGTCGGCGGGGCTGCCGCATTCGGGATTTGCGCTGGTGCCGACACCGGGCCGGCAGCGGCGGGAACCGGCGGCTCCGGCACCGGAGCGCGTGGCACGGCAATCGCGGGTGGCGGTGGGGGCACGGGTAAGGCTGCGACCTCGACCGCAGGATCGTTAGCCGGCGTCCACCAACTCAACACCGCACCACCCGCGAAGCCCAGGACAGCGCAGAGCGCAATTGCCGTCAGCGGACCGTTTCGACGACGACGGACCTCCGGGGCCAGAGGCTGCGGCTCGATCGCATGATCGGGAGATTCATCCCGCTCACGCTCAACTTTCCGCAAGGCATCGAGGATCGTACTCATCGATTCATCTGGTCGCGCGCCGCTCTCGCGTTCATGCGCCCCCGCCCAAGCGTGGGTGCTGGTAGTCGTTCACTGCTCCGTAGAGCATGATCTTGGTCAAAGATCCCACGATACCATCGGGTATCAGGCGGCGCGAGCGCTGGAAGCGCGCCACCGCTTCGGTCGTCGCAGCATCGTACGTCAGAGACGGCTTGGCCGGATAGACACCCACCTGGGTCAACAGCTTCTGAAGTCGCTCGACCTCTGGTCCCCTGGCCCCCACTACCAATCTCGCGGAGAAACCCTCGTAGTCACGCCAGAAGATATGGGCGTCGCCGAGCCATGCCCGATCGACGTCCTGTGGGGTGAGCATGGTGCCAATCTCGCCGAATCGGACGATGCTGTTCGGCCCCGCGATGCCGGCCAACAAAGCGAAGCGTTGCTGCCCCATGCCTGGAAGCGTCAACTCCAAGATCGCGGGCATGTTGAGCATGGCCAGCCGGGCCATCGTGCCACTCGTAGGCAGGTACCGCAGACCACGACGCGCCGCGATGGCCTGCAAATCGAGTCGTGGATTCGCCGTCTCGTCGGGTCGGAGCGCCTCGACGTCCCATGCAGCCAACAGGCTCGTCGTGGCCGTGACGGCAGCAGCGTGCGCGTCGACACCTTCGAGCGCCGTCCAGAATGCCATGGGCCCGTCCGTGATGGAGGGCGGTGGGCTACCGCTCGGCGCGGCCTCCGCGGCGTGGTCGTCGGCCTCGACGGTTTCAGGTGTGGGCTCCGCAGCCGGCTCGGCTTCGGCGGTGACTGTCGGCTCGACCGGAGTCGGCTCCGGAGTGGCAACTCTCTCCGTCGCACTAGGCGCGGGCGACTCCGCAGCAACGGGTGACCCGTCGACCGCCTCGACCGCATCGGGAGGTGCGGCGACCGTCGGTGCGACCACCGGCGACGCTACCTGGCGTAAGGGGTCGGGCGGCACCGTGGGACGAAACATCGCGAGCGCAGCGACGAGTCCGACGACGAGCGCCAACACAGCCGCCCCCGCCATGCGCAACAGCGCATGGCGACGCGCGCGCGGGCCGGCATCGTCGGTCCGCAACTCCGCGATGACATGGCGGGCGAGAGCAGGGCTGATGATCCGCTGCTCGCGCGTGTAGCCGGCGAGCAAGGCACGGTGCGCCGCAATGTTGATCAACCGCGGGACGCCGCCCGAATAGCGATAGACGATGCGCAGCGCACCGGGGGAGAAAATGTCGCCGGTGCCGGGTCCGCCGGCAATGCGCAGGCGGTGTGCGATGTACCGGGCCGTTTCCGCGCGATCGAGTGGCTCCAAATGCCAGCGCAACGTGATGCGCTGATTCAATTGGGCCAGCTCGGGACGACCCAGGAGCTGCTTCAGCTCCGGCTGTCCCACCAACACGATCTGCAACAGCTTGGTCGTTTCCGTCTCGAGATTCGAGAGCAAGCGGAGCTGTTCCAGCGTCGCCGGCGGCAGATTCTGCGCTTCATCCACGATGATGACGACGCGCTTCCCCGCGAGCTTCTGGGCCACGAGGAATCGATTCAGCTCATCGACGAGCTCCTTCTTGCTGGTCGAGGACGCCGGGAGCGAGAACTCGCTGTTGACGGTTTGCAGCAACTCCAGGTCGGAAAGGGCGGGGTTGAAGATGTACCCGACGATGGTGTTGGCCTCGAGATCCCGCAGCAAGGCGCGGAGGAGCGTCGTCTTGCCCGTTCCGATGTCGCCAGTGACCGCGATGAAACCGGTGCCCTCGCGAATCCCGAACAGCAGATGGCCGAGCGCCTCCCGATGGTGCGTACTGAGGTAGAGGTAGTGGGGGTCGGGAGTGAGCCGAAAGGGGGGCTCGCTCAATCCGTAGAAGGCCTCGTACATTCGCTACTGATCCTCGATCACAGCGCCCGCGTTTTCAAGGCAGCAAGGCGCCGAGCCGCCGCCACCATCCAGACGAGCACGATGGCCCACGCGAACACGTCGCCCCACCGTACGTAGAACGTGAAGTGCGTGAGAAGGCGGGTTTCGACCAGCATCGTCGCCGCGACGAAGATCGGCAGCTCGCCGAGCGACCGTCCGGTGGCACTGATGGCCGCCGTGAGACCTGTGTTCGTCGACCGTATGAAGTCGCGACGGGTTTCGACGGCCCGCCATAACGCCAGGGCGTGATGCTGGTAGGGCTCCGCGCTGGCGCCGTACCACGCATCGTTCGTCAGGTTCAGCAGGAGCGTTGCTCCGTGTTCAACCGCTTCCCGCGCAGGACCCGGAATGACGTCCTCGTAACATATGAGCGCGCCGATGCGTATCGCGTCACCGATCGTGAGCAGCGCAGGGCCGCTGCCCGGCGTAAAATGTCCCGTGGCCGGGCTCAACCGCCGTAGCCACGGGAATTGCTTCGCCAGCGGGAGGTACTCCCCGAACGGAACCAGTACCCGCTTGTCGTAGCGCCCGACGATGCTGCCATCGGGCTCCATGAGAAACGCGCTGTTGTAGAGACGCCTCTCGTCGGTACCCGACTCGAGCGTCAAGCCGCCGAAGACCAAGGGACGCGGCGCATCGGGAAAGGGCTGCGAGTCGCTCGGAGGCGTGCGAGCATCTTTGGGGATCGGCCGCTGCGCCACGGTTTCGGGCCACACCAACAGATCGACGTCGGCGGCGATCGAACTCGAGAGCCGTCGGTAGTCGTCGAGATTGCGCCGGAAGAAAGTGCGGTCACCCTTGCGCTCGACCCCGATGTTCCCTTGGACGACACCCACGCGGAGCCGCGGCGCCGCTGCTCGGGTCGCGTCGACCGTGGCGACACGCGCAGCTCCATACAGGACGAGCAGCATCACCAGAGCCCCCGACGCAACGAGCGCCCCACGTTCACGACGGCGCACGGCACACACGACGCCGGCGTTCACCCACACGATCGCGAAGCCGAGGAGATAGGGTCCCGCGATCTCGCCCGTCTGGAGTAGCGTCACGACGTGGCTCTGCGTGTGCGCGATCCGCCACGGAAAGAGCGTCGGGAATACGAGCTCGACCACCGTGAAGGTCACTGGAGCGGCAAGCCCGTAGGGCAGCGGACCGAGCCACGCGAGTAGGCCCGTGAACAACGCAATCTCGAGCGCCATCCATCCTACCGGCAGCACGAAGAGGGCAAGCGCGAGCGCAGAGGAGAATCCCCCGAACACCTGGAACGCGTAGACCAACCACGTGAACGCGCACCCGATGCCGGCCACCCCGCCCAGCCACCCGAGGCGGAACGCCTGTGGTGGATCGTGTGATTCGGCCAGCGCGATGAACGGCGCGACCGCCACCCACGGCACGGCCCACAACCGAAAATCGATCCAGCTCGCGCCGAGTGCGAGCCCGGCAGCGAGCGCGACGATCGGGCCATGCCATCGCCCGCCGCCCACCCGGCGGTCGGGCGTAACCATGTTCAGGGCAAGGGAACGATGACGAGGTCGTCAGGGAAAGTGGAGAACCCTTGCCCGTCGGCACTGACCGGCCTGGCCGTGGTCGTCACGGGCTCGTCGTCGAGTCCTCCATCCGGGCGAATGCGGAAGCCGTCGACGCGATCGAGACCCCCTTGCGCCACGTAGAGAATCGTCCCGCCCGGCTCGTCGATGATCAACCCGACCGGGAGCGCGTTGGGATCCTCGGCCGTACGGCTGAAGGTTTCATCCGGCAAGAGGCCACCTTCGAGTTGAAACACGTCGACACGACCCTCGTTGTAGACGCTCGAATACAGGATGTCCGCCCCGAGGTGCCGATGCCGCAGCATCCGCTGATACACCCCGGACCGCTGGGTCGAGCTGCTGTCGTTCTCGGCGATCACGCCGTCGGCGTTCACGGGGAAGGTGAAGATGCGCTGCGAAACTTCCTCGGAGATGAAGAGCTGGCCGAGGGGCGTGCTCGCAGACGGCTCGAACAGCAACTGCGTGACGAGCGAGCTTCCGATCAACGAGAGCGGCGTCGAAACGAGGCGCGCGTTGAAGCAGGTGGAGGGCTCCGGCGACGGCACATTGGCGCCGGGCGTCTCGCCCGGCGCCGGCGTCGGCGCGACGGTCGGGGCGGGCGTAGGTGTGGCGGACGCATTCGGATCGGGCTCGGGCAGAAACTGGCCTTGAAGTCGCGAGTGGATTTCGATTCGTGACGAGCCGCCAGCAGCGAAAAATCCCTCGCCCAGCGGTGTCAATGCTGTGAAATCCGCGCCGCCGCCGCCAACAATGCAACTCGTTGGTAGCGAGGGCAGGGTTCCATCCTCGGCAAGCGGATAGGCGTCGATCCGGTTCGAGCCTCGGGTCGCGACATACAGGATGCCGTTGCCGATCGTCGGATCGATCACCATGTCGACCGGGTCCATGTCGTCCGCATCCGCTCGGACGTCCTCTTCACTCGACGTTTCGTCGATGCACGCGCTCCCACCCCCAGCTTGCAAGCGCACGACTTGGACCCGCCTGAGCGTCGAGACATACAGAATGTTCGGGTTCTTCGGATTTACGACGATGCGCCGCGGATTGTCGTCGAGGGGAATGCGCTGCTCGGGCTCCGCGCCCGCAGTCGAGTTTCCGAAGAGCAGTCCCGTTTGCCCGAGTCGGTAAATCGCGATGCCGCGCGTGTTGCCGCGGCCGAGATGACAGGGTCCGGCAGGGGGCGTAACACACGGACCATCGTCACCGCACTCATTCTGTGCTTCGACGACGGCGAGAACCTTTGCCGCTCGGACGCTGTCGAACTGTTCCCCCGAGGGAAGATCGAAGCCCCGATCGTTTCCGCCGCCGGAACAGGCCGCGAGCAACAGACATCCCGTTGCCACCACGAAGCGCACCGCCATGGCCCCGCCCCGCACTCTCGTCCTCAGCGTCACCGCGCGCGCCATGCGACCTCCGTGATCAAGCGGGCTGCGTCTACCCCATTCATTGGCGCCCGTCCACAACGGTGGGCCCGGTAGCACCCACGCGTGCATTGCACTATCTGCCGCGCCCCTGGACGGTGCGGCCGTGCCACGCTGGGTGGATCGGCGCACTGCTAAGTCGTCGCCCAGATCGAACGAGCGGTCGACCCGTTGGAGATCAGGTTTGCGGAACCTCGACACGGGCGGTGAGCGAGCCGAAATCAAGATGGCGCTGAAACTCGGGGGTACGCAGCATCCTCGAGGAAAAACTCGAGGAACATCGTCGGGCAATTCAGTAATCCTAACCGACGTCGACTCTCACCTTGATAGCGCCCGAGCTTTTGTCGCTCGCCAAGGTGAAACCCTCTTCGATGGCCGCCAACGGGACGTGATGCGTGATGAGCGTCGCCAGCTCTTCGCGCCCACAGCTGAGCAGATCGATCGCCGCGACGAAATCCGCGACCCGACCCTTCCGGCTATACATCATCGACGAAACGAGGTGCACTTCCTTGGCAAGGAAGCGGATCGGGTGGAGGACAATGGACTGGGTAAAGAGCCCGAGCGTCACGATCGTGCCCCCCGGCCGAACGGCCCTCAGTGCCAGGTCGAGCGTATCCGAGCGCCCTCCGACCGCTTCGAACACGACGTCGGGCGCCTGGGTCGCCGCCGCGTCCAGAATGCCCGTGCGGTCGCCGGGGACGACCCGTGTCGCACCGAGCCGGAGGGCAGCCTGGCGCTGATGCTCGTGACGAACGGCGATCGTCACGGCGGCGCCGGCACGCGCCGCAACGAACACCGTCAGCAGTCCGATGGTGCCCCCGCCGAGGACCAGGACCGTACGACCAGGCGCGCGCTCGGCGAGACCGACTGCATGCACGGCGACCGCGAGGGGCTCGGCGAGAATGGCGAGGTCCAAATCCAGGTCGCGGGGAACGGAATGAATCGACGTCGCGGGCACCACGACGGACTCGGCAAATCCGCCCGGGAGTCGACTGCCCAGGATCTCCAACTGAGGGCAGAGATTCGGGTCGCCAGCGCGGCAGCTCGCGCAGGTGCCACAGCTGCGCAGAGGCTCAACGACCACCGGATCTCCGGCCCGCAGCCCGGCACCATCCGTGACGATGCGGCCCGCGATCTCGTGACCAGGGCACACGCGGGGAGTAGGCGAACCGCCGACGAAGAAATGAACGTCGCTGCCACAGATCCCGCAGGCATGCACATCGATGAGAACCTCACCCGGCCCGGCGGTCGGGAGTGGGACTTCGCGCAGCTCGAAGCGGCGCTGATCAGTGAGGAAGGCGGCTCGCACGATGATCGTCGAAAGTGCTCCGCCGCCTAGCGATCCTGTCAGCCGATCGCAAGATCAGCTCTGCGCGGAACAGATTGTCATCTTTACACAACGCCAGCATATCGGTGTGTTGTGCGATTTGCCTGCGTTTTTCGAGTGATTTCGCACGAATTGAGGTTTGACAACCCCCAGCACCATGGGTAGCCAACCGGCTCCGCGGGCGGCCCGTTTGGCTCCCGACCCTCAATTCGACTCGAAGGAGGAGACTCATGAAGGGAAGCACCATGAGGCTCGCCCTATACGCCGCAGCACTCATCATCGGCGCCATTGGGCTGAACACCCCGTTGCTCCTCATCAGTGATGGGACCCACGACATCGTAACGCCTGCCGTCGCCGCGATTCCGCGAAACGATTGGCAAGCGCGACCACCCCGCACGGGCGCAACCCGCGTGGCGGCGGGTGACTTGATTGGTCGTCTCCAGTCGGCCGGCGCGGTGACGGCCGCGGGTTCCGTCCGAGCCACCGCCCACGTGATTCCGGCCGACCTGCCACAGGCCCCCCTCGGACGCTTCAAGCTCACCGCATACTCGGGCCCGCAAATGGGACAGCCAGAACCGATCACGGCCACGGGGACTGCCGCTCGCGCGGGACGCACGGTGGCCGTCGACCCCAAGGTGATCCCGCTCGGATCCAAGATCTACATCGAAGGCCTCGGCGAACGCATTGCCGAGGACACCGGTGGGGGCATCAAGGGCAATCATATCGACGTCTACCTCGGCACCGTCCCGCAGGCCGTTCACTTCGGCGTCCAGCGCGGCACCGTGAGCGTCGTTGCACCGCCTCAGGCCAAACAACGGCGCGCCTCTCGCAATCGCGGCTGAGCTCCGGAGCCGATCGGCCCTAAACCGAGGGAACGAGGTCGAGCAGCCGAGCGGGGTCTTCGGGCTCGTCGTGATCGCCGAGCGCCATCATGAGATCGGTGTGGGACAATGTACCCCCCGGCCACTCCCGCAGCGTCTGCCACCCCCCAGCCTGGTCGCGCCGAAACATGTGGACATCCCGATTCTCAGTGAGCCCAATGGCGGCTCGTCCGCTCGGCGTCATGCAGAAGAGGACGTACCCGGGTCGCTTGCTGGTTACGAAGTACATGGGAGACCTTCCGCTCTCTTTCGTCACTGTTGAGGACAAACGCCGAGCGTTCCAAAGCGCACCGCTCGCGAATACCCGACCATCTTGAGGCCGTCCGTGGCGAACTCGCCGACGGTGACGAAACCACCGTCCTGCGTGGGCGTGCTCGACCAATCCCACGACCGTTCAAGGAGACGCGTCCCGTGCGCACGGTTCAGGAGGATCGTGTCGTAAATCGCGTCGATCGCCGTCCGTCGCGACAGCCGTCCCGCCAGCCCGAGTGAATCGGCGTAGCGGGCGAGGGCCGCGTCTTGCTGCTCGTAGTTGAGATTGCAGGATGCCGGTACCGGAACCCCGTGCACCAGCGACCAGCCTGTTCGACAGGTCGCGGTCGATGCGAAGGGCTCCTGATCCACCGTCCATTCATCCTTCAATTGATATCCGACGCCCTTCAGCAATTGCGGCTGCACCGTCTCCGGAAAGAGGTCCAGGAGTCGAAGCGTCGTGAGGGGCGCGCTACCGTCGGACGCAACTCGAAACACCAAAATGTCCCCACGCGCGCGCGCTGCCACGAGGCCTTCTCGATCGTACGGGACGGCTTCCAGCGCCGCGCGATCGTCGGCGGCCACGCGATCGGGCGCCACGGCCAGAACACGCGCAACGTCCTCGGGACCAAGCAGGGACGCGCCAAAGATCTCGCGCGCTGCGGCGATCGGTGTGACGGAAAGGGTCATTCAATGGCTCTCTTCTCAGCCGCCCAGTTGAAACATCTCGCGGCCCTCGATGGTTTGGTCGACATGTAGCCGATGGCCGGTCGGTTTGGCCCCGACCGCTTGCAGCAGAACCTCGGCGACCGCAGCCGTGCCGCCTTCGGCGAGAGCGCGTCTTACATCGAGCTCGTCATCATTCAAAAGGCAGAGATGAAATTTTCCATCGGCGGTCAGTCGCATCCGATTGCATGTCCCGCAATACGGCCGGCTCACGGGACTGATGAACCCGATCGTGCCTCGCGCTCCCGAGAGGCGAGCCAATCGGGCCTCGTCGGACGGGTCGTCGATCGCGACCGCCGTCAAAGGTCCGAGTGCGGCGACGATGCGAGCTTCCGTCTCCGCGCTCGGGACGAATCGCTCGCGGGAGATCGCCGCGGGTTCCCCGACCCCAAGCGGCATCAATTCGATGAACCGAACGTGCCATGCGCGCTCGAGGGTGAGTGCCGCAAGCTCCGCGACGTCCTCGTCGTTGAAACCCCGCGTGACGACCGCGTTCAACTTGATGGGCGTCAGCCCGGCTGCTTCTGCCGCCAAGATCCCGGCCCAGATCTCGTCAAAGGTGCCAAGTCGCATGAGACCAGCCAATCGCTCCGCGTTCATCGTATCGAGGTGAATGTTGACGCGCCGGAGACCAGCGCGGGCAAGCGCGGGCGCCAGCCGCGGCAACGCCATTCCGTTGGTCGTGAGCGCGAGGTCCCGCAGGCCGTCGATCGGGGCGAGGCGCTCCACGATCTCGACGAGATCCGGACGCAGGGTCGGCTCGCCACCGGTCAGACGAATTTTCCGAAACCCGACGCCCACTGCCGCACGCGCGACAGCTTCGACCTCGCTCGCCGTCATCCACGACGCGCGACGCGCGGAGCCTCGCGCGTCGAGGGGCATGCAATACACGCATCGGAGATTGCACTGATCAACGAGCGAAATCCGCAGATAGTCGATTTCACGCTGGAAGCGGTCGAGCGGCAAGGTCCCGAGATTGTTTCGTCGGCGCGTCGGCGTGTCAAGAATTTCCGGGCGCGGACGACGCGCGATGAATCACGACGACGGCCGCACCGAGATCAGAGTCGGCGATCTTCGATGTCGGCGATGATGTCGGACAGCGCCTGGCGATAGGCCGAGTAGGGCAAGTCTTCGAGGGCGGATCGCGCACGTGCTGTGTAGTCCTCGGCCAGCTGACGCACCGTTTTCAGGACGTCCAGACGTCGAACGCGCTGGAGCGCCGCGTCGATGTCCGAGTCGCTCGCGTCGGTGGCGAGAAACACGCGCCGCACCTCGGCGTCCTGGGCAATCGCCAGCACGAGCGGAAGCGACGGGTTCCCGTCACGCAGGTCGATCCCGACCGGCTTGCCCGTGCGCGCGTCGCCCTCGACGTCGAGAATGTCATCGATGATTTGAAAGGCCATGCCGATGTTGAGCCCACACAGGCCCATGGCTTCCGTTCCCTGCACATCGACTCCCGCCAAATGGGCGGCCACCCGCGCACCCTGCGCGAAGAGTGACGCCGTCTTGCGGGCAATGATCTCGAGATAGTCGTCGACGGTGGCCGCGGGATTCCGACGGAACCGGCCCTGCATGACCTCGCCCTCGGTGAGGCTCACACAGGCCTCCGCAGCCCAGCGGACGATTTGCTCCTCGAATCGACCGCACAGCTCGAACGCCCGGCTGAAGAGAAAATCGCCGGTCACGAGCGTGTTGGCGAGTCCGTACCGCTGAAAAGCCGACGGCCGACCGCGACGTGTTTCGCCGCCGTCGATGATGTCGTCATGGAGGAGCGTCGCGGAGTGAATGAGCTCGAGGGCGATCGCGACGTCGATCATGTCGGTCACGTCGTCGCCACCGCAGGCTTTGAAAACCAGAAGAGCGACGGCGGGGCGGACACGCTTCCCGCCACCTTGAATCAGATGCAGCGCCACCTCGGACAGCAGCGGCTCGCGCGAGAGGAGCAGCTGCCCCATCTTCGCTTCGACTTTGGAGAGGTCGCCAGCGATCAGCTCGAGAGCGATCGCGCTGGCGGAACCATACGGCGTGCGGCGCTCGGGGGCATCGTTGGACTGACTCACTCGTGCTTCCTTCCTGACCGCGGCGCCGGCGCGGTGCGGCGGCCAACTAATGGCAAAGTTCTCGCGTTGTCAACGCGATGAGCCTCATGACGACGATCGCCAATGGGACGACGGAATGCATCGACTGGGAGGGGCACGACGTTGCAAAGACCCTGTGGCGAGACTAGTTCTGCTGTCCCATTCCTGTGACCAACGCCGACGATGTTCGAGCCGTTCTCGCCCGCGTGCGATATCCGGGCTTTGCCCGTGACATCGTCACGTTGGGACTGGTGCGTGAGGTCACGGTGCAGGCCGGACAAGTTGCAATCGTTTTGGCGCTGCCCACCGAGAAGAGTGAGGTCATCGCAGCGCTGGATGCGGACATCGCCGGAGCCGTGCGCTCGCTTCCGGGTGTGGCCAAGGTGGAGATTCGCCGCGGGGGGGAACCAGCACGAGCCGAAGGCTCCTCGCGAGCGGCGCCGCTGCCAGGTGTCCGCCACATCCTCGCCGTGGCAAGCGGGAAGGGCGGCGTCGGCAAATCGACCGTTGCCGTCAATTTGGCATTGGCCCTCCGTGCCCGCGGGCTCCGCATCGGACTCCTCGACGCCGACATCCACGGCCCGAGCGTTCCCTTGATGGCCGGAGTACCCGAGGCGCGCCCTCGGATGGTCGAGGAAAAGAAGATCGTGCCGATCGAGCGCTACGGAATTGCGCTCGTCTCGATGGGCTTCTTCTTGGACGATCGCTCGCCGGTCATTTGGCGCGGACCGATGGTCATGAGCATCGTCCGGCAGTTCCTGAAGGACGTCGTATGGGGCGAGCTGGACGTGCTCGTCGTCGACCTGCCGCCCGGCACGGGCGACGCTCAGCTCACGCTGCTGCAAGAAGTCGCCGTCGCGGGGGGAGTGATCGTCACCACGCCGCAGGACGTCGCCCTGCAAGACGTGCGGCGCGGCATTACGATGTTCGAGACGGTGCAGACACCGGTCATCGGCATCGTCGAGAACATGAGCGAATACGTCTGCCCGAAGTGCGGGACTCACGAAGCGATCTTCGGGACCGACGGCGGGCAGCGCGAATCCGCCGCGTTGAACGTCCGTTTGCTCGGAAAGATCCCGCTCGTCGGCGATCTGCGCGCGAGCATGGATCTCGGCACGCCCCTGGTGGCGTCAGCGCCCGACCATCCGATCTCACAGACTTTCGCCGCCATCGCCGAGCTCGTCGTAGCTGGCTTGGAGCATCAATAGACCTGGACACCGCGGGGTTCACACAGACTTTTCGACTTTACCGTTCGCGGCCGACATGTTAGCCGTGGCGGTCGCTAATCAGTCGCCCACTCGGAGGAAACTCGATGTCCACGATGATCACCGAAGAATGCATCAACTGCGGCGCGTGCGAGCCGGAGTGCCCCAATACCGCCATCTACGAAGGTGGCGCTCAGTGGGAGAACAACGGCGAAAAACACGCCGCGATCGCTGCGGACATCTACTACATCGTCCCGGAGAAGTGCACCGAGTGTGTCGGCTTCTTCGATCAAGAGCAGTGCGCTGCCGTCTGCCCAGTCGACTGCTGTGTGCCGAACCCCGACGACCCGGAAAGCGAAGACCAGCTGATCGCCAAAGCGCGGATCGTCCATCCGGACAAGTCGTTCGAACCGGGATGCCCTTCGCGTTTTCGAAAGAAGTAGCGCGACGGCACCGAACCACGACGCACGACGCCTGGAGAAAGCGCCGACATCGCTTTACAAGGCGGCACCCCTTGGTTATAAAGACCGTGATTTTGCTCGTTTTTTCATTGGGTTGCACCACTTGACCGAGGGGTAGAGGAAGCGGCTATGGCGAAAATCCGTGTCGGCATCGCCGGCGTTGGAAACTGCGCGAGCAGTCTCGTTCAGGGCGTCGAGTACTACCGGCACGGCAACATCCAGCCCGGCGACGACGAGCAACCGGGCCTGATGCACCTCGATCTCGCCGGCTACCTGCCACACGACATCGAGATTGCCTGCGCGTTCGACATCGACCAGCGCAAGGTCGGCCAGCCGCTCCATCGCGCCATCTTCGCGAAGCCGAACAAAGCCATCGAAATCTGGCGAGACTTGCCGGACTACAACGTCACCGTCGAAATGGGACCGGTGCTCGACGGCGTTTCCGAGCACATGGCGGACTACCCGGAAGACGAGACGTTTCTTCCGTCCGATCGTCCGGCGGTCGACGTCGCCGCGATCATGAAGGCGACGGGCACCGAGGTGCTGATCAGCTACTTGCCCGTCGGCAGCCAGAAGGCGGCGGAATTCTACGCCAACGCCTGCCTTGAGACCGGTGCCAGCCTCGTCAACTGCATGCCCGTGTTCTTGGTTTCTGATCCAACGTGGGGCGAACGCTTCACGAGCCGCGGCATCCCCGCCGTGGGGGACGACATCAAATCGCAAGTCGGCGCGACGATCGTGCATCGCACGCTCGCCAAGTTGTTCGCCGATCGCGGAATCAAGCTCGACCGCACCTACCAGCTCAACACCGGTGGCAACACCGATTTCCTCAACATGTTGAATCGAACTCGGCTCGGCTCGAAGAAGGTCTCCAAGACCGAGGCCGTGCAAGCCGTATTGCCGCAACGGCTTCCAGCACGCGACGTACACATCGGTCCGAGCGACTACGTCCCTTGGCAAGGGGACAACAAGATCTGCTTTCTCCGACTCGAGGGTAGGGCATTCGGCAACGTCCCGATGGAGCTCGAGCTGCGCCTGTCAGTGCAGGACAGCCCGAATTCGGCGGGCGTGGCGATCGACGCCATCCGCTGTTGCCGGCTCGCGCGAGATCGCGGCATTGGCGGGCCTCTGCGAAGCGTGTCGGCGTATCTAATGAAGCACCCGCCGACGCAGATCACCGACGATCTCGGCCGCGACCTCGTCGAGAAGTTCATCAGCGGAGAGATCGACCACTAGGCGGTCGCCGCCGCGTCATGTGCCATCCCTGGCTCGCGGCAGGCGCTTCGTGCTTCGTCGTCGCCCTGTTGATTCGAGAGCTGAGTCCGGTCGTTGGGGGCCGGCCCTCGGGCTCGGCTGAGGGAAACTCAGGTCTCTTGGGCGCGAGCCTCCGGTCTTGGTTTCGATCGCGCCTCAGCCCCCTCGTCGACGTGCTCGTTGCCAGCGGCATCGAGCCGAACCTAGTCACCCTGACGCAGCTTGCGGTGAGTGCCGTATGCGGCCTCGCGTACGCGCACGGGTGGATGTTTACAGCCGGCTGGATCCTGATTGCCGCAGGGACGCTCGATGTGCTGGACGGGGAAATGGCGCGACGACAAGGGCGGGCCGGTCCTCGCGGCGCCTTTTTCGACTCGATCGTCGATCGCTACGGCGAGAGCCTGGTCTTTTGTGGCCTGGCGATATTCTATCGCGACGTCTGGGTCCTTTGGGGCGTGCTTGCCGCATGGGCGGGGGCATTTCTCGTCAGCTATGCACGTGCGCGCGCCGAAAGCTTGGGTGTCGAATGCCGAGAAGGCCTACTGCAGCGCCCTGAGCGCTACGTCATACTAGGGGGCACATCCATGGCGAGTGCCGTGTCGGCCAATCTGTGGTGCGGTGGAAGCGAACATCAAGGACTCATGGCGACAGGCATCTTTGTGCTGGCGGTGCTCGGGCACTTCACGGCTCTTCAACGGGCGCGCCATGCGCTCCAAAGTCTCGGCTGACCATCCCGTGGAGCGCGGATCCACGTTCGGTATCGTCGGTGTGTTCCTGAGCTTGCTCGGGGTGGGACTGATTCTCGACGCCGACTGGACGTGGCCGGGCTCCGGTCTCATCGCGTCGGGAGCGTGGTGCATGTGGAAGGCACGTGAGGATCCGAAACGAGAGGGGAAGCCGTCGGCATGAATCGAACGACACGCACCATCATCGGTCTCGTCATCTCCGTGATCGCATTGTACCTGGCGATGCCCCCTCGATCGGAATGGGCCAACGTTGCCGCGGCCTTTGCCAAGGTGCGCTACGTCTACGTGATTCCGATCGCGCTGATCAGCGTCTACAGCATCGTCGTGCGCTGCCAGCGCTGGCGCCTATTGCTGCGTCCGGTCGGCGACATCCCGCTGGCCCCGCTCATGTCTGCGACCTCGATCGGCTTCCTCTGCAATATGATTCTGCCCCTCCGCGTCGGTGAGGTCGTGCGACCCGTGCTCCTCGCGCGCCGTACCGCGAAACCGGTCAGCAGTGTTCTCGCTTCGGTCGTGCTCGAACGCCTTTTCGACATGCTCACGATCCTGCTCTTCCTCGGCCTCGTGATGTGCCTCGTGCCCGTCTCGGACACGATCCGGCAGAGCGGGGTCGTGTTCGTCGGTCTCGCGGTGTTCGCCATCACGATCATCGTCGCACTCCAACGACAGCATCCGCTGGCGATGCGACTCGTCCGCTGGGCACTGGGCCTCTTACCGGGGGGCGTGCGCGAACGCGCCGAGGCCGCGCTTCAGAGCTTCATCGACGGCCTCCAGGGGATTGGGGATGCCAGCGTGCTGCTTCGCATTCTCGCGTACTCGATCTACCTGTGGCTGGTCATCGCCTCGGTATTCGGGGTTGGTTTCTACGCCTGCGATCTCGACGTCCCCACACTGAGCGGAGCACTCGCACTCGTGACCATCGTCGCCGGAGCCGTTTCGGCCCCGTCGGCCCCCGGCTTCATTGGCACCTTCCAGGCCGGCGCCATCCTCGCGCTTGGATTGTTCGGCATCAGTCGGGCCGATGCCGTCCCCTACTCATTCGTCGTATGGGCCTCCCAATGGCTGACCCAGATCGTCTTGGGGGTTGTGTTTTTGTTACGTGAGAACATAAGCTTCGACGACGTGCGGGCGGCAGAAGAGCCCACCCCCTGATGGCCGGAGACCCCATGACTCTGTCCGGTAAGACCATCGTACTCGGCGTCACAGGCGGCATCGCCGCCTATAAGACGCCTGACCTTGTGCGAGTGCTGACCCGAGCCGGTGCCACGGTTCGAACGATCCTGACGCGCGCCGCCGAGGAGTTCGTAACTCCGCTCACCCTTCAGACGGTTTCGGGCCAACCCGTTTCGCGCGCGTTGTTCGACCTCACTGAGGAATCAAGGATCGGCCACATTCAGCTGGCCGACACCGCGGACGCCCTGGTGATTGCACCGGCGACCGCGAACGTGATCGCCAAGCTGGCGATGGGGCTGGCGGACGACCTTCTCACGACGGACGCACTGGCCACATGCGCCCCCGTGCTGATCTGTCCCGCGATGAACGTCCATATGTGGGAGCATCCCACGGTTCGCGCGAACCTCGCGGCGGTGCGCGATGCAGGACGCATCGTTCTCGAGCCGGATTCTGGTTTCCTCGCGTGTGGGTATACGGGCGCAGGTCGCTTGCCGGACCCCAAAGTCATCGCCGAGGAAATCGAAGGACTGATCACCGCCAAGGATCTGCAAGGTGTCCGCGTGGTGGTGAGTGCCGGCCCGACGTGGGAAGCGCTGGATCCGATCCGCCACTTGGCCAATCGCTCTTCCGGGAAGATGGGCTACGCCCTGGCGCGAATCGCGCGTCGACGCGGCGCATGCGTGACCTTAGTGAGCGGTCCAACGGCGATGACGTCGCCGCGCGGGATCGAGGTCGTGCCCGTCGTAAGTGCGCGCGAGATGGAAGCCGCCGTCATGCGCCACGCCGCTACCGCTGATGTCGTCGTCATGGCGGCGGCGGTCGGAGACTTCCGACCCAGCGAGGCAGCCCGCCACAAGATCAAGCGCGGGCGCGCCGACTTGCAGCTGCGGCTCGTGCCGAACACCGACATCCTGGCGAAGCTCGGAACGCTCCGCGGCTCGAAGATCCTGGTCGGCTTCGCGGCGGAGACCCGCGATCTCGTCGCGAACGCACGCAGGAAGCTGCAGGCGAAAGGCGTCCATCTGATGGTCGCCAACGACGTGACGTCGGATGGCGCCGGATTCGACGTCGACACCAACATTGTGACGCTCATCGAACGAACGGGCCGCGTCGAGCGACTCGACAAGATGAGTAAGGACGATGTCGCGACGGCGATCTTCGACCGAGTCGTCAATCTCCGCAGCGTTCGGCACCCGAGCACCGTTTCGGCGCGTCAGGTACCGCGGCGCCGATCGTAGCTTCTCCTTCGCGCTGAGCTACTCAGCAGCAGACGTGCGCCTTCAACTCGGGAACGACCTTCGCGAGAATCGATTCCTGGAGCGTCGGCGTCAGCTGACGCTTGCGATTCAGCAGCTGGAGGCGCTTTCGAATCTGTTCCGCCCGATCCAGATGCTCCCGACCCGTGGGATCCAGGCGCACGCATTTCGCCTGGTCACCGTGCGTCAGCATGTCGAGCGCCGCCTGGCTGCAGATGTGGTCGTACCGCGCCACTTCCTCTCCCGTCAGCGGGTAGCGCGAGCGGGTCCCCAAGCGTTGCATCACGCGTCGCCATTGCTCGACTCGATGTAACGCCATCACAGAATTGAAGATCCGCTTGTTGGTCTTGAAGGAGAACAACGTGCGCTCGACCACACGCTCCATGAGCTCGTCGCAGTCGGGATAGAGTCGGCTCACCACGTCGCGCAGACGATGCCAGTCGCCTTCCGCCTGCATCGCGTCGAAACGCGCTTCCCAGTACACGTGCTTCAGAGCGCGGGCTCGGAAGCTGATAATCAGCTGCAACGGTACGAAGTAGTTGTGGGAGTACGTGTCCGCGGCGAGGTGCGTCAGATAGCCATACGCGAACGCGCGCTCAGAGTCTGAACGCGCACCGTCGAGCACCTGCCATCCCACGTTCCACGAGTGACAATGGTAGCGAAGATCGCGCGTGAACTTCTTGGCCTGGATGATGTCGGCCCCGACACAACCGTAGAGATACGCGTCGGGGAATGCGCGCAGAATTTCTTGCAGCGCTGAGGGCAGGGTGTTAATGCCCGCCAAGACCGTGGCCCCATGGATGAGGTGGGTGACGGGTCCCCACGCGGAGGCCTCGCCGGGGAAGAGCAAGCACAGTATTACAGCGCAGAGGCCAACGACCGCGAACATGCTGGACGAGAGAGTACTCCCCGACCACGGCACCGACAACCTCGAACCTCGCCAGGCTGACCGCCATGGCTGAGGAACGTCACGAGCTCCTCGAGCTCGTGCGTGCCACTCGCGCCGAGCTCGAATGGTGGCGCGAGACCGGAGTCGAGATAGCCAAGGTAGCGCCAAGCGTCGTCACATCGACCGAGCCCACTCTCGCTCCGGCGCCCGAAGCCCCCGCCGTCCATCCGGCGGCGCTGCCGTCCGTGCCCAATGCTCCCGAGGGAACCACCCCCGTCCCTCTGGAAGACGACTTCCTGACGCATCCTGGCGTTCGCGCGACGGAGACCCTCCCGGACCTGCGCGCGGTCATCGGCGACTGCCAGCGCTGCAAGCTCGCTCCGCATCGCACACAAATCGTCTTCGGCGTCGGCAATCCCAACGCCGACCTCGTCTTCGTTGGCGAGGCACCCGGGGGCGACGAAGATTTGCGCGCGGAGCCGTTCGTAGGCCGAGCCGGTCAATTGCTGACCGAGATCATCGTGAAAGGCATGAAGATCCGACGGCAGGACGTCTACATCGCGAACATCATCAAATGTCGGCCGCCGCAGAATCGAGATCCGGAGCCCGACGAGATCGCGGCGTGCGAGCCCTTCCTGAAACAGCAGCTCATCCTCATCAAGCCCAAGGTCATCGTCACCCTGGGGAAATTCGCCGCGCAGTGCCTTCTGAAAACCCGGACACCGATCACACGGCTCCGTGGTGAGTGGGCGAGCTATCAGGGCATTCCGCTGATGCCGACGTTTCACCCGGCCTACTTGCTACGCAATCCTTCGGACAAGCGCCTCGTGTGGCAGGACATCCAGCAAGTCATGAAGGCACTCGGACTGCTCTGAGCGCCCGAATTTCGCAGTCGAGACTGCTATTTGACTGCTCGAAGCCTTCCGGGTTACACGGGTCAGCTCGCCCATGGATCTCGGCGTCCTCGATTATTCCCTCGATCCCTCATTGATCGCCCAGCAGCCCCTGCCGACTCGCGACGCGAGTCGGCTGTTGGTCGTGGAGCGTGATGCGGGACGATGGACCCACGACATGGTCCAGCACCTCGACGAGTGGCTGCGCCCTGGCGACGTGCTGGTGGCCAATGATGCCGAGGTATTCGCAGCGCGTTTGCACGGCAATCGTCCGACCGGCGGAGCAATCGAGGTGCTCCTGGTCGAAGCGCAGGACGACGATGGCACCTGGCACTGCATCGCCCGCGGCGCTGGTCGCATCCCCGTCGGTGAGGAGATCACGTTCGGGGCCGGCCTACGGGGAACCTGGGGTGACCGCCTCGGCGACGTCTATCGCGTCATTCGCCTCTCCTGTGACGGCGACCTGGCCGCGACGCTCCGCGCGGTGGGGGAGGTGCCCCTGCCGCCGTACATCCATCGTCCCGACGGACCTTCACCCGTCGATCGAGAACGCTATCAGACGATCTTCGCCCGGACGCCGGGAGCGATCGCGGCGCCCACGGCCGGCCTTCATTTCACCCCCGAGTTGATCGCACGTCTCGACGCCCGTGGAATCGCGTGTGTCTCCCTGACCCTGATGGTCGGGCCCGCCACGTTCCTTCCGGTGCGGACCCAGTCGCTGGACGATCACAGCGTGCCTCCGGAGCGCTACGCCATCTCCACCGAAACCGCCGCTGCCATTGCCAACGCCCGTGCCCGCAGCGGACGCGTCGTCGCCGTGGGCACGACCACCGCTCGCGCGCTCGAAAGTGTCGCCACGAGCGATGGACATATTCCACCTGGGGCGGGTCGTACGAGCCTCATCATCGCTCCCGGCCACCAATTCCGCGCCGTCGATGCCCTGTTCACCAACTTCCACCTGCCACGCTCGAGCCTCCTCGCTCTCGTCGCGGCGTTTGCGGGGACCGAAACGATTCTCGCCGCGTACCGTGCGGCGACCGCGTCCAGCTATCGTTTCTATAGTTACGGCGACGCCATGTTGATCGTGTGAGTACCTTCGAGCTTCTTCACCGTGACGCCGGATCTGCGGCGCGCCGGGGTCGCCTGACGCTCGCCCACGGGACGGTCGAGACGCCGGCGTTCATGCCCGTCGCAACGCACGGGAGCGTGAAGGGTCTGACCCCGATCCAGATCCGTGCCACCGGGGCGGAGATGATTCTGTCGAACGCGTATCACCTCTGGCTCCGGCCCGGGTGCGACGTGATCGAAGCCGCGGGCGGCCTGCATCGGTTCATGGGATGGGACGGTCCCATCCTCACCGACAGCGGCGGCTATCAGATCTTCTCGCTGGCGGCGCTCGCGCGAGTGACGGACGAGGGAGTCACGTTCCGTTCCCACATCGACGGCAGTCCCCACGCCCTCAATCCCGAGGAGGCCATTCGGGCCCAGGAGCGCCTCGGGAGCGACGTCGCCATGATCCTCGACGAATGCCCACCTGGGGATGCCGATCGCAGCACGATCACCGCCGCAGCCGAGCGCACCGCCCGGTGGGCGAAACGTGCGGTGGCGGCTCGCGCACGGGGCGATCAGGCGGTCTTTGGGATCGTCCAGGGAGGTACGCACCTCGATCTCCGGATCGAGAGTGCCCGCACGATGGTCGAGCTGGGGTTCGACGGCTACGCGCTCGGTGGACTTTCGGTCGGAGAACCGAGGCCCGAAACCTGGCGCGTCGCAGCCGCCACGACACCGCACCTGCCGTCCGACCACCCGCGGTACTTCATGGGTGCCGGTACCCCGACCGATCTCATTCGACTGGTCGGGGCAGGTATCGACCTTTTCGACTGCGTGCTTCCGACGCGGCTCGCGCGCAACGGAACGCTCTTCACGAGCCAGGGTCCAGTCATCATCCGCAACGCACGCTATGTCGCCGATGTCCGGCCCCTCGACGAGCAATGCGGATGCTACACGTGCACGCAATTCACGCGGGCGTACCTGCGTCACATGGTGATGGCGCGCGAGCCCCTTGCCGTCACGCTCAACACGCTGCACAACGTCACGTACTATGAAACGCTCATGGCGCGAATGCGGTCAGCGATCATCGCAAACACGTTCGCAAGCTTCGCAGACGCCATGCTCCAGGAGACATCGATGACCAGCGAAGATCCGGCATGTCCGGCGTAGCGTGGGCGCAGGGCGCGGGAGCCGCCGCGGGAGCACCGAGCCCGTTGGTGAACCTTCTGCCCATCGCCCTGATGTTCGTGATTCTGTACTTTCTCATGATCCGGCCGCAGCAGCAGCGGGCCCGCGAGCATGAGACGCTCGTCCAGAACCTGAAACGCGGCGATGACGTCGTCACCAGCGGCGGCATCCACGGCCGCATTCAGGCCATTGCCGACAAGATCGTGACGATCGAGATTGCCCCGAACGTCCGAATCCGAATGGACCGCGACCAGATCGCCAGCGTCGCGCGGACCTCGCGAGCCGAGGATCGTGAAAAAGAAAAGGAGAAGGCATGAAACTCGGCTACCGCTTCGCTCTCGTCATCGCGTTGCTGCTCGCCAGCAGCGTCTACCTCTTGCCCGTCGTCGCAACGGTACCCGAATGGTGGCCGAGCGCGCTCCCGCGCGAGCCGCTACGTCTCGGGCTCGACTTGCAGGGCGGCATTCACCTGATTCTTCAGGTGGAGGGTGACAAGGCCGTCGAAACCGCGGTCAACGGGGCCATGGAAGACTTGAAGCGCGAGCTGAGCAGCAAGCAGATCGCCACGAGCAAGCTCGATCGCGTCGGCAAGCGGATCCATCTGCAGCTCCGTGACGCCAGTAAGAGCTCGGCGTTCTCCGATCTTCTCAAGAACAATTTTCCGAGCCTGATTGCAGCGTCCGATCCGGCGGCCCAGCCTGGAGATACCGTGCTCGGGTTCGAAGAGCGGGAGGAACGCCGCATCCGAGAATTCGCGGTCGATCAATCGATCGAGACGATCCGGAACCGCATCGACCAGTTCGGCGTGCGAGAGCCCGTCATCCAGAAGAGCGGCAACGATGGAATTCTGGTGCAGCTTCCGGGCATCCAGGACCCTCAGCGTGCCAAGGACCTGATCGGCAAGACGGCCGTCCTCGAGTTCAAGCTCGTCGCCGCGGGCGCCGACCCGAGCAAGCCCTCGCCGGGTACGGAAGTGCTGCCTGGTGAGGAGCGCGACCCCGTTACCAATCAGGTGAACAACAAGACGACGTACACCATCGAACGTAAGACCCTGATGACCGGTGAAGTCATTGCCGACGCCCGGGTGCGGCCGTCGACTCAGATGGAAGGGCCATACGTCGAGCTCATCCTCAATAGCCGCGGCGCGAAGCTCTTCGAAGAGATCACCGCCGCCAACGTGAACCGTCAATTGGCGATCGTCCTCGACGGAAAGGTCAAATCGGCGCCCGTGATTCGCGAGCGTATCGGCGGCGGGCGCGCATCCATCACGGGCAATTTCGATCTGCGCGAGGCGCGCGATCTGGCCATCGTGTTACGCGCGGGCGCACTACCGGCCCCCGTGACGCTCGCCGAAGAGCGCACGGTAGGTCCCACGCTTGGCCGCGACTCGATTCAGCAGGGCATGGTGTCCTTCGCCGTGGGTGGAGCGCTCGTCGTGATCTTCATGCTGGTGTACTACCGCGGCGCCGGGCTTCTTGCCGACATGGCGCTCCTCCTCAACGTCGTATTCATTCTCGCCGCGCTCGCGGCGTTCGAGGCAACCGTGACCCTCCCGGGTATCGCCGGTCTCGTCTTGACACTCGGCATGGCCGTCGACGCCAACGTCCTCATCAACGAACGCATTCGAGAAGAGCTCCGCCTCGGCAAGACGGTTCGCGCAGCCATCGAAGCCGGCTACGAGCGAGCGCTCCCCGCCATTCTCGACTCCAACATCACGACCTTTATCTCGGGGCTGATCCTCTTCCAGTTTGGGTCTGGCCCCGTCAAAGGCTTTGCGGTCACGCTCTGCATCGGCCTTGTTACTTCCGTGTTCACCGCCGTCATCTGCACTCGCATGGTCTACGATTTTCGCCTCAGCCGGCGCCGTCTCGACCACATCAGCATCTGAGCCGAGAGCCCCTAAGCGGCTGAAATAACATGCAGTTCTTCTCACAATCCCGGTTGGGGTCGATGCGGATCAGCTTGACCTCATTTTTGAGCACGTGGTATGCAGCGCCCATTCCACTCATCGGAGCGCACACACTCGATGCTCGACCGGGACGACATTTACCTGAACAGCAAAGAGGTGGCGCAGATACTCGACGTCAGCCCAGACACCGTCAACGAGTTGGCCCGCAAGCATCTGCTGCCCGCGTTCAAACAAGGTCGGCAGTGGCGATTCCGCAAGCGAGACATCGCGTCTTTCAAGCGGCAGCTCAGAGGCGCCACGGCCGCCTGACGACAGTGGCGGTCAATCAACCAGCACCGAGGGACGGGGTCCAAGGGCGTCTTTCCCTTTGGGCTCTGTAGTTGCGAAGGGGGTCGCATGGTGGGTCGGCGCACTGAGGCGCAAAACGCGTCTTCTGATCCGCACCGCAGCAAGATCTACGCGGAGTTCTCTCATCTCTACGACAAGATCTTTCAGCGAATCTTTTTCCCGCGGATCGCGCAGGTCATAAGCTCGCTCAACATCCAGCCGGGAGCCCGCGTTCTCGAGGTCGGTGTCGGAACGGGTCTATCGCTGAGCGCCTACCCTCCGCACTGCGACGTGGTCGGCATCGATCTGGCGCAAGACATGCTCGATCAAGCGGCCGACAAGATCCGCGAGCAGGGGTGGCGCCACATCTCCCTGCGTCAGATGGATGCTCTCAACCTGAGCTTTCCAGACGACAGCTTCGACTATGTCATGGCATTCCACGTCGTGAGCGTCGTTCCGGACGCGACGCGGCTCCTCGACGAAGCCCGCCGAGTTCTCCGCCCCAACGGTACGCTCGTCGTCATCAACCATTTCCGCAGCGAGCGTCCGGTCATTGGATCACTCGTGGAGATGGCTGATCCGGTCACCCGAAAACTCGGTTGGCGAACGACGCTTCGCCTCGTCGACATGTTCAACGGCGCGTCGGTCGCCATCGAGAAGCAGTTCAAAACCTCCCCGCGATCGCTCTTCACCGTGGTGATCGCCCGGAATCAAAAGCAGCTGCTCGCCGTAGGGTAAATTTCCGGCCGAAGTCCGTACAGTCCCCCGTGTTGATAACTTGTTGATTATCCGGGCGCTGTAGAATCAACAACTTGGCCAGATAAGCTCGCGCGGGCGCCCAAATGGTCCGTACAAAGCGCCTTAGTAACAGCCATCTAGCTGTTATAGCTAGCTTATCTGCTCTAGCCGCTCCTCGGAGCGCACCAGCATGCTCCAGAACGGCACAAGCAGGACAGTGGGCGAGGACGGCAAGCCAGGCTTCTGTTGATAACTCGTGGGCCCCACTAGCGCCGTTGAAGAATGCCCCCGCCCAGAATCGAACTGGGACTTAGGGTTCCGGAGACCCTCGTGATGTCCTTTTCACTACGGGGGCGCGCGCGGGACGGTTCGGTACCACGCGACCTCTAGGTGGTCAACGTGACACCCTCAGAGACCGAACATTTCGATGCATTGCTCGGTCGCGTAGTAGAGCAGCACACCGACGAACACCATCACGGCAACCCGGCTATGCTCACTGCGATTCACTTCCGGGATCAAGTCCGACGCCGCCACGTACAGCGTCACGCCCGCAGAAAACGCGAGCCCCTCGCCCACGAACGCTTCCATCGGATACATCGCCACGGCCCCGAGAATCCCCGCTGCTCCGACGGCGATTGAGGATATCAAAGCCGTCGCTCGCGAGTATCCACCCGCCAACATGATCGAAGCGATCGTGAATCCTTCGGGAGCCTTGTGCAGCACGATGGCGACGAAGAGTAGGAGGCCGAGCCGAGGGCTGATGACGAAGCCCGAAGCGATCGAGATGCCGTCGAAGAAGCTGTGAATCGACAATCCGACCAGAGCCGAGACGCCCACGCCCACG
>Ga0163144_10004565_pt1 | contig 31111 bp, 25 predicted proteins | sample OliLak19BULKMAT1_FD_123175 | JGI IMG/M metagenome (GOLD analysis project Ga0163144, IMG submission 123175) | Freshwater microbial mat bacterial communities from Lake Vanda, McMurdo Dry Valleys, Antarctica - Oligotrophic Lake LV.19.BULKMAT1 | ecosystem: Environmental > Aquatic > Freshwater >... | reverse complement strand
GAACGACCAGGCGCCCGCCACCAGCATCAGGATGGGCAGCGCGGCGGGATCGGAGACACCGCGCAACCCGGCGGCATCAGCGACCTGCCGCAGGATGCGGTCGGCGACAAAGAACCCGCCGAACAGCAACACGGTCTGGATCGCGATGCCGCGCCACAGGTCACGATGTACATGATGCGCGAGTTCGTGCGCGAGCACGACTTCGATCTCATCCTCCGAGAAGTCAGCCAGCAGGGTGTCTGACACCAGGATGCGTCGCGTCTGTCCCAGGCCGGCCAGCGCCGCGTTGGCCTTCTTGGTGTGGCCACTCAACACCCATTCGAACACGCCCACCACGTCGGTACTCGCCTTGTCAGCCAGCGCCAGCAGGCGCGCGACGAGCGCGGGACGCTCCAACGGCTTGAACTTGTAGAACAGCGGCAGCAGCACGACCGGCGCGAGCCGCGTCATCACCACGGTGCCAACGGCAAACGCGCCGGCCGAGAGCCACCACCAGTGGGCAGGCCACTGCCGCAGTGCCCCAAACACGATCGCGGCGCCGACTACCGTCAAGGCCAGACCGAGCAGGACGCCCTTGCCCTGGTCAGCAAGCCAGTCGCTGGTTGACTGCGTGGACAGGCCGTAATGGTGTTCAAGGAGATGGCCCTGGTAGAACGCGATGGGCAGCTCGACGATCTGCAAGATCAGGGTCACCATGCTCGTGAGCATGGCCACCATCACGGCATCGTTCAGAGACTCCGGGGCCCACTGGGAGATCGCGGCCGCCAGTTCGCGCAGGCGATGGCTGCCGCCGGACAGCACCAGGCCCAGCAGCACAACGCCGGCGACAGCCGTCCCCAGGAGGTCGGCGCGCCGGCGCAAGCGGTGATAACGGGTGGACTTGTCTTCGTTCACGGAGCCGGGTTCCGGGGCCCAGGATCCGGGACCCGGCCTAGAGTAACACGCGACTACGACCGAGAATTCCGGGTCCCGGAGCCCGGATCCCGGCCCTTACGTCGTCGGGCCGTTCGAGCGCGAGATGCGGACGCCGCCGTTGGTCGTGCTGATGGTGACCTTCGCGCCGCCGCCGTTCAAGGTGCCTTCAAGCCGGCGTTTCGAGTCAAACGACGTCGCTTCTTCGCTGCGCTGGACATCAAGGTCGTCCACGCGGACCCCACCGTTCACGGCGCGCGCGGAAATGGTGGCCTTACTCGATGCAGGCAGACTCACTTCCACCCCGCCGTTGACCGTTTCCAGGTCAATCGAGGCGTTGGCGTCGAGGGTGCCCGAGAATTCGAACTCGATGCCGCCATTCACGGATGAGGCCTCGAGAATGCTGGCCGAGACGTTACTACCCTTCACGCCGCCGTTGGTGGTCTTGGCGTGGACTTCGCCCGACAGTCCGTTGATGCGCACGCCGCCATTGACGGTGCGCAGGTCCACGACCACGCCCTTGGGGACCTTGATGGTCCACTCGATTTCGTGTCCGCTGAAACCGTTCAGGCGCGGGGGACGCGACTCGACCCTGACCCGGTCCCCGCTGACTTCCTCGCGGATCTCCATCTTGGCCAGATTCTCTTTGGCGGCCTCGTCTGAGGAGCCCTTGGCGGTGCGGTGGCCCTCGACGGTGACCTTGTCATCAGTGGCCGGCTCTGCCGTGATGCGGCCGTTGACGTTAATGAGCTCGAGACGCCCCTTATCGGCCAGGGTGTAGGTCCGCGTCCAGGTGTCCTCGGCCTTTCCGGCCAAGATACCAAAGGCCAAGTCGCCGCTGGCGCTGGTCTTGATGTCGCACGCCGCGACGCTGAGTCCGGCCGAGAGAACGAGCCCGAGTAGGGCAACCTTGCTGCGCATCAGAGTACCTCTCAACAGTTTACGTTTCCTGCCGCCGACAAGTTCAGTGGGGCGTCCGAACGCCGTCCAGGCCGGGCTCCCGCATCAGCGTCTCAATCTCCGGTACGGTGATTGGCACAAATGCCGACAGGTTCTCGACGCCGGTCGCGGTGATGAGCACCATGTCCTCGAGGCGGATGCCCAGGTGCTCCTCCTCGATTCGAAATTGCGGTTCAATCGTGAACACCCGGCCCGGTTCGAACGTCGCCGCCTGAAGGCCGCCGACGTCGTGCACCTCGAGGCCCACGTTGTGACCCAGGCTGCGCGTCTCGGCCTGACGTGTGCGGTAGCCCTCGACCATCTTCACGGCCGCCGCCTTGATCCGCGAATCGCTGAACTGGTAGGACGCCATGATCGCATCCATCTTGACCAGCGCATCCTTGACGCACTCCGCCGGCGTCTTGTGCACCTGGATGGACGTCAGCACCGACTGGTAGAGCTTCAGGTAGATCTCGTACATCTCCCGCTGGCGCGGCGTGAACCGGCCGTTGGCCGGGAACACGCGCGTCACGTCCGACTGGTAGTACTTGTAGTCAGGCGCGTAGTCGAACTGCACCAGGTCACCATCAACCAGCACCGCCGTGTTGCGGTTGTAGTGCGTGTAGTAGGTATTCCGCCCCGTGGCGATCAGCGCGAAATACGATGCGCCCAGCGCGCCGTTCTTCTTGAAGAGGTACTCCGCCGGCGCCTGCAGCTGGTACTCGCGCAGGCCCACGCGCGCCTCGCGCATGGCGGCCATGATCCCCTCACCGGCAATGCGCGTGGCCTCGCGAATGACCGCGATCTCCCGCGGGCTCTTGACCGCGCGCAGCGGGTTGATGACGGGATCCAGATCCTTGATCTCCGAGCCAGGGGCCGCTACCTTCAGCCTGGCGATGAACGTGGCTTCGCGCGAGTCGCGTCCGTCCCACGGGTCTGTCGCGTTGTTCGCCCACAGCCGCGTCGGATCACCCTGGCTCTGGCTACCGAGGACCTCGGCGGCAAAGGGCGTGTAAATGACCCGCCGCGCTGACGCGATCGCGGTGATCGCCGCCGTCAAGCTGGCCTGGTCGACCGCCGCATCGACGCCAAGCGTCCTGGCGGCCGCGGCCCCCGGGCCCATTCCGGGGCCATACTGGCTCTCGTCCTGCCGCGCGGTCTTCGGTTGCAGGAACACCGTCGTCGTCTTCGCGCGCCCGTCGATAATGACGCTCGCGCGTGGCTCGGTGACGCCGGTCAAATAGAAGAACTGGCTGTTCTGCCGAAACGGCACCTCGCCGGGAGGCTCGGTCGTGCCCAGCACGATCGCCACGCCGTCGCCGAGCTGCGCCATGACCTTGGCGCGCCGCGCGGCATACTCTTCGGGCGGAAAGATCTCGATCCCGGTAAAGACCGGCTGCGCCAGCAGGCTGGACGCCAGCAAGGCGGCAGCCGCCAGGGGGATGAAGACGATGCGGAGAATGCTCACGCGCTCATGCTATCGGATTCGGCTGTTCGGTGGCGGCACGCGCTTCTTGGTGGCCTGCTCGAAGGCGTAAGCAATGCTCACGACCTTCGGGTCCTCGCAATGGCCACCAACGAAGCTGACACCATAGGGGCGAACTTTGTCCTGCGATCCCTTGGCGCCGTCGGCGTAGTTAATGACCATGCCGAACGGCACGACGACAATCGGATAGCCGGCCTTGGTGGCGTAGTTGGCGCCGCCGGATTCGGGGAACATCACCGCATCGAGCTGGTGGGTCGTGATGACGGCATCCAACCCTTCCTCGCGCGTCAGCTGAAGGTCCTCCGCGCGGTTCCTCTCGTAGCGCGCTCTCTCCTTCTCGAGGTCAACCGCATCAGCGGTGTCGAGCCGCCCCTGGCCATAGCGGATGGCACCGTGAGCCTGGTGGGCGACGTTCCATTGGCGGAATTCGCTGAGCGTCTTCACCGGAGCCGACGCCCCGAGGGTGGCCAGCCACAAGTTGAAATCCCTCTTCATGCCGTAACGCAGCACGTTCGAGCACAGGTCATCGGCCGCGCTGCCATCAGTCGCCAACTGGCAGATGTTGTGAGAGGTGAGGTTCTTCGCGGCGTCGGTTGCGATCATGCTCGGCAGATCGGCTGGATCAACCACCTCCGCCCCGGCGGCCTTGAGCGCGGCGATGGCGGCCTCCATCGACTGCGCCTCGTCTGGCTTCAGGCCGGCGAACGGCCGGGCACGGCCCGGAAACGTGCGCGCCGTATAGATACCTGCGCGGGGAATGCCGATGCGCATGCCCGTAAGGGCCTCGGCCTTCAGGAAAGGCGTGTAGTCGCGATTGGGCGGCGCCTGGCATTCGCTGGTACGCGGATCGTTCGGATCGACAGTGGCGCCTTCCATCGCGCCAAGCATGATGGCCGCATCCGCGACGGTCTTGGCCATGGGACCAGCCGTATCCTGATCGAGCGAGAGCGGCACGATGCCGTAGCGGCTGATGCGCCCGGTCGAGGGCCGGATGCCGACCAGCATGTTGGCGTTCGACGGCCCTTCGATGGATCCGCCGGTCGAGGTCCCCACGTTGGCCGCCCACATGTTGGCGGCGACGCCGACCCCCGAACTGGAACCTGAGACATCCAGCACCGGAAAGCCGTCGTCGTTGGCGCGCGGGTCGTAAGGGTTATAGCTCTGTCCGGCCGAGGCGCTATAGCCGCCAGGCCGCCGGTCGGTGCCGAACCAGCCGGCGAGCTCGCTCATGTTCGACTTGGCGATGATGATCGCGCCGGCGTTCTTGAGGTTGGTGACGAGCGTGGCGTCATAGGGCGCCGTGTAGTGCTTGAAGGCCAGCATCCCGCCCGACGTCGGCAAGTCCTCCCTGGTCAGAATGTTGTCTTTCAGCGCGACCGGGATCCCATGCAGTGGTCCGCGGAGGCGACCCGCCGCCCGCTCCTGGTCGAGGGCATCGGCCTGCGCCAGCGCATTGGCATTGATCGAGACGGCGGCATTGAGCGCATCCTCGTACAGGCCAATGCGGGTGAGGTATTGGGTGACGATCTCGCGTGAAGTCGTCCGGCCCTCGGCCATCGCCTGCTGTATCTCTGGAATCGACGCCTCGACGACATTGAAGGGCACCCGGGCCTCAGGTGCCGACGTGCTGCAGGACGAGAGCACCAAGGAGGTGGACGTGATCGCGAGCAGCGAAGCAAAGCGGTTCATCTTCATTAGAGAACGGATCCTTTGTGGCCGGGCAATATCAACTGGCGGTACGGGATTCGTGACGTCGGACCGTGGTCGCAGCCTTGCCGCCGCCGTGGTTGCTGGCCATGTGGGCGCAGATGGCGACGACCTTCCAATTCAGTTTGCGACCGATCGTCTCGCGGCCGATCGCACGGTAGTGGCATGGAACTGGGAGGCCAGGGCAGCCCTGAAGGGCTGCCCTGGCCTCCCTAGTTCAGTTGGATGGAAATGAGCTTCGACACGCCCGGCTCTTCCATGGTCACGCCGTAGAGCCGATCGGCGATCTCCATGGTCTTGCGGCTGTGCGTGATGATGATGAACTGGGTCTTGTCCATCATTGACTTGAGCATGTCGATGAACCGCCCGATGTTGGCGTCGTCCAGCGGCGCGTCGATTTCGTCGAGCAGGCAGAACGGGCTCGGCTTGTAGCGGAAGATCGCGAACATCAGGGCGATCGCCGTCAGGGCCTTCTCACCGCCCGACAGCAGCATCACGCTCTGCAGCCGCTTGCCCGGAGGCGAGGCGACGATGTCGATGCCGCTTTCGAGCGGATCGTTTTCGTCGAGCAGCGCGATGCCGGCCTTGCCACCACCAAACAGCGTCGAGAACGTGACCTGGAAGTTGTCGTTGATGGCGCTGAACGCTTCACGGAAACGCTCGTGCGTGGTCTCGTCGATCTTGCTGATCGCCTCGTTGGTCTGCGCGATCGAGTCGATCAGATCCTGGCGCTGCGTCGAGAGGAACAGGTGACGCGCCTCGAGCTCGGTGGACTGCTCGATGGCCATCATGTTGACGGGCCCCATGCGGTCGATCTTCTCGCGCAGTTCACCAATGGCTTCTTCGGCGGTCATGCGTTCGACGCCCCCGCCTTCGCTGCCGGAGGCAGCTTCCGCCTTCGCTGAAGCTGCGGCGGACAGGTCGGCGGGGTCTCGCCGTAGCTCCCCTGAGTCCTGGGGAGCGTAGGCGGATTCGTCTTCTTCGTCAGGCTCGGCGGCCTCGGCCGCGCGAATGGCGCGAATGTCGGGTTCGATCTGTCCGGCCGCTTCCATCTCGGCGACCTGCTCGCGGATTTCATCGAGGGTCGCGTTGACGGTGTCCACGGACTGCTGGGCCAGGTGCGTCAGGTCCGATTCGGCCGTGGCGCGCTGCACGTCCACTTCGGCGGCGAGCGCACGTAGCGCATCCACGGCGCGGCGCGCATCGCGGATGACTTCTTCCTGCTTCTCCGCCGACTGCTTGATCGTCAGGGCGAGCTCGTCGGCGACGATCATCTCCTCGCGCAAGCCCTGGAGCTTGCCGACGTCCTCGTCCATCAGCCGCTGACCGTCGGCGATCGCCTTGATCAAACGTTCGCGCTGGTCGCGCATCAGCGCCACGTCGCGCGTGCACGCCTGCACTCGGCGCTCGAGTTCAGCCGCGGCCTCTTCCATGCGAGCCACTTCGGCCAGGGCGCCGGCGCTGCGTTCGATCAGACCGGCGTGAGCGGCGCGCGCTTCGGCGGCCTTCTGGCTCAGGCCCTCGGCCGTCTCGCGTGCCTGGTAGAGCTTGCGCTGCGAATCAGCCAGCGTCTGGTCCGCCTCGCCGCGCTGTTCGTTGAGGCGCGCGATCGACTCACGGGCTTCGGCCTGGCGGGCATCAAGTCCGGCCACTTCTTCACGAACGCGGCTGACCTCGATTTGCACCAGCTCGGTGCGCTGCTGGACGCGGAACTCATCCTCGGCGGCGCGCTGGCTCTGGCCTTCGACCCCGACAATGGCCTTTTCCTGACGGTGGAATTCCGCCGACAGGCCGGCAATGGCCGCCGTCGCGAGGGCGATGGTCTGCTCGAACCCGGCGGTCTCGGCGACCAGCTGTTCGAGCGCGATCTTCGACTCGGCGAGCTTCTCGCGCAGTTCCTTGATCTCGCGCTTGGTGGCGAGAATGCCGCGTGACTCGGCCTTGTCGCCACCGGTCACCACATAGCGGCCACGGAACACGTCGCCTTCGAGCGTGGCCACCGGGAACGGAACGGTCGGCGCAATGCGCGCCGCCGCTTCGAACGATTCGGCGATCATGGCGCCGCCCATCACCGCCTGGACGGCCTCAGGGAACGGACCGCCAATGCGGACCACGGACGTCAGCGCGACGGCGCCAGACGGGACGGACACGGCCGACGACGGTGCCTCGAACGCGCCACCGAACGAACCGACCGGCGTCTCGACGAACGAGCCCTCGCCATTACCCGAGTAGGTGGCGACGGCCGCCCCATTGTCAGGACGCCCGACGATGAACCCGCAACGACCGGCGTTCTCCTGGCGAATCAACTTCAGTCCGGCCGAGACGTGATCGAGCCGCTCGACCACGACGTGCTGCAGCAGGTCGCCGAGACAGGCCTCCACCGCGCGCTCGTACTTCGGTTCGACTTCAAGGAAGTCGGCGAGGGCGCCCATTTGGCCAACCTTGCCGTTGGCGTTGACCAGCACCATCCGCGCCGCGTCGGCAAAGCCCGAGCGGTGGGTGTCGATCTCTTCCAGTGAATGCAGGCGGGCGCTCATCGCCGCCACGTCCTGCTCGCGCGAGCGGACATCCCGGGCACGCCACTCGTGTTCAATCCGCGCACTGGCCAGCTCTGACTCGCGGGCCGCACGCGACACCTTGGCTTCGTCCAGGCCATCCTGGGCGCGGCGCAGGGCCTCAGCCGCCATCTGTCGCTGGGCGCGGGCCTTCTCGAGTTCGGCCGCCAGCTCGCTGGCTTCCTGTTCCAGACGACCGGAGGTCGCCATGGCGCGCTCGCGCTGGGCGCCGGCGTTGTCGTGGGCGGCGTTGAGCGCCGTGATGGTGTTGAGCACCGCATAGACGTCGGCCCGCGCGCGTTCCACGTCCTGCTCGAGCGCTTCGATCGACTGCTGCGCGCGCGCGTATTCATCACCAGCTTCGCTGGCCAGCGCGGCGGCGTCGTCACGCGCCGCGGCGGCTTCCGCGGCAGCGAGACGGCGGCCTTCAAGGGCCAACTGCTCGGGTTCGCGGCGGGCTTCGAGTTGCTGACGCTCGGCGTCGAGTTCCCCGGCACGGGCGCGCAGCATTTCCGCCTGCTGCGTATCGAGCGCGATCTGCTGCTGGCGGCGGTTGATCTCGAGTTCGTGACCGTGCACCATCTCGCGCGCGGTCGTGGCGGTCTGGTCGGCGGTCGCCAACTCGATGCGAATGCGGGCCAGGTCGTTCTCGACTTCGGCGAGCCGTGCGGCGGCGACGCCTTCGTTGGTGCGCGCCTCCTGCAGGCGGGTCCGCGCCGTCTCGATGGCGTCCGACAGCGTGCGGTAGCGACGCGCGAACAGGACCTTTTCCCACCGCCGCATCTCGTCGCGCAAGCGGGTGTAGCGGCGGGCCTTGGCGGCCTGGCGCTTCAGCGATCCGCGCTGCTTGTCGATTTCGTAGACGATGTCGTCGAGGCGCGTGAGGTTCTGCTGCGCCGCTTCGAGCTTCAGCTCGGCCGAGCGGCGGCGCGCCTTGTACTTGGTGATGCCCGCGGCTTCTTCGATCAGCTGGCGCCGATCGGTCGGGCGCGAGCTCAGGATCATCCCGATCTTGCCCTGCTCGATGATGGCGTAGGCCTTCTGGCCGAGGCCCGTATCCATCAGCAGTTCGTGGATGTCCTTCAGCCGGCACGACTGGCCGTCGATCAGGTATTCGCTTTCGCCCGATCGATACAGCCGGCGCGTGACCTCGACCTCGCGGGTCGCCGGCGCGATGATTTCCGTCAGCTCCGGGTGATGGCCGTTGCCGCCTTCGCGACCGTCAGGTCGCTCCGGCGAGACCGGGTCATCCCCTAACTCCTTTGCGAGGGATGGCGGGACGATGACATTGCCGAAGCGAAGACGGACTTCCGCGGACCCGGTGGGCTTGCGCGCATCGGAACCGTTGAAGATGACGTCTTCCATCTTGTCGCCACGGAGGCTCTTGGCGCTTTGCTCGCCGAGCACCCACGTGAGCGCGTCGGCCACGTTGGACTTACCGCAGCCGTTGGGTCCGACAATGGCGGTGACGCCACGGTCGAATGCCAGCTCGGACCGATCCGAGAAGGACTTAAAACCTGAGATTTCTAAGCGTTCGAGATGCATTTCGGGATGACTGGAAGGAAACGAGCGCAAGTCTAACAAGCCCCGCCGGTTGTGGCAAGGCAGAACGTAGCCCCAATATTTAGGGGGTTTCCCCTTGAATGGACCCTATTTGGCGCTCGGGCGATTCTTCGCCAGTTCCTGGAGCTTTTCGGCGTCCGGGAAGTGCGAAATGGCGAACTTCGCCTGGGGGTCGACGGTCACCAGGCGCTGGCGCGCCGTGGCGATATCGAACACCGACTCGTCGATGTTGTAGCGAATCATCGCGCGGATGAAGTCGATGTCTTTCGTCCAGTCGGCCTCGTCGATTTTCACGTTCTTGCCGGCGACATACGCCTTGAACTCGGCGACCATCGCATCGTCCACGGGGAAGCCCTTGCTGACAATCTTGCGCGACGGACCGGAGTGACCGATGCGCGTGTCGCCGGCGGCGCTGAACTGTTCGGCGTAACCGGCGAACAAGCCGCGGCCCTGCAGCGCGCGGCCAAAGCGCGTCGGCGAGAAGCCTTCCACCGGTCCGTCGAAGCGCAGATCCGGTTCAATGCCGCCGCCGGAATACACCTTGCGGCCACCGGTCGTGTACTTCAACTGATCGGGCGTCTTGGCGCGATCGCTTTGATCCTTCAGCGTATAGGTGAGGTACTCATCGAACGTGCCATCCCAGGGACGCTGAATCAACCGGCCGCTGGGGGTGTAGTAGCGCGCGGTGGTGAGCGCGAGGCCGGCGCCGCCACTGATCTTGTAGACCGACTGCACCAGCGCCTTGCCGAAGGTCGTCTCGCCGACGACGAGGGACCGGTCGTAATCCTGCAACGCGCCCGAGACGATCTCCGACGCGCTCGCGCTGTTGCGGTTGACCAGCGTGATCATCGGGATGGTGGCGTAGCCCGGCGTGTCCGTGGCGCGGTAGTCGGAGTCGGAGTTGGCGACGCGGCCGCGCGTGTAGACCACCATCGAGCCCTTGGGCACGAAGCGGTTGGTGATGCGAATGGCCTGATCGAGCTGGCCGCCGGGATTGCTGCGCAGGTCGAACACCAGCCGCTTCATGCCCTTCTTGGTGAGCGCCTCGAGCGCCAGGCCGAGATCCTCGTCGGTGTGTTCGGCGAAGTCGGTGACGCCGACGTAGCCGGTGGTGTCATCGATCATGAAGGACGCCGACAGGCTCGGGATGCTGACCTGGTCGCGCATCACGTTCATCTCGAGCAGGCGCTCGAAGCCCTTGCGGCGCACGCCGATCTTCACGAACGTGCCCTTGGGTCCCTTGAGCTTGTTGACCGTCGCTTCGGTCGTCCAGCCCTTCGTGTTGGTGCCTTCGACGTCGGCGATCACGTCGCCGCGACGGATGCCGTTGGTAAATGCCGGCGAACCTTCGAACACGCGCACTGCGGTGATGTCGCCATCGACCGACTGAATGGTGAGGCCGAGGCCGTAGTACCGGCCCTCCTGCCGCTCGCGCATCTGCGCGTAGCTGCGGGGGTCCATGAAACTCGAATGCGGATCCAGGGTTTGCAGCATGCCGTTAATGGCGCCGTAGACCATGCGGTCCGACTCCACCGGCTGCGCGTACTGCGTCTGGATGACGCTGAGCGCCGTCGTGAACGAGCGGTAATGCTCGGGCACCGTGTTGGCGGTGGCCTGCGCGCCTTTGCCGTAGACCCCGCCAATGACCGCGGAAACCACGATGGCGACAAGAGCAGCGACGACAGAGCGGTAACGCATAAGGCGATGCTAGCTGACTACCCGGGTGTCCGCAAGGATGGAACCATGGGGCCTGTCCCCCGTAGCCTTTGGCGGAGGGGGAGGTATACTCAGGATTGGACGTTTGGCCCCCGGAAAGGGCCGTCCCAAGTCATACGCAAGGGAGCTCTTCTATGTTTGGTTCGATTGGAATGCCCGAGCTCATCATCATCCTGGTGATCGCGCTCATCATCTTTGGCCCCAGAAAGCTCCCGGAGCTGGGCAAGTCGCTCGGCCGTAGCTTGAACGAGTTCAAGAAGGCATCGAACGACCTGCAGAACACGCTGGAACAGGAAATCAAGATCGAGGAGCAGAAGGAATCGGCCGCCAAAGCGCCCGCGCCGGCCCCGGTCGCCGAGGTCCTGCCCAACCCCGATGCCGACAATGCGCCGCCTCACGAAACGGTATCGCGCAGCTAGGCCACCGATTAGGCAGCGATTAGACACCGACACACTTCTGGACTAAGACGTGGCGCTCGTTCCCTTTCCCAGTCAACGTAATGACGACGATGCTCCCGACCTGCCGGCGGTGGGCTCGACGGCGTCGCCGTTTGGTGAGCCCGAGGAGCCGGCCGAAGGCCGGATGACGTTCCTCGAGCACCTCGATGAACTGCGCAAGCGGATTACGCACGCGGTCTCGGCACTGTTCGTGGGCTTTCTCATCGCCCTGGTGTTCATCAACCAGGTCGTGGCATTCGTGTATCAGCGCCTGACCACTGATATTCCCGGCGGACACCTGATCTACACGGAGCCTAGCGAAGCCTTCGTGCTGATGCTGAAGATCGCCGCGCTGTGCGGCGTGCTAATCGCATCGCCGTACATCATGTGGCAGGTGTGGCTGTTCATCGCGCCGGGCCTGTACTCGAAGGAAAAGAAGCTCGCCATTCCGTTCGTGATTGCCTCGTCTTCGCTGTTCATCGGCGGCGCGGCCTTCGCCCACTACGTGGTGTTCCCGGCGGCGTGGAAGTTCTTCGCCGGCTTCTCGAACGATTTCATTACCTTCACGCCGCGCATGGAGCCGGTGTTTGGTCTCTATGTGAAGCTGCTGCTCGGCATGGGCCTGGTGTTTCAGATGCCGGTGCTGATGTTCGTGCTCGCGCGGCTCGGCATCGTGTCGGCAGGCTTCCTGGCCAAGAAATTCAAATACGCCGTGCTGTTGATATTCGTGGTCGCGGCCGTCATCACGCCGGACAGTAGCCCGGTCAGCCAGGTCCTGGTCGCTGGGCCCATGGTTGGGCTGTATATCGTCGGCATCGGCGTGGCTTGGGCTTTCGGTAAATCCAAAAAATCGGATTCAGCGGACAAGCAGGACCTCTAAACTGCGGAGTCTGTTTGACTTCGGAGGTTTTCAGGCTCTAAACTGTCCGTATGAAAATCATTCGCCATGTGGCGTTTGGCCTAACCCTCAGTGTTTTGGCCGCGGGCAGTGTGTGGGCACAGGATCCAAAGCCCGGCAGTGGCACTGTTTTTGGCGACACGGGCCTCTGGTTTGTACCTACGGCTGAGACCCTACCCAAGGGTCTGTGGTCGGGCAGCCTGAGCCTGGTCAACTTCGACCGGAGTGAAGGCTTCAGCGACATCACCGACATTGGCGGCATGTTCGGCTTCGGTGTGACCGATCGCATCGAGCTGTTCGGCACGCTCGCCACCCGTCGCATCGACGCTGACCTCGTTCCCATCGCGCGCAACGGCCAGCCGCAGGATTACCTGATTAGCAAGGGCTGGAACACCGGCTTCAGCGACGTCACGGTGGGTGCGAAGTTCAACCTCCTGTCGCCGGGCACCGGGGGCGGTTACGCCGCAGCGGCGCGCGTCATGGCCAAGTTGCCGACTGCCGGCGACGGCCTCGGCACCGGCAAGGCCGATTTCCAGTTCGACCTGATTGGTTCGCGCGAATACAACGAGCGCGTTGAACTCTCGGCAACAGCCGGCTTCCGCATGCGCGGCAGTCCCGATGGCTACAACCTCACGAACGGTTTCAAGTGGGGCATCGGCGCGGGCTTCCCCAGCCGCTCGAAGTTCAAGATGATCGCCGAAATGCACGGCGAGGCGCTGTTCGATCAGGACCAGAAGTACACCGGCCCTTCGCTCGCCGCCATCGGCATGCCGGCCGCATGGGATCCGGACGCGACGCGCGACCTGTTCGGCGGCTTCCAGTACAGCACCAACAAGGGCGTCTACTTCGGTGCCGGCATCGGTTACACCGCGTCGTACTACCTGCACCGCAGCGACTTCACGACATCGGAAGACAGCGACTTCGACCGCCTGGGCCTGCAGGTGCGCATTGGCTACTACCCTGGTTCGGCGCCGCCGGCCACCGTGCAGCCGACCGCTCCGGTCGCGCCGGCGATGCCGGCCAACCGCCCGCCGACGGTCAAGGCGCGTTGCGAACCGTGCACGGTTGAAGTGGGCCGACAGCTCACGGCTTCGGCCGATGCGCAGGACCCGGATGGCGACACGCTCCGTTACCGCTGGTCGAGCCCCACGGGCTCGTTCGGCAACGCCGCTGACCGCCAGACGCCGTGGACCGCTCCCGGCCAGGTTGGCGCGGTGCCGCTGACGGTGACCGTGGACGATGGCAAGGGCATGACGGCGACCGACACCATCACGGTGCAGGTCATCGCGCCCGCCGCGAAGAAGCAGTTCGTGTTCGAAGACGTGCACTTCGACTTCGACCGCTACACGCTGCGCGCGGAAGCGACGCGCATTCTTGATGAAGCCATCAAGGCGATGAGCGAAGACCCGAACCTGCGCATCACGGTTGAAGGTCACACCTGCAACATCGGCACGACCGAATACAACCTGGCGCTGGGCGAACGCCGCTCGAACGCGGTCCGCGAGTACCTCGCCAGCCGCGGTGTCGCCGGCACGCGCCTCCAGTCCGTGAGCTACGGCGAAGAGCGTCCCAAGCACGACAACTCGCGCGAAGAGACCCGTCGTCTCAACCGCCGCGCGGCCCTGACGATTCGCCTGCAGTAAGAGGCGGGTTAGCGTCCGCCTTAAGGCGGACCGACATTACCAAGGGCGGGTGGCCGACAGGCTCCCCGCCCTTCTTCGTTTTGCAGGGTCTGACGCCGAGCCAGTCGTGCCGGGGGTCTGACCCTATGTCGTTTCGCGAGCTGCGCGATTCAACTGCGTGGCAGCGGCGGCCAGCATCACGAGCCACATCAGCGGCCAGCCCCAAATCAACCAGGAAGGAATGGTGCGACCGTCGGGGAGCTGCGCCTGCGCCTGTCGCAAGTGCAGCGGAAAGAAGTCGGGGCCCTGCCCGAGCGCTCGCGACGACAACCATCCAGGCGAGCGCAGGGCGCTGACAAAGGGGATGTAGCCCAGATCGTATCGATTGGCTGGGCGCCCCGGAGCCGGGTCAATCTGTTGGTAGTAGCGATTGGCCGAGATTGAGATCGCCTGGTCTTCGAGATACGACACCGACAGGGCCAATAACGCCATTGCCAGGCCAAGGACCGCGCACGCCGCCAGCAGCGGCCGGCGCCAGGGTCCCGCCTCGAGACCCGCCGCTGGCAGCAGCATGAGCGGCAGGATTGGAACCAGGTTCCGCGGCCCATGTGCGTATCCCCCCTCGGGAAACAAATAGGCGGCAAAGACAACCAGTCCCGTCAACGTCGCGGTCGCGCAACCGATCGCCACCGCCCGCTCTCGCTGCCACAGCCGGCGCGCACCGAGCACCGCCAGGACCAACACCGGCGCCCAGACGAACAGTGACTTTCCCGGCGAGACCAACAGCACGGCGAGCCCACGCGGCACATCGGTGACCGCAAATGCCTGCGGCGGCAACACCGGGATGGTCTCAGCCCAGTCGTAACCAAAGTCAAACGGATCGTCGAAGCGGAACTGATTCCATCGCACGTGAATGGCGACGGCGAGGACGATGCCAATCGTGAGGGCGACGGCCACCTCGCGGCGTGTGCGCTCGGTCAGGGTGCGGTCCATCAGTGCGGCCACCACGAAGGCGGGCGCGAAGATCAGGGCCGTGACCTTGGTGAGGCCGGCGACCGTCAACAGCAGCGCGGCGCCGATCACGCGCGCCCGTGCCCGGCCCTGTCCCGCGCGCGCTTCAAGCAACCACGCGGCGGCCCACACGAGCGCCGCGGCCTGCCAGGCTTCGGAGTACAGGGTCACGCCATACGGCCACAGCACGGTGGCTCCGCCGAGCAGTAACGACAACACCAGCGCCGCGGGCTCCGGTGTCGCCAGGGCGATGGCGGCACGATAGAACCCGGCCACGGCCAGGGCGGCGGCCGTGGCGCTGGTCAGCAGCGTGATACCGCCAACGAGGATCACCCAGGCCAGCCCCTGCGCCCTGGGCACGCGCGGCACGCCGGCTACCGCCGCCACCGCACGGCCCAGCAAGTGATGGGGCACGGCGAGGACCGCCGACAGCGGGCCGTAGGGGGCGTAGGGCTTGCCATCGGTGCCGACCTTGCCGAAGAACACGGACTGGGTCCCGGCCACCTTGCCGTTGACGACCACCGGCTGGCGGATTGCCAGCGTCTGCGGCACCGACAGGTCGCCGTGGTCGATGAGATTTTCAGTCTGGAAGTAAACCTCGAACTCGTCCGGTATCCGAAACGCGTTACCGGACGAGGTCAGGGCGTAGAGTGATTGAAAGAGGAGGAAGAGCAGGACGGTAATGCGCGCCGAGCTCATTTGCGCTGCAGCATACACGATTGCCGCGGCCTCACCTCTCAGGCATCAACGAGCACCGAGAAGCCGCCCATGCTCATGCGCTTGGCGTCGAACGGCATCGCGCCCGGCGCCATCATGGCCTGCAGGCGGGGATCCTTCATCACCTTCTTGTTCACGGCGTCACGGTGGGCCCGAGACTTGTAGATGATCCACGAGAAGACCACCACTTCACCGGCCTTCAGCTTGGTGAGCTTCGGAAATGGCAGGCCAAACTTCTGGTTGAGATCGTCGCCGACGCATTCGACGTAGTCCAGTGCGCCGTGCTCGTTCCAGACTCGCGCGGCCTTGCGGGAGAGGGTGCGGTACTCGCTCAGGCGCTTCTTTGGCACGACCAGCAGAAATCCATCAACGTATCGAGGCACGTGAACCCTTCCCTTCCTAACTAGTAAGCCTTGGCGAACCAGGCGCTGACCTTGGCCGGCTTGCCGCACTTGACGCAGGGCTTGCCCGGGGCCAACTCGTAGCCGAACGGAATATTGCGAATGGTGGCCTGCGTCTCGGCCTTGATGTCGGCCTCGCACTGCGCTTCTTCGCACCAGGGCGCAATCACGAAGCCCGGACGGCCTGCCATGGCCGCCTTCAGCTCGTCGTAGCTGTCGGCCTTCGAGGTGTGTTCCTCGCGGAACGTGCGGGCGCGGTCGAGCAAGCTCTTCTGGATGTCGGCCAGCAGCGCCGTGATCGCATCGCTCAGCCCCGCCATCGGAATCGAGGCCTTGACGCGCGTGTCGCGGCGAGCGGCGAACACGGACGACTTCTCGATGTCCTTGGGACCAATCTCGAGACGCAGCGGCACGCCGCGCATTTCGTACTCGGCAAACTTCCAGCCGGGTGTCTGGCTTTCGTCGGCGTCGAGCTTGACGCGAATGCCGGCCGCCTTGAGCTGCGCCGCGATCTCTTCGCACTTGGGCAGCACGGTCTCTTTCCAGGTGCCGCGGGGAATCGGCACGATCACGACCTGGTACGGCGCCACCGCGGGCGGCAGAATCAGCCCGCTATCGTCGCCATGGGTCATGATCACGCCGCCGATGAGGCGCGTTGAGACGCCCCACGAGGTGGTCCAGGCGTGCTGCAACGTCTTATCGCGGCCCTGGAACTGGATCTCGAAGGCCTTGGCGAAGTTCTGACCGAGGTTGTGCGACGTGCCGGCCTGCAGGGCACGGCCATCGCCCATCAGCGCTTCGATCGAATAGGTCTTCGAGGCGCCGGCGAATTTCTCGCTGTCGCTCTTCTGGCCATCGACCACCGGCATCGCCAGCACGTTCTCGGAAAACTCCTTGTAGATGGCGAGGATCTTCAGGGTTTCTTCCTGCGCCTCTGCCGCGGTTTCGTGGGCGGTGTGACCTTCCTGCCACAGGAATTCGGTCGTCCGCAGAAACGGCCGCGTGACTTTTTCCCAACGGACCACGTTGGCCCACTGGTTGATCAGTACGGGCAGGTCGCGCCACGACTGGATCCACTTCTGGTACATCACGCCGAAGATGGTTTCGGAGGTCGGACGGATGACGAGCTTCTCTTCGAGCTCTTCACCGCCGCCGTGCGTAACGTAGGCGACCTGCGGCGCGAAGCCCTCGACGTGCTGCGCTTCCTTCAGTAGCAGGCTTTCGGGAATCAGCAGCGGAAAGTACGCGTTGACGTGACCGGTCGCCTTGAAGCGCTGGTCCAACTGTTGCTGAATCTGTTCCCAGATCGCGTAGCCGTACGGGCGAATGACCATGAAGCCCTTGACCGGCGAGTAGTCGGCCAGTTCGGCTTTGCGGACGACATCGAGATACCACTTCGAAAAGTCGACCGACTGCTTGGTAATTTCCGTCACAAACGCTGCGTCTTGATTAGGTTTCGCGGCCATGGGCTCCTGAGTTTCTCTCTCCGATATGAACCTTAAAGTTTACGTCATCTCGCGCCGGGAAGTCGGTCCGGGCGTGCCCGCCGCGGGTTTCCTCCCGCCGCAGCGCGGCGCGGGCCATCAGTCGGCCGACCGTGACAATCGAAGCCAGCCGCCAGTCGGCCGCCGACAGCCCTCCCCGTTCGACGCCAGGGCTGATCGCGGCGGACCACGCGTCCAACTTTTCCATCGCCGCCTTCAGCGTGGCGCGCTGGCGCACTAGTCCGACGGCGGTCCACATCAGGTCGCGCACCTCCGCTTCGGAAGGTCTGCGAACGATCTCGCCGACTTGCCCTACCGGCCATACCTGCCTTACCGGCCTCGCGCCACCCATCTCTCCCGCCTCGGGTGGCAGCAGCATGGCCTGAGCCGCACGAGCTCCGAACACGAGCCCTTCGAGCAGGGAGTTACTGGCCAGGCGGTTGGCGCCGTGGGCACCCGTGCACGCCACCTCGCCCGCGGCCAGCAGGCCGGGAACGGTGGTGCGGCCCCAGAGGTCGGTCTCGACGCCGCCCATCACGTAGTGCGCGGCCGGACCGACCGGGACGCGATCGGTCGCGAGATCGAATCCGGCCTCGCAACAGGCCGCGGCAATGGTCGGAAACCGCCCGCGCACCCAGGCCGGGTCGAGGTGCTGCATCGACAGGTAGACCGGCTGGCCGGTGCGCTGTTGTTCCTGCACGATGGCCCGCGAGACGAGGTCGCGCGATGCCAGTTCGCCCGCCGCTTCATAGCGCGTCATGAAGCGTTCGCCGGCCGCATTCAAGAGCACGGCCCCTTCGCCGCGCATCGCTTCAGACAACAGGAACCGCGGTGCGCCTGGTGCGCTGAGGGCCGTCGGGTGGAACTGCACGAACTCGAGGTCCGCGACGCGGGCGCCGCCATGCCACGCGAGGGTGACGCCGTCACCCGTGGCAATCGACGGGTTGGTGGTCTCGCGGAACACGTGGCCGGCACCGCCGGTGGCGAGCAGCACCGCGGAAGCTTCGACTGTGTGCGTGCCGTGGTCATCCTCGTAGGCGGCACCGACGCAGCGACCGCCTCGCACCAGCAGCCGGGTCGCGCGCGCATGGCGTTCAACGCGGACCCGCGACTGCTCCGCCACCTGGCTCCAGAGGGCGCGGCCAATTTCACGACCGGTGGCGTCGGCCGCATGCATCACCCGGCGCAATCCGTGTGCGCCTTCGCGGCCAAACGCCAGTTCACCGGAGGCCTCACGATCGAATCGCGCACCAGCCGCCACCAGCTCACGGGTGTAGCGAACCCCATCTTCCACCAGGACGCGAACGGCCGGCGCCACGCACAGCCCATCGCCAGCCGCGATCGTGTCGGCGGCATGCAGATCGGGTGAATCACCAGGTCCCAACGCCGCGGCGATGCCGCCCTGCGCGTAACCGGTATTGCTCTCGGTGGGATCGGCCTTGGTGAGAATGACAACGTCGCCAGCCCGCGCCAGATCAGCGGTCGCGCGCAATCCGGCGATGCCGCTGCCGATCACAAGAAAATCACTACGACGAACCACGCAGGGATCGTATCAGGCTTGGGGCTGAAGGCTGAAGGCTTGGTGTTATTCTACAAATCCTAGATGTCAGCCACACGTATCGGTGTCACCGCAGCCGCGGGCGCCTACGCCGTTCTGATCGGCGACTCCACCATCGACACCCTCGGCCGCGAACTGGATCACGCCGCGCTCGGGCCACGCCGCATTCTCGTATCGAGTCCGCGTGTCTGGGAGTTGCACGGCCAGCGTTTCAAGAAAGCCGGCGCCGAGCGGACGCCAGTACTCGTGGACGATGGCGAACGCGCCAAGACAATGGCATCGGTGTCGCGCGTGCACGACGCGCTGGTCCAGGCGAAGGCCGATCGGTCCACCGTGGTCATTGCCGTTGGCGGCGGCGTCATTGGCGACCTCGTCGGGTTCGCGGCCGCCACCTATCTCCGCGGCATCCGCGTCGTCCATGTCCCGACGACCCTGCTGGCGCAGGTGGATAGCGCCATCGGCGGCAAGACCGGCGTCAATCATCCCCTGGGCAAGAATCTGATCGGCTCGTTTCATGCGCCCAGCCTGGTGGTGGCCGATCCAACAGTGCTTGGCACCTTGCCGCGTCGCGAATTCAGGGCCGGCCTGTATGAAGTCATCAAATACGGCGTGATTGCCGAGCCCGATCTGCTGGACCGCGTGCGGACGACGCTGCCGGCGATCTTCGCTCGCGAATCAGAGGCGGTGGCGCCGTTGGTCGCCGCGTCGTGCCGCATCAAGGCACAGGTGGTGTCGGCCGACGAGCGCGAGGCGGGCCTGCGCCGCACCCTGAACTTCGGTCACACGATGGGCCATGCCCTCGAGGCGGCGACGAAATACAAGCGCTTCCGCCACGGTGAAGCGGTCGGCTACGGCATGCTGGCGGCGTTGTCGCTCGGCGTCGCCCGCGGCGTGACGCCGCAGTCTCTGTATGACGAAGTCCTGGCACTGATCAGTCACCTGGGTCCGCTGCCGCCCGTGTCGGATATCTCCGCGAAGGAAGCCCTCGCTGCCATTGGCCGCGACAAGAAGGTGGTGGCGGGGACCCTGCACTTCGTGGCCGCCACCAGGCGCGGAGAAACGACGACGCTCACGGATGTGACGTCGAAGCAGCTCCGGGCGGCGTTGCACGGATTAGGGTTGCGCGCGTAGATCAGTCGATGCGCAACTCGCGCATTTTTACTGCCAGCGCCTGGTAATTGATCTGCAGCAAGTCGGCGGCGCGGCCGCGGTCGCCACCGGCGTCGCGCAGCGCCTGCTGAATCTTGCGGCGCTCCACTTCACTCACTGTCCGGGCGGTCGCCTCGGCCAGGCTGCCGGCCAGGTCGATGCGATCCCACGGGTCCGCCGACGAGCCACTCCTCGGCACCGGCGACAGGCTCAGGTGTTGCGGCAGCAGCACATCCCCCTCGGCCAGGATCACCGCCCGCTCGAGCGCGTTCTGCAACTCGCGGATGTTGCCCGGCCAGTCGTGCGCCATCAGTTCGGCCACGGCCTCCGGCGACAAGGTGATCTTCTTGCCCACGTCACGCGACACGCGCTCGACAAAGTGGTGCGCGAGCTTCGGGATGTCGTCGCGCCGATGGCGCAGCGCCGGCACTTCGACGGGGAAGACGGACAAGCGGAAGTAAAGGTCTTCGCGGAACTGCCTGGCCGAGACGGCCTGGCGCAAGCCGCGGTTGGTGGCCGCGACAATCCGTACATCAAGCTGGATGGAGGCGCCGCCGCCCAGCCGTTCGATCTTGCGCGTCTCGATGGCGCGCAGCATCTTGGCTTGCACGGTCATCGGCATCTCGCCGATCTCGTCCAGGAACAGCGTGCCGCGCTGGGCGAGCTCGAATCGCCCCAGCTTGCGCTGGTTGGCGCCGGTAAACGCACCGCGCTCGTAGCCGAAGAGCTCCGCCTCAAGCAAGGTGTCTGGAATCGCGGCACAGTTGATGGCGACGAACGGACCGTGGGCGCGCGGGCTGCGATCGTGCAGGGCGCGCGCGCACAACTCCTTGCCGGTGCCACTTTCACCTTCGAGCAGCACGGTGGTATCGGTAGCGGCCGCGCGGTCGATGGCGGCCATGACCTGGCGCAGCGCCGGCGAGTCGCCGATGATGTGCGGGCCGCCGCGCCGGGCCGCCGCCTCTTCTTTCAACAGGCGGTACTCATTCAGCAGTCGCCGCTGCGCGAGCGCGCGCTCGACCAGCAGCAAGAGGTGATCGGGATCGACCGGCTTGGCCAGAAAGTCCAGCGCGCCTTGTTTCATGGCCGCCACGGCATCCTGGATGCTGCCGTGCGCGGTCATGACGATGACCGGCAATTCGGGGTCGGCTTCTTTGGCCGCGCGCAACACGCCCAAGCCATCGCCAACGGGAAGGCGCAAGTCGGAGAGGACGACCGCCGGCTGGGCGTCGCGGAGCGCGGCCACGGCTTCGGCCTCGTCGCGCGCCTCGATGACGGCGTGGCCCTGGGCCTCGAGGGCCAGTCGCAACATGGCCCGCAACGAGTCCTTGTCTTCAACGAGCAGGATGGACGCCGCCGTCTCGGCGGCTCGGGCACTCACGCGCCCGGTCGCAGCCAGCCCGCGGGCACACTGGCACGCCGGGCTTCATCTTCAATCGCGGCGATGGCCTTCTGCTGGCTATCCACATCCAGCTTCACCCGATCGAGTTCAGCCAGGGCGGACTTGCGGTTGGTTTCGATCACCGCCCGCTGGGCCGGATCGTCGCGATTGACGAAGTCGGTGGTGAGCGCGTTGATGCGGCTCTGAAGGGCCTCGGCGAATATCCTTGAGCGGTCCAGCGCCTCTTGCGCGGCCTTCATGCGACCGCTCCAGTACGCCTGGTCTCGGACATCGGGCGCGAGGTCCGGCGTGGCCGTTGGCGCGGCGCCGCCCGGCAGGTTGACGGCCGGAACCGTGGTGTCCGGCACGGGGGTGGCTGGCGACGCCGGGCGAACGGTCCCGTGGTCGGCTTTCAAGTTGTCGTTGGTGTAGATCCTGGCCGGCTTGCGGACGCTCTTGCGCCGCGCCTCTTCGGCCCTGGCGACGTCGGCCAGCGTCGGCGATTCCGGCGGCTGGATTGGCGCTGTCTGGGCGGCTGCCACGAGCGGCGCGATCAGGACGCTGAGGGTCAAGATGGCAATGGCGCGTGTCATGTTCGTTATTATCGGCTGGACCGCCGATTTCCCCTTGCCGTGATCGTACGCCCCGCGTGGTGGCGGGTCAAGGAACCAACTGACGCACTTCCTGCCACGATTGCACACGAATACCGGGCCGGCACCATTCCTCGCCCGCATCCTCCTCGCAGACACGAGCCAGCTCGGCTTCAACCGCGTGGCGCGCTCCCAGGGAACCAAACGCCACGGCCCGCGCCCGCAAGACACCGTGTCCTCCCTCGTCGCCATCAGCGAGGGGATCGCCGTCCAGTTCACGCGTGTCGTCGGCAATCCAGACCGCCAGGTAACACGGCGTGGGCCGCGCCAACTCGGGAAGGTTGGCCAGCGGTCCATAGGCAAACAGCTGCCAGCGAGGATTGTTGATGCCCCACGGGCGCTCGTCGCTGTTGGCGTTCATCTGGGCGACCGTGCAGGTGGTGACCTTGCCGCAGTTGAGGGCGTTGGTTTCAGCGGCGAGGTCCACCGCGCCGCCTCCGGGCACGGCGCGCACACCCGTCGGCGCACCATCCGCGAAGCTCGCCTGCGAGAGTCCGGCCAGCACCGCGTCCCAGTCGACGCGCGCCAGGTCGTGGGCCGCCAGTTCGAGGCCGGCATCGGCGGCGTGCAGCAGTCCCACGGAGCCTTTGGTGTTACCGGTGGCCAACCGGTCCATGAACACGATCACGGCCAGACCCAGGCCGATCGCCGACAGGAAGCTGGTGACCAGCAAAGCGAGAATGAGTGCGATGCCACGTGGCTGGGTCATGACGGGTTCCTCAGGGTGACCGATAGATGGCGAATGCGATCGGGAACGCGGCGCGACGGCACCGCCGATCGCGCGTCGAGGCGAACGGTGATGTCAACGCGGGTGAGCTGACCCGACGATCGCCACGCGCCGAAGCTGAGCGCCGCCACGAAGTCGACCATGGGCTGCACGGCACCGGCGGCGGTTTCTCGCACGAGGGTGAACGAGGCGTCGGCCTGCTCCTCCAGGTAGTACGTGTTGGCGGCCACTTCGAACACGGCTGCCCCAGCCGGATATGCGCCGCTCAACGCGTGCGACGGCGATAGCGTGCGGGTCGTCTTGTTCAGGGTCGTGACGGTGAACACCTCAACGCGACCATCAACATCCACAATGGCCACCGCCGTTCCCTTGGCGAAGCCGCAGACCTCTGCCGTGGATGGACAGGTCGCACCGGCTTTCAGTCGCAGCGACCCAGATGGGCCGGCCGGCGCGAAGTCGAGCACGCCACGACCGGGACCGGCGATGGTGATCACCCGGATCGCGTGGAATTGCTCGTCCTCTTCATCCGGATCGAGCAGCGTCACCGCCTGGCCTCTCTCCCCCTCCGACCCATCGTCCCGCCTCGCCACGAGCAAGGCGGCAGAGCGCAGCGCGCGCGTGAGGACATCGGCGACCGTGCGTTCGCGTTGCTGCAGGTCCAGAGCCTCCGGCGTCGCCTCGAACGCCGCACGCGCCTGTGGGCTCACGGCGGCAATGGCGCCCGAGAGCAACGCGCACACCGTGAGCGCGACGAGCAGTTCGACCAGTGAGAAACCCGTCATGGCTGCCTCGCGCGCACGGTGGCCAGACACGCCTCTGCCGTCGCGACGGCCACGCCATCAGCAGGCCGATGAAACACGCAGACCTCGATGGCGAGGGCCTCTGGAACGAAGGCGTCGAGCAGCGTGATCCGCCAGCGACGGGTGAACACGGCGCCCTGGCCTTGGTTCTCCTCGTCGAGAATCGCACCGTTGGCATCCACATAGTCCACGGCCCCCGGCGTATCGTCATCGAGGCTGCCGCTGTTGCGGACGCCGAGCTCAGCAGCCGTGACCGGCGAGCCGGCCGCGTCGTAGCTGAAGGCGAGGGCGCGCAGGGCCTCGAGCTTGCCTTGCGCGGCGATCAGGGCTGCACTGTGGGAACCCGCATCGCGCGTTGAACGGACACTGAGTGCGAGCAGTTGCGCGATACCAGCAAGAGCCGTGACCAGGATGCCGGTGGCGACCACCGTTTCGATCAGCGTGAAGCCGCCGGGGGATGAGTTGGGGATGCGTTGCATGCCCCGGGATGGTGCAAGCGCCCTGCCCTGTCTCGAATCGTGCGGGTCGGAGGGTTATTCGCCGGTTTCTCGAAACGCCGCACTGGCACGAAGTCTGCGGCGATCAGTTTTTGATCACCGCCCCGCGCCTGAGCGCAGCAATTTTTACGATCCGCGATGAATTGGCAGCCGCACCTGGAAGCGTGCGCCGCCAGTAGGACTCGCACCGGCGACGACCAGGCCGTTGTGCGACACGATCACCTTCTGCACGATCGCCAACCCCAGACCGGTGCCGGCGGCTTTCGTCGTGGCGAAGGGCTGGAACAAGCGGTCGAGCGCAGCCTGAGCCAGTCCCGGGCCGTTGTCGTCCACCGTCACGAAGACATCGCTGCCTTCAATGGCGCTGCGGACGACAATGGCGGGCGCGGTGGCGCATCCCGCGCAGGCCTCGAGGCTGTTGCGGACCAGGTTGCTGAACGCCTGACGCAACAACACATCATCACCGTTCACCATCGCGAACTCACCTTCGCAGGTGGTGACCTGGGCCGCGCCGGGCAGATCGTCGATCGCCCGCATCACGATGGCTCGCAGATCAACGGGGGCCATGGCGAACTGTTCGGGCCTGGCAAAGCGCAGGAAGTTGGTGACTACTTCGCCCAGCGCGGTGGTCTCGGCGCGAATACCTTCGACGTAGGTGCGCGCCGGTTCCGGCAAGGCATCGGGATCGAGCAAGCGGCCGTAACCGTGGATGGTGGCCAGCCCATTGCGGAACTCGTGGGCCAGGCCGGCGGTCAATTCGCCGAGACGCGCGAGCGCTTCTTTCAAACGCAGGCGTTCCTCAAGCTCGACGACGGCGGTCAGGTCGGTGAACAGGCAGACCACGGCCTGCATCTCGCCGTCGGAACCGGTGATATGCGACACGGTGACACCCAGGTGCGACGGACGGGGGCCACCCTCCAGCGTCACCGTGCGGCGAACAATCGGCGCCGTGGTCCGCAGCGCCTCGCCGATCACGTCGGCCAGCGCGGGCACCCGGCGAAGGACGTCCGTCACTGGCCCGGTACCCGCATCGGCGTCGAGACCCAGGATGCGCCTGGCCGCGGGATTCATGGTCTGCACCGCGCCGTCGCGGTCGACCACGACCATGCCCGAGGTCAGCCCCTCGACGATCTGGCTGGCGAGCCGCTCCGACGCTTCGGCGCGAGCGGCCATCTGGCGCTCCTGCGCCTTGAGCTTACCAACGGCCTCTTGCAGCGCCATCGATAACATGGCGCTGTCGCCCCTGTCGGCCTTGCGCGCGCGCCTACGGCCGCTGGCGGCCCGCACGAGCATCACGACGGCCACGATCAGCAGCATCGCGATGATCAGCGCGAGCCCCAGCAGCGCCGGTCCAGCGGTGGTTAGTGTTTGCATTACTTCGCTCTCAGGAGCTGTGCCTAATCGGTGTCAATCCGTGGTTCAGAAAAACCCTGCGTACCACGCAATGAGGGGATCGCCCGCCAGCATGGCGGCGAGCGTGCCTAACGCGAGGAACGTTCCGAACGGGAGTGCCCGCTTCATCCCGCCACGTTGGGTGGCGATCAACGCCAGGCCGATGGCCGCGCCTGAGAATGACGACAGCACCAACGTCACCAACACCGCTTTCCAACCAAGGAAGGCGCCGACCATGGCCAGCATCTTGACGTCACCCATGCCCAGGCCTTCTTCACGGCGCACCGCGTAGTACGCCGCGGCCATGCCATACAACATGCCGGCGCCGAGCACCGTCCCCATCAGCGCGTCCTGCCATCCAGGCGGCGCGATCAGGCTGAACAGCAGGCCGACGATGATGCCGGGCAACGTGATCGAGTTCGGCAGGATCTGATGTTCGAGGTCGATGCCGAACAACGCCACCAGGATCGCGACCAGGATCAACCGGCTCACCAGCAGCGGCCCCACCGGCGTGAGCCATGCCACCAGCACGAACAGCAGCGCCGTGATGATCTCGACAATGGGATACTGCGCGGAGATAGACGCGCGGCACTGGCGGCAGCGTCCAGCCAGCAGCGCCCAACCGACGACCGGCACGTTGTCGTACCAGCGCAGCACGTAGCCACACTTCGGGCAGCGCGACCCCGGCGACACCAGCGACTGTCCGAGCGGCAACCGGTAGATGACCACGTTCAGGAAGCTGCCGATGCAGAGACCCGTGAGTGCGAGGTAGACGAGCAGCAGTGTCTCGGTTGTCATGGGAGGGGCATCCCGGCTTCGCGCGGCCACGGCAGCGGCCACAGTGTTGATTTCCGGGCAACGTCAAGGCGGCCGGTCCTGGCGTCGAACTCGAACGGCACGCCGGTCGAGTCAACGGGCCAGCCGCGTAGCCGCTCGCGCGCAATCACTTCGGGAAAGTCGCGCGGGGGGTGTCCCTCACGGACGGTGAAGCGCTGGACGGCGCGGTTCAGTTCATCAACCATGTCCATCGCGTCGATCTGCATCAGCCGATGCTTCGCCGTGCTCTTCAGCCAGTCGAGGTCGGAATCGCCCAGCTGCTGCCACATCAGGCGCGACGACTGCCGGTCGCCGCCTTGTGCCAGCGTCGTCGCCGCCAGGGGCTGTAACCACTCCGGCGCGTCCGCCAACTGCGCACCTTTCGCAAACCAGCCGGCGGCCGTCTTGTAATCCTGCAGCCACCAGTAATAGACAAAGCCAATGTCGTGAAAGTACTCCCAGGCGGTGGGATTCGCGGCGATGCCCCGCTGTAACAACCCAATGGCCAGATCGGGCCGGCCCGGGCCATCAGGATAGGCTTCGGTCAAGAAGATGGCGCCAAACCGGTACGCCACCCTGAACTTCGGATCCAGTGTCGTCACGAACGTGAGCAGGGGATCCAGTAGCGAGAAGTCGCGTTGGCCGTCGACGGCTCGCCGCATGCCGCCGTAGTAGACGACCGCGCGAATCCAATAGACATCCGCCACCACGTTCTCGAAGCCCAGCGACACGCGCTTCAAGAAGTGTCCAGACTGGAACCACAACACAGGCGTCGACGGGACGTACGGTTGCCATCCGCGGTCGCGCACGACCTGCACCGCGATCGACAACATCAGTAACCCCGCGACGGCGGCAGCCAGCCACCGGCGTGACGGCCGCTGGGAGGGTGCGCTGGACAGGGCCACAGACATCGCGGCGACCTACTTGAAATCGCGGCGGCGGAAAATCGCCACGGCGGCCACGAGCAGCGCGGAAATATAAATTAGCGCATACAGCAGAGTGAAGCCGACGTGCGCGGCCGACACCGGCACGCCATAAACGACTTCGGCCTTGACGTTAAACGGCGCCAGGTTTGGCAGGACGTAATACAACGCTCGCGCAATCCACGCCACGACCGGCTGGTCCACCACCTGTTCGAACTGGCGCAGGTCACCGTTGAAATGACCGGCCACCCACAGCCCGGAGGTGAGCAGCGCCGACAACAGCGGACTCGAGAACGTGGAGAACAGCAGCGCCACGGCGGTGACCATGGCGAGCTCCCCCATGATGAGGGCGATGGCGATCAGTTGGCGCGGGTCGAGAGCGGGGGCTGCCCAACTGGCTTTCATGCCGGCGGTGGCGGTCGCGTCCATGTAGAACAACACGGCGTAGTAGGCCACCGTCATCACCGTCAGGTTGACCGCCAGCGTCGTGACCAACCCCAAGTACTTGCCGAGGATGAATTGGGCGCGGGTCACCGGCTTGGTCAGCAGGCCGAACACGCTCTTGCGCTCGACCTCTTTCGAGACCAGGCCAATGCCGATGAACACGGCGATCACCAATCCGAAGATCGACATCGCCGCCAGGCCGAGGTCCTTGATGATCTTGAGGTCCTGGCCGGCGGTGAGTTCGCTAATCAAATACGACGCCGCGATCATCAGGACCGCGAACACCACCATGGTGTACGGCACGCGATCGCGGACCGATTCCTTGAACGAGGCACCGGCGACGGTCCAGATCGTCCTCACGCGCCCACTCCACTGGCATCGCGGGCGGCCGTCGCGCCAACCACCTGGACGAAGTAGTCTTCGAGCGTTTCACGGACCGGGTTCAGCGACACGAGGCGTGCGCCGCGGCGCGTCAGTTCCGCCACCACGCGATCGGGTTCGGCGTCTGGCGCCAGGTGCAGCAGGACGTGACCGTCGCCTAGCGGCGTGACCGTCCGCGCGAACGTGGCCAGGTCCGCGTGGAGCTGCGGACCGCACGCCACCACCAGTTCCCACCCCTGCAACTCGAACGCGAGAATCTCCGACAGTTTCCCTGACGCGACCAGCTTCCCTTGGACCAGCACGCCGACGCGGCTGCACAAGGTCTCGGCGTCGGAGAGGATGTGCGAGCTGAAGAACACGGTGCAGCCCTTGGCGCGCAGGCCGAGGATGAGATCGCGGACATGGCGACGGGCGAGGGGATCGAGCCCCGACATGGGCTCGTCCAGGAACAGCACCTCGGGTTCGTTGAGCAGCGCCTGCGCCAGGCCGACGCGCTGGGTCATGCCCTTGGAAAACCGGCGCAGGCGCAGCCGGCGTTCCTTGCCAATGCCGACTTCGTCCAGCACGCGCGCGACGCGGGTGCCCACCTCGGCGCCGCGATAGCCGAACAGACGCGCGAAGTAGGCGAGCAGTTCTTCGGCGGTCAGGTAGTCGTAGTAATAGGGATTTTCGGCCAGGAAGCCAATGCGCTGCCGCACCGCCGAATCCCCCGCCGGCCGGCCCAGAATGCGGGCCTCGCCGGAGGTGGGATACAGCAACTGCATCAGCAGCTTGAGCGTGGTGCTCTTGCCCGCGCCATTGGGGCCAAGAAAGCCGAAGACCTCACCGGCCGCCACCTTCAACGTCAGGTGATCGAGGGCACGGTAGGGACGGGGACGCCAGAACCCTACGGAGAAGTCCTTGGTGAGCCCCTCCGTCTCGATCGCAGCAGACATATCGACTTGGCTTTACTTGGCGCTCGTGACCCGCCGCAGCTCCCACGCGATCGCCACGTCGAAATACTCAGCCCGCAAGCCCGGCAGGCGCAGGCCATTCATGAAGAACGTTGGCGTGCCCGACACTTTCAAGCCGGCGCCCTGGGCGATGTCGGCCTTCACGAGTTCGAGCGTGGCCGCGAACCGTGCGTCGAAGTCGGCGACGCCGGCGACCGTGGCCACCGCTGCCTTCACGCTCTCTGGCGTCAGCGACGGCTGGTTGGCGAAGACCCACTCTTCCATGGCCTCGGCCTTGCCCTTCTCGCGCGCCAGGCGCACGGCCACTGCGGCTTCACACGAGGACGGGTGCAGGTCCTGGTTCACAAAGGTGTTGCACTGCCGTTCGAGCGGATAGTCACGCGTCACGTAGCGGACCTTGCCGGGCTGCGTCTTCGCCCACTTGGCAAACACCGGTTTGTATTCCAGGTAGGTCTGCCGGCAGGGCGGGCACTGGTAGTCGTTGAACTTCACGATCACCACCGCGGCGCCGTCGGCCGGGACGATCATCGGCACGCGCGGTTGCGTGGCGAGATACTGCTCGAACTGGGTGATCTGATCGGCCGTCAGTGCCGGCGGCGCCGGTGCCTGCTCGCCCGCTGCCGCGGCTTCAGCCGACACGGTGGCGACCGACTGGCCGGGGAACCACAGCACCGCGCTCCCGGCCGCGATCACGAACAGAGCGGCCGCCGCCAACGCCGGCGGCGTGCGGAACAAGAGGCGCAGATCAGCAAGAGCACGATGAGGAAGACTGGTCATGGGATACCTGGTGGCCGATCCTGATAGCAGGAACAGCCCGATAACGGCGAGATAGGTGCCGGCGCACAACACGCACACTGCCTTGAGAATCACGAACGACGCATACGCAAGATACAAGACCACGGCCAGGCCGATCGTCGAGGCCGCAAAGACATACCCGGGCAGGTTGCCGGCCGCTGACGCGGACGATGAACAGAGCGCGACCAGGCCGAGCACGAACGCAAAGAAGATCATGCCGAAGACGGCGACCGGCACACCCGCCACCGATCCGTAGCGGCTCGAATACGCCTCCGTGCAACTGAAGGTCGCAGTCACGTCACAGAAGCTGGCGTAGGTGGGATCGTTCAGCAGTTGGTAGTGCACGAAGGCCGATGCAGACGAGGCCACCAGGCCGACGAGCGCAAAGACGATGAACCAGGTGCTCTTCACCGGCGGGGTGTCGGGCCCGGTCGCTGACGCGAGAGACATGCAGGGATTCTACTCTGTACCCGCCTCCGCCATGCTGCACAGTGGGATGGCTTCGGCGAGGTCCCGCCGTAGCCGTGGTGCATGCGGCGGCACAGGCGGACAAGCGAAGAGGGGTGTGACTGGTGTCACACCCCTCTCGGCTAGTGCTAATCGCGTTACTGCAGGACGTTGCCGGCGGCCGGGGCCACGTTGCCGGCGGTGTCAGCGATGGCGGCCGCGGAGTCAACGTAGATGGTGCCCAGCGTGCTGCTCCAGAAGTAGCGGGTGCCGGTCGAACCGGGCGAGATCGGGTTCGCCGTGGTGTAGTAGGAGCTGCTCAGCGCACCGACGATGCCGAGGGGGTTGCAACCGGCCGAAGTGTTGTCGACGCCGTCAGTTGCCTCATCCATCAGCACTTCGTAGCCGCTCTTCTCGAGCGATGCGCCGGCAGCCGCGGTGCCGAGGTCGGGGCTGATGAAGGCCACCGCACCGACAGTCGGGGGATCCGCCAACGTCGACAGGCCCTTGGCGTAGAAGCCCTGGCCGCAGCTCGACGAATACGCCTGCTGCGAGCTGCTGATGGCGCGCAGCGAACCGATGGCCGACGCTTCGTTGCCTGACATGCGGGCACGGAGCAGGCCGGGCACCGCGATGGCGGCGATGATGCCGATGATGGCGACGACAATCAGCAGTTCGATGAGCGTGAAGCCCTTGTTGCTACGGATACGCATGATGTTCTCTCCTAAAAACTTGCCAGGGTTGCCGGAT
>Ga0163144_10004563_pt1 | contig 31114 bp, 29 predicted proteins | sample OliLak19BULKMAT1_FD_123175 | JGI IMG/M metagenome (GOLD analysis project Ga0163144, IMG submission 123175) | Freshwater microbial mat bacterial communities from Lake Vanda, McMurdo Dry Valleys, Antarctica - Oligotrophic Lake LV.19.BULKMAT1 | ecosystem: Environmental > Aquatic > Freshwater >... | reverse complement strand
TCGATGATCCGGCGAAATATGAGAACATGACGCCGCGTTGGCGCGAGCTGGAGGCGGACTTCAAGAAACTCATCCAGGCCCAGCGCGACATCCTCGTGAAGAACGAATTTGACCGCATCTACAGCGGCCAGGGCGCGTCCGGCATGAACGCCTTCACCACCGAGGATCTGACAGGCTACTTCATCGTGGTGCCGGCGAACAAGCTGGAGCTGTGGTGCTGGATGGAATCCGAACGGCTGCTGCGGCCGGTCTTCCGGGAGTTCTACGCCGAGCGCGACGTCGTCTTCGAAGAACGCCGGATGCGCGTCGAGTCCACGCCGCTCGGAAAGTTCGCCGAGAGCTTCAACTCGATGGTTTGGGAGTCGCATCCCTACGGCTGGCCGGTCATCGGCTGGCCTTCGGACATTCCGGCCATCTCGAAGAAGGACGCCGATGAATTCTACGGGCTGTATTACCAGCCGCAGAACTTGACCGCGATTTTGGTCGGCAACTTCGAGACCGACACGGCGCTCGCCATGGCCGAGAAATACCTCGGACGCATTCCACGCGGTGCGCAGCCCGCGCCCGACGTGATCACGTGGGAGGTGAAACAGCTCACCGAGAAACGCATGTATGCCGAGGCGGAAACCAATCCGCAGGTCGACATCGTCTGGCACACGGTTCCATTCCGGCACAGGGACTCCTACGCGCTTCAGGTTCTTTCACAGCTCCTTTCCGGCCGCACCGGCCGCCTCTACAAGGGACTCGTCGTCGGGTCCAAGGTGGCGACCGAGGCCTACGGCCAGCAGCAGTCGCAGAAGTGGGCCGGCATCTTCAACGTCGGCGGCGAAGCGTCCGAGAGGAAGACCCCCGAGGAAGTCGAGACCGCGCTCTACGCCGAGCTGGAGAAGCTGAAGACGGATGAGGTCCCCGACATCGAGCTGCAGAAGGTGAAGAACCAGTTCGCCGCCGGCGAATACCGGAAGCTCTCCGGCAACATGCCGATCCTCTACCAGCTCATCTTCAACGAAGGCCGTGGCTCCTGGGTCGAAATCAACGAAGCCGGAAAGAAGCTCCAGGCCGTCACGGCCGCCGACGTGAAACGCGTCGCCGCGACCTACTTGATCAAGGAAAACCGCACCGTCGCCATCTACACCCGCAAGGCCGGCACCAAGGTCGACGAGGATGCCGATCTGACCGGACTCGAGCCGCAGCAGAAGCCTGTCGTGAAGCAGTTCATGAACGCGATCGCCACCGTGAAGGATGTCGCCCAGCTTGAAGCGCAGAAGGCGCAGTTCGAGGGCCGACTCAAGTCGGCCAACGACAAGACCAAACCCTTCGTCACGATCATGCTGAAGAAGCTCCAGGCCCGCATCGACGAGTTGAAAGCCGCCAAGTGAACCCAGCCCACATGACTTCCCGAATCACCATGAAGCCTCTTCTCAATGCGGCCCTGCTTGGTTTCCTCGCCGTCAGTTCCTCGTTTGCCGCCGACATCCCGGATCGTCCGGAGAAGCTGAAGTTCCCCTCGCTCACCTTCACGCCGCCGAACCCGGACGACTACCGCGTGCAGCTCAAGGCCGGCCCGGTGGCTTACGTCGTGCCGGACCGCGAACTGCCGTTGGTCAGCATCTCCATCACCGTCCGCACCGGCGGCTACGTCGTGCCCGAGGGCAAGGAAGGCCTCGAAGAACTCACCGGCCATCTCATCGCCCGCGGCGGCACGGCATCGAAGAAGGCCGAAGAACTTGAAGAACGCCTCGCCTTCCTTGCGGCCCAACTCGGTTCGTCCGTCGGTGAAACCCGCGGCAGCGTTTCCCTCAACCTCCTCTCCAAGGACCTCGACGAGGGCCTGTCCATCCTCCGTGAAGTCCTGACCCAGCCACGCTTCCAGGACGACAAGCTCGCCCTCCGCAAGCAGCAGATGGTGCAGTCGATGAAGCAGCGCAACGACGAGTCCGAAGCCATCGAGGACCGCGAGGCGTCGTTCCTCGCCTACGGGGAAAAGTTCTGGGCCAACCGCCAGACCACCGCCGCTTCCGTCGAGGCCGTCACCCGCGTCGACATCGAGGCGTTCCACAAGCGCTGGTTCCATCCCGCCAACTTCACCATCGCCGTCAGCGGCGACTTCGAACGGGAGGCCATGGTTGCGCGGTTGGAGAAGCTCCTCGGCGACTGGCCGTGGCAGGGCGACAAGCCGCCCGCCGTTCCAACCGACACCCAGATGGCCTCGCCCGGGGTCTACATGGTGAACAAGGACGTCAACCAAGGCCGCGTGACCGTCATGCTGCCCGGCATCCTGCGCGAGGATCCCGACTTCATGCCCGCACGCCTCATGAACTACATCCTTGGCGGCGGCGGATTCACCTCGCGGTTGATGACGCGTATCCGTTCCGACGAAGGGTTGGCCTACTCGGCCGGCTCGAGCGTGCCCGGCGGCCTGGACTACCCGCTCGCCGTCACGGCCTCGTTCCAGAGCAAGTCCCCCACCGTCGCCTACGCAACGGCGATCATCCTCGAGGAATTGGCCACGGTGCGGAACCAGCCCGTGAGCGACGAGGAGCTGAACTCCACGAAGAAGTATTTCACCGAGGTCTTCCCGCGCACCTTCGCCAGCAAGTCGGCGGTGGCCGGGACCTTTGCCGATGACGAATTCACCGGCCGCTTCGCCAAACATCCCGATTTCTGGAAGACCTACCGCGACCGCCTCAACGCCGTGACCAAGGCCGACGTGCAGCGCGCCGCACAGCGCATCCTCAACACGAACAACCTCGTCGTCCTCGTCGTTGGCCAGAAGGACGAGGTGCTCAAGGGCCACCCGACCCACAAGGCTTCGCTCAAGGAAATCGGCCGCGGGTCCGTCAGCGAGCTGCCCCTGCGCGATCCGCTCACCATGAAGCCTATCACCAGCGGCGAAGTGAAGCCGACGGAGAAGTGACGCTTGAAACGGCGATGACAAACGGATTGTGGGGCACGCAGCTAGTCCCCTAGTTTTTCAGCTCATGAAGATCTTCGTCACGGGTGGTGCTGGATACATCGGGTCCGTCTTCGTCGAGGAGGCGCTCAACGCCGGCCACCAAGTCACGGTCTACGACAACCTCACCGAGGGACACCGCTCCGCCGTCGATCCGCGCGCGGCCTTCGTCCAGGGCGACTTCAACGAGCGGGAACACATCTTCGCCGCCGTGAAGGCCGCCGCGCCCGAGGCCGTCGTCCACTTCGCCGCCAACGCGCTCGTGGGCGAGTCGATGATCAATCCGTCGAAGTATTTCCGGAACAATGTGGCCGGCGGATTGAACCTCATCGACGCCGCCCAGCAGAACGGGGTGAAGAAGTTCGTCTTCAGCTCGACCTGCGCGACCTTCGGCACGCCGGACCGTGTGCCCATCGACGAGACCACGACGCAGAAGCCGGTGAATCCCTACGGCGAGTCCAAGCTGATGTTCGAGAAGATCCTCCAGTGGTATCACCAGATCCACGGGTTGGAGTTCGTCGCCTTCCGCTACTTCAACGCCGCCGGGGCCAGCGAGCGTTTCGGCGAGAATCATCGTGTCGAGTCGCACCTCATTCCCAACGTGCTCAAGGTGGCGCTCGGCCAGGCCAAGGAATGCCAGATCTTCGGCACGGATTATCCCACGCCCGACGGCACCTGCGTGCGCGACTACATCCACATCGTCGACCTCGCGCAGGCCCATCTGCTCGCGCTCAAAGCCGGCACGACGGGCTTCTTCAACCTCGGCAACGGCGACGGCTACAGCGTCCGTGAAGTGATCCAGATGTGCGAGAAGATCACGGGAAAGAGCATCCCCGCGATCGAGAAGCCGCGCCGTCCCGGCGATCCGCCGCGGCTCGTGGCCGCCGCCAACAAGGCGTTCACGGAACTGGGTTGGAAACCGAAGTATCCCACGCTCGAGGACATCGTCCGCACGGCGTGGGACTGGCACGTGAAGAATCCGACGGGCTACCGCGATTGACAGTCTTTCCGAAGCGACAAAGTAGGGCGGGCATCCTGCCTGCCCATGGAGGTCTCTTTGCGAATGCCTGACAGTGCGATCGGATCGGACGACGGGTGTGAACGATGGAACCCCAGTCAGGACGGGGCAGGCTGGAAGCCCGCCCTACGTTCATCAGCACCGTTACCCATGAGACTCGTCATTGCTTCGGCAGGAACGTGAAGGCGACGGCGGCAAGGATGCAGAGAAAGGCGGCGAGGTGGTTCCAGCGGAGTGTTTCGCCGAGATAATTCACGGCGAACACGGCGAAGACCGTCAGCGTAATGACCTCCTGGATGATCTTGAGCTGCGTGGCCGAGTAGACATTGTTTCCCCAGCGATTGGCCGGAACCATGACGACATATTCGAAGAAGGCGATGCCCCAGCTGACGACGATGGCCTTCAAGATGGGCTGGTCCTTGTGCTTGAGGTGTCCATACCAGGCGAACGTCATGAAGACGTTGGAGACGGTGAGCAGGACGATGGGAAACCAGCGGCTCTGGGTCAGGTCGCTCATAGACGGACCGGCAATCCGCGCGACGCGAGATGCCTCTTCACATCGCCCACGGTGAATTCGCCGTAGTGGAAGATGCTCGCCGCCAAAACGGCGTCGGCCCGGCCTTCGAGGAGGACTTCAGCCATGTGTTCCAGCGAACCGGCCCCGCCGCTCGCCACGACGGGGACACCGACGGATTCGCTGACGCGCCGCGTGATGACGAGGTCGAACCCCTTCCTCGTGCCGTCGCCGTCGATGCTATTCAGCACGATCTCGCCCGCGCCGAGCGCGACGGCCTGCTTCGCCCATTCCAGCGCGTCCATGCCGGTGTCCTTGCGGCCGCCGTGCGAGAAGACGCGCCAAGACTCGGATGACACGCGTTTGGCATCGATCGAGACGACGATGCACTGGCTGCCAAATTTCTCCGCGCCTTCGCGGATAAGATTCGGCGTGGCCAGCGCGGAGGAGTTGATGCTGACCTTGTCGGCCCCGGCCCGGAGCATCTGGCTCATGTCGGCGACGGCGCGGATTCCGCCGCCGACGGTGAGCGGCATGAAGCACTGGTCAGCCGTGCGCTCGATGACCTCGATCATCGACGTCCGGCCGTGGGCCGTCGCCGTGATATCGAAGAAGACCATCTCGTCCGCGCCCTGTTCGTTGTAGCGGACGGCGAGTTCGACGGGGTCGCCGACGTTCTTCAGTTCGCCGGCTTCCGCCCGGCCGAACTGGACGCCGCGGGTCACCTTGCCGTCGTGGACGTCAAGGCACGGGATGACACGTTTGGCCAGCACGGGAATGAAAGTCCCGATGAAATCACTTCGAAGGGCTGAACTTGCCGCCGTTGTTCTTGAACTGCCCCTTGGTGTAGAGGACGACGTTGATGGAGGCGAAGGGCTTGGTGGTGGAGAACGTGTAGCCCGCCTTCTTCACGGCGGCGTAGATCTCCTCCTTGGTCATGGGCTTGCCGGTGGTCACCTGCTTGACCACTTCCTTCAGGGAAACGGCGTTGCGGGTCCGGGGGGCCTTGGCCTTCGCCCTGGCCGGCGCGACGGAACGAACGACGGCGGCAGGAGCCGAAACCGTGGCGGTCTCGGAGCCGAGGACGGCGTTTATTTCAGACAGCCGTTTCTCGAGGGACTGCTTTTCGTTGACGAGGGAAGTTCGGAGGGCGGCGAATTTCTTGAGCGTATCGTTCTTCATATGAAGCGGTGGAAGTAACTGACTAATTACCGGAACACAAGGCCGCATTAGCTGCCAGCACGGTCAGCGATAAATCAGATAACGCTCGCGGCGTTCAAGGAACGAGGCCAACGCCGCGCTCCATCGCCCATGGGATTCAGGCAGCGACGCGCCGTTCTTCACGTCCTGGGTCGCCCCGGGATTTCCGACCAGCGTCTCGAACTTCGGCAGGTTGAACTCCTTCGGATAGTGTTTCTCAAGCGCCGACGCGACCGCGATGCCGATGTCGACGGACCGGAGGAGTTCCCGGTCGGTCACCGTCATCGTGACTCCGTGGCAGAGTTTCTTGGCATGGACGCTTGAGGTCGGGGTGAAGGAGGTGGCGGCAAACTTGACTCCGGCAAGGTTGAGCGCGGTGAGCTCCTTGGCGAGCATGGTCCCGTCGATCCACGGGGCGCCGACGACTTCGAAGGGCATGTCCGTCCCCCGGCCGACGGAGACCGGGTTGAACTCCACGAGGCCGACACCGGGATAGAGCGCGGCCTGGTCGAGTTTCCGGATGTTCGGCGACGGATTGATCCATGGGAGCTTCGTCTCGTCGAACCACAGAGCGCGCGTCCAATTTTCGACTGGCACGACGGCGAGCTTGGACTTGTAGCCGAGCTCTTCGTTGAACATCCGAGCCAGTTCTCCGACGGTCATCCCGTGGCGCACAGGCAACGTATGGTAGCCGATGAAGCTCTGGAACCGGGTCTGCACCGGGCCTTCCACGATGCGCCCGCCGATGGGGTTCACTCGGTCGAGCACCATGATCTCAACTCCGGCCCGCGCGGCGGCGTCCATCGCGCCGCCCATGGTGGAGACGTAGGTGTAGAAGCGGCAGCCAATGTCCTGGATGTCGAAGACGACGACGTCGACCTGCTTGAGAAGATCCTGCCGCGGCTTGCGCGATTCCATGGCGAGCTTGGTGTAATTCGCCTCGCTCATTCCGGCCGGGCGCTTGGGGCTCTCGGGATAAAGGCTGTAAACCTTCAGGCCGGTCTTCTGGTCGATGGAGTCGCCGACCTTCTCGTCGACTTCGCCACGGATGCCGTGCTCGGGGCCGAAGAGCATCGTGAGCTTCACGCCGGGCGCGTTGAAGAGCAGGTCGATGGTGGAATTGCCGTCGCGGTCGCGGCCGGTGTGGTTGGTGATCAGGGCGACCTTCTTGCCCGTGAGCGGCGCGAAGCCGTCGCGCTTGAGGACGTCGATGCCGTTGAGGACTGGTTTGTTCGTGTCCGACTGGCCGCGGGGTTGGAGCGCGCCGGGGACCTTGGCGAAGGCGAATCCGGCAACCGACTGCGCGGACAATGTTCCAAGCGTGCCGTAAAGCGGGAGGATGTTGCCGTTGCCGTCCGGGTGAACGCGGTTGCTGAGGAAGATGTAGAAGGTCTTGGAGAAAGGATCGACCCAGAAGATGCAGCCGGTGAAACCGGTATGGCCATAGCTGCCCACGGGAAACTCCGTGCCGCGCGGACGTGAGTAGACCGAATCGATGTCCCAGCCGAGGCCGCGACGGTTCCACGATCCGGCGGGCGACTGCACGGAGGTCATCAGGCGAACGGTCTCGGGCTTGAAGATCCGCACTCCATCGAGTTCACCGAGGTTCAGCATCATGCGGGCGAAGCGTGCGAGGTCGGCCGTGGTGGTGAAGAGCCCGGCATGTCCGGCCACGCCGCCCATGCGGCGCGACGTGGGATCGTGGACTTCACCCTGAAGTGCCTTACCCGCGATCTTCTCGGTCGGAGCGATGCGCGAAGCCGGGAAGCGGTTGAGCGGGAGATAACCGCTGTCCTTCATGCCGAGCGGACCAAACACCTTCTCGGCGGCGAATTCGTTCAGCGGCTTGCCGCTGACGCGATGGACGATCTCGCCGACGAGGATGTAGTTCGGATCCGAGTAGCGGAAGAAGGTGCCCGGCGGATGCGTCACCTTGAGCGCGCAGGCAAGCGAGATGGCCTTGTCGTAGCCGCTCCAAGCCGGAGTCGCGGGAAGTCCGGCGATCAAGCCCGACGTGTGCGTCATCAGATGCCGGACGGTGATGGCCTCCTTGCCGCCGCCCTTGAACTCGGGGATGTAGCGCGAGACCGGCGCGTCGACTTCGACCTTGCCCTGTTCGATCAGGAGCATGATCGACGGCGTGGTGGCGATGACCTTGGTCAGCGACGCGGCGTCGAAGAGCGTCGTCTCGTCCATCGCCTCGGCGGCAGGATCGAGAGTGCGGGTGCCGTAGGCCTTGTGGTAGTTGGAACCGTTCCGCTCCAGCCAGAACGTCGCGCCGGGCATCTGCTGCTTTGTGATGAACGATTCGATTGCGGAATCGATTTCCGGAAGCTTCGCTGCGTCCAACGCCGGCGCTGGAAACGGGGCAGGGGGCGACGTGTTTCGGCAGCCCGGTGTAGTGAGGCCGAGGCCAACGAGCAGGAGGGCCGAGATCAGCGGGGCGAGACGGTTCATCGCCGCGAAAGATAGGACCGGGAAACGCGAACCCAAACGAAAAGCCGAAGCGTTTCTGCTACGAAAGTAGGCCGAGCCTGTCGGTCCGGCGCTCCGGGTCCGGGAGAGGTCGATGATTGCAATTCATGCGGATTGCCTTTGCCCCAACGTAACCCTAGCGTTGCCGAATCGGCTCCATGAAAAACAAATCTGCCTCCTCACGTCGCGGCATCATTGCCGGCGGCAACTGGATCATCGACCAGGTCAAAGTCGTCGACGTCTATCCCCAGCGTGAACAACTCGCCAACATCCGCGCGCAACACCAGGGCTCCGGAGGCTCGCCCTACAACCTGCTTGTCGATCTCTCCAAGGTCGGAGCCGGATTTCCTCTGACCGGAGCCGGTCTTGTCGGCAAGGATGCCAACGGCGAAGTCATCCTCGCCGACTGCAAGAAGCACAAGATCGACACGAAGCACCTCGGCACGACCAACGAGGCCGCCACGTCCTTCACCGACGTGATGACCGAGAAGGACGGGGGTCGCCGCACGTTTTTCCACTACCGCGGGGCCAACGCCCTCTGGAACGGGGCTGACATCGATTTCTCCAAGCTCAAGTCCAAGATCTTCCACCTCGGTTACCTCCTGCTCCTCGACGCGATGGACGCGCCCGATGCCAAGTTCGGCACCAAGGCCGCCAAGATCCTCAGCGCCGCCCAGGCCGCCGGCCTCAAGACCAGCATCGACGTCGTCAGCGAGGACAGCGACCGCTTCGCCCGGGTCGTCAGCCCCGCCCTGAAGGCCGTCGACTATTGCATCATCAACGAGATCGAGGCCGGCAAGGTCACCGGGTTCAAGCTCCGTGGCGCCGATGGCAAGCTCGACACCGTGTCGGTCCGCCACGCCGCCGGGGCCCTGCTCCAGCAGGGCGTGAAGGAACTCGTGGTTATCCATTTCCCCGAAGGCGGCTTCTGCCGCACGCGCAAGGGCGAGGATGTCTGGCAGAGCTCTCTCAAACTCAGCGCCAAGAACATCGCCGGCACCGCCGGAGCCGGAGACGCCTTCTGCGCCGGAGTCCTCCTCGGCCTGCACGATGAGAAGCCGCTCCAGGAATGCCTGGAGATGGGCGTCTGTGTGGCGGCCGCGTCCCTCAGCGATCCGACCTGCACCGGCGGCGTGAAGAAGCTGGCCGACTGCCTGGCACTCAAGAAGAAGTTCGGCGTCCGCGCCTCACTGAACAGCGAGGATTGAGTTGGCCGGGGCAGCAACCCGTGTCGACTCGCGGCAACGACGCGCTGAGCGACAACTGAGAGTGACCGACTAGTTTCCTAGGGCCCGCAGGGCCTCACCGGTTCGGAATCTGGATGCGTGCAACGTTACTCGATCCGTCAAAGTAGAACGCGATCTGGTTGGTGCCAGGGCCGAAGAAATGAAGCCCGAGCCACGGAAATCCTGCATCGAAATCGAAAGACGATCCGTAGGTCCATGACGGATTCAAGCCCAACAGCCCGGTGTGGCGAGACTTCGGCTCACCCAGAAGTTCCGTGACTCTCCTGTGGGAATCGCCGATCCGAATCTTCCGTGCGATGGCGAGATGCCGTGCGGCAGTGAATACAACGGCCACATAACCCGCGAAGACGAACGTAGCGATACCCAGGAGAACCCATATCGCTTTCTTGCTCCGAAGGGTCATCGGTCTCTGAACTCACACGGCCTTCAACCGCTTCACCAGCACCTTGGAGTTGCGGCCGCTGGAGTCGTATTTGTCGCGGCGGCCGGGGGGCAGATCTTCGGGGGTGCCTTCTCCGAAACCGCCCTTGGTCTGGAAGTAGGTGAAGGCCTGCGTCGATAGCGTAAGCAGGTCGTCGAGTTGGAGTTCGCGGGCCTTGTTCTCGACGAACTGGATGAGCTTCTTGCCGATGCCCTGGTTCTCGTGCGTGGGCGCGACGAAGAGGCAGGCGAGCTCGCCTTTGTTGTGCTCGGGGTAGAGGTGCAGCGCGACGCAGGCCACGGGGTTGCGGTCGATCTCGTAGAGGTAGTATTCGCCGATCTGCTTTTCGAGTGTCGCCTTGGTGCGGCGGACGAGCTCCTCCGAATCCACGGCGGACTGGGTAATCTTGAGGATGGCGGCGACGTCCTTCTTCTGGGCGCGGCGGATCTTTTCGTATTCGTTGGCGTAGACCATCGTGCCGACGCCTTCGTTGGAGAACATCTCGGCCAGCAATCCCTCGTCCTCCCTGCCGTTGATGATGTGGACGCGCGCGATGCCGTTGCGGCAGGCGGTGGCGGCGGACTGGGCCTTGGTGAAGATTTCGGGGGAGAAGTCCGCCTTGCCCTTCGAGAGCATGGCGTCGAGCTGGGCCACAGGCAGATGACGGACCACTTTCCCCTGATGGACGATCCCGTCGGTCGTCGTGATGTAGATGAGCTTGGCCGCGTGCAGGGCTTCGGCGACTTCCAGCGCGACGGTGTCGGAGTTCACGCGGAAGGTTTTCCCTTCGCCGTCGAACCCGAGCGGCGGGATCACCGGGATGATGCCGGAGCTGACGAGTTGCTGGAGGAATTCGGTGTCGATGCGCTCCACCTTGCCGGTCATCTGGTGGTCAAGTCCGTGGAGGATGCCGAGCGGATGGGCGATGACGGCGTTGGTGCTGGCCGCTCGGAGATCGTTCGCGGCCAGGCCTTCGAGGATCTCGTGGGTCAGGCGGTTCGCGGCGGTCAAGGCGAGCTTCAACGTCGCCTCGTCGGTCACGCCGTTGCCGGAAAGGTCCGTCGGAATGATGCCCTGCTGCTCGCCGAGTTCGCGGATCTGGAGGGCGGCGCCATGGACGAGGACGACGCGGATGCTCAGGGACCGGAGGACCGCGATGTCTCGGAGAAGATTGGCGAAGTTGTCATCCGTGATGATCGCGCCGTCGACGGCGATGACGAACGTCTTTTCCCTGAAGCTCGGGATGTATTGGAGGATGCCGCGAAGGTCGGTTGGTTTCACGAGTGTCTGTTCGGATCGGATGTCGCAATGCGCTGAGTATAGGATTGCCGGTTCGATTCAAGACGATTGTGATGCCGCTACGAAGGACACCATGCACGCTCCGAGATCCGGCTCCGCCAACATCGTCAGCTTTTGGTCGCGCTTGAATCGAGGCGCGCGCTGGATTTCGAGAAACTTTATCCGCTGAACCTGGAGGCAAATGCACCTCGAAGCACACGCGCTCCTTGGCTGGGCCATTGCCAACATGGTGAAGGGCGATCGACACACCCGTGTCTGGTGCGTCGCGGCGGCTTCGGTGCCGGATCTGGATGCGTTGACCTACCTGGCTGGAGCGGATGCCTACCGCGACTGGCATCACACTTTCGGGCACAACGTTTTTCTCTGGGGCATCATGACCGCGCTGGCGTTTTGGAAACTGGGACGGCCACTCGGCGCGTTGATGGTGGGGATCAGCTTTGGCAGTCATCTTCTGACCGACTTCTACTTCAGCGGTTGGAGGCTCTACCTGTTCTGGCCTCTCAGCCGCAGCGGCTACGTCTCGCAGCATTCGGTGGATCTGGGGAACTGGATCAACCTTGCCCTGATCTACGGGCTGATCGGCGTCGCGTTCCTCATCGCGCTGTGGCGAAAGCGGACCCCGATCGAACTCTTCTCGCCGGCTTTAGACTCGCTAGTGATTTCGGTCCTTCGCCCCAAGACGTCGGTCTGCGGAGACTGCTCCCAGCCTTCAAACTTGGATTGCGCCCGCTGCGGTTCGCCCGTCTGTGCGAAGCACGCGCGGGTTGGGAAACGCTTTCGCGTCGAATGTCTCAAGTGCGGGCAAGCCAAGTCGGCAAGTTCCACTCCAATCTGAACGTCACTTCGGCCACGGGCAGCGGAACAGCGTCGGGCGGATGTCCAGCGGGTGCGCCTTGCGGCCGAGGCCGTTGTTGTCCGTCACCATCCAGAATCCACCGGCGTCCACGGCGAGGCCCTCCATGTTGCCGGTGTTGAAGCGCGTCAGGTAGGCGAACTCCGGATCACGTTCGCAGGCAGACCAGTCGTATTCCGCCACGACCCTCTTGGTCGCCGGATCGACTTCCAGGATCTGCGCGCGGCTGCGGACGAGGATGAATAGATGGCCCTTGTAGGCGGCGAGATCGGAGAAGTGGGCCTCGTTGATCAACGGCACGTTGTAGGTCGGGCAGAAATCGTCGATGACCTTCAGCGTCCCAAGGTCCACCACGATGATGCGCGGCAGGCTGCGTTCATTGGCGACGAAGAGGTGGTTGCCGATGACCGCCACGCCCTCGAAGGATGCGTTGCCGTCCTTCGGATCGAAATACTTCGCGACCGGCGACCAGTCGATGGCGAGCCGTTCCAACGACGATCCATCCGGGCTCATGTGGAGAATCCAGCGGTTGGCCTCCTCGCAGATGTAGATGCGGCCTTGGTCGTCGCGGGTCAGGCCCTCTATGTCGTAGCGGTCGATCTTGTCCTTGTTGAAGGGCGCAAGCTGCGCCGGCTTCAGGAACTGCGGCAGGACAGTGAGGCTGGCGGTGTGGGTGCCCTTCGGGAAATCGATCCGGTAAAGGTTCGTGTGGTTGTCGCACAACGTCCACAGCTCGCCGTTCGGCTGGAGCATTAGCGCGGAGGAATCGAAACGCCCGTCGGCCGGAAGGTTGATCTGCCATGCCGCGGATGGCTTTAGGACGAAGCGTTGCGGCGCTGGAGGGTTGGTCTCCTGCGCGGAGGTCCGGCAGCCGGTGGCGTCGAAAGCCAACAGGCAAAGGAATGCGAGGCTAGGAAGGTTCTTGAGCGACGATTTCAACGCGGAAGAGGCAACGGCATCAGAAAGGGGAGTTGTTGTGCGGACGGAGATTCCATTCCTCCAGCAGATGCTTCGGGATCTCGCCTAGGAAACGCGACGGTTGCTGGAAGACATCGCCGGTCATGCCCGGCGTGAAACGCATCAGCGGATAGGTCAGATAGAGTTCGTTCTTCGCGCGCGTCACGGCCACGTAGAAAAGCCTGCGCTCCTCCTCTTCGCCGTCGGTGCTGTCGGAGGAACGGCCGGAGGGGAACATCCCGTCGCAGAGCATGATGACGAAGACGATGTCGAACTCGAGGCCCTTGGCCTGGTGGACGGTGGAAAGCTTGAGCTGCTCCTGGTCGCGAGAGGCGGCGGCGGATTCGGAGGACTCCACGTTCGTCATCAGCGCGAGCTGGCTGAGAAATTCGTCGAGCGACTCGAAACGCTCTGCGAATTCGGCCAACTGCTTCACGTCTTCAAGGCGCTGGCGGTAGTTCGGGAACTCTTCCTTCAAGTAGTCCTCGTAAACCGCGAGCAGGATCAGGGCGATCATCTTGCCGGGCTTGCTCCGGACGTCCGGCGCTTCGATCTGCGACATCGTGGCGGTGAACTGGGCCCACGCGACGGCAGCTTTCTTCGGCACGAGGTTGGAGAGACGCGCAAGGGCGACGGCGAGGGCCGGACGCTGCGGGGCAGGAAGGGCGGTGGCCGCGTTCATCTCCGTGATTACGTCGACGCGGTTCATTGCGGCGAAGAGCGCCTCCCAGAGCTTCTCCGCCGCCTTGCCGCCGATGCCAGGAAGCATCCGGGCGAGTCGCTTGAACGCGAGTTCGTCCTTCGGGTTCGACACCATCCGGAGAAAGGCGGCGATGTCCTTGATGTGCGCCTGCTCGAAGAAGCGGATGCCGCTGGTGATGGAGAAAGGGATGTGCCGCCGCGTCAGTTCCAACTGCAGTTCCAGCGCGTGGAAGTGCGAGCGGTAAAGCACGGCGATGTCGTTCAAACTCACGCCCTCGTCGCGGAGTTCGAGCACGCGCTGGCAGATGAAGCCGGCCTGCTCGCTGCCGTCGTTGCACGGGATGAGCGCCGGCTTCAGCCCGGACGCACGCGCGGCATTCAGGACTTTTTTGAACTGCTGGGTGTTCGGCGCGATGACGGCGTTGGCCACTTCGAGGATCTCCGGCGTGCTCCGGTAGTTGGTCTCGATCCGGTGGACGGACGCGCCGGGGTAGCGCTCGGGGAACTTCAGGATGTTTTGGAAGTTGGCTCCGCGCCACGCGTAGATGCTCTGCGCGTCGTCGCCCACGACGGTGAGGTTTCGATGGCCGGCGGCGAGCACTTCGATGATCTCGCTCTGGAGCGAGTTCGTGTCCTGATACTCGTCGACGAGGATGAACTGGAAGCGGCGTTGGTAGACCTCGCGGACTTCGGCGTGGTCGCGCAGGAGCTTCAGCCAAAGCACGAGCAGGTCATCGAAGTCCATGCCGTTGGCCGCACGCTTGCGCTCGATGTAGAGCCGGGCGACGCGTTCGATCTCGGGCGCGAGGTGGGCGAAGTATTCGTAGAACTGGCCGAGCGTTTCGGCGATGGACTTCCTCGTGTTGACGCTCATCGAGAAAATGTCGCCGAGCACATCCGCCTTTGGGAACCGCGTCTCCTTCGTGTCGATCTTGGACTCGGCGAGGCAGGTGGTGATCAGGTCCTTCGCGTCCTCACGGTCGAGGATGGAGAAGTCGGAAGTGAAGCCGAGCAGGGCCGCGTGTTGGCGGAGCATGCGGTTACCGATGCTGTGGAAGGTGCCGCCCCAGAGCGCGCGCAGCTCGGTGCCAAGCAGGTCTGTCACACGCCGCATCATCTCGCGCGCGGCCTTGTTGGTGAAGGTCAGCAGGAGAATCCGTTCCGGGGCGATGCCCTGTTCCAGCAAGAAGGCCACGCGGTAAGTGAGCGTGCGTGTCTTGCCCGAGCCGGCCCCGGCGATGATGAGCGACGGCCCCTGCGGTGACATCACGGCGGCCAGCTGCTGCGGATTCAGCTCCCCGGCGTAGTCGATCTGGAGATCGGCCGGAGCCTGGGTGTTGTGCAGCACGTAGTCCCGGGACATGGCGGCGATTCAACGGCCCGCCCGGAAAAAGGGAATGCTGAATCCGGAGAACGAAGCCCCGGGGCCGACGGGGAAGTTGAACCGCACCTCTTGGCCGGGTGGGAACGCCTAGTCACGCCCTACACGTCGCACAGCTTAACCGCTTCGTTCAACGAGGCGACCTTGTCGCGGAGGGGGATGAACTCCTGGCCGACGAAGCCGTCGTATTTCACCTCGAGCAGCGACTTCATGATGGGCGGGTAGTTGATCTCCTGCGTGTCGTCGATCTCGTTGCGGCCGGGATTGCCGGCGGTGTGGACGTGGCCGATCCAAGCCTTGTGCTGGCGGATGCGGCTGATGACGTCGCCGTGCATGATCTGGACGTGGTAGATGTCGAAGAGGACCTTGAGCCGGGGTGAACCGATGCGTTTGCAGATCTCGACGGAGCGTTCGATGTCGTCACAGAAGTAATCCGGGTGGCCCTTCATGGTGGTGGCCACCTTGGAGTTCAGCATCTCCAGGCAGAGAGTGACCTTCTTCTCCTCCGCATACCCGACGATCTGCTTCAGTCCATCGACCATGTTCTTCATGCCCTCTTGGTCGCTCAGGCCGCGGCGGAAACCGGAAAAGGTGATTACGGAATAGAATCCGGCGGCGGCCGTGGCATCGATGCTCTTGCGCAGGCTGGCGAGGCATTCGGGCCACTCTTCCTTGTGAGCGAAACCCTTGGCGAATCCGTGGCTGCCGGTGAGGGCGCAGACGAGACCGAGTTCCTTGAGCAGCGGGAAATTCTCGGGTCCGGTCAGCTCGACCGACTTGAGTCCCATGGCGGCGGAGTGTTTCGCGAGCTCGGCCACGGGCATCGGGTTGAAGCACCATGGGATGACGGACTGTTTGATCCGGCCGTTCTTGGCGACGTAGAGCGGTTCGGCGGCCGAAGCTTTTGACGACAGAATGGCGGGTGCGGCGGCTAGGGCGGCGGCGGATTTTTTCATCCAGTGGCGGCGTGAAGAAGGTTGTGGGCTCATGGCGGGGAGATGCTGGTGGAAGCCAGCCAAGCCGCCCCTCCCCTGACAAGTCCCGTTGCCGGAAAAGATTTGGGGCCGGATCCACAATGGGCCTCGGTTCCTCCAAGTGCCCACGGCAAACCCGGCCCCTGCCTTCAACCCATCCGCACCACACAGTGCAGCGGGAGATCCTGTTCAGCTCATCCAGTTGCGGACCAGCTCGACGAAGTTCGACCAGCCACCGCCGAAAAGCTTCAACGCGTCGGCCATATACCAGACAGCCGCCGCCGCGACGGCCCCGAAGATCACGAACAACATCTTGTCACCCGCGCTTCCCGTCCTCAGCTCGGCCTCGGCTTCGGCCCGGGTGGCCAAGAGCGACCTTGCTTCCGGGCTGAGCGGCTTCTGCGGCCGGGCATCGGCCGTGTCCGGCTGTCCGGGTGCCGAGATCGGCCCGTAGATCTTCGGCAGTGTCGTCGTCGTTTGCATGGTCGTTCCCGTTCTTGCTCTCGTTCGCCATGTCTTACCCGCGACGACGACCTGGAGTTTCAACTATTCAGCGGCACGGTGGAGGATTCTTGTGTGACGAACTGGTTTCTTTTCGTGGCGGAACCGCAACGGGTTGCCCCGGACGGCCGGGAGTCCTAGCGTCGCCGCTTGCCAACTGAGCCGAACACGATGGTCCCCGCGAAATCCGGTCCGGTGTCCGGATGTCGCTCCGCCGTGTCGGTTGTGATCCCCACCTGGAACGAGGCGGAAGAACTGCCTGAGACCCTCCGCAGGCTGGGGGCTGCTGACGGGATCCATGAAATCATCGTCGCCGATGGCGGAAGTGCCGATGCGACCCGAGCGGTCGCCGAATCGGCGGGCGCCCGATGGCTTGAAGCTCCACGGGGTCGTGGTGGGCAGCTGCGGGCCGGCTGCGCGGCGGCGACGGGCGACGTAGTCGTCATGTTGCACGCGGACACTTGGGTTCCACGGAACTTCGCTGAAGCGGTCCACCAAAGCCTCGCGAAAGCGGATGTGGTTGGGGGAGGATTCTGGAAAGTCTTCCGGCGTCCGACATTGCTGATGCGCGGGTCGCGGTTGAAATGCTGGCTGCGACTCAAAGCGGGTGGTCTCGTGCTTGGAGACCAGGGGATCTTCGTGCGGCGCGAAGTCCTTGAGAGGATTGGTGGAGTGCCGGATCTGGCGATCATGGAGGAGTTCGAGCTCTGTCGGCGGCTGCGAGACGAAGGGCGGCTTGTCCTCGCGCCGGCGACCGTCGTGACATCGGAACGGCGCTTCCGGCAGTTGGGCGTATTGCGCACCTACGCGCGGATGTGGCGGGTCAGCCTCGCGTATCGTGCGGGTGTCCCACCAGACGAACTGAAACGGATATACGAACGGTAACGGTGATGAGGACTCGATGGCGCGGGGTTGCACGTCGCCGTCCAGCGGAGAACGATTGGGCGGAATGGCGAACAAGTTCTACCAGCCGGGAACCGAGCGGGCGCAGAAGGTCAACGACCTCTTCGCCGCCTTAGCCCCGCGCTACGATCTGATCAACGACCTGCAGAGCTTCGGGCTGCATCGCTGGTGGAAGCGCCGGATGCTTTCATTGGCGGAGGTCTCACCCGGGAATGCGGCGTTGGATCTTTGCTGCGGCACAGGCGACGTGGCCTTCGCCCTCACGAAACGAGGGGCCAAGGTGGTCGGTTTGGACTTCAGCGAACCAATGTTGGCCGTGGCGCGCCGCCGCGGCGACAGCCGGACGGCGGAAGGAAAAGTTGCTCCGGAGTTTCTCCAAGGCGACGCGATGAACCTCCCGTTCGCCGATGCGAGCTTCGACGTGGTGACGATGAGCTACGGGCTTCGCAATCTGGCGGATTGGGATCGTGGATTGAAGGAGATGTTCCGTGTGGCCAAACCGGGCGGACGCATCCTGGTCCTCGATTTCGGCAAGCCGGATGACCCGTGGCTGCGTGCGGCCTACTTCGCCTATCTTGGTCGGCTAGTGCCGGTCTTCGGCCGCGCCTTCTGCGGCGATGCGGATACGCACGGCTACATCCTGGAATCGCTGCGGGCGTTCCCGGCGCAGCGCGGCATCGAGTCCCGCATGCGCGATCTGGACGGCCGCGCGGTCCGCGTGGTGAACCTGCTCGGCGGGGTCATGGGCATCAACATGGCCGTGAAACGGATTGGATGACGAAGTCGGAACGGCAAATTCCGAAGGACGACGGAGACCTGAATTCTACTTGGCCTTCGCGCTTCGGAGTTCCGCCGAACAGGCGGCGTCAGTAACGCGATTTCTTGCGCGGCTGATATCTGCCGTGGCCGGAGAGCGTGTAGTTCGTGCCGTTGATCCACGGCTGTTCCTGCAGATCGAGCTTGAGCGTCCGGGGGAGAAGTTCGATCTCGTGACCGAGCAGGTTAAAGGTCAGCGCGCCGGGCAGGAAGGTGCCATCGAAGTAGGGCATCTCGCCGAAGGCCGGAGTGTTCGTCGTGTTGAAGAAACGGACGAGCGTCGAGGGCGGCCGGTTGGTCAGGGTTTTGTCCGAGACGCGGATGGTGACGTTCGAGATGCCAAGGGCTTCCTGCGAGATCGTCAGGGCCGGGTGGCCGGCTTCGTCGGTGGCGAAGGCCACGTTCCACGGTCCCTTCACGACACGGCGATGCTCGAGCCAGCTGAAACCCACCACATAGATGATCAGGGTCACGACGAAAACCGCGACGACCTGCTTGCCAACGCCTTCCGAATTCACCCGCGGACTGTTGGTGCGGAGGTGCCACCCGTCAAGCCACCTGCCAAAGCCGGATTGACTCGGGAATCGGTTCTGACGCTAAAACGTGGTTCTGCTGATGCGGAGCGCCCTCTCTCCACGGTTCTTCCGGGCGGTCCAGATTCATGAGCGAAAACAGACTCTTCGGGAGAAATCTGTCCTACTAGGCACTTAAAAACGTCCTGACCTACCTTTTCTCACAGGTCGGCTCTGTCGCGTCGGTCAACCTGATGTTCGACAAGTTCACCGGAAAATCACGCGGCTTCGCCTTTGTGGAGTTCTCCTCCGCCGACGAAGCGACCAAGGCGGTCGAAATGTTCCACAACGATTAATTCCAAGGCCGGCCCCTGAGGGTCAATGTCGCGCGCCTCCCGGAGGAATACCCCCCGCGTGAAGGCAGCTACCGTGATGGTCGGGGCGGAGATCGTGGTTCGCGAGGAGGCGAAGGCTTCTGAGGCCCATTCGACCGTTGGATGATTTTGCAAAACGGACCCGGGGAACGGTCCGTTCTGCGTTTAAGGGAATATCGGTTTGACACTTCCAAGCCGCGACAACTAGCGTCCGCTTAAATAACCCGTATGTCAGAGAACATTCCTTCTCCGTCCGGTGGCGCCGTGCCCCCCAAGCCTGCTGAAGCCAGCAAGGTTCAACCCAAGCAGGCTACTGTCCGTATCGCCCTCCCGCCCAAGCCGGCCGGTGGCGGTGCGACGATTCGTCTTCCAACGGCGGCGCCGGCCGCGCCTACTCCGGCGTCCGCAGGTGCTACGGTTCGCCTGCCGACGGCAGCTCCCGCATCTTCTTCCGCTCCGACCGCGCCCAAGCCGCCGGCTCCGAGCGCTACTCCGGCGTCCGTGTCCAGGCCCGCTCCGGCCCCGACGAAAACTGCCGCTCCGGTTGCTCCCGCTACCCAGAACAGGCAGTCCCGCCCCGCTTCGGCGTCAGTCTCCGGTCTCGACAAGGCGCTGAGCGTTGTCGCGATGGTGGCGGCTCTCGCCGGGCTTGGTGTGGTGGCTTACCTCGTCTGGGGTCTTCCGACGACGCTGTAACCGATCCCTGATCCTACTGCCATGGCATCAGCGAACGTCCTCACCCTGACCAAGGAGAATTTCGACGCCGAAGTCATGAGGTCCACCGTGCCGGTGCTCGTGGACTTTTGGGCAGAATGGTGTGGTCCGTGCAAGATGATTGCTCCCGTTCTCGACGAGATTGCGGCCGAATATCTCGGAAAAGCCAAGGTCGGGAAGATCAACGTCGACGAGCAGTTCGAGCTGGCCCAGAACTTCCGCGTCTCCTCGATCCCGATGCTGCTCGTGATCAAGAACGGCCAGGTCGTCGACCAGTTCGTCGGTGCCCGTCCGAAGTCCGAATTCAAAGCCAAGTTGGACAAGGCCCTTTGACGTCGATGGAACGTCGCCATGCCGTTCCTCGTCCTCCCCAATCAGTTTGAACGACGCGCCGAGCTGTTTCATCAGCTCGGCGCTTTGCTTTCAGCCGGTCTTCCGGCGATCCAGGCGCTCGAACACCTCGCGAAGAATCCACCGGCAAGGGCCTTTCGACGGCCATTGCTCCGGGTCCTCGAACGGATCGCGCAGGGCGACACGTTCAGCGGTGCTCTTCGAGGCGCGGATACCTGGCTGACGGTCTTCGACCTCTCCCTGATCGAAGCGGCGGAGCAGAGCGGGAGGATGGATTCCACCTTCAAGATGCTGGCGGGCTACTACCGGGACCGGGCGACGCTCGCCCGCAAGATCATCTCCGGCTTGTCCTACCCGATCCTGGTGCTTGCGTTCGCCCTGTTGATCTTTCCCCTAAATCTGTTCCAAGGATTGTTCCTTCACGGCAAGGTTCTGCCTTTTGTCCTCAATAAAGCGTTGTTCTTCGGCCTCATCCTCGGGGTTCCGATCCTGATCATGAGCCTGCTTCAGCAGAAGACCGCGGAACGGTTCCGGAGCGTGATCGAGTCCTTCTGCCGGCCGATTCCGATCCTCGGCGGCACGATGCGCGACCTCGCGCTGACCCGTTTCACCGCCGCCTTGGGCGCTCTCCTGAGTGCCGGAGTTCCCGTGCTAGGCGCGTGGGAAATCGCGTCGCGGGCCAGCGGATCCCCAAGACTCATCCGGACCATCGCCGGATTTTCCGAAGGCTTTGAGCTTGGGAAAACGCCTTCTGAGCTCGTGACGGAATCCGGTGAGTTCCCCGACCTGTTCTGCAATCTCTACGCGTCCGCCGAGATCAGCGGACAGCATGACCAAACCCTCGAACGCCTCCACGCCTACTACAACGGCGAGAGCATCCGGAAGCTGTCCATGCTCGCCGAATGGACGCCGAGGGTGGTCTATATCGCCATCGTCATCTACGTCGCGTTCCAGATCATCAACTTCTACACCGGCTACTTCAGCAACATCGGCAGCCTCTCCTAGTCGCCCATCGACCCGCCATGTCCCTGCGCCGTCTCGATCAGATCCTCTCCAGTTGCGGCTACTGCACCCGCAGTGAAGCGCGCGACTGGTTGCGTGGCGGTCGCGTGACGGTCGACGGCCAGCCCGCTTCAAAGCCGGATGCGAAGGCTGATCCGACCAGGGTCCTCGTCGACGGAAAACCCATCGAAGCGCCGGATGGGTTGCTGGCGATCTACCACAAACCAGCCGGCCTGGTTTGTTCCCGGGACGAACGGGAAGGCGATTCCATCTATGGAGCGTTGCCCGCGCTTTGGTCGGAACGAAATCCGCAGGTGACGTCGATCGGCCGTCTCGACAAGGACACGACGGGGCTGCTGTTCATCACCGACGTCGGCGAGCTCGTCCAACGTTGGACGTCCCCCAAGCACAAGGTGCCGAAGATCTACGAAGTCACCGTTGACCACGAATTGCCGGTCGGCCTTGCCGAGCTTTTTGCCGCGGGCACGCTGCAATTGGAAGACGAAGACAAGCCCTGCTTGCCAGCCAAGTTGGAGATCATCGGTCCGCGCGCGGCTCGTCTGGAATTGATCGAAGGAAAGTTCCACCAGGTGAAGCGCATGTTCTCCAGCCAGGGCTGCAATGTCGTCCGGCTTCATCGCAGCCGCTTCGGTGACTTCGATCTGACCGGCCTCGCGGAAGGCGAGTGGCGGCTGCTGGAGTTGCCGGCCGGATTCTCGCGTTGAACGGAGGCCGCCGTTACTTGCCCTGCACGCCGCGCAGATAGGCCAGCACCAAGTCCGGCAGGTCGTCGCTGTAGCCGCCTTCCAGCACGCTGAAGAACTTTACGCCGCAGTCCCGCAGTCGCGCGCCGAGCCATTCGTAGTCTTCCGCCTCCAGCAGTTCCTGCGCGATCGGATCCCGGGCGTAGGCGTCGAAGCCCGCCGACACGCCGATGAGATCCGGCTTGAAGGCGAGCAACCGCTCAAGCGACTGCTTCAGGGCGCCGCGGTAGATCTCGCGGGGTGTGCGCGGCGGCAGGGGATAGTTGAAGCAGTTGTTTCCAACGTCCCTCAGCCCAGTGCCAGGATAACACGGCGACTGGTGGACGGACGCGAACGCTGCGTGCGGATGACCGAGGAGAATCGCCTCGGTGCCGTTGCCATGGTGGACGTCGAAGTCGAAGACCGCGACCCGGTTGACGCCCATGGCCAGCGCGTCCAACGCCGCCACGGCGATGCCGTTGAAGTAGCAGAAACCCATCGCCCGGTCCCTCGTCGCGTGATGTCCCGGCGGCCGCAATAGGCTGAAGGCGGCCTTGCCCTGGCGCGCCAGTTGCATGGCCTTGATGGCGCCGCCGACGGAGCGGCGGGCGTGTTCGGTGATCTTGGGATGGTTGGGAGTGTCGGCGTCGAAGTCGCCCTTGGCCGTGTCCACGTCGCGGATCAGAGCCGGCGAATGCGCCCGCAGCAGTTGATCGAGATCGACCTCTGCCGGCTTGTCCCAGGTGATGGCGACGTCGGTTTGAGCGCGAAGCCGTGCGAGCGTCCCGGCGATGCGCGCGGGTTTCTCGGGATGGCCGGGCGCGGAATACTCCACGCAGCGTTCATCGGTGATGACGATCATCATGTGACGCTAGCGAGATCGCGACGGCTCAGCCATGAACTTCAGGACCATCGCGCGCGGCCTGCCCCGAATCTCATGGCCCCGGCTTCAATCGACTGACGATCTCGTCCACGTCGAACACGCACCCGCCCCATGTGCCGCCGCTGACGCCCTGGAGCGCGGCCCACAGCCGGGTGTCGTCGGGAAGGTTCTTGTGAGGCGCCAGGTCCTCGCGGATCGAACGTGCGGCCAAAAGGCGCGCGCCTTCTTCCGGGGAAAAACGTTCGGCGCCCTCGCCGATGAAATCGACGGAACCAACGAGTTGGTTGCGATCAACAACGATGCGGATGATGTCGCCGTCGCGCAGTTTTCCGATCGGTCCGCCGGCCAATGCTTCGGGTCCCACATGGCCGATGCATGCACCCGTCGAGACGCCGGAGAAGCGGGCGTCGGTGACCAACGCGACATGTTTGCCGAAGGGCAGGAACTTGAGCGCACTGGTGACCTGGTAGGTTTCTTCCATGCCCGTGCCCATCGGCCCGACGCCTGCGAGGACCATGACGTCGCCGGCTTTGATGCCCCCGCCTTTGATCGCGGCGATGGCGGCGCGTTCGCTGGGGAACACGCGGGCCGGGCCTTCCTTGCGATAGACGCCGTCGGCATCGACGACGGAAGGATCGATGGCGGTGCTCTTGATGACGCAGCCTTCGGGCGCAAGGTTGCCGCGAGGGAAGGTGACGGTGCTGGTGAGTCCACGGGCTTTCGCCTGATCGGGCGACATGATGACGTCGTCGGGATCGACACCGTCGCGCTCGCGAAGGATCTCGCGGAAGCGCGTCCGGCGTTCGCTCGTTTCCCATCCGTCGAGCACTTCGCCCAGGCTGTGACCGGTCACGGTGAGAACATTTGTGTCCAGCAGGCCTAGGCGGCGGAGATGCAACATCACTTCCGGCACGCCCCCGGCGAGGAACGCCCGGACGGTCGGATGATAGACGGGGCCGTTCGGCAGGACACTGACGAGGCGCGGCACACGGCGGTTGACGTCGCTCCAATCGTCGACAGTCGGTCGCCGAAGCCCGGCGGCGTGGGCGATGGCCGGGATGTGGAGCAGGAGATTGGTCGATCCGCCAAAGGCCGCATGGACAACCATCGCGTTGCGGATGCTGGCGTCGGTAAGGATGTCGCGGCTGAGGATGCGGCGGGCTTCGAGTTCGACCAGGGCCTGGGCGGAACGCACGGCGAGATCGGTCCAGACGGGTTCTCCCGAAGGCGCGAGCGCGCTGTGAGGAAGGGAAAGTCCGAGGGCTTCGCCGACGACCTGCGAAGTGGCCGCCGTGCCGAGGAACTGGCAACCGCCTCCGGGTGAACCGCACGCTCGGCACCCGAGGTCGGACGCTTCCTGGAGCGAGAGAAGGCCATGCGAATACCGTGCGCCCAGTGTCTGCACCGCTCCGAGGTCTTCACCGTCGGATGGAGGCAGGGTGACTCCGCCGGGAATAAGCGTGACGGGCAGATCACGCATTCCGGCCAACGCCATCATCATCGCTGGAAGACCCTTGTCGCAGGTGGCGATGCCGAGAACGCCCGATCGGCAGGGCAGGGAACGGGCGAGGCGGCGGAAGATCTGCGCGGCGTCGTTCCGGTAGGGCAGGCTGTCGAACATTCCTGCTGTCCCCTGGGTCCGGCCGTCGCAGGGATCCGAGCAGAAGGCCGCGAAGGGAATGGTCTTCAACTTCCGGAACTCTTCGGCTGCCGCCTGCACGAGCAGGCCTATCTCCCAGTGGCCCGTGTGGTATCCGAGTGCGATGGGTTTTCCGTCGGGCGCGCGCACGCCGCCCTGGGTGCTGAGGATGAGATACTGTTTCCGACCGACTTCCTCGGGATTCCAGCCCATCCCGACGTTTTGCGTCAGGCCGAAGAGGTCGCCGCTCGGGCGGTTCAGCAACATGTCGGCGTCGAGAGGGAGGCTTCCCTCAGGCCCCGGCGCCCTGGTGCGGATGCGGTAGATCTCGGGATTGTCCGGGAACAGTTCGAACGGCATGCGCGGAGTGAAGCAGCGCCTGCCGACTAAGGAAGACGAAATCTTTTCCGCCCTTCACTTCGCCGCAGCGGCTTTCCGGATTTCGCCCACAAGATCGTCGGCCGTCCATTTGTTCTCCGGGACGATCGCCTGGACCCGCCCGGCGGCGTCGATGACGACGGTGCGGAGATTGTGGCTGATTGAATTGCTGGCCTTCCAAAACTTCAGGCCGAAATGGTCCGCCAGCGCGGTGATCTCGATCAAGTCGCCTGTGACGAAGCTCCAGCGTTTAGGATCATGCTTGTAGCGTGCGGCGTAGGTCTTGAGGACGTCGGGGGAATCATTCTCCGGGTCCATCGTCACAGACCACATCCGCCAGTTTTTCGGAGCTGAAGAATCGGTCGTCAGTGTGGCTTGGGCTTTCCGAAAGTTCTCGGACATCAGCGGACAAAAGGTCGGGAACGGGCAACTTGTGAAGATGAAGGTCAGGGCGATGGCGTTTCCCTTGAGCGAATGAAGGCTGACGGCTTTTCCCAGTTCATTGGTCATGGTGAAGTCGGGCATGACGTCCCCAACCTTGAGCTCCTCGACCGCACGCGAAGGGCGGAACTGGGGTTTCGGTTCGGGCGCGTCCGGCGATTCGCTGCCGACCTTTTTGATCGATTCGATCCAACCGTCGTCCGGCGTGACAACCAGTTTGAACTGCACGATGTCGTTGGAGGCGAGTCCGGACATGAGTTTCCGGTCTTTGACGGCGATCGGCATGGTCATCGCCTTCATGTAGCCGGGGATCTCCTCGTGCCGGATGACCAGTTCCGAGTCCTTGGACCGGACTTCCCGGACCACGCCTTTGACCACATAGGACTGCTGGTTGGTTCCGACTTTGCCCGTGGCCGCACAGCCGGTGATTGAGACGATGGACGCCAAAAGGGAGGCAATGCGCGTGAAGAAGTTCATGCTGGAGGTCAGAATTCGCACTCCATCGACCACGGGTCAAGCTGTCGCCCGGCCGCTTGACACGAAGGGTCTCACTGATAGGCTGCGCGGCCCTTGAACTCTGGCCGGTGGCCGGAGCGGGGACTATTTTATGAAGCGCCAGTATCAACCTTCGAAGATTCGCCGGAAGCGTCAGCATGGTTTCTTGGCCCGTAGCCGCAGCAAGAGCGGTCGAGAGATCCTCCGCCGCCGCCGCAATCTCGGCCGCAAGCGCCTCACCCCGGTTTGATCGTCTGAATGTCTGCCGCCGGTCCAGCCCGCCAGACGCTGCCGGCGCAACGTCGTCTCCGGGCTCCGGGCCAGTTCGCCCGGGCTCGTGAAGAGGGCCAGCGGCTCGCCTGCGGGTCTTTGATCCTGAACTGGGTCTCGGCGAGGAATGCCGCGAGCGGGCTTCGCCTAGGGGTCGTTTCGAGCAAGAAGGTTGGACCGGCCACCGTCCGAAACCGGGCCCGAAGGCTTCTCAGGGAAGTTTTCCGCCGTCACCAGCATGAGATTGGCCGGCCGGTGGATCTGGTCCTCGTGGCCAGAAATTCCATCGCACGTAAGTCGTATTCCGAGGTCGAGCGCGATTTTCTCAAGGCACTCCGCCAGCAGGGTTTGTTGAAGGCCAATCCGTGATCCAGCGGTTGATCATCTTTGCGGTTCAGCTTTACCGCTGGACCCTTTCGCCGGCCAAGCGGTTGCTCTTCGGAGCCTCGGCCGGTTGCCGGTTTTATCCCTCCTGCTCGCAATATGCCGTCGAGGCCGTCCAGCTTCATGGCGCCGGTGCGGGTTCTGTTCTGGCGGTTCGCCGTCTGTGCCGCTGCCATCCTTGGGGTGGATGCGGTTTGGATCTCGTTCCGCCGGTCGATCGTCCTCAATCCTCTGAAGCCCTCTCCTGATTTCCCATGGATCGTAAGTCCATCCTCGTCATCGCCCTGTCGCTCGGCCTGATCGTCCTGTGGCAGGTCGTGCTCGTTCCGAAGTTGTATCCGCCGAAGGTGGTGCCTGCGGGAAGTTCCAACCTGGTCGCGTCGGCTTCGAACGCCGTTGCCCCCTTGGTTCAGGCCGAAGTTGCAGCCTCGACAAATGTCCCGGTCCGACCGGTGACGTCGGTTGCCGAGCAGTTGATCGTCATCACCAATGGTGCCTCCGTCCTTACCTTCACGTCGCACGGCGGTGGCGTGAGGGAGATTGGCCTGACGAACTACAAGGCCATCATTTCGCGCGACCGGAAGACCAACAGCGGGCCGCAGGCGGTCGCCACCTTGAATGCCGGAGCGCAGTTGCCCGCGTTGTCCCTGCTTGGCGGCGCGGCCCTGGAAGGCGACGGAATCTATGCGCTTACCCAGGTCGGCGCGGGCGTTAGAGCCGAGAAGGCGCTGCCCGGTGGTCTGGTCATCATCAAAGAATTTCTCCCGACCTCGAACTATCTCATCAGTGCCAGCACGCGGCTCGAGAACCGGGGAACCCAGCCGCTGCTCATCCCGGAGCACCAGTTCCTCGTGGGCACTTCCACGCCTCTTACTCCGCATGACCTGCCGCTCAATCAGGGCGCGATGTGGTATGACGGTGGAACCCCTACGCTTGCGGATGAAGGATGGTTCGCGAATCGCACCCTTGGATGCATCCCCGGAACGCCGCGAACCGAGTATCGCGCCGGCAACAGCAACGTGGTCTGGGCCGAGGTCCACAACCAGTTCTTCGCCATTGCGGTCATTCCCGCGACGAACCAGCCGCCAGCCGCCGTCTACGTAAAACACTTTGACCTGCCGCCGCCTTCCAAGGCCGTCGTCGATGCAGACTCACGGGCCAACCTGAAACCCGTCGCCTTCCAGGCCGGACTGGTCTACCCGGCGCAAAGCCTCGCGGCGGGCGAATCGATCTTCCGCGGATATACCGTCTATGCCGGACCGAAGGAGTATGACCGCGTCGCCAACATCGGCACCGAGCTGAACAACAACCTCGACGCGTTGATGAACTTCGGCCGGTTCTTCGGCTTCTTCGCCCGCATCCTTTTAATCGCGATGAACGGCCTGCACGGTCTGGGCCTTTCCTACGGCCTCGCGATCATCGCGATCACGATCATCATCAAGCTCCTTTTCTGGCCCCTGACCAACGCTTCGACGAAGTCGATGAAGCGCATGGCGGCGCTCCAGCCGCAGATGAAGGCCATTGCCGAAAAGTATAAGGACGATCCGCAGAAGAAGAACCTGAAGACGATGGAGTTCATGAAGGAACACAAGGTCAGCCCCGTGGCCGGCTGCATCCCCATCTTCATCCAGATCCCGGTGTTCATCGGCTTCTACACGATGCTGAACAGCGCGATCGAACTTCGGGGCGCCAGTTTCCTCTGGGCCTTCGACCTGTCGCAGCCCGACTACCTCTTCACCATCCCGGGACTGGGTCTGCCGTTCCACCTGATGCCGTTCTTCTGGGCCGCGAGCACCTGGTGGCAGACCAGCCTGACGCCGACATCCCCGGGCATGGACCCCGCGCAGCAGAAGATGATGAAGCTGATGCCGTTCATGTTCTTCTTCTTCCTCTACAGCACGGCCTCCGGTCTTACCGTCTACTGGACCGTGCAGAACCTGCTGAGCGTGCTCCAGACCAAGATCACCAAAGCCGGCGAAGACCCGGCCAACAAGGCCAAGAAGGCCGTCATCGTGAAGGCCAAGAAGTAGCCCGACGCCGCCGGACCCGAAACACTTTCACCACCATGTCAGCCATCGCCAAAACCACGCTTGAAGAACTCCTCAAACACCTCGGCTTCGAAGCCACGGTCGAGGAGCTCCCCTCCGAAGACGGTATTCTTCTCAACGTCACCACCGCCGACTCCGCCGCCCTGATCGGCCGGGCCGGGCAGACCTTGGCGGATCTCCAGTCGCTCTTGAACCGCCTCGTGCTGCAGAAGGATTCCACCATCCCGCGCGTCACCGTCGATGTCGGAGGCTTCCGCCAGCAGAACGCCCTGGCCCTCGTCCAGAAGGCCAAGGAAGGCGCCGAACGCGTCCGCCGTTTCGGCGACGTCGTCGAACTGGAGCCGATGAATTCCTATGACCGCCGCGTCGTCCACCAGTCGCTCAAGGACGATCCGGACATCGAGAGCCATAGCGTCGAGATCGAAGGATCCGCCAAGAAGGTCATCATCCTCCGCCCGAAGAGCGCGGCTTGATCCGCCGGCCTGTAGGGAAACGATTCTAAAAGAGCCGCGCATCACAGCGCGGCTCTTTCAATTTCAGGACAGCCTCCGACCGCTGTCAGTCCTCCCGCTTCGTGGCGTGCAGCTTGCGCAGTTCGGTCTTCAGGATCTTGCCGGTGGCGTTGCGGGGAAGCGCGGGCAGGACGAAAGCACGGCGGGGGACCTTGTAGTCGGCGAGGTGGCTTTTGAGGAACTCGATCAGGGCGCGCTCATCGAGCGTGATGCCGTGGTCGAGTGAAACATACGCGACAGCCCGTTCTCCGCGGCGGTCGCAGGGTTCGCCGATCACGGCTGCTTCGCGGATGCCCGGGAACTTGTAGAGCACCTCCTCGATCTCGCGTGGATACACGTTCATGCCGTTCGGCTTCAGCATGTCCTTCTTCCGGTCGGTGATGTAGAAGTAGCCGTCGGGGTCGGCTTTGCCGATGTCGCCTGTGAGGAGCCATTCCTCGCGCATGGATGCGGCGGTCGCGGTCGGGTTGTTCCAGTAGCCAGCCATGACGTTGCCGCCCCGGACGCAGATTTCGCCTTCTTCTCCGTCAGCGAGGAAATTGCCCGACGCGTCCTGCACTGAGACTTCCACGCCATGGATCGGCACGCCGATGGAGCCGGCTTTCCACGGGCCCTGGACCGGGTTGATGGTGACGACGGGGCTGGCTTCGCTGAGGCCGTAGCCCTCGATCAGGGGGACTTCCGGGAACCGCTCGGTGAACATCCGCAGGATCTCGCCGGGCAACGGACCTGCGCCGCTGATGCAGAGGCGGAGCGGCAGTTTGATCCCGGCAGGAAGGCCGGCCAAAGCGCGGAAGAGCGAGGCCATCGCGGGCAGGATGGAGCCGCGGTTGGCAATGATTTCCTGCACCATCGCCTTCTGTTGCGTCAGGCCCCGGACGAGGACGATCGAACCGCCGGTGAGCAGCGGCAACAGGATGCAGACCGTCAGCATGAAGCTGTGGAACATCGGCAGGAGGAGAACGAAACGGTCGTGGTCGACGATGCGGAGAACCTTCCGGCAGGACTCGACGTTGTGGAGCAGGTTGCCGTGCGTGAGCATCGCGCCCTTCGGATGGCCGGTCGTTCCGGAGGTGTAGACGATGACCGCGAGATCGCCGGATGTGCGCGTGGCGAGCGGAGCGGCTTCGGTCCTGGCCTGTCCGAGATCCTCCAGGTGTTCGATGTCCCATGTGCGCAGATCCGGCAGCCTGTCACGGAGGACCGCCAGCGTCTCCTCCATCGCCTGTTCCGCCAGCAGCACGTCGACTCCCGCGTCATTGATGATGAAAGTGATTTCGTCCGGCTTGAGGAACGTGTTGAAAGGAACCACCACGGCGCCGGCCATCAGCACGCCGAACATCGCGGGCACGAACTCGGGACGATTCTTCAGCAGCAGGCCGACGCGCATGCCGGGCTCCACGCCGAATTTCTCCTTGAGCAGATGGGCCACGGCCCGCGCCTGATGCAGTAGTGCGCCGTAAAGCACGGAGGAATCGCCCCAGTGGATCGCGGGCTTGTCCATCGACGCCGTGGCCGAGTTGGTGAAGGCGGAAGCGAGGTTCATGCTTCCGACGTTAGCGATGAGTTTTGAAAAATGAAGCGCCGGTTGTGTGGTGGCCTTCCGTCATTGGTCGGATGCCCGTTGGATCGAGGTGGATCGAACCTTTTGCTTCCGGTGTCGCCCCGTGTCGTCTACACCCGCCGCGATGGCTGGAACCTGTTTTGTCACCGGAGCCTCGGGCTTCATTGGCGCGAACCTCGTCCACGCGCTCAACGCGCGCGGATTCGCCGTGCGCGCCCTGCTTCGGCCCGGGGCCGATCTGCGTGGACTCGAAGGTGCCGACTACGAGGCCGTTCCCGGCGATCTGCTTGATTCACCGACGAAGCTCGCTGCCGCCATGCGCGGCTGCGACCGGTGTTTCCACGTCGCCGCCAGCTACCACCTGTGGCTCCGCGACTACGTGCCCATGTATGCCGCCAATGTTGACGGCACGCGCAACCTCCTCACCGCCGCCGCCGAGGCCGGCTGTTCCCGGATCGTCTACACCAGCACCGTCGGCTGCATCGGGTTGCCCAAAGCGGACGGGCAGGGACGCTTCACACCGACCGACGAAGCCACGCCCGTCTCCGAGGCGCAGATGAGCAACCACTACAAGATCTCCAAGTGGCGCG
>Ga0163144_10004562_pt1 | contig 31123 bp, 29 predicted proteins | sample OliLak19BULKMAT1_FD_123175 | JGI IMG/M metagenome (GOLD analysis project Ga0163144, IMG submission 123175) | Freshwater microbial mat bacterial communities from Lake Vanda, McMurdo Dry Valleys, Antarctica - Oligotrophic Lake LV.19.BULKMAT1 | ecosystem: Environmental > Aquatic > Freshwater >... | reverse complement strand
GGGTGCAACTGCCCATTCTACAGGCGATTTCTCGTCCTCGAATAGGAAAAGGGAACGTTCTTAAGGCATTAATGTTGCTAAGGGGCAGCTGAAAAAGAGTATGGAGCATATCCTTACCGTTACCAAACCGCGGCTCGGAGTCTGCTCCATGAAGATTCAGCGTAAGCAAACCTCGGCTCGTTGTCCAGCAACCAGCGCGTCCGTTCGCGCCGATGCGAAGACCGCCTTTGATGACCTCACGCAATTCTGCGAGACTTGCGACACGCCTTTTGGGCGGTTCGAGAAGGTGTTGATGGTCCGCATCGCGGTTTTGGGCGCTTGCTTGATCCGGCTTTTTCTGACCGCTCGCTATGAGCGCTTGGACTTGCAACCGTTCCTTAAGAATGACAAGTATCGGCCTGGCGACGATTATGCCGAGCGAACGTTGAAAACCGTCTATGGCGAAGTAACCTATGGCCGACATTACTTGATGTCGCGTGGCGGCGGCAGCGGCTTCTTTCCGCTCGACGTGGTGCTCGGCCTGACGCGTGATCGGTTGTCGCCGTGGGTCATGCAATGGGTGGCGCGGTTGGCGACGCGGATGAGTTTCAAGGCGTCGCAAATGGTGTGCAAGGCGGTGCTCAACTGGGCGCCGGCAACCGAGACCATCGAGCAAGTGGTGCTCGGCATGGGTCGTGATGCGGCGCCGTTCATGAAACAACTGCAGGCGCCGCCCAACGACGGCGACGTGTTGGTGATCGAAACCGACGGTAAATGTCCGCCGACGGCGACCGAAGCGGAGTTGGCCAAGCGGCGCGGCAAGCGCAAACCGAAGCACGAGAGAGATTGCCCGTGCGGTTGTCAGCGCCATCGCGGCAAGGTGAAACGCAAGGCGCGTGGCAGCAAGAAACGCCGGAAAAAAGGCGACAAAAGCAAGAACGGCAAGGAAGTGTCCGTAGTCGTGATGTACACGCTGAAAACCGGCGCCGACGGCAAATTGCACGGACCGATCAACAAGAAGTTGTACGCCACGTTCGCCGGTCGTAAGGCCGCGGCGTTGTGGGCGCGGGCCGAGGCGACCAAGCGCGGCTTCGGTCCGGACACGACCAAGACGGTGCAAATTGTCGTGGATGGCGCCAATGGTTTGAAGCATCAGATGGAGCCGCTGTTTCCGAAGGCGATCCTCACGCTGGATGTCTGTCATGTCGTGGAAAAGTTATGGGCGTTGGCTCATCACTTTCACGCCGAAGGAAGTAAGGAGTTGACGGAGTGGGCGGAAGAACTCAAAGCCTTGGTGTATGCGGGTCAGGCGAAAGAGTTGGTCGAGCGTCTCGAAAAAATGTTGGCTGTGGTGCCGAAGAATGGCCCGGGCACGAAAGGCCGCCGTAAGGCCTTGGCAGCCTTGATTGGTTATTTGCAGCCACGCTTGGAGATGATGCGTTACGATGAATGGACCAAGAAGGATTTGGTGATCGGGTCGGGCCAGGTGGAGGGCGCGGTGCGTCATTTGGTAGGCGAACGTTTCGATTGCGCCGGCATGCGCTGGATCCAAGCGAAGGCCGAAGCGTTGTTGCACCTGCGTTGCATCGAACTCAACGGCGACTGGCAGAAGTACGTAACGTGGTTTCAAGGCCAAACCCTGCGCCGCCTGAAACGTGGCCGACGCATCAAAGTGCTGACGGATCAACCGTTAACTCTGGCGAAGGCGGCTTGATTACCGTGTTGGGAAATCAGCTGCACCCTAATCAAATGCCTCCTCACAGTCTTTCTGATCGTGTAGCGCTGGCGGATAAACTCCGAACGCTGAAACCCGTCATTGCGGAGTCGGTCACGGCGAACTTCTTTGAGCGCCATCCCGACTGGGTGACGCGCTACGGCGAACGGGGCCGTAAACTCGGCATTGAAGACGCCTGTTTCCACATGGATTTCCTGGCCGGCGCCATCGAAGCAGGCAGCGTGAAGCCCTTCGAAGACTATGTCCGTTGGACCTGCCGTATGCTCGGCGCCCGGAACATCGCGGCCCATTTTGTGGCTGAGAACCTGAAGCAGATCGAAGTCACACTCGCTTCGTTCGTCACCAGCGACGAAGCAGCGGCGGTGGCCGACTTCACAAATGCCGGTTGCCTGGCCTGTGTCGCATCACCTGAAGACATCTTGGATGAAACAGGCGAAAACGGCAAAGGAACTGCTGAGCCAAGCACTGCACTTCCTCAACGAATTGGATGAACGCGAAGCAAAAGTATTGCGCTGGCGTTTTGGCTTAAAGCATTCAGAGCCGAGGACGCTTGCTCAAATCGGCGAGCGCTTGCACCTGACGCGCGAACGTGTTCGGCAGATCGAGCGCGAGGCGTTGCTGCATTTGAATGAGAAGATGCAGTCGCCGCCGAGCGGCGAAGAGTGATGTCATGCGACAAATGAAACCCGCCACGAGTCATTATGCAAAACGAGGAGGTCCAACATGCTTTTCAGTGGTTTCAAGGGCCGAACGGTCCGCCAGGTTGAACGAGATGGCGAGTGCCTCAAAGTCACTTTCGAGGACGGCGGCTACCTGTACGTGCGAGCTAAGGGGCCGGCAGAAGCGTTCCTTAAAATCACCTGCATGTGCATGCAATGCGTTCCGTCGTAGTGCGCTAGTTGTCGTGGCATCGAACAAGAAGCAAGTGAGTAGATAGGTTCATGAGTCCATGTGGAAGGAATGCTGACATGTTGATAACAACCGAGTTGAACGAGTATCTGGAAGAGATCCGCAGCCAGGTTTGCGCGAACTGCGTGGAAAAGCCGGCCGCCGGCCCACCGTGTGGACCGCTTGGCAAGATGTGCGGTGTTGAGCAACACCTGCCGGAGCTAATCGATGCAATCCATGACGTGCAAGCGACTCGATCTCGCCCTATCTGGAGGAAACCCATCAGAAAATCTGCGAACATTGCATGTTCAAGCGCAGTCAATTCTGTCCGTGCCCGATGGATTATCTCATGGTAGCAGAATACCGGCGAGTGTTCGAGGCCGCCCACGACGGCATCTTGATCCTCGATCCCGAATCCGGACAGATCAGAGACGTTAATCCGTTCTTGATCAATTTACTGGGTTACACCAAGCAAGAGTTCTTGACCAAAAAACTATGGGAAATTGGCCTGTTTCGAGACATCGCTGTCTGCAAGGTGGGATTTGCAACCTTGCAGCGCGAGGGCTATGTCCGATACGAGGACTTGGCCATTGTCGCCAAGGATGGCCGGACAGTCGACGTTGAGTTCGTCAGCAATAGCTACCCGGTCAATGGCCACAAGCGGATTCAGTGCAACATCCGCGACATCACCGAACGCGTGCGGGCTGAACGCGAGGTCCGCAGGCTCAACGACGAGTTGGAGCAGCGCGTCCTCGACCGCACCGCCGAGTTGGCGGCGGCCAACAAGGAGCTGGAGGCGTTCGCCTATTCCGTCTCGCACGACCTGCGGGCGCCGTTGCGGGCCATCGACGGTTTTTCGAAAATCCTCCTCAAGGACCACCTCCAGGCTCTTGCGGAAAAGCCACAGCACTATCTTCAAGTGATCTGCGACAACATCCGACAAATGGGTCAGCTGATCGACGATCTCTTGCAATTTTCACGCACGAGCCGGCAATCGCTGATTGTGCAAACCGTGGCGCCGGCTTCGATCGTGGAGTATTGCCTAAACGAACTTCAGTCCGAGCGAGCCAAACGCCACGTCGCCATCCAGATCGGCGCGTTGCCGGAATGCTGGGGCGATGGCAACCTCCTCAAGCAGGTCTGGTTCAACCTGATCGCGAATGCCCTCAAGTATTCGCGAAAACGTGATCCCGCCCAGATCGAGATTAACAGCTACACGTCGCCCTCGGGAGAGGGCGGGGTGAGGGGGGACGACGAAACCGTTTACTTCGTCAAGGACAACGGCGTCGGCTTCGACATGCAATACGTCGGCAAGCTCTTCGGCGTCTTCCAGCGTTTGCACGCGGCAGAGGATTACGAAGGCACCGGCATCGGCCTGGCGCTGGCGCAACGCATTATCCACCGCCACGGCGGCCGCATCTGGGCCGAGGGCAAGGTCGATCAAGGCGCCAGCTTCTTTTTCACCCTTGGAAGGAGACCTAGTCATGCCTAACACGAAATTCGCGGAAATCCTACTGGTGGAGGACAATCCCAACGACGTCGAACTGACGCTGCACATTTTCGACAGCATCAAAACGGAGAGCAATATCCATGTGGTGCGCGACGGAGCCGAGGCCTTGGACTATCTCTTTTGCCTCGGCAACTACGCGAACCGAGATTCCCGGGATCTCCCACGGCTGATCCTGCTCGACTTGAAGCTGCCCAAGATTGGCGGCCTGGAAGTGCTGCGCCGCATCCGGGAATATCATCGCACCAGGTTGATCCCCGTGGCAGTGCTTACTTCGTCCAAGCAGCCACAGGACATCGCGGAGGCATACGAGTTGGGAGCGAACAGTTACGTCGTCAAACCCGTCTGCTATGACGAGTTCTCCGATGTGATCGAGCAATTGTGCCATTACTGGCTAATAACGAACGAGGCGCCGCTGGCGTGTGAAGCAATGGCGTCGCAATCTTGACCATACCTCTGCGAGTGCTGATCTTGGAGGACCGGCCGGCCGACGCCGAGCTGATGGTGGAAGAACTGCGCAAAGCGGGCTTCGAACCGCAGTGGCGGCGTGTGGCGACGGAAGCCGACTACATCGAGGCGCTGGATGCGTCGCACGACCTGATCCTTGCCGACCACTCGCTGCCGCAGTACGACTCGGTGCGGGCTCTGGAGCGGTTCAAGGCGAGCGGTCTGGACATTCCCTTCCTCATCGTCTCGGGCACCATCGGCGAGGAGTTGGCCGTGGAGCTCATGAGAGCGGGGGCGGCGGACTACGTGCTCAAAGACCGCATGGCGCGGTTGGGGCAGGCGGTCGTTCAAGCTCTGGAGCAAAAGCGGCTGCGCGACGAGAAGGGCCAGGCGGAGCAAAAGCTTTGGAGCAGCGAAGCGCGCTTCCGGGCTCTCATTGAGAAAAGCAGCGACGCCATTTTTCTGCTCAATCCGGACATGATCGTTGAATACGCGAGCCAATCGTTGACAAGAATCCTGGGGTTCCTCCCGGAAGAGTTGTTGGGGCGGTGTATTCTGGACCTCCACGATCCCGAGGACCGCGCGTCCAGTCTTCAGCGGTTGCATCAGCTCCAACCCGGGAGCACCGAAGTCATCACGGGCCGATTCCAACGCAAGGACGGTTCCTGGTGCTGGCTGGAGCGCACACGCTCCAATCTGCTGGATGAGCCCAACGTGCGTGCCTTTGTCGTCAATTGCCGTGACGTGACCGAGCGCCACGACGCCGAAGAATCGCTGCGATTGTACCGGGCCCTGCTCGACCGGACGAACGACGCCATCGAGATAGTGGACCCCGAAACGGGCCGTTTCCTCGATGTGAACGAGAAAGCCTGCGTCATCCACGGCTACAGCCGCGACGAGTATCTGACATTGACGGTGCCGCAAATCGATGACCTCCTGGCGGACCCGTCCGCGTATGTCAGCCGAGCGGAACATTTGCGTCTGGCCAAGTCCCTGACGGTCGAAGGCCTGCACCGGCGCAAGGACGGTTCGACGTTCCCGGTCGAGGTGAATTTGAACTTCGTCCACCTGAACCGCGACTACATCGTCGCCGTGGTGCGCGACACTACCGAGCGCAAACAAGCCGAGGCGGCGCTGCGCGCCAGCGAGGAGCGTTTTCGCCGCATCACGACCAACATGCTCGACATGATCGCGCAGACCGACGTGGCTGGCATCCTCCAATACGTCACGCCCTCCAACGAAGCGGTCCTGGGTTATCGCGCCGAGGAGATGGTCGGCCGAAATACTTTTGATTTTCTTCACCCCGAGGATCGGTCTGCGGGGCTGACGCTGTTTCAGAGCAGCCTAACAAGCCAAACTCCGGCGCGCGGCGAATGCCGATTCCGCCACGCCGACGGCCATTATCTCTGGCTGGAATTCATCGGCAACCTTATCCGTGACGACGACGGCAATGTGTGCGGCACGGTCATCGCCAGCCGCGACGTGACCGAGCGCAGAGCAGCCGAGCAGGCATTGCAGCGTGAAAAACTCCTGTCGGACACGATTATCGATAGTCTGCCCGGAGTCTACTACCTCTTTGACCAGGAGGGCAAATACCTGCGCTGGAACAAAAATTTCAAAAAGGTCCTTGGCCGCACGAGCGCGGAGATCGCTCAGACGCATCCGCTGGACCTTTTCCGGGGTCGGGAGCGGGAGACCGTCGCCAAGATAATCCAGGATTTACTTACGGTGGGGCAGCCCGTGAATAATGTCGAGGCGAGTCTTTGCGCCAAGGATGGCACGGCAACTCCCTACCTCTTCACCGGCCAGCGCCTGGTCCTCAATCGGGTTCCGTGTGTTACCGGGATGGGAGTGGACATTTCCGAACGCAAAAAGGCGGACGCACAGCTACGACTGCAAAGCGCCGCCCTGGAAGCGGCGGCCAACGGCATTGTCATCACCGATCGCCAGGGCAACATCGTTTGGGTGAACCCAGCGTTTACCCGATTGACCGGTTACCCGCTTGAAGAAGTGGCCGGAAAGCCCCCCCGCACGCTCAAATCGGGGAAACACGATCACTCGTTCTATCAGAACCTCTGGAGCACGATCACGGCGGGAAACGTTTGGCACGGCGAACTCATCAATCGCCGCAAGGACGGCACGCTTTACACGGAAGAGATGACCATCACGCCGGTGAGCGCCACTGGCGACGGCATTAGCCATTTCATCGCCATCAAGCAAGACGTCACCGAGCGCAAGCGGGTCGAGGAGAAATTGCACGAATCTGCCCTTCGGCTACGCGAGGCAGTGGGCGCCGCCAACGTCGGCCTGTGGGACTGGAACTTGCGCAACAACGAGGTCTTCTATTCCCCCGAGTGGAAGCGGCAGCTCGGCTACGAAGATCACGATATCGGCAACGTCTTCGACGAATGGCAATCCCGCGTCCACCCCGACGACCTGGAAGGGGCGCTGGCCAGGGCACATCGCTACCTCGCCGAGCCCAGGGGTCGCTATGACAGCGAATTCCGCTTGCGTCACAAGGATGGTTCCTATCGCTGGATGATGCAAACCGGCGAGTCCGCTGGGCTCGAACATCGATTTAGGAGAGCCGACGGGGAATATCTGTGGCTCGAATCGATCGGGGCCCCGATCAAGGACGACCAGGGACAGGTTTGCGGCGCCGTGATCGCCAGCCGCGACATTACGGAGCGCAAGCAGGCGACGGAGGCGCTTCACGCCTCGCGTGACTTCCTTAATTCCGTCCTGGAAAATGTGCCGATCCGGGTCTTCTGGAAAGACCGCGCATCACGATATCTTGGGTGCAATAGCCTGTTTGCGAGGGACGCCGGCCTGACGGGCCCCGACGAATTGCTTGGCAAAGACGATTTCCAGCTCGCTTGGCGCGAGCAAGCCGATGCATATCGCACCGATGACCAAGCCGTCATGGCCTTCGACAAGCCGAAGATCGGCTACGAGGAGCCGGAGACGACGGCGGCGGGGGGCACGATTTGGCTGCGCTCGTCCAAGGTGCCCTTGCATGATCCTGAGGGAACCGTGATCGGCCTGCTCGGCATCTACGACGACATTACGGAGCGCCGCGCCGCGGACGAAGAAGTCCGCAAGCTGAACGCCGAGTTGGAGGAGCGTGTCCGCGATCGGACGGCGCAGCTCGCCGCGGCCAACAAGGAACTGGAAGCCTTTGCCTACAGTATCTCGCATGACTTGCGGGCGCCCTTGCGCGGCATCGATGGGTTCAGCCAGGCCCTCCTGGAGGACTACAGCGACAAACTGGACGCTGACGGACAGAACTACCTTCGCCGTGTTCGAGCCGCCAGCCAGCGCATGGCCAAGCTGATCGACGACATTTTGCTGTTGTCGCGCACTACGCGCGGCGCCATGAGCCGCGCACCGGCAAATCTGAGCGAATTGGCCGGGCGAGTGATCAGCGACCTGCAGGCCAGCGACGCGGCGCGGCACGTTGAAATCCGTATGCCGCCTGAACTAATCGCCGACGGCGATGCCAGGCTCCTGGAAGTCGTGTTGATGAATTTGCTGGGCAACGCCTGGAAGTTCACCAGCAAGACCGAGCACGCGCGCATCGAACTCGGCGTCACGGATTGCAAGGGGCAGCCGGCCTACTTCGTGCGCGACAACGGGGCGGGCTTCGACATGGCGTTCGCCGACAAGCTGTTCACGCCGTTTCAGCGACTGCACAGCGACGCCGAATTTCCCGGCACCGGCATCGGCCTGCCCACCGTGCAGCGGATCATCCATCGCCACGGCGGCGAGGTCTGGGCGGAAGGCGCAGTGGGCAAGGGAGCGACGTTTTATTTCACGCTGGCGCCGGCAGTCGTGCAAGGGTGGGACAGCCATGTGTGAAGTGGCAAACAAAACTCCAGAGCGGAGAATCGCTAGCGCGAACATCGATCTCCAAACGCCAATTCGGACGCCGGTGCATCGTTCCGTTCTCGTGGTTCTCGTGCTGACGTTTCTTTGTTTGCTCGTGTTCGAGGCGACGAAGGAAGTCCTGATACCGTCGTCGTTCACGAGATGGCAGTCCCACTGGCTAACGATCTGCATTGGCACCTTGATTTCGACCGCCGCGTCCTTCTTGATCATGCGTCGGTTCGTTCTGCTGACGGATGAACTCAAAATCGCCACCGACGAAGAGCTGCAACGGCTCGCGGCGGTGGTGGAGAACAGCAACGACTTCATCGGTATCGCGACCCTTGATTTCAAGCCCATTTACATCAACGCCAGCGGGTGCAAGATGGTCGGCATCGAAGGCCGCAACGACTTTCGTGCACTCTCCATCTTCGAGTTCTACTTCCCGGAGGACCAGCAGAAGCTCCGCGAAAACATCGTGCCCGCAGAAATAGCAACAGGCTTCTGGCATGGTGAAATTGCGATGCGGCATTTCAAGACCGGCGTAGCCATTCCTGTCGAAATGACCGGCTTCATGGTACGGCACCCGCAAACCCAAAAACCGATGTGCATTGCTACGGTCTCACGCGACATTACCGAACGCAAACGCGTGGAGTCGGAGATGACGTTGCTGAATGCCCATTTGCGGCAGCGGACAGCCGATTTAGAAACGGCCCTCGCCGAGTCGGAGGAATTCGCCTACGCCGCCGCCCACAATCTGCGTTCACCTCTGCGCGGCATCGACGGGTTCGCACAAGCGCTTCTGGAAGATTGTGGGGACCGTGTCGGGAAGGAGGGGCGTGAATACCTCGGCCGTATCCGGCGTTCCGCGCAGCAGCAGGCTAGCCTCATCGACGACTTGCTGGGGCTGTCACGCCTCAGTCGGACCACGATGGACCGCCAATCCATCGACTTGAGCGAGTTGGCACAGGCGGTCATGAAGGAACTCCAGACGAATGACCCGGAACGCCAGGTCGATTTCGTTGTGCAGGACCATCTTGCCGCCAATGCGGATGGGCAACTCGTCCGGCTGATGTTGCGGGAATTGCTGGGCAACGCCTGGAAGTTTACTTCAAACCGCCCGCGTGCCCGGATCGAATTCGGAACCATCAGCCTAGCGGGCGGTCAACTCGCCTTCTTCATACGGGATGACGGAGCCGGGTTCGACATGGCCTACATGGACAAACTCTTCCTCCCGTTCGAGCGGCTTCATGCAGAGGCAGAATTTCCTGGCAATGGCATAGGCCTGGCTTCCGTGAAGCGGATTGTCCAACGGCACGGAGGCAAAGTGTGGGCGGAGGCGGCGGTAGGCTTAGGGGCGACTTTTTTCTTCACTCTTGGTTGATTCAAAAGGGGGTGGCTATGCCGCTGAAAACGATACTGCTGGTCGACGACAACCAGGATGACCTGGATTTGACCCTGCGCGCGCTGCACGCCCAACAATGGGATATTGTCATATCGGATTACTCGATGCCTCATTTCAGCGGCCCAGCGGCCCTGGAGGTCCTCAAGGGGACGGAACTGGACGTGCCATTCTTGATCGTCTCGGGAAAAATCGGCGAAGAAAAAGCCGTCGAGTTGATGTGCGCCGGCGCGCGCGATTACATTCTCAAAGACAATCTGGGCCGACTCGTCCCGGCAATCGAGCGCGAGCTGCGCGAGGCGGAAAACCGCCGCGAACGCAAGTCGCTGGAAGAACAGTACCGACAGGCCCAAAAGATGGAAGCCCTGGGTCAACTGGCCGGTGGAGTTGCGCACGATTTCAATAATTTGCTCACCGTCATCAACGGATTCAGCGAGATCATCCTTGCAAAGCTCGACCCCAAAGACCCCAATCGGCCCTTGCTCGAACAGATCAAGCTTGCCGGCGATCGTTCCGCAACCCTGGCACGCCAATTATTGATTTTTTCACGCAAGCAAGTTTTTTCAGTGCACGCGACGCCATGCCACAGGGTGGTCAGATTACCATCCGAACCAAGAACATGGTCTTTGAGGACGGCTACTCACGCCCGCTTGCGGAGATGCCGACCGGCGCGTATGTGGTGTTGGAAGTCAGCGACAAAGGCACTGGCATCACGCCGGAGATCATGGCCCGAATTTTCGAGCCCTTTTTCACTACCAAGGAAATCGGCAAAGGAACGGGTCTAGGCCTGGCGACCGTCTTCGGCATCGTCAAGCAAACCTGCGGACACATCGAGGTGGAAAGCAAGGTGGGGGCTGGCTCGACATTCCGTGTCTATTTTGACGACGCCTCGGCATCACCAATCAAAAACAAGAACCACAAACCGCACAGGGACGCCGAGGTGGCATCGCGAGGCGGTGAGGTCGTTCTCGTTGCCGAAGACGACGATGGAGTACGATCGATCATCAATCTGATTCTCGTCAGGAACGGCTATACCGTCCTCGAGGCCAGGAACGGGCAGGCGGCCGTGGATTTGGCGACGCAGTACAAGTCGCGGATCGATCTACTGGTGACCGATGTGGTGATGCCAGGGATGAACGGTTTTCAATTGGCGCAGCAACTTCAAACGCTTCACCCTGAGACCCAGATCCTGTTTATTTCCGGCTTTCCAAACCATCCGGCGTTGCGCCAGGAGGCACTAAATGGCGACGTGAATTTCCTGCAAAAGCCGCTGTCGGCCTCGAGTCTGACGCGTAAAGTCCGAGAGATTCTGGATGGTAGGCGTTCATCACCCACCGAGGAAACACAAGGGGTTGCGCTACCCATTGTTGGCGCTGTGCCGGGAAATGAATTGCCATGACTACACCATTGCGAGTACTGATCATCGAAGATTCGCAAGACGACACACTCTTGCTCGTCCAGGAATTGCGCCGCGCGGATTATCAACCGACCTATGAGCGGGTCGAGACGGCCGAAGCAATGGCGTCAGCCCTCGCGCGCCAGGAGTGGGACATCGTCTTCACGGATCAGGCCATGCCCCATTTCAGCGCGGCGGGAGCCCTGGGGGTATTACAGAAAAGCGGTCGCGACGTGCCGATTCTGCTGGTTTCCGGGAGCATCGGGGCAGAGCCGGCGGTGCGCTTGCTCAAGGCCGGCATTCACGATTACATCAACAAGGACGATCTGACCCGGTTAGTGCCCGCCGTTCAGCGTGAATTGCGCCAGGCAGAAAGCAACCGCCAGCGTCGGTGTGCGGAGGACGAGCTGCGCCTGCTGAGCACGGCTGTATCCACGGCCGCTAATGCGATCTTCATCACCAATCAGAACGGCGTGATCTTGTGGGCCAACGCAGCCTTCCTCAGTCTAAGCGGTTTTGACGCCGTCGATCTAGACAACAAGACTCCGCGCATACTCAAGTCAGAAATCCAGCCACAATCGTTCTACGAGCAACTCTGGAAAACGATCCTCGCAGGAGAAGTGTGGATGGGTGAAGTTGTCGAGCGTCACAAGAATGGGAGCTTGTATACAGTTCAGCAAGCGATTACGCCCATGCGCGACAAGGTCGGGCTCGTTTCTCATTTCGTTACGATCCACGAAGATATTACTCGGAGAAAGGAAGCTGAAGCTCGCGTCGAGCACATGGCCTACCACGATTCATTGACGGGCTTACCCAATCGTGCCCTCTTCAAGGATCGTCTCGCACAGGCAGTGCTTCAGGCCAATCGGAATTGCCGACTTGTCGCCGTGCTGTTTGTGGATCTCGACCGATTCAAGTTGATCAATGATACGCAGGGGCATGCGGTCGGAGACTTGCTGCTCAAGGAAGTGGCGGCACGCTTGCAGGGCTGCCTTCGCGGCACTGATTCGATCGCGCGTCTCGGAGGCGACGAATTCGTGATTGCTTTGACGGATCTACCCAGCGTCGATGATGCCGCTCGCCTGGCAAACAAGGTTCTCTATGCTCTGGGGCAACCGTTTCTTGTCAACGGCCAAGACATCCACACGACCGGCAGTGTCGGCGTGACCATCTATCCGCTCGATGATCCCGACGGCTGCCGTCTGCTTGAAAACGCCGATTTGGCTATGTATCGCGCCAAGTCCGAAGGCAAGAATTGTTGTGCCTTTTTTCACGCCCGCCCTCAATGCGGAAATTCGCGCGCGTCACGAAGTTGAGGCCGGTTTGGTTCAAGCGATGGCAGACCAGGAACTAATACTTCACTATCAACCGCAAGTGGATTTGAATACTCGCGCCCTTGTCGGGATGGAGGCCCTCGTACGCTGGCAGCATCCCACGCGCGGGCTTCTCATGCCGGCGGCATTCATTCATGCCGCCGAATCTTCGGGCCTGATCCTGCCTCTCTCGGACTATGTGATTCGACACGGCTGCGCGCAGTACAGGGAATGGCAGACACGAACGAGAACGAATCTCCGCCTCGCCATCAACATTTCCGCCAGTCACCTGCGCAATGACCTGCTATTGCGGAGTGTAAATAATGCCCTAAAGGAGACGGGCATGGACCCGCGTTGCCTGGAGCTTGAGTTGACCGAAACCGCTTTGATCCATGATGAGGACGCCGCTGCCAAGGTGATCGGCCAACTGTCCAGGCTAGGTATCCTGTTCTCGATCGATGACTTTGGCACCGGATACTCGTCCCTCAAGTACCTCAAGCAGCTATCGATTCAGAAATTGAAAATCGATCAATCGTTTGTTCGGAATCTGCCGTATGACCCGGCTGATGCAGTCATTGTTCGCGCGACCATTGCGCTGGGGCACCAACTCGGTCTGCGGGTGATTGCTGAAGGAGTGGAAACGGATGACCAGTTCGTCTTCCTCCGTGAGCATGGATGCGATGAAGGCCAAGGATATTACTTCTTCCGGCCGCTGACCTCACAAGCCATGGGTGAGTTGCTTGAAAGGGAATTCACGCATTCGCGGAGGCCTGCTGAGGAGCTGGTTCCCGCATGAGAACGCGGCAACCGGAACCGGTTCGACACACTTGGGATCAAATTACGGGAGACTTGTCATGATGGAATCGCAAATAGAGATGCAAAACATTGGTCGGTTGCAGCAGCAACTTCTTCCTCAGACGCTGCCGCAGTTTGCCGGATGGGATTTTGCCGTGCATCATGAAGTAGGAAGCTCTGGCGGCGACTACTACGACCTGCTCCCGATGGGAACAAACCACCTTGCCGTGCTGGTAGAAGACGTCAGCGGACATGGCCCGGCGGCGGCGATGTTGACGGCGATGATTCGCATGTTGCTTCACTCCTACCCCATAACCTCAGGCCGGCGACGCGATCCGTTTTGCTCGGTCGAAAGCAACTGTCTTCGTTCACCTGATGTGCTGGCGCATCTAAATCAGGTTCTTTTGGAGAATTCGCTTGAGGACCAATTCACGACCATGGTTCTTGGCATTGTGGACCTGGTCAAAGGTGAGATTCAATTCAGCCTTGCCGGACACATGGCGCCATGCTGGTGGCAAGCAGGCCATGCTGTGTTTCCGGTGCTGCCCGACATCGCCGGCCTTCCCTTGGGAGTCGATGCGGAGGCTTGTTACAAATCCGCAACGATCCAGATGTCGTCTGGTGACGTCGTGGTCTTCTACACCGATGGACTCGCCGAAGCACAGAACCAGGCCGGAAAGATGTTCGGACGGGTCCGATTGGAACTTGCCTTGAGAGGTAGCGCCGGCGGCACCGCCGAGGTCATCAAGAATGCCACGCTTCTGGCGCTTCATGAGTTCGCAAACGGGATAGGTTTCCACGATGACGTGACGATTCTTGTGATCAAGAAAGTGCTTAGTCGCGAGAGTTCGATGTCGGAGTTGTTTATTGGCTAACATAAGCCGACTCACCAGCCGCGCGGCTAACATGCCGCTCACGAACACTCGCGAATCCATCAACCTACGCGGCAAGCCGAGAGTGGGCTTTGTCGAGCCAACAAATGATGAAGGAAGAGTAAGATGAGCGTACTGGGAAATGAAAGCCGGACCGATCAAGATAAGCCCCTCGCGGTCGGCGAAGGACCGGTGACATGGTTCCCGGGCCCTCGCCCCTGGTTTGGAGTTCCCTTCCCTTCAGAGGAACCAGGTTCCCAGAAAGCCCTTACATTAGAAGCCCAGACCGAGGTTTTGCGCGAGGCGATCGCCAACCACCTCCGCTACACCTTGGCCAAATACCAGGTTCTGGCCACGCCGCGGAATTAATACGAGGCTTTAGTCCTTGCGCTGCGCAATATTCTGACCGACGCCTGGATCCGAAGCTCCAAGAGTTACTATGAGCGGGATGTGAAGCGGGTTTACTACCTGTCGGCGGAATTCATGATCGGCCGACATCTGGACACCGTGCTAGTCAACCTCGAACTGGAAGAAGCATGCCGCCGTGCCCTGGGAACATTCGGCATGAGTCTGTCGGACGTCGCCGAACTGGAATGGGATGCTGGCCTTGGCGCCGGCGGATTGGGTCGTCTTGCCGCTTGCCTTCTCGACTCGATGGCCACCCTGGGCCTCCCGAGCTACGGATACGGCATTCGCTACGAATATGGCATTTTCAGCCAAAAGATCGAGGAAGGCCGGCAGATCGAGATGGCCGACAACTGGCTCCGGTATGGCAACCCCTGGGAAGTTCCGCGGCCGGAGCTAATTTACCCCGTCCGTTTCTATGGGTTGTTTGACTGCCAGATCAAGCGTATTCACGAATACAAGCGTCAACTGCTGAATGTCTTGCATGTGATTGTCCGTTATAACCGGCTCCGCGACGACCCAAGCAAGGGATTGCCACGCACCGTCATCTTCGCGGGCAAGGCCGCGCCCGCATACTGGATGGCCAAGAAGATTATTCACCTGATCCATGCGGTCGCCGGCGTCGTGAACAGGGATCCCAAGCTTGAAGGCCGCTTGAAAATGGTTTTCATCCCCAACTATGGCGTGTCCCTGGCTGAATTGATCATCCCGGCGGCTGATCTGTCGGAGCAGATTTCGACGGCTGGCAGCGAAGCGTCCGGCACCAGCAACATGAAATTGGCCCTCAATGGCGCCCTGATGATCGGCACGCTCGACGGCGCCAATATCGAGATCCAAGAGGCGGTTGGCGCGGAGAACTTTTTCCTGTTTGGCCTCAATGCCGAACAGGTGGAGGAGAAAATTCGATCCGGATATCAACCCTTGGATTGCTATCATCAGAATCCGGAGCTGGCTCACGCCCTGGATATGATCCGCGACGGTTTCTTCTCCCCCGAACAGCCTGATGTCTTCCAACCAATCGTCGATGCCTTGTTGCGTCCCCGCGAGCCGTTCATGGTCCTTGCGGATTTCGCTGCCTATGCAGCCTGCCAGGAACGCGTGAGCACACTATACGCGGAACTAGAATCCTGGACCCGCAATACAATATTGAATGTGGCGCGGATGGGATACTTCTCCAGCGACCGCACTGTCCGCGAGTATGCTCGGGACATCTGGAATGTGGACGTGTAGACATTGCTTTTTGACTCAGAGGGTGTTGAAGTGATCAATCAATCGAGCACAAAGTCGCGTGAGGTGGAAATCACGGAGCTAGTCCTCCGCGACGCCCACCAGAGTCTATTTGCCACTCGCATGGCAACAGAAGACATGGTGGCGGCGTGCGAGGATATCGATCACGCCGGTTTCTGGAGCGTCGAATGTTGGGGCGGGGCCACTTACGACGCCTGCATACGCTTCCTTAACGAAGATCCCTGGGAGCGCCTACGAACCTTTCGCAAGCTGATGCCTAATTCTCGCTTGCAAATGCTGCTCCGCGGGCAGAACTTGCTCGGATATCGCCACTACGAAGACAGCGTCGTCGATCGGTTTGTGGACAGATCGGCCGAAAACGGCATGGACGTCTTTCGTGTGTTCGACGCTCTCAACGACATCCGCAACCTGCAGCGTGCGCTGGCAGCGGTCCGGCGCACCGGCAAGCACGCCCAAGGAACCATCTGCTACACAGTCTCCCCATTGCATACCATCGCGAAGTTCGTCGAGCTGGCCCAGCAGCTCCGCGATCTCGGTTGCCAATCGATCTGCATTAAGGACATGGCCGCCTTGCTGAAGCCGCAGCCCGCATACGATCTCGTTCGGGGCATCAAGGAGGCGTGTGGCAACGACACCATCGTTCACGTTCACGTTCACGCCACGACGGGGGTGACGATGGTCAGCCTGATGAAGGCGATCGAAGCCGGCGCCGACATCGTGGACACGGCTATCTCATCACTTAGTCTCGGGCCTGGCCACAACCCCACCGAGGCGCTCGTCGAAATGCTCGAAGGCACCGGCTACACAACCAAGCTAAAGAAGGATCGGCTGTTGAAGATCAAGGAGCATTTCGCCAAGGTTCGCCCACGCTACGCGGAATTCGAGTCGAAAATCGTCGGGGTCGAGACCGAAATCTTCGACAGCCAGATTCCGGGCGGCATGATTTCCAACCTGGAGAGCCAGTTGCGTCAGCAGGGCGCGGGGCACCGAGTCAAGGAAGTGCTTGCGGAGGTCCCGAAAGTTCGCAAGGTTGCCGGCTATCCGCCGTTGGTGACCCCGTCGAGCCAAATCGTCGGCACTCAGGCCGTGCTCAACGTCCTGATGGGGCGTTACAAGGTGCTGACGGGAGAGTTCGCCGACCTGATGCTTGGCTACTACGGGAAGACGATCGGCCCGTGCGATCCCGAGATCATGGAGGCTGCCGCGAAGCACGCCAAGAAGGGGCCGATCACCGAGCGGCCGGCCGACTTGCTCAAGCCGGAGTGGGACGGGCTGCGCGCCGCTGCGCTCGGGCTCAAGGGTTGCAATGGCACGGACGAAGATGTGCTCACCTACGCCATGTTCCCGCAGGTCGCCGCGACCTTTTTCGCCGCCCGCACTCAGGGGCCAAGAAACGTCGGCAAGGATTCCGTTCAGACCACGACGGCAGCCGCCGCTTCCGCGAAGTCCGACGGCAAGACGACACCAATCACGACGCCGGTCACTTACCAGATCACTGTCGGTGAGAAGTCCCACAAGGTGATAGTCGAACCAGCCTGATCCGACAAAGGAGAAGTGATGACGATCGAGCCGAACAAAACGATGCAGGGATTGGTCGAGGATCTCCGCAAGAGGAAGAAGAACCTCAAGCAGGGGGGAGGCCCCGATCGGATCGCCAAGCAGAAGGAGCAAGGCAAGCTCACGGCCCGCGAGCGCGTTGACGCTCTGGTCGATCCTGGCAGCTTCGAGGAATTCGGGCTGTTCGCCGAGCATCGGCAGACCAACTTCGGCTTGGCCGGCAAGGTCGCGCCTGCTGACGGCGTTGTCACAGGGGCCGCTGCGGTTGCCGGTCGGCTCATTCATTTTGCCAGCCAGGATTTCACCGTGCTGGGCGGCTCCGCTGGCGAGGTCCACTCGCTCAAGGTCGCCGAGGTAATGGAGCGGGCCCTGAAGACCGGCAGCCCATTCGTCTTCATCAACGATTCCGGCGGGGCTCGCGTGCAGGAGGGCATCGATTCGCTGTCGGGTTACGGCAAGGTTTTCTACACCAACGTCATGCTCTCCGGGGCAGTGCCGCAAATTTCGCTCGTCTGTGGCCCGTGCGCCGGTGGAGCCGCTTACTCGCCCGCCCTGACGGACTTCATCATTCAGACCCGCCAGGCTCAGATGTTCATCACGGGCCCGCAAGTGATCTCGCAGATCACCGGTGAGCAGATAACGGCTGAGGCGCTGGGCGGGGCGGATGCGCACATGGCACAATCCGGCGTGACGCACTTCATCGCGGCGAATGACGAGGAGGCGATTCATCTTTGCCACCGGCTTCTCAGCTTCCTTCCTTCCAACAACCTCGAGGACCCGCCGTGTTTGGAATTCGAAAACAACGTCAATCCCAATCCCGAGCTGGACCGGATCGTGCCTGTCGAGTCCAAGAAAGGTTACGATGTTCGCGGAGTGATTACCGGCGTGGCGGACCGAGGAGACTTCCTGGAAGTGCAGGCTGGCTACGCGATGAACATCGTCATCGGCTTCGCACGCATTCTGGGCCGATCGATCGGCGTTGTCGCCAACCAACCCTCGGTGCTGTCGGGAGTGCTCGACATCAACGCCGCGACCAAAGCGAGCCGCTTCATCCGTTTCTGCAATGCCTTCAACATCCCCCTCGTCACCTTCGTGGACGTTCCGGGCTTCCTTCCCGGCGTACAGCAGGAGCATGGCGGCATCATCCGCCACGGGGCCAAACTGCTATTTGCCTACTCGGCGGCCACGGTGCCGAAGATCCAGGTGGTCCTCCGCAAATCCTTCGGCGGCGCGCATCTGGCTATGTGCTCCAAGGATATGGGGGCGGATCGCGTCTTCGCCTGGCCGACGGCTGAAGTGGCCGTCATGGGGGCCGAGGGAGCGGTCGAGATTCTCTTCCGCAAGGAGATGGACCAGGCAGCGGACAAACCGGCCCGACGTGCCGAGTTGATCGAGCAGTACCGCTCGACTTTCTCGACCCCCTATAACGCCGCGGGGCGCCGCCTGTTCGATGACATCATCGAGCCAGCCGACACCCGCAAGCATCTGGCCCAGGCCCTGGAATACCTCCAGACGAAACGAGAGAATCGGCCCCCCAAGAAGCACGGATTGATTCCTCTTTAACCAGATTTGACCTGACTTGGAGTGTGCCATGACAACGGAATCGACGGATGGGGTTCAACTGGCAGCGACTCTCGACGGGATCCGACGGGAGTTGAGTCGCCTCAACGAACGGGTCACTGCGCTGGAGGCCAGCGCTCCACCATTGCGCCTGGTAACGCCTGAATCGAGATCGTTGCTGCCTACGCATGTTCCGATCCACGCCGCTGGTGAGCTGAGCGAGGAACTCATTCTCGTCCTTGGCGCCGCCGTGGCGGCCTACTTGGGGAAAAAAGCACACGTCCGTCAGGTGCGCTTGATTGGCACTTTGCCCTGGGCGCAGCAAGGTCGGGTCACCATACAAGCGTCGCACACCGTTCGGAGTCGCACGGGGAGGAGAGAGTCGTGAAACTAAAAATAACCGTCGATGGGAAGATATTTGAGGTCGAGGTGGAAGTCGCCGAACCTGACCCGCCGCAACACAGCTATGTCCCGCCCGGCGTGCAAACGCAACTTTCAGCGGTGGCGCCGGTCCGCCCCGCAGCTGCGAAGGCAAGCGGTGCGCCAGCCGCCAATGAGAGCAAGGTTTGCCGTACTCCCATTGCGGGCGTAGTCGTCCGTGTCCTGGCGCAGGTCGGGCAGTCCATTCAAGTCAACGATGTGTTGCTGGTTCTGGAGGCGATGAAAATGGAGACGACGATCACGGCTCCGATCGCCGGCAAGGTCGCGCGGGTTAACGCCAAGGTCGGTGACGCCGTGCAAGGCGGACAGGTCCTCGTTGAATTGGAGTGAAGCCCTTGTGTTGCTGATGATCGAAGTCCTTCGCCCCTTGGAAAAGTTTTCCCATGAATACACCGAATCAATCGTTTGCTAGCGCTCTCCACGACGCCCACACCGATCTCCTCATTGATCTTCAGGAGCTGGAGAAAGCAACCACTTCGACGTCGAGCACAAGCCCCGCAGAACTGGGTAGCCGCTTCGGCAAGTTGCGAACGCATGTCACGGACCATTTCCGTTTCGAGGAGAAGGGTGGGTACATGGCTCCGGTCCTGAAGGAGGAGCCGCGATTCGGCGCCGAGGTCAAGGAACTTCTCGCCGAGCACCGGGAGATGACGCAGGCTTTGGATGCGATCATCGCAGACGTCGGCAGCGGGGCAGCCGGGCCGGACGCTTCTCGACCGAAGATTCAAGCATGGGTTGGAAAAGTTCGCCAGCATGAAACCCGCGAGAACGACCTCGTCCAGAAAGCCTATTACTCTGGCGCCAGGGGAGATTGATATGAATCCAGTCAAGGCAATCAATCATATCGGGATCGCGGTGCGCTCCATTGAAGCCCACCGACCGTTCTACGAAGGCACCCTTGGAGCTGTGTTTGAGGGCGTCGAACTTGTCCCGGACCAGAAAGTCCGGGTCGGGTTCTTCCGGGTCGGCGAAATGCGCCTTGAACTGCTGGAACCGATCGATCCGACCAGCCCGGTCACGGCCTTCCTGGAAAAGCGCGGCGAGGGGTTGCACCATGTTGCCTTCACGGTCGTGGACCTGGAGGCCCGCATCGCCGAGTTGAAACAGTCGGGCCTGCGCATGATCGATGAGGTTCCGCGGCCCGGCGCACATCACATGCGGATCGCGTTCGTTCATCCCAAGAGTACGGTCGGCGTCTTGACCGAATTGTGCGAACCAATGGGTGATCAGGCCAAGGAGACGGCAACATGACTCGCGTCACAACCTACCCCACGCTGACCTCCGACGAAGCGGCCGAAATGATCCCGCATGGTGCAAGCGTGGCATTCAGTGGATTCACCCCGGCGGGCGCGGCCAAGGCCGTCCCGAAGGCGCTGGCCGACCGCGCCCGCCGGTTGCATGTTGCCGGCGAGCCGTATCAAATCCGAGTCCTAACGGGGGCCTCGACCGGAGCCAGTATCGACGACAGCCTCGCCGAGGCGGACGCCATCAGCTGGCGGGCTCCGTACCAATCGTCTATCCCACTCCGAAAGCGGATCAACGATGGCCGGGTCGCCTTCGTGGACATGCACCTGTCGCACCTGCCGCAATCGGTGCTGTTCGGCTTCTTCGGCCCGATCGACGTCGCAGTGATCGAGGCAACTGAGGTTACGGCCGACGGCCGGGTCTACCTGACGACCTCCGTCGGCGCGTCCCCCACGTTTCTCCAAGTGGCCAAGAAGGTGATCATCGAGATAAACCGCCATCCGTCACGGCGCATCAGCGAGATGGCGGACATAATCATTCCAAAGCCGCCGCCATTCCGCCTCGCTCTTGCCCTTGATGACCCGCTCCAACGGATCGGCACGAGCTACGCCTTGGTAGATCCGACAAAGATTGCTGGGGTCGTTGAAACAAACATGCCCGATGAGTTAGGAGAGTTCAACTCGGCGGATGCCGCTAGCAAGGCGATTGCGGGCCATGTCATAGGATTCCTGTTGGCGGAGCGGGCCGCTCACCGCATTCCGCCGGAGTTCTTGCCGCTGCAAAGTGGTGTGGGGAATGTCGCGAACGCCGTCATGGAGGAACTGGGGGCGAATTCGGACATACCCAATTTTCTGATGTACACCGAAGTCTTGCAACCTTCCGCGTTCGCACTGATGCGGCGAGGCCGACTTCTCGGCGCGAGCACCTGCGCGTTGACCCTCATTGCCGAGCAGATGCGGGCACTTACCGACGACCTCGATTTCTTCGTCCCGCGCATCGTCCTGCGACCGCAAGAGATCTCCAACAACCCGGCCTTGATACGGCAGCTCGGTGTCGTCGCCATGAACACCGCCCTGGAGATTGACCTTTATGGGCATGTCAACTCGACGCACGTAATCGGTCAGCGCATGATGAACGGCATCGGCGGCAGCGGCGACTTCGCTCGCAACGCGTACCTGTCGATCTTCATGTGTCCGTCCATCGCCAAAGGTGGCAGCATCTCGACGATTGTGCCGATGTGTACTCACGTCGATCACAACGAACACTCGGTGCAGGTCGTCGTCACGGAGCAGGGACTTGCCGACCTGCGCGGACTGGCGCCGGCGCAGCGGGCGGAAACCTTGATCAACTGCTGCGCTCACCCTCTTTACCGCGATTTTCTGCATCGTTATGTGCGCGAGGCTGGCCCGGGCCACATCCGGCACGATTTCGACCGCTGCTTCGAGCTGCACCAGAATCTGCTGCGCTGCGGAACGATGTTGCCTGACCAGATCGCGTCCACCGTAGCAAGGAGTCCGTCCCATGCTTAAAGGCGACTTTCACTTGCGGGATGACTTTCCTCCGGCCAGCTATGACGAGAGTGGCGAGCACTGGCCACAGCCGACCTCGCCGGCGCTTCTTTCGAGCAGAAGCTCGTCACTCACACCTATGAGGGAATCGACCTCCAGCCGGTGTACACGCGCCGCGATCATCCCGGGGAGACCGACTCAGAAGGGTATCCGGGCCTATCCCCGTTTGTCCGCGGCAGCCAGCTACTCGGAGCTGTGCGGGCCGGATGGGATCTTCGCCAGGAGCATGCCCACCCCGATTTGGGCACCACGAACCAGGCGATCCTTGAGGACCTCCAGGGGGGCGTCACCTCGCTGCTGCTGCGTCTGGACGCTGCCGCCCGAAACGGCTACGACCCCGATGACCCGGCAGCGACCGAGCTTGCCGGCCGCGACGGGATCATGGCCTATCATGTGGACGATCTGGACACCGCGCTGGCGGGAGTTCATCTGGACATGGTGGGCGTGACGTTGGAGGCCGGCGCGGCTTTCATGCCCGCGGCTGCGGCCCTGGTGGCCCTCTGGCGGCGACGCGGTGTTCCTTCGGCGCAGGTTCGCGGAGCCTTCAACGCAGACCCATTTGCCGTACTAGTTCGCGACGGCCAACTGCCGATGCCCGTCGAATCAGCGCTTGCGCTGATGGCCGACCTCGCAGTGTGGACGTTCGCGAATTATCCGGACGTTACCGCCGTGCGCGTTGGCACCGCCCCGTACCATCACGCCGGGGCGACCGCTGCTCAGGATATCGCTTTCGGCATGGCCACCGCGGTCGAGTACCTGCGGGCCATGACGGCGGCCGGCATGAAGGTGGATGCCGCAGCCAAGCAAATCTTGTTCAGCTTCAGCCTGGGGACACACCATTTCCTGGCCATCGCCAAGTTACGCGCGGCACGACGGCTCTGGGCCCGTATCGTCAACGCGTCCGGCGGGGCGGTGGCGGCAGGAGCCATGTGAATTCACTCCCGCGTCAGCAAACGCGTTTTGACGCTGCGCGATCCCTATGTGAACTTGCTGCGGAACACAGCCGCCTGCTTCGCCGCCGCGCTCGGCGGCGCCGAGACGATCACGTCGGTCCCCTTCGACGCGACCGCTGGCCAACCTGACGTTTCAACCGGCAACCCGGGCGCGAGCGAAGCCGTCTGGCGAACCGCCGGCGTGGATCGTTTCATCTTCATCAAGTGCGACGTACTGGAAACTCTGCGGGAAATGCTCCGCGAGGAAGGAGTGTTGACCGCATGACGACGATCCCGAACTTCGCCGACGTGCCGCTCGGTGACGATGGTAACCGAGCGACGCTCAAAGAATGGCGGAACGCAGCGGCCCCGTGGACCGATACGCTCATCTGGCAGACGCCGGAAAATATTCCCGTGCAGCCGCTTTACAGCGCCGCGGACCTGGAAGGTCTGGAACACCTGGACACGATGCCGGGGATACCACCCTACTTGCGAGGGCCTTATCCGACCATGTATGTCATGCGGCCGTGGACCGTGCGTCAATACGCGGGTTTCTCCACGGCTAAGGACTCGAACGCCTTCTATCGTCGAAACCTCGCCGCCGGGCAAATGGGGCTGAGCATCGCCTTCGACCTGGCGACACGCCGCGGCTATGATTCGGATCACCCGCGTGTCGCCGGCGGCGTCGGCATGGCCGGCGTGGCGATCGACAGCATCCTCGACATGCGCACTCTGTTCGAGGAAATCCCGCTCGACAAAATGAGCGTGTCGATGACTATGAACGGCGCGGTGCTGCCGGTGCTGGCCCTTTACATCGTGGCCGCGGAGGAACAGGGGGTCAAGCCGGAGCAACTCGCCGGCACCATCCAAAATGACATCCTCAAGGAATACATGGTCCGCAACACCTACATCTATCCGCCGGAGCCGTCGATCCGCATCATTGCCGACATCTTTGCTTACACCAGCCGGCGGATGCCGAAGTTTAACAGCATCTCGATCAGCGGCTACCACATGCAGGAGGCCGGCGCCACCGCCGACTTGGAACTCGCGTACACACTCGCTGACGGGCTGGATTACATTCGCACCGGTTTGAAGGCTGGCCTGCGGGTGGACGACTTCTGCCCGCGTCTGTCGTTCTTCTGGGCAATCGGCATGAACTATTTCATGGAGGTTGCCAAGCTCCGCGCCGCTCGGATGTTGTGGGCCAAGCTGATCAAGTCGTTCGGCCCGAAGAATCCAAAGAGCATGTCGCTGCGGACGCACAGCCAGACGAGCGGTTGGAGCCTGACCGCCCACGATCCGTACAACAACGTCGTTCGCACCTGTCTGGAAGCGATGGCCGCCGTCCACGGCCACACTCAGTCGCTGCACACGAACGCTCTGGACGAGGCGCTCGGCCTGCCGACCGACTTCTCCGCACGCATCGCGCGCAACACCCAGCTGTTCTTGCAGCAAGAGACTGACACCTGCAACGTCGTCGATCCGTGGGGCGGCAGCTACTATGTCGAGCGGCTCACGCATGAGCTGGCCAGCCGCGTCTGGCAGCATCTGCGCGAGGTGGAAGAACTGGGCGGGATGACCAATGCAATCCAGGCCGGCATCCCCAAGCTCCGCATCGAGGAGGCGGCCCCGCGCACCCAGGCCCGTATCGACTCCGGCCAACAGGTCGTCATCGGTCTCAACAAATATCGGCCTACCACTGATGAGCCGATCAATGTGCTCAAGGTTGATAACACCGCCGTGCGTGCGGCGCAGATCGCCAGCCTTGCGAAGCTGCGCGCCGAGCGGGGCACGACTCGGGTCGAGACGAGCCTGGCGACGCTTACCGAGGCCGCTCGCTGCGGAACGGGCAACCTGCTTGAAATGGCGATCGACGCGGCTCGAGCTCACGCCACTGTAGGCGAAATGAGCGAAGCCCTTGAAAAGGTCTACGGTCGATATGAGGCGCCGGTCCGCGTGGTGCGCGGGGTGTACGCTGCCGAGATCAAGGGAGGCCAAGCCGTGACCGACGAGTTGCTCCGGTTGGTAAAGCATTTCGAGAAAGTCGAAGGGCGCCGGCCGCGGATCCTCGTCGCCAAGATGGGCCAGGACGGCCACGACCGCGGCCAGAAAGTGATCGCCACGGCGTTCGCCGACCTCGGCTTCGACGTCGATATCGGCCCGCTCTTTCAAACGCCAGCTGAAACGGCGCGCCAGGCCGTTGAAAATGACGTTCACGTCGTCGGTGTATCTTCGCTCGCGGCGGGGCACCTAACGCTGATTCCACAGTTACGCGACGAACTGGCAAAGTTGGGGCGGGACGACATCATGATCGTGCTCGGTGGAGTGATTCCGCCGCAGGACTACCCCGCTTTGTACGAGGCCGGTGCGACCGCCATTTTCGGGCCAGGAACAGTGGTTGGGGAGGCCGCAATCCAACTATTACGTTCGCTCGGAGAACGGCTGGGCATTGGCGCCGCGGATCGCTAAGGCACGACTCATCCCCGATGAGAGAATGGATAAAAGTCATCATGCGAAAATACATTATCATGGGCGTCCAGGGTTGCGGCAAAGGAACGCAGGCGCACCTGCTGGCTCGTGATTACCATCTGACACACATCAGCGTCGGCGATAACTTTCGCTGGAATATCCAAAGCCATACCAAACTCGCCGCCCGCATCAAGCGGCAGATGGCCTCCGGCGGTCTCGTGCCTGACGATATCGTGGAGGATGTAATCCGCGATCGCCTGGAGAAGCACGACTGGAACTACGGGTTCATTCTTGACGGTTTTCCGCGTAGCGGACACCAGGCGGCGTTCTTCCTGGAAAGCTACGACATCGATGCAGTGTTGCACATCGACGTGCCCGATCAGGTCGTCCTCGACCGCATTCTTAACCGACGGCTGTGCGCGAAGTGTGGGCTGGACTACAACCTGATCTATCACCGCCCAGCCGTCACTGGCGTCTGCGACGTCTGTCTCGGCCTCCTCGTCGCCCGTGCCGACGATACGGCGGAGGTACTGAAAGAGCGGTTGTGCGACTACCACGCCAAGACCGAGCCGATCCTTGAGTTGTTCCGCCGCAAGGAATTGGTCGTTTCCGTTGACGGCACCCGTCTGCCCGGCGCCGTTCAGGAGGAGTTTCGTCGCCAACTCGGCCTTCCCGCTCCTGCGACTCCCACCCGGCAAGTGGATTAAACGGGATTAAACGATGACAACGAAACAACGCAAAATGACGGTTGACGAGTATTTTGTGGGGCTGCGGGACGGCAACGTGTCCATGCTTGCTCGCGCTTTGACGCTCGTGGAATCGAGCAGTCCTCGCCACCAGGCGATCGCCGAGGCACTTCTCATACGTCTCTTGCCACACACGGGCCGCTCGATCCGCATCGGCATCACTGGCGTTCCAGGCGTCGGCAAGAGCACCTTCATCGAGGCACTGGGGCTACACCTCATCGGCCACGGGCGACGGGTCGCCGTGTTGGCCATCGATCCGTCGAGCAAGCTCACCGGCGGCAGCATCCTCGGCGACAAAACCCGGATGCCGCGGCTTTCGGCCGAGCCAGCCGCGTATATCCGTCCGTCACCATCGGCCGGCACGCTCGGCGGCGTGGCCCGCAAGACGCGCGAGAGCTTGCTGGTATGCGAGGCAGCCGGATTTGACGTCATGCTTGTCGAGACGGTCGGCGTTGGCCAATCCGAGGCAGCGGTCGCCGACATGACCGATTGCCTGCTCGCGCTCATGCTCCCCGGGGCGGGCGATGAACTACAGGGAATCAAAAGGGGCTTGCTCGAAATGGTAGACGTAGTCGCCGTCAACAAAGCCGATGGTGCGACCCGGGCAACCGCTGAACTGGCGGCCCAGCAATATCGGGGAGCGCTGCAATCGCTAGCTGGCCGGCATGACGACCCACCTGCAGTGTTAACGTGCAGTGCCCTTTGCGGGCAGGGCGTCGATGGGGTTTGGAACGCAATTGAGCAACGCCATGCTCGTCAGACTGCAAGCGGCGAGTTGTTCGAGCGGCGCCGACAGCAGAACCGCCGCTGGCTGTGGGACCTGGTGGAAGACCAGTTCCGGCAGGCTCTCTACACTCACCCGGCGGTGAGAGCAATCCGCGACGGCCTCGAACAGGAAGTGATAGGCGGCACCACCTCACCTTCAGTTGCGGCTCGGCAGATTCTGGAAGCGCTCGGAATCCACATCGCAAACCCACTAACTTGAAACCGGGTACAGCCCAGCAGTAAGCAGAATGGTTTGCGCCCGTATTCCGGCGAAAAGCGTTTCCGGCGGGTTATCAAGCCGGCCGGTCATCCCACGCGTCCTCCGGGTTCATGACGGTCGAAGTATTCAAGTGGCAATTCGATACAAACCGCTTTCAGGCTCTTTTAGGCGTTCGCACCATGTGCACACCAATTGAACGCGTTCTGCGCGTTCTCCATATTCCATTTATTTTCCGATCAAAAACCGTTCTTGTTTACCGCGATATAAGAATATACATCGATAACTCCATTGGCTGGTTTTTTCGAGAATTTTTGCGCTCCGGTCACTGGACGCGCGTAGAATGCTGGTGCATCTAGGATTCGGCACCTCTCGGAATGGTTCTCCTACTGGCTTTTTTGGGTTCTGCCATGAGCCATTTTCCGGTGCTTTGTTGCGCGTGCCTGGAATTGCAACGCGAAAATGCTCAGCTCAAGAAACACAACCAAGAATTGCAAACCGAGAATCAAGAGTTGCGTAAACAACTCGATGAGGCGCTACGCAGCAAACACCGGCAAACTTCGCGATTTCCAATCGTCCTGTCCTTTTCCCCAAGAAAGACACGTTCGATTCGCTGTGCGGCCCGGCCCACCGCGCGCCTTTGTCACGCTTTCAACGCGCTACTGACAGGGGGACCACCGACAAAGGCTGCGTCGGGGATAGCCGAAAGCCTTGCCAGGATGGCCCGTGTGCTCGGTCAAAGCTCGTCAAAGAGAGCTGCCGGCAGCACGGGACCAGAGCCTGGGGGCTTGGATCCGCAACGAACCGAACAGCCGCACGAGCGGCCAGCGCTGGTAACGGCGGTCCGCGCGTGGATGGGCTGGACTTCCGCTCGCGTTCACGACGCGAAACTCACGGGCTGAGGAACGACCCCACCAACGGCTAAAACGCCCGCCAACGTCAGGCACTGGGGCTTGGGCGGGCAATCCACGGCCGCACTTGTCATTCCTTTTCGGAAATGAACAACTCTCGCGGCGGCCCCATTGAAGCAGCGATTGCCGCGTCACGCTCCTTGATCGCCGCCTCCATGACTGGCGTTCTCGGACGCCGGACCCTTTGAAGCCCATATCAGGCGCATCTATTGCTCAAGGTTGGGTTCGTTGGTAATCTTCGTTCAAAACGGCCCCACGCGATTACTTGCCTGAATGTCGGCTCATCGGCGGTGGTAGTGGGGACGTGAAAAAGTAAAAAGATGATCAAAGTGGCCCGCGTCTCGCAGTCCCTCGACGAGCATCCCGGTGTGTCAGCCGCGCTTTGAAAGCGGGCCAAAAACGCGCGGTGGACCGGGCCAGAGCGCCATGGCTGGCCCGCGCACTTGGCTTGAACGACTGGGAAAATATTTGGGACAAGTGGGACAAAGGACTTGAAATCGTGGGAACGAAAATGGTATCACTCCTTTTCCTTTCAGGCTTGATTAGTTCAAGGGCAGCTGAGTTGCCCACGGGCAACTGAGAACCATTTTTGGCGCTGCAAAGCGCGCCAGCTTGGGCTGGCGTATGCCGTATGCCTGGCCAATACGGACTCCTCTTCTCTGTTCTTGGGTTTAGGTGCATGTGCTTGTCGCGTTTGATTTGACGTGCTTTGACCCATGCCAGGTATCCGATTTCAAGAAGTCCGTTCTCTCGTATCCATGGCCCAGGTCTTGGACTTACTCGGTTTTGTTCCCCATGAACGATCCGGTGAAGAAGTGCGCGGCTCTTGCCCGATACACAGTTCGCCCGCACGGAAGAGTCGAAGTTTCTCCGCCAATCTGACCAAGAATGCCTATCGTTGTTTTCGGTGCGGATCGGCGGGTAACCATTTAGACCTCTACGCCGCAGCCACAGACCAGAGCCTGTTTGTCGCAGCGGTTGACCTTTGCGGCCGGGTTGGATGCACCGTTCCGTGGATCAAGTCCGGATGAGCTACCGCTGCGCTGCGGACGACTTCCGGTTCTCCGCCCGCGCAAAGGGATCGCTGCCGCGCCGTGGCAGGAGGAGCGGTTCCGCAAGGCAACGCTTTTTGGCCTCACCGCAAAGCGCAAATCTGGCCCTATTTCTGAGCGCGGTTAACAAATCATCGAGCAATTCAATATACTTGCCTTCAATGGCTTTTATGATTGTCGCATCTTGCATGACGCAATCATGACATCAGCAGCTGATGCAATCAAGCCCCATTATCGGTAACTTATTTTGGCGCGCTTCCTAAGCGAACACCCATGGCCAGCGATCCGCGAATCGACGATCTGATACGACAATGGCGCGAGCGTCAGGCGCAGGGGCAACCCGTTTCTCTGGACGCCCTTTGTGCCGCCTGCCCCGAGCTTTTGTCGGAACTTCGCAAGAGATGCAGCGGCGAAACGGTGGACTATTTGCAGGGGAACTCGACCCCCATCATCCCCGGCGCCACCATCTCGGCACCGCCCCCCGTCGTGTCTTCCGGCTTCACCACGGTCGATTCCTTGCCTTCCGCTGCCGCGAGCCTGGCGGGGTCGCAGCCGCGTACTGCACCTGCGTCAGTCGCCCAACTCGCCGATTGGATCGCCGCCCAGAACCTCACCACTGTATCCCATGACGAGCTTCGCCTTCTGGCCACTTCTTTTCCCGAGCAACGCGCTTTCGGCAAGGAAATGGTCGTGCGCGGCTGGCTCACTCCGTTTCAGATCAATCGCTTGCTGCAAGGACGGCGAAGCGAGCTTATCGTCGGCAATTATGTCTTGCTGGAGAAGCTGGGCGAGGGAGGAATGGGGGTCGTATACAAGGCCCGGCAACGCGACCTCAAGCGTATCGTCGCGATCAAGATGATCCTGGGAGGCGCCGTCGGCTCCAGTCAAATGGCACGCTTCCGCCTGGAAGCGGAGGCGGTCGCGCGCTTGCAGCATCCTCACATCGTGCAGATATTCGAAGTCAATAGCCACGAAGGCAAGCCCTTCTTCTCGCTGGAGTTCGTCGAGGGAGGGACGCTCAAAGAAATGCTGGAGCACAAGCCGCAACCGGCGCGCACGTGTGCCCTCCTGCTCGAAACGATTGCCCGCGCCATGCACGCTGCCCACCAAAACGGCATCTTGCACCGCGATTTGAAGCCTGCCAATATCCTCATGCAGCTTACGTCAACGAGCGCCGCCTCGGGGTCTAGCTCGAAACTCGGCACGGCGGTCCCCAAGATCGCCGACTTCGGCCTGGCCAAGAAGTTGGACGCGGAGGCATCGGGGCAAACGCACTCCGGCGCCGTCATGGGAACGCCGAGCTACATGGCCCCCGAACAAGCCGCCGGTCGGGTCAATGAACTTGGCCCTGCCGCTGATGTATACGCCCTGGGCGCCATCCTTTTCGAGGCCCTCACGCTTGCCCGGCGGCCTACCGCGATTGGGAATGGCATTATCTCAAGCGCTGGTTCGAGGCCGACGAGTTCGTGCATGATGACCATGTTCAGGGCATCTCTTTTTGTGCCCAAGGCCGTTACATTGCGTCGAGCGAGGGGATCTGGGACGTAAAGTCAAAAAAGCGCATTCGCGACAGGGCTCAGGTGGTTCCCGAGGGGGGCGCTCGATCCGTGATCGGGGTCGCACTTTCCGCCGATGCCAAGACACTGGCAACCGGACAGGGCATGGGCGTGCGCTTGCGCGAGGTCTCAAGCGGCAAGGAGCTCGCGTTTTGGAAGACTGCCGAGCCCGTCTGGCGCCTGGAGTTTCACAATGACGGCCCGCTCATTCTGGGGAAAATATCCCTTAAAAACGCCGGTGCTTTCGAAGAGG
>Ga0163144_10004561_pt1 | contig 31124 bp, 23 predicted proteins | sample OliLak19BULKMAT1_FD_123175 | JGI IMG/M metagenome (GOLD analysis project Ga0163144, IMG submission 123175) | Freshwater microbial mat bacterial communities from Lake Vanda, McMurdo Dry Valleys, Antarctica - Oligotrophic Lake LV.19.BULKMAT1 | ecosystem: Environmental > Aquatic > Freshwater >... | reverse complement strand
TCTACGTGAAGAAGATCACGGTGAGCGGGGCGATGACGCCGGGCGTGCAGGTGAAGTATGTGACGGCGGCGGTGGAAACGGAGCGCTAAGCGATGTCGAAGACCATCAAGCAGATCATGATGCGGGAGTATTCCTCGCGTGTTACGAAGGCGTCCGAGGCCGGATCGGGCGGCGGGGTTGCGGAGCTTCACGATGCGATGCTCATCAGCATTCGCGGCGTGAAGGCGGTGGACACCACCCGCTTGCGGCAGGGCTTGGCCAAGAAGAACATCAAGGTGACGGTGCTGCGGAACTCGCTGGCTCGGAAGACCTTCGAGGGCACGACGCTGGCGCCGCTCTCGGAACTTTTGACGGGTTCCAACGCGCTGGCCTATGGCGGTAACTCTGTGGTGGAGGTCGCCCGCGAGGTCGTGGCCCTGATCGCCAAAATGCCGAAGGTGGAGCTGCGCGGGGCCGTCCTCGATGGGATGTTGTTCAAGGGCAAGGCGGGCGTTGAGGAACTGAGCAAGTTCCCGACGCGCGAAGAGGCCGTTGGACGGATCGTGACACTGATCGTGAGCCCGGCTCGCAACCTGGTCGCTCAGGTTCAGGGACCTGGTGCCACGGTTGTGGGTGTCATCAAGGCGATCGAGACGAAGTTGGAAAAGGGCGAGGCGATTGCCGCGGCCTGAGGTTGGAATGTGACGTGAATTTCGTCCTGGCCGATCGGCGGTTGGGACGGGTCTTGAAGATGAATGCAGGTTGGTGGCGGGACAGACTGGTCCGCTGGTGTGCGGATGAAATGGCCGGGTGTTCCGGCCGCCTCTCTAAGAACCGCAGTAGAGCCGGGACTTATCCGGCGAGAAGGTGAACGCGATGTCTGATACGACTTTTGATGCGAAGATCTCGAAACTGGGCGATGAACTCGCCGGCCTGACCCTCAAGGAAGCGGTCGATCTCGGGAAGTACATGAAGGAAAAGTACGGCATTGAAGCCGCGGCGGGTGGCGGCGGTGGTGGCGGTGCTGCGGCGGCTGCCGCGGCCCCGAAGGCCGAAGAGAAGACCAGTTTCGATGTGGTTTTGAAGGCTGCGGGCGAGAAGAAGATCCAGGTCATCAAGGTGGTTCGCGAAGCCACGCAACTGGGCTTGGCCGAGGCGAAGGCTCTCGTCGACACGCCGGGCAAGGTCATCAAGGCTGGCCTGGACAAGGCCGATGCCGACAAGTTGAAGAAGTTGCTCGAAGAGAACGGCGCGACTGTCGAGTTGGCGTAAGCGGCTGACGGTTGTAGATTAGGTTTCTTTGAGGAAAAGTGGAGCCGGCGTTAAAACCAGTGAAACTTCTGGATCTTAACCTAAGAATGATGTTCTGAACGAGAATTTGACGGTAAAAAGTGGCCCGCCCCTTTCAAGAGGGGCGGGCTATTTCCTCGCCATCGCGGCTTGGATTGCTCGCCACACTGCTGTATGGGGTTGGGGGGAGTGGTCGATCGTGGTGCGGGGGGATATACTGACAGGTTCGACTGTGTTCGATGTCTATCAAGGTGCGAGCGTTCACGACGATGGGCGAGGCGTTGAACGAACCACAAATCCGGAATTGAGCGACCCCGTTTGACTGCCGCTGAAGCGACGACAAACGCAGGGTCCTGCTTTCCATCGTGAGGAAAACCGATGGCGACGATGTCTCTGTCTACGAAGAAGGTTCGGACGTTTGCGAAGCGTGGCGATGCGCTCATGGTTCCGGATTTGACCGAGGTTCAGACGGACGCTTACGAGCGTTTTCTGCAGCTCGGCAAGCCGCCCGAGGAGCGGGACTCGACCATTGGGCTTGAAGCCCTGATGCGCGAGGTGCTTCCGATCAAGAGTTACGACGAGACGATGACTCTCGAGTACATCACGTACGCGCTGGAGGAGCCCCGGTACACGCCGGACGAGTGCCGCGAACTCCGGCTGACGTACGGCCGGCCGTTCAAGATCACGGTTCGGCTGAAGCGTGAAGGCCGCCCGGACATGCCCGAGGAGGACATCTACCTCGGCGAGTTCCCCATCATGATGGGCGGCGGCGAGTTCATCGTGAACGGTGCCGAGCGCGTGATTGTGAGCCAGTTGCACCGGTCACCCGGTGTGGACTTCAGCCTTGCGACGAGCGAGGGCGATCGTCCGCTGCACTCGACCCGGATCATTCCGGAGCGTGGCAGTTGGATTGAGTTGGAGGTCAACAAGAAAGACATTCTGGTGATGCGGATCGACCAGAGCACGAAGATGGCGGCGACCACCTTCTTGCGGTGCTTGGATGAATCGGTGGCCACCACCGAGGCGATCCTGAGCCTGTTTTATGAGGTCAGCGAGGTCAAGTCGGCGGACATTCGACCGGAGCACTGGGCGGCCGAATCGATCGTGGACACCGAGACCGGTGAAGAACTGGTGCACGTGGGCCGCCAACTGGGTGAAGAGAACGCGGAGAAGATCCGGTCGAGCAGCCTGAAGAAGGTTCGCGTGATCGAGAACCCTTCGGACGTGTTGATCTTGAACACCGTGGCCGAAGAGAAGTTGGAGCAGTTTGAGGCGGCGACGGATTACGAGCGGGCCCTGCTGAAGATTTACAGCAAGTTGCGTCCTGGCAACCCGCCGCAGGTGGAGAAGGCGCGGGCCCTGTTCTCGGAGAAGTTCTTCGACGACAACCGCTACCGGCTTGGACGGGTCGGTCGCTTCCGCATCAATCGCAAGTTCGATCTGAACGTTCCCGAGGACAACATGTTCCTGCGGAGCGAGGACTTCCTGCGGGTGGTGCAGTACCTGCTCGATCTGCGCAGCAACCGGGCCGACCCCAAGACGGGCCGTCCGGTGGCGATGGTGGATGACATCGATCACCTCGGCAACCGGCGTCTGCGGACGCTGGATGAATTGGCGGTCGAGGAACTCCGCAAGGGCTTCCTGAAACTCAAGCGCACCGTTCAGGAGCGGATGAGCGTCAAGGAACCGGACGAACTCACGAAGATCGCGGACCTTGTGAACAGCAAGAGCATCAGCAGCGCCATCGACTTCTTCTTCGGGCGGAGCGAACTGTCGCAGGTGGTGGATCAGACGAACCCGTTGAGCAGTCTTGTGCACGAGCGTCGGCTGTCGGCCCTCGGACCTGGCGGTCTTAATCGCAAGCGTGCGGGCTTTGAAGTCCGCGATGTGCACATCAGCCACTACGGCCGCATCTGTCCGATCGAGACGCCGGAAGGCACGAACATCGGTCTGATCGCGTCGCTGGGGCTTTTCTCGAGCATCGATGAATACGGCTTCCTTCGGACGCCGTATCGCGAGGCCAAGGATGGCGTGGCGACGGGCAAGATCCTTCAGTTGCGGGCGGATGAGGAGATGCGGGCGATCCTGGCCCCGGCCGATGCCTGTGACGAGAAGGGCCGCCTCAAGAAGGGCCAGATTCTGGCCCGGGTGGCTGGTGAACTGGCGGCGGTCGATTCGTCCAAGGTCGATTACATCGATATCAGCCCCAAGCAGATCGTGGGGATTTCTGCGGCGTTGATCCCGTTCCTTGAGCACGACGACGCCAACCGCGCGCTCATGGGTTCTAACATGCAGCGTCAGGCTGTGCCGCTGATCCGTATCGATATTCCGTGCGTGTGCACGGGCATCGAGGTGGCGGTGGGGCACAACAGCGGCATGGTGGTGAAGGCACGGAACACGGGTACGGTGACGTTCGTCGATTCCGAGCGCATCATCATCGACAACTCGGATGAGTATGTGCTGCGGAAGTTCGTGGGCCTCAACGAGCGGACGTGCCAGAACCAGCGACCGATCGTCAAGAAGGGTGAGGTGGTGGAGGCCGGGCGTGTGATCGCCGACGGCGCGAGCACTCGCTTTGGTGAACTCGCGATCGGCAAGAACGTGCTCGTGGCGTTCAACACCTTTGACGGGTACAACTTCGAGGACGCGATCGTCATCAACCAGCGGCTGGTGAAGGACGATGCGTTCACGAGCATCCACATCGATTCGTTCGACGTCGAGATCCGCGAGACGAAACTCGGGCGCGAGGAGTTCACCCGCGACATCCCGAACGTTTCCGAGAAGATGCTCAGGAACCTGGACGACTTCGGCATCATCCGCACGGGAGCGCGCGTCGGCCCCGGCGACATCCTGGTCGGCAAGGTTTCTCCCAAGAGCAAGACCGAGTTGACGCCCGAAGAGAAACTGCTGCACGCGATCTTCGGCCGGGCTGGCGAGGACGTCAAGAACGATTCGCTCGAGGTGCCCGCGGGCGTCGAGGGGATCGTCATCGGGGCGCGGAAGTTCAGCCGCCGCCTCCATATGAACGAGGAGCAGAAGAAGCAACTCAAGAAGGACATCGCCGACTACGAGAAGTCGATGGATGAAAAGGCGATCGGGCTTTTCCGCCAGATGGTCAACGCCGTGAACGATGCGGTCGGCACGCCGATGGTCGATCCGAACACCCGCCAGAAGGTCGGTGCCTCGGACATCGCCGAAGTCATCCTCGAACAGATCCGGACGTTTGACGTCAAGTGGATCAAGGGTGCCAAGGAAACCAAGACGCTGGCCGAGACTCTGTACCGCCAGTTCTGGCCGCGCATTCAGGCGATCGGGACCGAGAAGGCCCGCAAGGTCAGCCATATGAAGCGGGGCGACGAACTGCCCAGCGGCGTTCTTGAGATGGTGAAGATCTATCTGGCCACCAAGCGTCAGTTGTCGATCGGTGACAAGATGGCCGGTCGCCACGGCAACAAGGGCGTCATCGCCCGCATCGTCCCCGAAGAGGACATGCCGTTCATGGAGGACGGAACGCCCGTCGATTTCCTGCTGAACCCGCTGGGTGTGCCCAGCCGGATGAACGTCGGTCAGATTTTGGAGACCCATCTGGGATGGGCTGCTCGGGTCCTGGGCTTCCAGGCCGTCACCCCCGTCTTTGATGGGGCGAACGAGGAAGAGGTCCACACGGCGGTGGCGGAGGCCAACCAGCATGTGACCGACCGGCTTGCCAACTTTGAGAAGACAGGGACGTGGCCCTCGCCGCGAGAACTGCTCGCGAAGATGCCCCGCGGCGGCAAGATTCAACTTTTCGACGGCCGAACCGGCGAGGCGTTCAACCAGAAGACCACGGTGGGCTTCATGTACGTTCTGAAACTCCATCACTTGGTGGACGACAAGATCCATGCTCGCGCTACGGGTCCGTACTCGCTGATCACGCAGCAACCTTTGGGCGGCAAGGCCCGCACGGGCGGCCAGCGCTTCGGCGAAATGGAAGTGTGGGCTTTGGAAGCCTACGGCGCGGCGTACATTCTTCAGGAACTCCTGACGGTGAAGTCCGACGACGTTGAAGGGCGTACGAAGATCTACGAGAGCATGGTGAAGGGCACAAACAAGTTGGAGGCGGGCATGCCCGTGGCCTTCGATGTGCTCTGCAATGAACTCAAGGGTCTGGGCATGAACGTGACGCTGGAGAAGAAGAAGACCGAGGGGGGCAGCCTGCTGTAAGTGGAGGGCACGGTCATAAGAGTCGATGGGGCGGGCGGGGTGGACCCGCGCCGAGTATGGAGCCGAGGATGACGACTGAGGCGGAGTGGCTGGCGATGGCCAACGAACAAGCGTCGGCGGCGTCCGTACTGAATGATCGGGGCTTAAAACGACCGGCTGTAAGCCGTTGTTATTACGCCGTTTACTCGCTCGTCACGGCCTCACTTGTTCGGCAGGGAATGCGAACGTTCGGTCGATGGAAAAATCCGGAGCACGCCTCTCTGCCCTCACTCATCACTCACAATCTGCCGTCGCTTGGAATGAAGTCGAGGCGCGACTTAAGCACGCTGACACGTCGCCTGCGGGCGGCCAGGGAAGATGCGGACTATCGGCCGAAAGCCACGATCGATGAAGCATCGCAGAGGAACTGCATCCGCGACATGCATGCAGCCGCGAGAGTCCTTGAACACCGATGGGATGGGAAACGAACTCGATGAAGCCACCTCGGAAAGCTCTTGAGTCCATCGTCCGCGAAATCGCGGCGGAAGAGTTGGCGCGCCTGTTCGCGTCCGGGGGCGTCCGTGTCGATGTGGGGGAAGTCACCGGAGCGATGGGGCGATTCGAGATTCCGGTTACGGTCCGCGCGGGCGACGTCGCCGCGGCGAACCTCCGTCTTCTCTTGGCGGAGGCCGAGCAAAATATCGAGGACCGTCATCAAGGATTGCGGATCGTGCTTCTCCCGGAGGTCGCGGGGCCTGTCAAGCGGGCTCCGCGCGCCAAGAGCAGCCGGTCGAAGACCGCCCCGGGGCGTGCTGCCGGGCTGCAAAGGAGAAAGCGATGACCTTCACTCCTCGGAGCAGCCTTGCGGGTTGACGCTCCGATAGAACCCGACGAAATCATGTGAGAGTTTGGACTCAGTAGATTTGATCGCATAGCCAACGAGGTAGAACATGGCCGAAGCAGTCTTTGATCGTGTGAATGATTTTTCCGCCGTGAAGGTGACGCTGGCGTCCCCGAACGAGATCCGTGCGTGGTCCTACGGCGAGGTCAAGAAGCCCGAGACCATCAACTACCGCACCTACCGGCCCGAGAAGGACGGTCTTTTCTGCGAGCGCATCTTCGGACCCGAGCGCGACTACGAGTGTGCGTGCGGCAAGTTCCGGGGCACCAAGTACAAGGGCATCATCTGCGACCGGTGCGGTGTGAAGGTCACGCACAGCCGCGTCCGCCGCAAGCGGATGGGCCACATCAACCTGGCCAGCCCCACGGTCCACATCTGGTTCTTTAAGAGCATGCCGAGCCGCCTCGGCACGCTGCTGGGCATGAAGACGAGCGACCTCGAGAAGGTCATCTACTACCAGGATTACGTCGTCGTCGATCAGGGCGACACCGAACTGAAGTTCAAGCAGATCTTGACCGAGGACGACTACCGTTCCAACGTCGACAAGTTCGGCAACGCCTTCAAGGCGTCGATGGGCGCCGACGCCATCCGTGAACTCATTGAGAAGACCAATCTCGATGAAGTGGCGGTGGAGATCCGCAACGATCTCAATAACACCAAGAGCAAGCAGAAGATCAAGGACCTTGCCAAGCGGCTGAAACTCGTCGAGCAGATCCGCGGCAGCGAGAACGAGCCGGCGTGGCTGGTGATGGACGTGGTTCCGGTCATCCCGCCCGACCTGCGTCCCTTGGTGCTGCTCGAATCCGGCAACTTCGCGACCAGCGATCTTAACGATCTGTATCGCCGCATCATCAACCGCAACAACCGCCTCAAGAAGTTGATGGACCTCAACGCCCCTGACGTCATCATCCGCAACGAGAAGCGGATGCTGCAGCAGGCCGTCGATGCGCTCTTTGACAACAACCGCTGCCGCCGCCCCGTCCTTGGTTCCTCCAACCGGCCGCTCAAGAGCCTGACGGACATGATCAAGGGCAAGCAGGGCCGGTTCCGCGAGAACCTCCCCGGCAAGCGTGTGGATTATTCCGCGCGGTCGGTCATCGTCGTCGGCCCGGAACTCAAACTCAATCAGTGCGGCCTTCCCAAGAAGATCGCGCTCGAACTCTACCAGCCGTTCATCATCCGCAAGCTCAAGGAGCACGGCCTCGCCGACACCATCAAGAGCGCGAAGCGCATGCTTGAGCGGCGCGACCCGGCGGTCTGGGACATTCTGGAAGAAGTCATCTACCAGCACCCGGTTTTGCTGAACCGGGCCCCGACGCTGCACCGGATGGGTATCCAGGCGTTCGAACCCGTGCTCGTGGAAGGCAACGCCATCCGCATCCACCCGCTTGTCTGCGGCGGCTTCAACGCCGACTTCGACGGTGACCAGATGGCCGTCCACCTCCCGCTCTCGATCGAGGCTCAGGCCGAGGCCCACGTGCTGATGCTCAGCACGCACAACATCTTCTCGCCCGCCAACGGCAAGCCCATCATCTCGGCGTCGCAGGACATCGTCATGGGCGTCTACTTCATCACCTTCATCGATCCCGATGAGAAGACTTTCGAGAAACTCCCGAAGTTCAAGGATCGGCGCGAGGCCATCCTCGCGCTCGAGCAGCGCAAGATCGGACCTCACGACCGGATCGCTGTCCGCATCGACGGGTTCTCCCACTTCGTTGATTCCCAGACCGGCGCCGTCAAGGCGATGCCCGCCAACAAGCGGCTCATCACTACCGGCGGCCGCTGCCTCTTCGCCGACGTGCTGGCCCCCGGGATGCCCTTCTACAACTGCGCTCTGGGCAAGAAGGGCGCGGCCCGAGTCATCGACGACTGTTACGCCATGTGCGGCCGCCCCGCCACGATTGACCTCCTCGACCGCCTGAAGGAAATGGGCTTCAAGCAGTCCACCCTTGCGGGCCTCTCCTTCGGCATCACCGACCTTCGCATCCCGCTCGAGAAGCAGGCGCTCCTCGATGAGGCCCAGAAGAAGGTTGACCGGGTCGAGAAGAACTACGACCGCGGTATCATCACCGCACGTGAACGCTACAACCAGTTGCTCGACATCTGGTCGCACTGCCGCGAAGAAGTCCAGAAGAAACTCGTCACGGCCCTCAAGAATGACCGCCGCGACGCCTTGGGCAACGAACTCCCTGCGGAAGACAAGTCCACGAAGTCGTACCTCAACCCCGTCTACTTGATGATCGACTCGGGTGCCCGCGGCAACATCAGTCAGATGCAGCAGTTGGCCGGCATGCGTGGCCTCATGGCCAAGCCCAGCGGCGAGATTATCGAAACCCCGATCCGGGCCAACTTCCGTGAAGGGCTCAACATCCTTGAGTACTTCTCCAGCACGCACGGTGCGCGAAAGGGCCTGGCCGACACCGCCCTCAAGACCGCCGACTCCGGTTACCTCACCCGCAAGTTGTGCGATGTGGCCCAGAGCGTGATCATCGGCGAGTGGGATTGCGGGAGCAAGCGCGGCATCAACAAGCGCGCCATCTACAAGGGTGAGCAGGTCGATGTTCCTCTGCGCGAGCAGATCATCGGCCGCGTGAGCCTGAACAACGTGATTAACCCCAAGACCGACGAGATGATCGTCCGTGAGAACGAGATGATCTCGGCCGAGATGGCGGCCCGGGTCGAGGACCTCGGCATCGACTCGGTCTGGGTCCGCAGCCCGCTCACGAGCGAGAGCAAGAGCGGGTGCTCGGTGCTCGACTACGGCATGGACATGTCCACCGGCAAACTGGTGGAGCCGGGCCTGGCCGTCGGTATTATCGCTGCCCAGTCCATCGGTGAACCCGGTACCCAGTTGACGATGCGCACGTTCCACACCGGCGGCATCGGTCAGCGAACGGCCGAGAACACGAAGTACGACGCCCTCTACTCCGGCAAGCTCGAGATCCGCGATTGCAACGCCGTTGCGGTCAAGGACGATGAAGGCCACGATGCGATGGTCAGCCTCAAGCGCAACGGCGAACTCGCCGTGCTCGATGCACAGGGCCGCGAACTCGAGAAGCAGAAGGTCCCCTACGGCGCGTTCATCTACATCAAGAGCGGTGACGACGTCAAGAAGGGCCAGACGATCATCAAGTGGGATCCGCACCGCGTTCCCATCCTCGCCGAGAAGGACGGGGCCGTCGCGTTCAAGGACATCGTGGTCGGTGAGACCGTCCGTGAAGAGGACGCGGGTCGTGGCCAGAAGGCCATGATCATCATCGAGCACAAGGGCGAATTGCGTCCGCAGATCCACGTTGTCGATGCCACCGGAGGCATCCTCGACTTCCACAACCTTCCGGCCCGGGCACGCCTCGAGGTCAAGGACGGCCAGGCCATCAAGGCCGGCCAGATGTTGGCCCGTCAGCCCCGGAGCGCTGCGGGCTCGCAGGACATCGTCGGTGGTCTGCCTCGGGTGACCGAGATCTTCGAAGCCCGCAAGCCAAAGGAACCGGCCACCATGGCCGAGATCTCGGGCCGGGTTGAGATCTTCTCGGACAAGCGGAAGGGCAAGATGACCATCCGTGTCGTCTCCGACGCCGGCATCGAGAAGGACCACCACGTCCCCACGGACAAGCAGATTGTGGTGCACACCGGCGACTTTGTGCAGGCGGGCGATCCGCTGACCGAAGGCCCGCTGGTGCCGCACGACATCCTCCGCATCAAGGGTGAGGAATCTCTCTGGGCCTACATGCTCGACGAAGTCCAGAACGTCTATCGCGCTCAGGGTGTGACCATCAACGACAAGCACATCGAGCTCATCCTGAGCCAGATGCTCCGCAAGGTGAAGGTCGAATCGCCCGGCGACACCGACCTGCTTCCTCAGGAGGTCGTGGACAAGTTCAACTTCAAGCACAAGAACCGTCAGGTCGAGCAGTTCGCACGTATGAGCGATGCGGGCGGTACCGAACTCAAGGTGGGTGACTTGGTCGCCAAGTCTCTCATCAAGGAAGCCAACGCCCGGGCCGAGGCCGCGGGCCGCGATGGGGGCAAGGCCAAGCGGGCCCGCCCCGCCTCTGGCCGCACGCTCCTGCTCGGCATCACCAAGGCCGCGCTCTCCAGCGATTCGTTCCTCTCGGGTGCGTCGTTCCAGGAGAGCACCAAGGTCCTCACCGAGGCCGCGCTCCGCGGGGCCGTCGATGACCTTGTCGGCCTCAAGGAGAACGTGCTCCTCGGGCACCTAATCCCCGCGGGCACGGGCTTCCGTCCGTACCAGAACATCAAGGTCAAAGTCCTTGTCGAACTCCCCGAATACGAGGACGATGATGAGGAAATGCTCGAGGAAGCCAAGAACGCGGCCGAGGCTCTCGGCGCGGATCGCAACGAGCGTCTGGGTGCAGCCCAGATCGAGGTTCAGCAGGCACCCCTCCGCGAGGTGATCGCGGGCAAGGCGGATGCGGCCGCAACGGCCGACTGACGTCGGGTTCCGAAACGCTCTGTAACTCCACGAACCGCCGGGGACTTTCCTCCGGCGGTTTTTCGTTTGATCGCTCAACCACGGGTCCGGCCGGTGGACTGGCAAACTACGCCGTCGGTGGGGCCGTCGGTGGGGCCGTCGGTGGGGGCGATCGCAAGCGGCTTCGTGCGATCAGGGCGGCCATGGTGTTCGGATGCATCGGCGGGAAGATAGTTATGCCCGTCAGGAGCATCAACTGCACATAGTCCTTGCACAAACCGCACCCGGTGCAGCACGCGGTCTTCGCGGAGAGTTCATCGAGCGTGAGCGTCCCGTTCTGCGACAGAACCCACAGTTGGGCGAACGAAACGTTGTGACAGATGCACCGGGTGACTTGCATGGATGGCGAGGACGATTTCGATGGGAGGAGGGCAACAGGCGGCTGGCGTGAGGATTCAACTCGTCAAGGCGACGATCAAGGCGGGCACCATTCCGCGGCATCGGGGACATAGTGGACGGCGGGGTTCAGGCCGACGGATCCGATCTTCATCCGGTCGCTGACCAGCCACTCCGGGCTGGCGCGGTGAACGCGGACGCTCCCATCGGCGGCGGCGGTCGCCGCGGCACCGGCGTGCCGGAACGCGGTGGTGGGGGAGGCGTTCGCGATCCAGCCAGCGGCGGTGAACAACTCGGGCGGGTCCAGGAGCGCGCAGTTGCGGAGCGTCGAGGTCGGCAGCATTGCATCGGCGAACACGAACAACGTGCCCGGATGGCGGATCTCGAAAACCCTGCGCCAGGGTCGGTGCCCGATCGCGCCCGACCATCCCGGCGTCTTTTCAGGCGACAGGTAGTACCCGTTGTAGCCGTAGGTGCTGGTGGGCCAGCCGCGGCCAAGAAGGTTCTCGGCGGCGAACGGCCCTTGCGGGCGGTACGTTCCCCAAGGCTGGGCCGGGCACTCGAACACCGACCTCGGCGAAAGGGTCGAATCCAAGTAGGGGGTCAGGAAGCCTTGCGCATGATCGGGCGGCGTGGTGGCGGTGCCGTGCGTGCCGAACCAGAATCGCTGTTCGCCGGAACCGATGTCGGCGTTCGAGAAGTAGGCGAGCGGCATGGCTCGGTCGGAAAAATCGTTGGCGTAGAGGGTCCACGCGGTCACCATCGACCGTTGATTTGCGAGGCACACGGTGGTGCGTGCAGCGATGCGGGCCTTGCCCAGCGCGGGTAGCAGCAGCGCGATGAGGAGCGTGATGACGGCCACGCTGACGAGGAGTTCGATGAGTGTGAAGGCGCGGCGGCGGGTCATGGGGGTATCCAATCCGCCCGTTCGGCTTGGCGCAGCACACCCACCAACGCGGCCTTGTCGGAGGCGTTCACCACGCCCGAGCGGTCGACATCACGCCGGCCATCTCCTCGTTCCCACGCCCGGAGGTCGTCGATCGTGACGAACCCATCGGTGTCTACATCGGCGCGGTACGCTGGCGTTCCGAAGCATGTGAGCCCGGCCACGCCGATCGAGAAGGCGAGTCCGCCGCTGACCGATGCCGAACCACCCGCGCCCGGGGCCGATTCAAGAATGAACTCGGTAGCGGACGGGTGGGCGTTGAGGTCGAGCCTCACGAGTTGCTCGGGAGGTGCGAAGAACGAGCCCGTGGGCGAGGGCACGCTCACAAGGGCCTCGTGCTGACCGGCATGCAGGGTCACGAGCGGTTGGGCGATCCAACCGCCGACGGCGAGAAACTCGCCGAGGTCGAGTTCGCTGTCATTATCGAGGTCGGTCCAGGTGTCGAGCGCTGAGTGCCACAAACGCTGCACCGACGAACCCAAGTCCTCGAACAATTCAATCGACGGCACAGTGCCGAACCCTCTGATGCCGCCCGACACCACCACGCGGCCGTCGGCCGAAACCGCCGGGATGGTCTGTGTCCGGTTGCAAGGTGACGACCACACCACCGCGCCCGTCGATGCATTAAGTTTCAAAAGGCTCGCTGAGGTGGTATCTCCACCGAACGCATAGGTTGCAGCGAAGACACAAAGGTTGCCATCGACATCCGGTGTTATGCAAAGACCGCCGAAGAAACCGTCAGCCGCGGGGTTGGTGGCTTGCCACACGATGTTCCCGCTTTCGATGTCGATGGCGAACACCACGCCGCCGGTGAATCCGAAGTCGCCCACACTCGCCACGAACACGCGGTCGGTCCCGCCGAGGGCGAGGGGCGCGTATGACGCCGAGTTGCCCGAGGCTCCGCCGATAGCGACGGTCCACACGATTGCGCCCGGCTGATACGGGTTCTGGGCTGCATCAAAGGCGTCGGCGTTGATGCAGTAGAGCGAGGCGAGCGTGCCGAAACCGTCAAAGTCGGTGATGAAGATGCGGTCTCGGTTGCCGCGGTCGGTCGTGATCACGGGTGAGGCGTTCACGATCGGACGGGCGAGGGGCCTCTGCCAAAGCAGGGTACCGGTGCCAAGGTCGTGGGCGGTGAGCGTCGCGCCGCTCGCGTGAATCACCGCTCCATGCTCGGTATCGATGAGGGGCGTCGAGATTGAGTCCGTGACCGCTGCTTGCACTGCGGCGTGCCACAGCGGTGCCCCGGTCGCCGCGTCGAATGCCAAGACCCGGTGCGAATCGACGGGGGCGCCCGCGGGCCGAACACGCCCAGTTGCAACCACGATCTCGCCGTCCGTCACGGGGCACGCGTGGGCGACAAACGTGATCGGGAGGCCGGCCGAATCGGTCGTGCGCACCCAGCGCGCGGAGGCTATCGATGGGATCGGTTCGGAAGTGATCGAGGTGCGGTTGGGAGCCCCGCCGAGCACTGTCCAAGCCGTCGGTGCCTCGGGCTGGAAGAGGGGCCTCGACCACGCGGGCATGGCCAAACCGGCCACGGCGAGCGCGACCAACTGAAGATGAACCCGGCCTGCGAGGCGTGGAGTGGTGTGCAAATCGCCCGGGATGCGTTCCCACATCACGGGCTTGACTGTTTGTTTAGGTTGTGCCGCGACGGCGGCGTGAAGCCAGAAGAAGCGCAACGCTCAATGCGGTGACACCGCCCGGTCCGGGGATGGGTGAAACGTCGGCGACGGCGTCGATCTCAAAGTTTGCTGCGCCGCCGGGGCCGAAGGAGAACCGCACGAACGAAACGCTGGAAAGGCCGACCGCACCGATATCGATGCCGCTGCCCCCGCCCGAGCCGGCGTATCCGGCGATGAGTTGCGGAAGATCGGCACCGACCCAGTTGAACGATGGATCGACCGGCTTGGTGAAGTCGGTGGGCACCAAGCCCGCGGCCCCGCCGAAGGGGTTGAGTTCATCTGCGAACCCGAGTGTGGGGAACAACCCATCGGCGGATTGCGACGGAACCAGCGTCCAATCCATGCCGTCCGCCGAGACCTCGATCGTGCCACCATCGTCGGACAACAGTGTGGCGACCGGCGCGAAGAAGGCGTCATAGAAGAACGCGTTTCCGAACACCAAAAGGTCAATCCCGAACGGGTTCGCGGCGTCGTTCGTCACCGGCTCATCAAACGCGAGCGTCAATGAACCGCCGGCCCCCATCGACACGATCTCGTCGGTGCCGAACGGGGTGTTGAACGGGGTGACGGATCCGGGAAAGCCGAACCCCTCGCCGGTGACACGCTCGGGAGAGCCGAGCGTCGCCGCGGGATTGGTGTATCCGGGGGTACCGCCCGTGCCTGCGCTAAATGAGATGACGCGATCGGCCCAAGGGTCGGCCGCCAAGGCTGGGAAGGAAAACGCAGAAAAGGACAACGCAGAAAAGGACAGCGCAAAAACCGTGGAAACCCGAGGACGAGTACAACGCACACAACCACCTTCTGCGGCAGCACCGAGGGTGCCGCGGCTCCATGCACCCCGAAAGATTCGCGCGGAGTGACCCCCGAACCAGAATTGGATTGGCCAAGATCCTCGCGGCAGAAAAGGGACAGTGGAGGCGCAAGCGCTCGCTCGGGGGCGGGGCCAGGCCGCTACCGCCGGGTCCCTTTGCCGTGCCGAGGTGCTCACAACACTCCGGACGGCCCGCGAGGGGCCACCGACACAGCCAGATGGCAGGTCTTCCGGCTCCGGGCTCCACAGGCCGCCTTCCCGAGCCGGCGGTGCATCAGATGCACCTACCGATTCAGTGGCTGGGACCGTTCGAACGGCCTTGACGGCCCGCCCGCACAATCCCGTGGCCCGCTTCGACACCCGATACGGCGGCGCGTCCGCGGTGGAATCTCACCACACTTCCCTTTTCACCGAAGGTCCATTCCGGACCCCGGCACCCTTGGCACTCACAGAATAGCGACTCCGCCGGTGGTGTCAAGCACCGGGGCACGAAGCCAGGCTGGAGTTTTTCGACGCCGGCAAGCCCCTGCCGCGTTCAGCCGAAACGCCCGGAGATGTAATCTGCGGTGAGTTTGTTGGCGGGGTTCATGAAGATTTTTTGGGTCGGTCCGAACTCCGCGAGTTCGCCCAAGTACATGAACGCCGTGAAATCGGACACGCGGGCGGCCTGCTGCATGTTGTGCGTGACGACGGCGATGGTGACGCTGGACTTGAGTTCGAGCATGAGTTCTTCGATGCGGCTTGTGGCGATCGGGTCGAGGGCCGAAGTCGGCTCGTCGAACAAAATCATCTCGGGCCGGCTGGCGAGCGAACGCGCGATGCACAGCCGCTGCTGCTGGCCGCCAGAAAGGTTATAGGCGTTCTTGGTGAGTCGGTCCTTGCATTCGTCCCAGATGGCGGCGGCCCGGAGGCAGCGCTCGACCTCGGCCATGAGTTCATCTTTGCGGCTGATGCCGCGGAGCCTCGGCCCGAAGGCCACGTTCTCGAAGATACTTTTGGGGAACGGGTTGGGCTTCTGGAAGACCATGCTGATGCGCATGCGGACCGCGATGGGGTCGACGTCTGGGCCGATCAGGTTGTCGCCGTCGGGCAACAGGGTGATGCGTCCGCCGTATTTGTGGTCCGGGATGAGGTCGTGCATCCGGTTGAAGCACCGCAGCAGGGTGCTCTTGCCGCAACCGGATGGCCCGATGAGCGCGGTGATCTTGTTCTCCGCGATGGGGAGCGACACATTTTTGATCGCCTGGAACTTACCGTAAAAAAAGTTGAGCGATTCGACACGGGCTTTGAGAGAATCGCCACCGGGAGACACTTCCTGCCCGGATTCGGGGACGCGGCCTGAACCCAGCCTGCCGCTGGCTTCGGCTTTGAACGCATCGATCATCGGCGTTGTGATTTTCACCACCGGATGCTCCTCCGAAGTCGGTTTCGCAGATAAATAGCCGATGCGTTCATCGCCAGCGTCATCGTAACCAGCAAAATGCCCGCGGCGGCGGCGTTGGGTTTGAACCCGAGCCCCTCGGCCCTCGACACCCAGTCGTACATCTGGATCGGCACGACAGTGAAGCCCGACGTCACCCAATCCAGCGGCCCGTGCTTGCCGCCACCCCGCTGCATGCCCATGGCATCGATCAGCCCGGTCGAGTCTTTCGAGATCAGGAACCACTCTTCCAGTTCACTCTCGATGCGAAGGTGCCCGTCATCATCGAAGCGGGTGAGAACGCCCGGCACATCATCGATCGCCTGCGCGAGCGCAGCGGGAGTCAATGTTTCGGACGCGGCCACCGACACGACCGTTCGCGCCGAGGGGCCCGTAGCGTCCGGGCGGACGTCAAACTCGATCTGCCCGGCCGGTGTCGGAAGGCCGCCGATGGGCGAAGAGGCCGAACCGAACGGCTTCGTGCGGTCTTCCTCCGAGAACGTCAGTTCCGACAGCGTACCCAGGAGCCACGGCCGATCGGTGAGCGGAGCCGGCGGAAGATATGCGACATAGGTCAAAGCCCCGATCGTCACGAGCGGGGCCGTCTCGCCGATGGCCCGCGACATCGCGATGATGCAGCCGGTGAGCACTCCGGGCATCGCGTACGGCACGATGTGGTATCGCACCGTCTGCAGGCGTGTGGCACCGCACGCGTACGAGGCTTCGCGGATCGCCTGAGGGATGGCCCGGATCGCCTCGCGCGTCGCGACGATGACGATCGGCAGCACGAGGAGTCCGAGCGTGAGGCCCGCGGTAAGGATGCTTCGGCCGGTGCCGAAGTGATAGACCAGCAGGCCGAGGGCCATCAAACCCCAGATGATCGATGGCACGCCCGCCAGGTTGGCGATATTGATCTCGATGATCGCCGTGAACCAGTTCTTGCGAGCATACTCCTCCAGGAAAATGCCGGCCATGATCCCGAGGGGGATGGCGGTCGCCGCCGTTACGACCATCACCAAGATGGTTCCGACAAACGCCGACTTGGCCCCGGCCAGGGGCGGATCCGACGACGGAAACTGGGTGAGGAAAGACCACCCGAAACGCGACGCCCCATCCCGAATCAGGGCCGCGATCATGATGACCAGCACGCTCAGGCAGAACGCCGCGAGGGCGGCCCCGAGGACGACAAACACCCTGTCGGCCCGCTTGCGGCGAATCAGGAGCCGCTTCTGGATGGGTGTTAGATCCATCTAGTAGGTCTCCTTGTAGCGACGCCGCAGCAAGAACCCGCCGACGTTGAAGGCGAGGGTCATGATCATGAGCGTGAGGCCCGCCGCGAAGATCGAACGGTACCCGGTGGATTCGTGCGGCAGATCGCCGCCGCTGATCTGCACGATGAACGCGGTGATGGTCTGGGCCTGCTCCGTCGGATCGAAGGTGAACTTCGCCTCCTGCCCCGCCGCGATCGCCACGATCATGGTTTCGCCGAGCGCCCGTGAGATCCCCAGGATGTACGCGGCGGTGATGCCCGAAAGAGCGGCGGGGAAGACCACCTTCATCGCCGTCTGGAACTTCGTCGCCCCCATCGCCAGCGCGCCCTCTCGCAACGCCGTGGGCACCGACCGCATGGCGTCCTCACTCAGAGAGGCGATGTACGGCACGATCATGACGCCCATCACCAGCCCCGCGCTCAACATGTTGAAGCCCGGCAGCGAGAACCCGAACCGGGCGAACAGCCACTGCAACGCCGGCGTCACGAACAGCAAGGCAAAGTAGCCGAACACCACCGTGGGGATGGCGCTGAGCAATTCCAGGGCTGGCTTCACCGTCTCGCGGACCTTGGGCTTCGCATATTCGCTCAGCCACACCGCGACAATCGTCCCCACGGGGATCGCGACGAAGAGCGCAACGGTGGTCGTGACCAACGTTCCTGAAACCAACGACCGGATTCCGAAGGCGGGCGGGTCGAAGCCCGGGGCCCAGGTGGCCCCGGTCAAGAATTCCCGCAGCGAGGCATCCTCGAAGAAAGCCATTGATTCGACGATCAGGACAGCCACGATGCCCACGGTGATCAGCACACTGGACGCAGCGGCCAGCATGAGCAGGGTTTCAAAGACCTTCTCGCCCCAACGCAATCGCCCCCTCTTGAGAGGGGTATGACCGCTCCGGTTCGTCCCCGGGCTGTTCGCGCTACGGCCTGCATTCGACATCCGATCGGCTCCTGTTGTCCCTTATCCAGGGGGCCGATCTTACTTCTTTTCCGGGGGAGCGGCGGGCGTTGCGGGCGCGTGGGCATCTTTGCCTTCGGCGACCGGCATCTCCGTCACCAACGGGCGATCAAAGAGTTCGTCGATCGCAAGCCCGACCTGTGAGTGACCGGCGAACGCCGTTCCGACCTGCTTCTTGGTGACCCGCTCCTGGGCCTTCTTGTACGCCGCATCGGTCAGCGGGACATAGCCGACCTTCGTCACCTGCGATGCACCTTCCTTGAGGAAGTAGGCCAGAAAGCGGCGAACCTCGGGCTTCTCGACTGCCTTGCGATTCACGTAGATGAACAGCGGACGCGAGAGCGGGACATAGGAGCCATCATGCACCGTCGCCTCCGAGGGAAGCACGGCCTTGCCGCTCGACGGGTTGACGACGGGCACCGCATTCAACTTGCCCGGGTTGGCCACGTAATAGGCGTAGCCGAAATACCCCAAGGCGTGAACGTCGCGGCTGATTCCTTGGACCAGCGTGTTGTCGTTTTCGCTCGCGGTAAAGTCGCTGCGGCAACTCTTGGCCTTGCCGACCACGGCCTCGGTAAAGTAGTCAAACGTCCCGGAATCGGTGCCGGGCCCGTACAAAGACAGCGTCTCATCGGGCCAACCCGCCCGCACTTGGCTCCATCGAAGGATGGTGTCCTTGGCGTCGGGCCCCCAGATTTTCTTGAGTTCAGCGACCGTGATCTGGTCCACAAACGTGTTCGCGGGGTGCACCATCACCGTGAGCGCATCGAACGCGATCGGGATCTCGATGAACTCAATCCCCGCCTTCTTCGCTTCCGACATTTCCGCGGCCAAAATCGGCCGGCTGGCATTGGCGATATCGATATCGCCACGCACGAACTTCTTAAATCCACCACCCGTTCCGGACGTGCCGACCTCGACCTTGATCCCGGGGTTCGCGTTCTCGAATTGTTCCGCAACGGCCGCCGTGATCGGCTGAACAGTGCTGGATCCATCGATCTTAATGGTGATCTGGGCCGACGCCACGCCACACACCAGCATCCCCGCCATGCTGCCCCATCGAATAGCACGGCTCAGCGTTGTCAGTCCCATCGGTTGCCCCTTTGTGTAAAACTTGTGATGTACGCCCCGCACGGACGCGGCACTTATGCGAAGTTTTAGCCCTCCTCCCGCAACCAACGCTGGCTCAGAATGTTAAGACTGTGCGAAGATGTGTCCAAACGAGGGCGTCCACACCCCGAGAGCCGATACTAGAGCCGGTCGGGTATGCTGTTTCCCGACGTCAGAAGTCCTTGTCTGCCAGTAACCCGGATCAGCGTGTCTGGTACCGAACACTGTGAAAAGATGCTATCCGCTCGAATGACAACCCTTGGATCCGCAATTCTGACCTTGGTCAGTGTGCTCATCGGAGTGCTGGGCTGTCAGTCAGCAACGCCACCGGTCACGTCACCGGTGCCGGCAGCGGCAACTCCGCACGACGCCGCCGCACCTACCGCCGCGACAGACCCGTCTGCAACTGTAAGTTTAATTCCAGAAACAACATATGGCGTGTCTGGCGGGCTTCAGGCACACCATCTCCGCAACGTTCATTGGGCGACCGACATGCTCATTAGCGGAGCCCTGCCCGAGGGGGACGCTGACTTCGACGAACTTCAGCGCATGGGCGTCAGGACCATTATTTCGGTGGACGGAGCGATTCCGGACATTGGGAGGGCGGAAGTCCGCGGCATGCGCTATGTGCATTTTCCCAATGGTTACAACGGCATTGATGGAACCCGCCAGTTGGAGATCGCGCGTGCTATCCGCGATCTTCCGGGTCCGATCTATCTCCATTGCCATCATGGCAAACACCGGGGCCCGGCCGCCGCGGCCAGTGCCGCGATCATTCTGGGTGAGATGACTCCTGAAGAGGGCACCGCCTTCCTCAAGAGTGCGGGAACGGCTGCGTCCTACACGGGGTTGTATCAGTGCGTTGCTCGAGCCGAGCCGGTTGATGAGGCCACGCTTTCGAAGGCCGACAACTCGTTTCCGTCGATCGCTCCGGTTCCCGGCTTCGTTCAGGCGATGGTCGATATGCAGCACGCGTTCGACCATCTGACGGCGATCAAGGAAGCGGGGTGGAAGGTGCCGGCGGACCATCCAGACCTTGTGCCGTTGGAAGAAGCGGGTCGGATGACGAATCTTCTCCGAACCGCACACGGCGACGTCTACCTTGCGGATGAGTCTGATTCATTTGCGAAAGACCTTCTGAAGTCGATCGAGGTGTCGCAGGCCTTTGACGCACATCTTCTGGCCAACCCGACTGACACCGAGGGTCTGTCGGCACGCTTCAAGATGGTGAGTGCTTCTTGCAAAGATTGCCATGTCGCCCACCGGGACACGCGGCCGGTCGGCCGCGCCACGTCCATGACCACGTCCAAGCCCTGAATCCTTAAGTCACCCAAACCTGTTAGTCGGAGATTCTGATGCTCGTGAAGCCCCGTTTCGTCGTCGCTGTTTGCGGTCTTTGCGTCTCGGTCCAGTCGTTGGCCCAGACCGGCATCTCGCAGGCGGAGCCCATCGCGGGGCCGACCAACATCGACCTTGCCGACACGGAGCGGGCCTACGCCGCGGAACTTACCCGCGATGCATCTACCCGGACGTCGTTCCTCGCGGACGGTGGAGGTGCGGGTTTCAGCAACGGCAAATTCGGCATCTGGGACGCCGACAAGAACAACACGCTCAACATCGGCGGCTTTGCGCAGTTCCGCTATTCGGCCGATTTACGTGACGACGACGTCAACGATCAGGACGGCGACGGTGAGGCCGACGAAGACGTCAACGAGGATTTCACGTCCGGATTCTCGGTTCGCCGGGCCCGCATGAAGCTCAGCGGCTCGGTCTGGAATAAGGCTCTCACATACGTCATCCAACTCGATACGACTCGCTCCACGGGCGACGTGACGCTGCTTGAAGCGTTCGGGCAGTACGCTTGGTCCAACGGCGTCATCGCCCGCTGGGGGCAGTACAAACTCCCGTTTCTGCGTGAGCAGATCGTCTCGGCTACGCACGAACTGACGACCGATTTCTCCCCCAGCCACGACGTCTTTTCGCTCAACTATTCGCAAGCCGTTGGCGTGGGATATGCGGGCGAAACCTTCCGGATCGTGGCCGATGTGTCGGACGGAAGCCGCAACCTGAACACCGACTTCAATAGCAACGCCGAGGCCGACTTTGCCATCACGAGCCGGGCCGAATGGATGTGGGCGGGCGACAACTTCAAACGCTTTGACGACTTCACGTCCTTCCGTTCGCAGGATTTTACCGGCATGCTGGGTGTCGCCGCCCATTACCAGATGGGCGGAGAAACCGGCGGCCTTGATGCCACGGGTGCACCCGACGGCACCAACAGCCGCGACCTCTTCGCCGCCACCGTCGACGCCAGTTTCGAAGGCTCCGGATGGAATGCCTTCGTCGCCGGGTATTACCGCAACGACGACAACGACGAAGTTGCCGAGTCCGATGATTTTTCGGATTTCGGTATCCTCGTCCAAGGCGGTTACTTCTTCACCGATCAGGTTGAAGGCTTCGCCCGCTACGACGTCGTTCTGATGGACGGGGACCGGAGCGTCGCCCCCGATGGTGACGACTCGTTCCACAGCGTTGCCGGCGGCTTCAACTACTACATCTCGCCCGAAAGCCACGCCCTCAAGTTTTCGGCCCAGGTCAACTACTTCTTCAACCCCACCACCGACATCGAGATCGTCTCGACCAGCACATCGATACCCTTGCTGCGCGACGGTGAAGAAGGCCAAGTGAGTGCGATCCTTCAGATGCAGATCATGTTCTGATCCTGTCGGCAAACACCCGAGACCAGCGTCGATGACCCGGCGCTGAGCCTTCGCCAAGCCTCCAAGCACCGGATACCGTTGCTTTGGAGGCTTTTCTCAAGCATGTCCGTCGATCCGCTCATGGCCGCGATTGCCCGTCTCCGCTCCGGCGGCCTTGTGGCCTTTCCCACAGAAACCGTCTACGGCCTGGGTGCCGATGCCCTCGATGAAGCGTGCGTGCAACGCGTGTACTCCGTCAAGGGCCGTCCGGCCCGGAACCCTCTCATCGTGCACGTCTCCGAGGTCGCCATGGCCCGCACCGTCACGGCTTCGTGGCCAGTCGCCGCGGATCAACTTGCTGCCAGGTTCTGGCCCGGCCCTCTTTCGATCGTGTTGCCCAAGGCCGCCCACGTGCCGGCCTCGGTGACGGCCAACGGACCGTACGTGGCCGTGCGTTGCCCTGATCACCCGCTCGCGTTGCAACTCATCCGGCGCTTCGGCAAACCCATCGTCGGTCCGAGTGCCAACGCGAGCGGCGGCGTCTCGCCCACCACGGCGCGGCACGTGCTTGATTCGTTCACGCCCGACCAGGTCCTGGTACTCGATGGTGGTCCATGCGAGAAAGGCATTGAATCCACGGTGATCTCACTCGGCACGGCTGTGCCGACCGTCCTTCGCCCGGGCCTCATCAGCCCCGACGAATTGTCAGAAGTACTTGGCGTCCAGGTTGCCTGCCCGCTCGCCGATGCGGCCAGCGTTTTCGATCCTTCGACCTCTCTCCCCAGTCCAGGCTTGCTTTCGCGGCACTACGCGCCCGCGACCACCACCGTGATGCTGGGGGCCACCAAACTCGGCGCGGCTCTCGCCGCGCTCGCCTCACCGGCCATTGTGCTCGCCCTGCACGCCCACGTTCCGGCTCCGCACATCCGGGTGCAGATGCCCGATGCGGCCTCCGACTACGCCGCGGCTCTCTATTCCTCGCTCCGCAATGCCGACGCTGCGAGGCGAGGGCTCATTGTGATCGAATCGCCGCCGATTGGCACCCCCGGTCGCCCCGACCGCTGGATATGGACAGCCATTAACGACCGCCTTGGCCGCGCCTGTTGCCCATGCCCCAGCCAGCCGCCGGGCTGACGCAGCCTGTTGGTCACTCCGGCAGATCAACCGGCGGGTCGCCCGCTGGCGGAGCGGCCGGCTCGGGTTGCGGTTCAGGGGCCGCTGCTGGCGCGGGTGCGGGCTGTGGTTCACTGGTCGGGGCGGGTGCAGGCACTGGGGCGGCTGCGGGTGTTTCGACGGGCTTCGGATTCGCGGCCTTCGCCTTTGCATCAGCATCTGCCGAGGTCGTGTAGGCCCCGGGAGAGGTTGAGTTGTTCATCATCGGTGCCAGCGCAGTGGTGTAGGGCTCCGGGGTCGAGCGGACGATGCCGTCGATGCGGCGGGCCGTTGCGGGCGGGACGACCATTTCGTTGTCGAGCGTGTTGCGGCCCGATTTGATGGGCATGAGGGACCAGCGCATGACGTCGGTGCCGCGGGCGACCGCATCCGTGCCCTCGTTGACGAATCGCACCACCAGTTGCTGACCGACGGGAATCTCGCAGGTCCAGAGCGTTTGTCCGCGTGTGGTGTCGATGAGGCTCACGGTCTGCGGGAGGTGCGGGGTGCTGATGTACGTGAAGGTGTCGCGCGATTCGCCGGAACCGCCGGGCTTGTGGGCGCATGCCCCAATGACGAGGGTGGTGAACAACGTGGCGAGAAGGATCAAGCCGCCCGAGGTGAGCGGGCGAATGGCGGCAGGGGCGGTGCGAAGGGGCATGAAAGGCTCCAAAGAATCGACCAAACGTCCGCCGCCGGTTATTCGAGGAAGCCGCGGCTAGTTGAAATGTATCGTCCAGTCCGGCCGGAAGTTCGAGGAGGACCGGGGGAATCGGGCTCCGCTCGTGCCGATCGGCTTCGTGGGTAGGATGTTCCCATGAGCGAGGCAGTACGAAACTTGCGCATCGGGCATGGGTATGACCTCCACCGGCTGGAGCCGATCGCTTCCGCCCTTGTTTTGGCCGTCAAGCCGCTGGTCTTGGGCGGTGTGCGGATGGAGCATGATCGGGGCCTGGTGGCCCATTCCGATGGTGATGCGCTTTTTCACGCCGTCACCGATGCGGTGCTCTCGGCGGCCGGGCTGGAGGACATCGGACAATTGTTCTCGGACACCGACCCCGCCAACAAGTCTGCTGATTCGATGGTTTTTTTGCAGGCCGCGGCCCAGCGGGTTCGGGCCGCCGGCTTCGAGATCGTGAATGTCGATGCCACGGTCATCTTGGAGCGGCCCAAACTCAGCCCGCACAAGTCGGCCATGCGGGCCAACATCGCCCTGGGGCTTGGCGTGGATGTGGACGCCGTGAACGTGAAGGGCAAGACCCACGAGAAGGTCGATGCAGTGGGGGAGGGGCGGGCCGTGGAAGTGCACGCGGTGGCGTTGCTGGTTCGCGTGGGGCGGGTGGATTAGTCGCGTCCGCAGCCGGGGCGGCGTTGAGAACGCCAAGAGCTACAAAGCCCGTTTGACCGCCTCGACGATGCGTTCGGCGGTGCGGACGTTGGCGAACCCCGCATCGGCGTCGATGGGGGCACGTTGGCCGGTGCGGACGGCCTCCAAGAACGCCTTGATCTCCATCACGATGGGCTCGGCGTCGTCCACCTGCAGATCTTCGATATTGATCAACTGGTCCCACTTGAGGCTGGTGAGATCGAGCCCGGTCGCGAGTTGCTCGCGGACTTCCCGCATCTGGATCTCGTTGGCGATGCGGCGGATCATCGTTCCCTTTTTCGCGCCGTAGTCGATCTTGATGTAGGCGTTCTCGCCGGTGATGCGGGTCACACGCTCCGTCTTCATGGCCAGGCGGCTGGCGGTGACGTTCGCGACGCAACGGCCGTTGGGCCCATCGAACTCGAGCCAAGCGTTACACAGGTCTTCGTGATCGGTCACGACGGCCACACCGGCAGCCCGGATGAAGTCGGGCTCGCGACCGCCCATGAGCATCAGCACGACGTCGATGTCGTGGATCATCATGTCCATCACCACGCCGATATCGACGCTGCGGAAAGTCATGGGGCTGACACGGACAACCTGCATGAACCGGGGGACCAGGGGCTGCCCCATGGCCGCGGCCTTCTGCATGGCGCGCATCACCGGGTTGAAGCGTTCGATGTGCCCGACCATCAGGCACGAGCCGCTGGACTCCGACAGTTCCTTGAGTTGCTGGGCCGTCTTGACGTCGTGGGCGAGGGGCTTCTCGATGAGGCAACCCACGCCCGCTTTCAACAGCGGCTCGGCCGTCGCGTAGTGGTGGATGGTGGGCACGGCGACGCTGACGGCATCGACGCCGGCATCGAGCAACTGCTCGACAGTTTCAAAGCCGCGGCAGTTGAACTTCGCGGCGATCTCGGCCCGACGGTCTTTGTGGGTTTCAACGACGCCCACGAACTGGCAACCGGCGAGTTCGGAATACACACGTGCGTGATGCCGCCCCATGCGACCCACGCCCACGGCACCCACCCGGATCGGTCGCCCTTCAAAGCGATCGGCTCGGTCGGTAATTACTGACGGGATTCCCGCTTTCGCAAGCGAACTCATGGAGCGGTCTCCGGACGGAAGGGGCACCGTGCCATCGACCGCTTACTTCGTAGCGGCGTCGGTGAGAGCGGTCGCCAGAACGTCCTTCTTCTGGAAGCCGACGAACTTCTTGACCACCTTGCCGCCTTTGAAGACGATGACCGTGGGGATCGCGGTGATGTCGAACTTCATCGAGACATCACGGTTGCTGTCGGTATCGACCTTGCCCACTTTGGCCTTGCCCAGAAACTCATCAGCCACGGCGTCAATCACCGGGGCGAGATTGCGGCACGGACCGCACCACTCTGCCCAGAAGTCAACGAGAACGGGCTGTTCGGAAGACAGAACTTCCGCATCGAAGTTGCTGTCGGTAAATTCACGGACGTTCGCACTCGCCATTGAAGACTCCAACTCCCGACTTTGTGGCCGGGAGACTGTTTTCGGCCCCGCAACCGCCTTGACGCGGGACCTCCTTGACACATGGCCGAATCAGGGAAAAGCCCGAAACGGCCGCGACGAGGCGGGATGATGTTACGCAGGAGCCGCGGCCTTTGTGCGGGCGATCGGGCCGGAAACCCGAACATTGTTCTAACTTGTTGCCATTTAAGGGTCTCACTGACAGCGTGATGTCAGTGAGATTCAACCCGAGGTCGGTCTTCCGATCGCATCGGCGTATGGTGGCCCGGATCACCGATTCGTTGAGCGATTGTTCGCACTCAATGTGCCCACTTGAAAGCCGCACCCATGGACGACCACAAGATGATGATGCTGAATCTGTTGCTGACGACGATGGCGCTGGCGGCGGCGGTTTTGGCCGCGTGGCTGGCTTTCCGATCGTCGTCGGCGAATCCGGAAGGCCTGAGCGGGTTGGAGGAAGAGGCACGCACGCTGCGGGCGATGGTCGAAGGGCTTGACCGCACCATCCGGCAGGAGTCTTCGAGCGCGCGGGTTGAGGCCGCCGGTTCCGCGAAAGACCTGCGGCAGGAGGTGCAGAGCACGCTGGGTGACATGTTGACGCAGGTCCGATCCACGCTCGACCAGTTGGGCACGATGCAGCAGGCCGGCTTCGAGGGTTTCTCCACGCGGCTGGAGTCTTCGGTGCGCCTCAGCGACGATTCGGCGAAGGGGCTGCGGGCCGACCTTGTTGCTCAATCCAAGGCCTTAGGGGAAGCAACTTCGGGCGGGCTCGGCCAGTTTTCAACCCGCATGGCCGAGAGTGTGGCCCAACTAAAGGGTGATGTGGCCCACTCGATGTCGGCCGCGGCGGAGGCTCAGTCCAACGCCGTTCAGGCCCTCAAGAGCGACCAGCGGGCCGCGACGACCGAGTTCCGGGAAGCGGTGCAGAACGCTTTGGTGGGCATGACGGCGGAGCAGACGAGGCGATTTGAGGAGTTTTCGAACCGCATCGCCGAGTTGACTCAGCAGCAGGAGCGGGCGGCCCAGGACCTTCGCTCGATGGTGATGGGACAGTTGGGAGCGATTCAAAGGGACAACGAATCGAAGTTGGATCAAATCCGGGTCACGGTCGATGAGAAACTGGATAGCACGCTCAATCAGCGGTTGAACGAATCGTTCAAGCAGGTGAGCGAGCGGCTGGAACTGGTTCACAAGGGGCTGGGGGAGATGCAATCGCTCGCATCGGGTGTGGGAGATCTCAAGAAGGTGCTGTCGAACGTGAAGACGCGGGGGACGTGGGGCGAGGTGCAATTGGGCAGTTTGCTGGAACAGATGCTGACGCGTGAGCAATATGAGCAGAACGTTGCGACGAACCCCGGCGGGGGCGAGCGCGTGGAGTATGCGGTGCGGCTGCCGGGGCGGGGTGGTGAGTTTGATGCGCCGGTGTGGCTTCCGATTGACTCAAAGTGTCCTATGGAGGACTATCAGCGGCTGGTGGACGCGGCGGAGCGGGGCGACGCGGAGGCGGTTCGAGCATCGACGAAGAGTCTTGATGCGCGTATCCGGGCTTGCGGACGTGACATTTCGGAGAAGTATGTGTCGCCGCCCCACACGACAGACTTCGCGATCATGTTTGTTCCGACGGAGGGGTTGTACGCCGAAGTGCTTCGCTGCCCGGGGCTGACCGACTATTTGCAGCGCGAATGCCGCGTGATGGTCGCCGGGCCCACGACGCTCGCGGCGCTCATGAACAGCCTGCAGATGGGGTTCCGAACACTCGCGATCGAGAAGCGGTCGAGCGAGGTGTGGAGCGTGCTTTCGGAGGTGAAGACCGAGTTCGGAAAGTTTGGGTTGGTGTTCAAGAAGGTGAGAAAGAAACTCGGCGAGGCGACGGACACCATCGACGAAGCGGCCCGCCGCACCCGGGCGGTGGAGCGGAAGTTGAAGTACGTTGACCAAGTGCCGGTTCCGGGCACTCCGGGCATGCTCGGAGTCGTTGAACCGGCGGTGGAGGTGGAGAGGGGAGTGGACGAGGGCTACGAGTTGTGAACGCCGGCGGAAACGCGTGAAGGGCCGTGGCGACTTTCAGTGCTCGAACAGTGCCCGGGGAAGTCCGCTTTGGCGGATGATCGAGAGCAAGGTCCCGATACGAAGTTCGTTGTGATCATGAATAGCCACGGATCACGTAAACTTCGGTATGCAGACGCGCTCGGCAACCTCGGTAGGGGCCGCAGACTCAAAGAAGAGTTCTAATGCCTCGATGAGGTTTGCGCGGGCATGCTCTACAGTCATTCCTTGGCTTGCGACGTCCAACTGGGGGCACAGTGACACGTATCCGTCTCCGTCGCGCTCGATAATGCATGTCAGGCGATGCGTGACCATGCCCGGATGGTAGGTGGCGGGCCACCCGGTGTGGCCGCGGCGGGGCCGTCGTTATCCGTCCTGTTCCACTTCACGAATCAAGTTCTGGTGCCGTCGCGCCAGCACCCAGTCGGCCAGACCCGGGCACAGTGTTGCGAGTGCGAGCGAGGCCCGGGCCGAAAAACTCGTCCAGACTTCGCCCTTGGGCGACTCCAGGCACTTCACGATCGCGTCCGCGACCGTCTCGGCCGATTGCCGGGCCGAGCGGGGGGTTCGCAGCGTGCCGCGAGATTTGCCCGAGACCGCTTCCACTCCGGTGGAAAACTCCGTCTCGGTGGTGATGGGGTGCACGGTGGAACAGTGGATACCCGTCCCGAGCAATTCGATCCGCATGGCCCGTCCGAAGTGGTCCTGCGCGGCCTTGGTCGCCGAGTACGCGGCGAAGTTCGGGAGGCTGATTTTGGAAAGCCCGCTCGAACACCAAAGAATGTGCCCCTCCTTGCGGTGCTGCAAGTGGGGCATCGCGGCCCAGATGATGTTCAGCGATCCGTAGAAATTGACCTCGAAGATGTCCCGCAGTTTGGCCTCGTCCATGGTTGCCACGGGAGCCTCATAGCCGTAGCCGGCATTGGCGAAGACGCTGTACACCGAGCCGAAGGCGTCGATCGTCTGCTTGACCGCGTCGGCGCAATCCTCCTTTGACACCACGTTGCACCGGATGGCAATGGCCTGGCCGCCCGCTTGATTGATCCGGGCGGCCGCTTCGTCGAGCCGGTCTTTCCTACGGGCCGAGAGGGCCACGGGCATTCCGATGCGGGAACACGCCATGGCGGTGGCAAGCCCGATGCCGCTCGATGCGCCGGTGATGAGGATCGGTTTTCCGGTCAGCATGCGAATTGGAACCCCCAGCGGCCGTGCCGCGTGATGCACGCGCAGCGTACGCAGCGCCGTGCGGGCCGATCTGGCACGCGGATGGTTCGGAGGCCAAGAAGCGTTTTCGCTGCCGGGTGTTGTTCCTGCGACAGGGATGCTCTCCGGGCCGCAACAGTCGACCGGTTGGTTTTCGGACGTCAAACCGGTCTCAGGCTTGTGCTGCGCGTGAATCGTCCGAGCGTTACCGTCTACCAAATCGACGTTTTTCAGCGTGAGCGGCGATTCCGCTTGTCGCTTCGGGCATTGTCGGGTAATCTATTTGCACGGGGTGGCCGGACCTTCCGGCTCTTCCCTCCGGTTTTTCAAAGTTCGGTCAGGAGAGAACAGACATGCGTCCTCTGAATCACGGCTTCGCCGCGGCGTTCCTTATTTCGCTCGTCGCCCCGGTGGTTTTCGCCCAAGGAACCCCGCCCGAACGCTTGTTCAGGATGTCTGAATACGGCCTGCCCAGTTCCGACCTTGATGTTCACATTGCGCTTTCAGAAACCGAAGACCTCGCCTTTTATGCGACACCCAGGAGCGGTTCACTCAGTGTGATCATCGCCGGGACTGTCCGCGCCGGTCTCCGAACTGTTCCGCCGCCATCGCCGGGTTTCAGTGGGGTCGGGGTGAGTGCTGGGAACGGGGTCACCGGCCTGTTCGAGCGGAATGCCGCGGCGGGCGAATCACAGTTCCGATCCGTCAACTCGTCCGACGGCTCCATCATCACGATCTTCGGCAGCAACTTTGGCCCCAACGGTCGCTTTGTCGCCACACCGAGGTTCAGCGACGGTTCTTCGCCCGACGTGACATCGATCGTCCGAACCTTCGAGAACGGCGCGGCGTCCACCGGGTTGTACCGTTCGTCGGCGTCGAGCGGGAACATCATCACGATTGTCGGACGGCTGGAGGATCGGGGCATCTCGGAACCGCGCGACTTTGACTGCGACGGGCAGACGGATATCGACGCCCGCACGCTCATCCGGGCCACGGGCAACTACTCGGATGGAAGCACCGCCCCCAGCATGTTTCTGGCTTCAAACACCGGCGGCACAATCCTCACGATCCGCGGCGAGAACTTCGGACCGTCCGCGTTCCGAGCGGTTCAGGGCGTGTCGCTCGGCCGCAACGCCAACGGCGACGTGCTCGCAGTTGGCACCGTCATTGACGGCAGCGGTGCCGCCGCACTCGTGACAACCCGCGTTTCCGCAACGACGAATCTAGTAGATTTTTCGGTGCTCCCGCTTCCGGCCATTTCGGCGGATCGGCTTTACAGGCCCGGACACAATCACTGGGGAAACGCGGCCTTTGCAGCATCCCTGCCGGACGGCAGCACCGACGAGATTTTCGTGACCAATGCCGACCGAACATCGTTCCAGTCGTTGATCGGTGTCGGCGATGCGCTCGATGGATCGTTGGTGTCCCGACTCGTCTTTGATCCGCAAGGATTCTCCGATGCGGGCGATCTGGCGTTCTACGCGGAACTCGCCGACGGCTCGGCGGGGTTGTACCAAATCTCCAACATACCCGCCCCTGCCTCGGCTCTTGTGTTCGCTGGGCCATTGCTGATGGCCCGTCGCCGTCGCCGATAACGCCCGGATCGTCAGCGCCGTTGGTGGATGTGGTCCTTGGCTCAGCTGCACGCGGCCTATGCACGGCCGCCATGCAACGTGATCATCATCACAAACGGGCCTTCAACCCCCCGCGCTGCCCTCACCGCCCGGCAGCGTCATGCTCCAAGGGTTCAGGTATCCATCGATGGCTTCTTT
>Ga0163144_10004560_pt1 | contig 31131 bp, 19 predicted proteins | sample OliLak19BULKMAT1_FD_123175 | JGI IMG/M metagenome (GOLD analysis project Ga0163144, IMG submission 123175) | Freshwater microbial mat bacterial communities from Lake Vanda, McMurdo Dry Valleys, Antarctica - Oligotrophic Lake LV.19.BULKMAT1 | ecosystem: Environmental > Aquatic > Freshwater >... | reverse complement strand
GAATCTGGAAAAACTCGTCGTCGCGGCGGCCCCCGCACTCGCGGGGGCCGCGACTCCTGCGCCGACATCGGGCGCGGCTTCGATGGATTTTCAAGCGGGCGAATTGGCGCTGCGTGATTGGGCTGTGGAGGTACAGGATTTCACCGTGCCCAATCCGGTGCAGCTGGGCGTGAATGGACTGGGCGTTTCCTTGAAAAATTTCTCACTCAGAGAAGGCGCGCAAATGCCGCTCGAGTTTGCGCTCAATTGGTTGCCGCAGGGCAAACTTCACCTTGGCGGCCAGATCGCGCTTAAACCGCTGGCCGCTGATCTGACGATCCAAGCGGAAGGACTCGGGCTCAGGCCGCTCGCGCCTTATCTCGAGCCCCTCATGGAGGCTCGGCTCGCCGACGGCGCAGTTTCAGTGAATGGGCAGGTGACGCTCGCCCTGCCCAGCGGCCAACCTCCGGCTTTGACTTTTGCCGGTGATGCGTGGGTGGAACGGATCGATTTCCTAACGGGAACGCCCGGCGAAAGTTTTGCCGGCTTTTCCGATCTGATCATTAACGGCATTAAAGTCGCGACGGCTCCGCAGCTCTCGGTGGGGCTTGCGGAAGTGCATTTAAATTCTCCTTACGCCCGCGTGGTGCGCGGCAAGGAAGGCGAATTTAATCTCGCCCGGGCCTTTGCGAAACCTGCCGGGCAGCAAGCCGTCGCACCGAAGGAACTCACGCTCGCGCTCGCACCTTTGTCCTTGCCCGCTGCGGCGGCACCCGCGGCACCCAGCATCGAAGTGGCCCGTGTCGTCATTATTGGCGGTGAGTTTAATTTCGTCGACCGTTCGATCAGCCCGCAGGTGCGGATGGCGGTCAATCAATTCGGGGGCACGCTGACCGCGTGGTCGTCGGCGAATCCGGGTCGCGGCGACGTGGAGTTAAAGGCCAACGTTGATGGCGTCGGCCCGGTGGCGATCACCGGAAAATTTGATCCGCTCGGCCCGGCTATTTTTGCTGATGCGAAACTCGCGGTGTCGCGCGTCGATCTCCTGCCGATCAGTCCGTATCTGGGAAAATTTGCGGGGTATGAACTCGCGCGGGGCAAGCTCTTCGTCGACGTGACGGCAAAAATCGCCGACCGGAAAATCGACATGACCAACCTCGTCACGCTGGAGCGATTCACGCTCGGTCGCGCGACCAACAGTCCGGACGCCACTAAACTCCCCGTGCGGCTCGGTATCGCGCTGCTCAAGGATCTTGACGGAAAAATCACGCTCGATGTGCCGGTGCAAGGCAGTCTCGACGATCCTGATTTTAAAATCAGCAAAATCGTGTGGGGCGTGGTCGGGAATACTTTATTAAAAGTAGCGACATCGCCGTTCGCTCTCGTGGGCTCGATGTTTGGCGGCGGCGGCGAAGAGCTCAGCTATCAGGAATTCGCGCCCGGCCAGACGACACTCGCGCCGGAGAGTCTCGCGAAACTCGCGACCATCGTGAAGGCGTTGCAGGCGCGGCCCGGTTTGAACCTCGGGATCGAAGGCAATTTTGACGAAGCGGCTGACCGTTACGCCTTGAAGCAGGAGAAATATCAGGCGGATTTGCGCCAAGCAGGGTGGGTCGAAAAACAACCGAAGGAACCGGCGGACGATGTGCCGTTTTTAGACCTGGAAAAAATGTCGCTTAAGTCTCGGCCGATGGCCCCTTCATCCGGGGTAACGAAACTTGCACCTCCGCCTCCCCCCGCGCCGAAGCGGCTGGCTCCGGCTGATTTTGTGCTGATGCCGGAAGAACGGACGAAGTTGGTGAAGAAAATATTCGACCGGAAATTTCCACCCGGCACCCAGTTTGGCACCCCGTTGCCCCCGCCACCCCAGGTGGAAGCCCCGCCGCCCCGATCATCCGGGGGCCTCGTACAACGCGTGATCGATTTTGTCACACTGCGTGAATCGCGGGAGCAAGACTCCTTTGAAAAACGGCAAAAGAAAACCCAAGCGGAATATATGCAGCAGGTGCATGCCGTGGCCGCCGCGGGATTGCCGCAGGAAGAAATGGAGGGACGGCTGGCCGAGCGAGTCGAAATTCCCCTCGACGATCTCCGGGCCTTGGCCGCGACCCGGGCGCAAGTGGTGCGGGATTATCTGATCACTGAAGGGAAGATCGCCCCCGAGCGGCTCTTCCTGACGCAAGCGGCGACAGCTCCGGTCGAAACCGCCGCACCCGCTGAGGTCGCCCCAGCGGCGGAAGCGCCAGAATCAGTAGCCACCGCCAACCCCGCCGCCGTCACCAAAGGCCCGCGGGTGTTTCTGGAATTACAGTGAACATGGAATGCCGTGCGCACTGCGGGGCGTGTTGCATCGCGCCATCGATCACGTCGCCGATTCCCGGAATGCCGCACGGCAAGCCGGCGGGAATTCCGTGTGTGCAACTCCTGCCGGACTATCGTTGTGCGATTTTCGGCCGGCCCGAGCGCCCGGCCTTTTGCGCGAGCCTGCGTCCGACTGATGAGATGTGCGGAGCAACGCGTGAGGCCGCGCTGGCGTACTTGAATCAACTTGAGCAGGCGACGCGCTAGAGGAGGGGAAAGTGAGGGTGAAAGTGAAAGAGGAAGGGGCCGATGAGGGTTGATTCATGCTCAGCGCCCAGTGGAAATTCTCGATGGCACCGTCAGGGTCCGATGTTTGGTCGGGCCGGTGTCTCTTGTCGGGCCGTAGCATCGCGAAGGCTTAGACCTCCTGATCCCGAGGAATTAGGAGGAGCGCAACGACGTCGCGAATCGGGATAAAATATAATTAACGTGGAGGACGCGTCCGTTCGACTTCGCTCAGGACGGCCTGCGGCTCAAATGGCGGCTTTTCCCCGGCGCGGGCCAGCCCGCTGATGTGGTACGGAGTCGCTGAAGTGCCCGAATTTTCGAATTCACCGCGCAGGCCTCAGCGGAGGTGGAACCCGACCTCCGCGCCACTGCCGTTGAGTGAAGACCAGAGGCAGACTGAATCTGATGTAGGGCCGGCCCTTGTAGCCGTGCCGGAGTGCGCATCTGAAACGGCACGCCCACCAGGGGCGACCCTACGAAATTCCGCAGCAAATCATCGCAGACGAAACCTCAGGCAGGCGACGATCATGCCGCTTAACTTAGCGCCATTCATGTCTGAAGTTAGCGATACCCAGTGGAGGCAAATCTCGCCCGCACCATCGCCCCACTCGTCGGCGAGCGCAGCGAGAAGGCGCCACCCCCTCCGCTTCTCTCGCCCATCCTTAGAAACCGCCTCAACTTTCCTTCCCCCTCGGCGCGAGTTCAAGAAGCGTGAGGCGGTGTGCTGCGCTCCTCCGGGTGGAGTAGCGGCATTCGCGGGAAAATCGGCCGGCAGGGGTTTGCCGTGGTTGAACCAACGTCCCTTGATCATTGGACTATTGAAACAGGATTCCGCTGGCAGGGCGTTACCGAGCGTCAGCGACACTCGGCAGCGTCCCGCCGCGCCGCGGCTCACCCGGAGGGTTCGCCCTACCTATACGCCCTACCTAAAGTCCCCATCTTTAGGGAGCTGGTATTGATTGAGCTTGGATGCGGGACTCGCTTCCGCGTCTTTAAAATATTTTAGCCAACAGAATGTATCGTTTGTGAAAGCGGGTCTAAAGTTAACAGCGGGAATGGCCGTTATTAGTTATAACAAGGAAGGAACCAACGGCCATGATCGACCATACACTTATCAACTTACCAGAGATCCGCTTACCATGCGATATGGCTTGGCGGGTCAAATTCATCGAAGCGGTTGAGCAACACGCCCGGAGGCTGGGTATCACGGGTCATTTCAAAGCTCCCCGCTTTTTCGGTTATTATTTTACCGGGGCCTACCCGGTCGTCGTGGCGGGTCACTGGACGGTCATGTTGGACGAGGTCCCGCTCATGAAGCGGCTGCTTAAGACTATCGATACGGTGACCGAAAATCGCTTCAGTATCGCCAGTGAAGGCGAAGGCATGGAGCCGGAATTTATGCTGGTGCATGATCGGCATGATGGCGCCTGCTGGTTGTGGGATTATTCGCATGGGCGCCGATTTCTTGAGGCCAGTGAGCCAGTAGCAACTTGGGGTCACCACAATAGCGCCATGGATAATGGCGATGATAGTGGACCTCGATTATTGGGGTTGTAGGGCCAAACGGGCCGGCGAAGCGCCGCCCAAATAAAAACGCAGCGTGATTGCCGTGTGATAGCCGGGTGGCTCAAGCTGCCCGGCTGTCTGCCTTCCGGAATTTTTGGCACAGTGGGCAACCACGACAATTCACCGCGTAGGTCCGGCGTGATTCGGGCCGGAATTCCCCGAGCCAATCCAGCCCCGGCCCGAGCCCTGGCCGCTGACGGCGGTGTCGTGCCGATGCGTGGCCCCGGTGAGGCGTTCGACGAGGGACTCGACGTGCGGCCAAAAATTCAGGCGCTCGAGGATGGGGTTCACCTGATTCGTGACCGGGCAATAATAGGTGTGCTTCGGATCGGAGTGCTGGAGCCCGTGCTGGCGCGGATTCTGGAGGATGCGCCATCAACACGACCTGGAGGGGAAGCAAAACGGTGGTGAGAAACATCTTCATGGCGGGTGGGGGAGGTGGCCGGAGCAAACCGGCGTGCCAGAAGAATAGCGGAACCAGTGAAGGGGCGTGAGTTGATCTTTGGGATGCGGCGCAGCGGTTTTATTGATGAGCGTTTAGCGGCGTCTGCAAGACAGACGCCTGCGCGGCCGGAGCAGTGCAGCAGAAGGGGGAGCGGGTTTTATACCGCGACGAAGGAGGGCTGCAGCGGGCGGAGTCGGGGCGTAAAGCTCCTCCCACAAAAGGGGGCGTCGCCCCAAGCCAACGACTCAATCCTCCAGCGACGGCTTAGGGGGCGATTTTTCCGCAGCGTTTTCGGCGGCGTCAGTTTTGCCGGCCTCGGACTGTTCTGCCGACTTGGGCGAAGCGTTGGTTTTGCTGTCGTCTTCGACCTGAAACTTAAAGGGAACCTGCACCCGCGTGACCACCGGCTTGCCGGCTTTGCGCGGGATTTCAAACCACCACGCGGACAAGGCCTGCACGGCGGCATAACCGAAGGCGGGCTCGCTGGCGCTGACAATGCGGGGCAGGCGCACGCGGCCTTTCTTGTCGATCAGGCATTCGATCATGGCGTCGCCACTCATGACTGATTTATCCACGCTCTTGGGGAAATTGGGTTTGCGCCGCGATACGGGTTTGATCGGGGTATCGAGGGCTGCGGCGTTGATGATGTCTTTCGGATGTTTCTTTTCCGTGTAGAGAAGACTGTCGCCCGTATCGTCCGGCAGGTTGTCCGAATCAAATATTTGTTCAAAATTGAGCACATGCATCACCGGCTGGCTGTTCCGCAGTGCCGGGTCGAACGTGAAACCTTCCAGTGCTGCGGTCAGGGCGAGCGCAAACTCCGGTTGGTCGGCCGAGCGGATTTTCACTGTCGCGACACGGCCCTGCGTATCCAGCAACATCGTCGCGGTGGCTTTGCCTCGGCGACTGTCACGTCTTTGCGCGTAGGGATAGATGGGGATTTGTACCCCGCGCATCTTGGGTGCTACATCATAACGCAGTTCGGGCGGCAGCTTCGACTGGTTACCGCGGTCCAGCACCTCGAAGGCGGGGCGACTGCCGCCCCAAAGATCGAAGGTCATCGGGAACTTCACATCCATTTTGATTTTTTTCCCGTCTTGCGTGGCGGGTTCGAATTTCGATTTCAACAGCGCTTCCAGTGCCGGCTCTTCGAAGGCGGGATTATCGGAGTCCGCAATCACGGGATTGAGCACCCGACCATCGGTGTCGACGACGAAATCGATCGTCACTTTTCCGTTGAAACCGTAGCGCTCGAGAATTTTCGGATAGATTGGCTCCTCCGCATGGATTACCTTGGCCGGAATTATTTTGTCGGCCTTGGTCTGGCGCAGTTCCTGGCAAAGCACGGGCACGGTGATTTCGGCGGCGATGGGTTTTCCTGCGTGCAGCGCGGGAGCGAAGCGCCAGTTTTTCAGTGCCTCCTGAATGGCGGCCAAGGTTTTCTTCCCCTCGATTTCAATCATGGGCTCGGCGCTGAGGAGCGCTCCGGTCTCATCGAGGCTCAACTTCATGGGTACGACCGGAGGCAAATTGTCGGGCTTGGATTGTCCGGGAATGATGACCGGAGTCACGGCCAATAGTCGCGGGCTGCGCTCCGGTGCATTCACGGCGGCGGACTTTGGATTGAAAATAACCGACAGCCAGACCTCCGCGTTGACCGGCACTCCGTTGCGCTTGGCCGGCGCAAATTTCCGTTCGAATAATTCGGACTCCACGGCGCGTCGGAAAAGAACATGAGTGCTATTGATGTGGTGGATCGCCAGGGATTGTCCGGAAGCATCCAGGTAGCGAACGAGGATGACGTAGCCAGGCTCGTTCAATTGGCGCAGGTCGGCGGGATAAGAGGGATTTATCCAGCCCTTGGTGTCGGGCCTCGTATCCGGTGCGGCGTCAGAGTCGGTGCCCAGCCAGACGGGATCGCTGACGGTGACATCCTGAGCGTGGAGCACAGGCGCGGAAATTGTGAGAATCAGCAGCAACGCTCCTTTGCGCCACTGAAGCGGTAAGGGGTGAGAAAGCATGCCTCAGCAAAATCATGGTGGGTGATTGATGGCAAGCGCGGGGGTAGCGAAGCGGTCAGCAGGTGGAACCCGGCCTCCGGACGGGTTGGATTGAAATAAACTGAAAGAAGCGCGTCCGGAGACCGCGCTCCACCAACCGATCCCGCTTCATTTCACGAACAGCGCTTCGTTGGTCTGGAAGAGGGCGTGGGCGAGTTTGGTCCACGCGTCGATGGGGCCGCCATGCTCGATGGTGGAGCCGATCGGGCGCTGGTCGCCGCCGATTTTTCCGGCGAGGGCTTGGCGTTGGGCTTTGCGTTGTTCGCGCTGACGTTCGCGGGCGTCCTTCATCGCCGGCGGTTCGGGCGGCGGGGCGAGGCCGGTGCCAGCGGGATTGGTCCGGATATAACCGAGGCCGAGCTTGATTTCATTGTCCGAAGGCGGGCGCTGAAAGATGGCGAGGTAGAGCGAGGCGACGCGTTCCTCGTCGCTGCCGAACGCGGTGAACTCGGGCCGATGCGTGAGCTTGCGCGCGGTCTCGACGACGAGCGGGCTGTTCATGAGGAACAACGCCTGTTGCGGCACGGTGGTTTCGAAGCGCTGGCCGGAAGGCGTGTCGGGGTTGGGGAAATCGAACTGCGTGAGCAGTTCGGGCGGATTGCGGCGGTCGATCAGGAAGTAGAGCGCGCGGCGCTTGCCGAAGCCATCGCTCGCGGGGGTGATAGGTTTTCCGCCGATGGTGGGATCGAGCGTGCCGGCGATGGCGAGGAGCGAGTCGTAGATTTCCTCGAAGTCGAGCCGCTGCAGACCGAAGTGCCCGAGGAGTTTATTTTCTGGATCGGCGGCGATGCCGGCGGGGCTGGCCTGGCTGCTTTGCTGATAAGTGCTGCTGAGGAGAATGGTGCGCTGGAGCTGCTTGATCGACCAACCCTCCTGCATGAATTTCGCCGCGAGCCAGTCGAGCAGCTCGGGATGGGAGGGTGTGCCGCCCATGTTGCCGAGATTGTCGGGCGTGGCGACGAAGCCGGTGCCGAAATGCTGCTGCCAGATCCGGTTCACGAGGACGCGGGCCGTCATGGGATTTTTCGGATTGGCGATGGCTTGCGCGAGCTCGAGGCGGCCGCTGCCTTTGGTCCACGCCGCGCGCTGCGGCGGATTGGCGGAGAGGATTTCGAGGAAACGACGCGGGACCATCTCGCCTTCGTTCTGCACTTCGCCGCGGAGGAGGACGGGATAGTCCTTGGTATTTGCGACGTCGGTGAGCGCGTGGGCGCGGGCGGGCGCGCCAGGATGCGTCATCTCGAGCGTGCCGATCTCGCGTTGGAGCAAAGCCTCGGCGCGGACGAGTTCGCGGCGTTTGACGGGATCGCGGTCGCGGTTGCGGCGGAATTCCTGGAATTGTTTTTGGAGATCGGCGGCTTTTTCCTGGAGGGCTTTCCCTTGGGCGATGTAGTCGAGCAGCTCGGGCGTTTGGGGGATTTTCGTGAGCAGCGTGGGTGCCTGCATGATCGATTTGGGCTCGGCGGTGTTGGCGAAGACGCCGTAGAGCGAATAATAATCCTTGGTCGGAATCGGATCGAATTTGTGGTCGTGACAGCGCGCGCACGAAACCGTGAGACCGAGAAACGCCTTGGTGGTGACGTCGATGCGATCGTCGATGATGTCGTTGCGGCGGCCGTCGTGCTGGTTGCCGAGGGTGAGAAAGCCGAGCGCGGCGAGAATGTGTTGATCGGTGGGCGGATCTTTTTTGGCGATTTTCGCCTTGGTCACGGCGTCGTGGACGAGGCGGTCGGCGGCGAGTTGTTCGGTGATGAATTGCGGATAAGGTTTGTCGATGTTGAACGCCTCGATGAGATAATCGCGGTAAGTCCATGCATCGGGGAAACGCGGATCGTCGCGCCGGGGTGGATCGCCTTTCGTGTCGGAGTAGCGGGCGAGGTCCATCCAGTAGCGGGCCCAGCGTTCGCCGTAGTGCGGCGAGGCAAGGAGGCGATCGACGACCTTGGCAAAAGCGTCGGGGGCCTCATCCGCGAGGAAACGCTGGATCTCGGGCTCGGTGGGCGGGAGGCCGGTGAGATCGAAGGTGACGCGGCGAAGGAGGGTGCGTTTGTCGGCGAGGGGATTTGGCGTGAGATTGGTGGCTTCGAGGCGGGCGAGGATGAAGTGATCGATGGGCGATTGAATCCACGTGGTGTTTTTCACGGGGGGCACGGCGGGGTGCTGCACGGGTTGGTAAGCCCAGTGATTTTTGCCGACGCCGCTGTAGGATTTTCCGTCGGCGTGGGCGAGCGGTGCGCGCGGATCGGGCGCGCCGCGCCGCACCCATTCGGTGAAGTCGGCGATTTGCTGGTCGGTGAGTTTGCCGCCGTGTTTTTCGGGCGGCATCTGCAATTCGGGATCGGTGTAGCGCAGGGCCTGGATGAGAAGGCTGTCGTCGGGTTTGCCGGGGACGATGATCGGGCCGGAGTTGCCGCCTTGGAGCATGGCGGCGCGCGAGTCGAGCATGAGGCCGCCTTTGATTTTATCGGCGGAGTGACTGTGGCATTTGAAGCACTGCTCGCTGAGGATCGGGTGGATTTTGGTGTCGAATAATTGGGTGTCGGCGGCGGAGGGCGCGGGCGGCTGAGCCGAGTGAAGAGGGAGAGTGAAAGTGAGAGTGAGGAAGAGGAGGTGGAGCGCGGCCTCCGGACGCGCTTTCAGATTTCGTGAAGGGGGAAACCCGCCTGGAGGTCGGGTGCCACCTTGGGAGGAGGAAGGCGCGTTCATGCGAGGATTGGTTGGACGATGTTGCCGGCGACGTCGGTGAGGCGAAAATCGCGGCCGTTGAAACGGTAGGTCAGTTTGGTGTGATCGAAACCGAGACAGTGCAGAATGGTGGCGTGCAGATCGTGGACGTGAACTTTGTCCTTGATCGCAGCGGCACCGAACTCGTCGGTCTCGCCGTGAACGATTCCGCCTTTGATTCCGCCGCCGGCCATGACGACGGAGAACGCCTTGGCGTTGTGGTCGCGGCCGGGGTTGTCGCCGCCGTTGCGATCTTTGGTCGGTTTGCGGCCGAATTCGCCGCCCCAGATGACGAGCGTGGAATCGAGCAGGCCGCGTTGTTTGAGATCGGTCATGAGGGCGGCGAGCGGTTGGTCGATCTCGCCGGCTTTTTCGGTGATGCGATCTTCGAGATCCTGGTGGTGATCCCAGCCGTCGTGCCAGACCTGGACGAACCGGACGCCGCGCTCGACGAGGCGGCGCGCGATGAGGAGTTGTTTGCCTTGGGGTGTGTTGCCGTAGGCGGCGCGGACCTCGGCGGTTTCCTTGTTGATGTCGAAAACATCGGTGGCCTCGGCCTGCATGCGGAAAGCAATCTCGGCGGTTTCGAGCTGGGATTCGAGCGCGGCGTCGCGCTGGAGGTTTTGCGAGTGGAGTTCGTTGAGTTGGTGGATGAAGTCGAGCTGGCGGCGCTGTTCGGATTTGGAAACGTAGTTGTTGCGGATGTTCTGGATCATCTGCTGCACGTTTTGCGGCGTGGTGTTAATGCTCGTGCCCTGATAAATGCCGGGAAGAAAAGCGGAGCCGTAGGTGCCGGCACCGCCGACGGGGAGACGGTTGCCGCGAAGAGAAATGAAGCCCGGGAGATTTTGGTTTTCCGTGCCGAGACCGTAGACGGTCCAGGAGCCGAGGCTGGGTTTGGAGATGCGGATCGAACCGGTGTTCATGAACGTCGTGGCGACGTCGTGCGCGGGGATGTCGGTGTACATCGAGCGAATGACCGCGAGATCATCGGCGTGCTGCGCGGTCTTGGCGAAGAGGTCGCTCACTTCGAGACCGCACTTGCCGTAGCGTTGGAACTTGAAGGGCGAGCCCATCGCCACGCCACCTTCGGAGCCGATGGCTTTGCCATCCATTTTGAGCAGGGCGGGTTTGTAGTCCCACGTGTCGACGTGCGAGGGCGCGCCTTGGGCGAAGATGTGGATGACGGCTTTGGCCTTGCCGGGGAAGTGAGGGAGTTTGGGCTGTAAGGGTCCGCCGGCCGCGAGCGGGGTTTGTTTTGCCGCAGCGCGGAGATCGAGGGGATCGAGCAGCGAAAAAAGACCGAGGGCCCCGATGCCCAGGCCCATGCGATTCAGAAATTGGCGGCGCGTGAGGAAATAATCCTCAAGGTTGGCGGAGACGCCTTGGCAGGAATGATGCCCGTGATGGGCGTGGTCGTCAGGTGGCATGGAGGTGGTGTTGGCTTAGCACAAAAGACGGGAGCCGGTGCCTGGGGTTTCAGGGAATTCCAAGAATCGCGGGTTCGCGCAAAATTTACGGGCCGGTTTGCGCGCGAGCGAAGTCGCGGATCTTCGCCCGGACACTGCGCAGGCCGTTGAGGCGGGTGGGGGAGAGGTTTTTGGCGAGGCCGAGTTCATCCAGCAAGGTGGGTTCGGTCGCCGCGATCTCGGCTGCGGTGGCGCCGCTGTAGAAATCGCAGAGCAACGCCAGCAGCCCGCGTACGAGCGGGGAATCGGCGTCGCTGCGAAAGGTGCAGCGGCCGTCGCGACACTCGGCTACGACCCACGCGAGGGAAATGCAGCCCTTCACGCGATGGGCTTCAGTGCGTTCGGCTTCGGGCAACGCGGGTCGCGAGCGGGCGCGATCAACCACGGCAGCGAAGCGTTCCTGCGCATCCTCGATGATGGCGAGGTCGTCGATCAGGTGCTGCTGTTTTTCGGCGAGGGTCACGGAGAGAACATGCTGGGCGCGCGCGCGGCTTGCAAGCCGCCGCGTGCTTGTTTCAATTCGTGCTATGGTAAATCCGTTTGCGCTCTCTTGGTTATGGCGCGGTTTCAAGGGCCACAGCGTGACCTTTGCGTTGTTGTTTGCGACGTGCCTGCTCGGCTGGCCGCTGTCGGCGCAAGTCAACCACCTGTTGACGCGGCTCGGGGTGCATTGGTTGTACGCGATGATCTTGCCGGCGTTTTTTTTCATGTGGCTCGCGAAACGCGAGGACCGGCTGATCGCCGACGAGGCGAAACGCAAGCGCTGGGCCCGCAGTCTGATTGTGGGCTCGATCGTGCTCGCGATAATTATCGCATGGGCTCGCTGAGGTGGTGGGGGCCGCCTTCGGCTCGGTGAGTGGCGGGCCGTGGTATTTGAAACAGGCAACTGGTTCCTCGTTGTTTTCAGTGGGTAGAGCCGGAAGCTCCTCCTAGGCCAAAACCGAAAACGGAAACCGGAGAGGAATTAACCACTACTGATGCTCGCAAAATAGAATTACAGGCAGGGACGGACCGCTGGGCCGTCCGGTTGGGCGAATTTCACTCGTGAATTCCGGCGGGTCCAGCCGCCGAGGCAGTGCGCTCGTCGCGGTCTTGTCCTATCAACTATCGTCACCGTATTTTGCGAGCCTCAGTACGTGAAGTGCCGTACCTGGTTCTATTTTCGTTCCACCTTCCGGGAGACGAGCCTCAGACATGAATGGCGCTAAGTTAAGGAGGTTGGACGTCATTCTCCCATGCGTGATCAGGCCAACTATTTTGCATGAGGCATGTAGGGCCGGCCCTTGTGGCCGTGCCGGAGGGCGCACCGGAAACGGCACGCCCACCAGGTGCGGCCCGACGAAATTCCGCAACAAATCATCGCAGACGAAACGTCAGACAGTCGACGATCATGCCGCTTAACTTAGCGCCATTCGCCTCAGACTTCCTGATCCCGAGGAATGAGGGTGAGCTCAACTCCGCCGCGAATCGCGATAGAATACAATTAACGCGGAGCCTGTCGTGATGGGGCAGTGGCACGGGTCTCAGGGTTCACAGCGGCTGCCACTGCGGTGGTGGAACCCGACCTCCGGGTGGGTTTTGCCGCGAGTGCCGGCACCCAGCGCGCCCGGCTTGTCCGTCGTAGCCTTGGCGAAGTCGGAAGGTCGCGCTCCACCTCGATACCGTTCATCCGGTTTGCGCCATGACAGGTTCAGCTCGTTTCCTCGTCCCGAGTATCTCGCGGGTTGGGATCAGGAGGTCTGAGCCTGCGGGCCGATGAAAAATGGATCGAGCGCAGACGATGCGGGCGCAGTCGTTGCCTGATTGGTGTTGGGATTTTCGTTGCACACTGATGTTTACAGCCGCGGAGGCAATCGCCTGACTCGTCCGGTGCTGACGGATATCATTGACTCATTTGGACTCACCTCTGCGTGGACTTACCTTGCGGTCTTTGTCGGGGTATCGCTGGTGATGTTGTGGCGGCTGGAGGCGATGCTGGATCACGGCATGGAGGGAACCGCGCTCGGGACCATCGTGATGCCGTACTGCTCGGGGCTGGGAAATCTCCTGTTCGTTTTCATTATGGTGCAGCGAGGCGGGGCGTCGCGTGAAGTCTTGACCAACTGTCTGGTCAACAATGTTACCAATCTCACGCTGCTGCTCGGACTGCCGTCGGTATTCTGGGGATTGACGATTATCAAGGGCGCGAGCAAACCGAAGTCGGGTGCCGCGGCAAAAGCGAAGGGGGCGGAAGCGAAAACCAGCGGCGGCAAAGCGGCCGTCGGTGCGCAGGTCAACCGGCTCTCGCTGCTGCTCACGCTCACGGCCGGGCTGTTTTTCACCGGGGCGGCGTGGTTGCTGGTGGATGACGGCCAGTTGAGCCGTCCCGACGGGCTGATTTTGATCGGGCTGTTTCTTTTTTGGCAGAGCTTCCAAGTCTACGACGTGATGAAGCACAACGTGCAGAAAAAGCAATCGTTTGGCTTCCTGTTCTACCTCGATGCGATGCTCGTTTTTCTTTGCGCGTGGGCCTTGTACGAGAGCATCGACTGGCTGGTGACGTGGATCACGGCGCAGAAAGGCGGCTTCGTGAGCGCGGCCAATCTGGGTTGGCTCAGCGGTTGGCTGATGGTGGTGCCGAATGCGCTGCTCGCCCTCTACTGGGGGTGGAAACGCCGGGCCGATGTCGTCTACACCTCGCAGATTGGCGACGGCCATATCTGCATTCCGCTTTGTCTCGGCGTCTATGCGCTGATGTTGCCGGTCTTAAAAGTGCCGGCGTCTTTCGGCAACGGGCTGCTGCTGTTGCTCGGGGCGGTCGTCGTGCATGTGATCAGTCTGCTGATTTTCGGCGGTCTGCCGCGTTGGGTCGGAGTGATCTTCCTGGGAGCCTACGGTTGGTTTGTCTGGGCGGGGTTGATGGGGTGAGGGGATTTGCTTTCCGGTGGTAGCGCGAGGCGTCCCTGCCGCGCCGTGAGTTAGGCCTGAATTCGGGGAACGGCTCACCCGGAGGGTTCGCCCTACCTTGAGGCGAGACTATCCTTTGAGCGCAAAGCGAAATCAACATGCACGCCGCTGCCTGACGTTCCGAATCGTCGGCAAACAGACTCCGGCAAAAAATCGACTTCCTCGCTCACTCCAACGGATCGGTCTGAAAAAGCTGGCTGAGCTGCACGAAGGGTTTTTGGGCTTCGCGCCAGAGGGAATTGGCGCGGATATCCTCGATCGTCTTCGTGGTGTTGTTGCAGAAAATAAAACTGGTGGCACCCGTGCGCAGGCAGGCGTCATGCTTGGTGCCGGTGGCACTGGGGGCGAAGGCGAAATCACCGATGGCCAGCTTCTGGTTGGCGATTTCTTCGCGCAACGGTTGGATGTCCGTCTTGAAGCTTTGTTTGAATTTGTCGGCGCGCGGTCCGGTGTAGGCTAGGATCGTGCTGCCATCGGTCTTGATGGAAACGAGCGCCCATTCGTCGAACACGGTGTCGGCGTAAGCGGCATTCATTCGACCAAGGGCGGCGGTGATGGCGGTGCGGGCGTCGTTAAGCGTCATAGTGGGGTGGGACGGGCCACTCTCAGCGAGGAGACCCGGCGGCGCCAGATATTTTTAGCCCAAGTGGGCCAGACTGATTTTCTTTTTACGGAAACGGGGAACCTCCGGCTGGTTGAGCGCGACTCCGTGGGAGCGGGAGTCGATTCGTTGGCCGCAGGCGGCGTATCCGTGACGGTTCGGTGCTGATTAGCTTGGTCTCGCCCATGCCGGAACGAGTCAGTCAGCGCTGAGAGTCGAGAGAGCAAAGTCAGCCCATACAGTGAATCCAGCGCGCCGTCGCCCCAGCTATTTGCTCTGATGATCGGGCTCACCACACTCAGCTCTTGATTCGGGACTGCGTCGATCCGCCGTAATTTGCGATCCGGTTCAGCCGAAGATTCTGCCGTTGCTTTCATTCCGGCGCATTTTAGTCCTTTCTTCTCCACCCGATGCTACTTCCCGACGTCTCTGTTTCCACGCCTGCATTGCGCCCGATTCGTAAGCTCATGGCAGCCAACCGCAGTGAAATCGCCGTCCGTATTTTTCGGGCCGGCACCGAACTCGGCCTCCGCACCGTCGCGGTTTTTGCCCAGGAAGATCGCCTGAGCATTCATCGCTACAAGGCCGATGAGGCCTACCAAATCGGACAGGGCAAGGGCCCCGTCGCGGCGTACCTCGATATCGACAGCATTGTCGGAGTGGCGAAGGCGCGAGGGGTTGACGCGATTCATCCCGGCTATGGATTTCTCTCGGAGAATGCGAATTTTGCGCGCGCTTGCCAAAAGGCCGGGCTTATTTTTGTGGGCCCGCGTCCTGAACTTTTGGAAATGATGGGCGACAAAACTGCGGCGCGGGCGCTGGCGAAAAAAATCAACGTCCCGGTGCTCCCCGGCACGGAGGAGCCGGTGACGGATCGCGATGAGGCGATGAAAATCGCGAAGACCATCGGGTTTCCGCTCATCATCAAGGCGGCGTTCGGCGGCGGCGGCCGCGGCATGCGCGTCGTCCACAAGGCCGGCGATCTCGCCACATTGCTCGACGAAGCGCAGGGCGAGGCCGAGCGCGCGTTTGGCAATCCCGCGGTCTTTCTTGAAAAATATATTGTTCGTGCCAAGCACATCGAAGTGCAGATTCTCGGCGATCAACAGGGGAACGTCATCCATCTCCACGAGCGCGACTGTTCGGTGCAGCGCCGGCATCAGAAGGTGATCGAGGTGGCGCCGAGCTTTGGTTTGCCGCCCGCCATCGTGTCCGATTTGTGCGCGGCCGCCGCGCGCATGGCCCGCGCCGTGAAGTACGACAACGCCGGCACCATCGAATTTCTCTACGATCTCGACCGCCACGAATGGTTTTTCATCGAGATGAACCCGCGCATCCAGGTCGAGCACACGGTCACCGAGGTCATCACCGGCCTCGATCTGGTCCGCGCCCAGATTCTCATCGCGCAGGGTCACTCGCTGTTCTCGCCCGAGGTGGGCATGCCCGCGCAGGTCGATGTGCCGCGCAACGGCTACGCCATTCAGTGCCGCATCACGACGGAAGATCCGGAAAATAAATTCATTCCCGACTACGGTCGCATCATCGCCTACCGCTCGCCGGGCGGTTTCGGTGTGCGGCTCGACGGCGCGATGGGTTTTGCCGGCGCAGTGATCACGCCCTTCTACGATTCGATGCTCGTGAAGAGCATCACGAGTGGTCCGAGTTATGAAGTGGCGATGCGCCGCGCGCTGCGCGTGCTGAGTGAATTCCGCATCCGCGGCGTGAAGACCAATATTCCGTTTCTCGAGAACGTGCTCTCGCATCCACTCTTCCGCGCGGGCGATGCGACCACGTCGCTGATCGACACCTCGCCGGAACTCTTCGCTTTTAAGCCGCGCCGGGATCGCGCCACCAAGCTGCTTAATTTCCTCGGCAACGTGATCGTCAATGGCAACCCGCACGCCAAGGGTTTCCTTCCGAACAAAGCGCAGATCACACCGGTGCCGCCACTCGCGCCGATGGGGGAGCCGGCGCCCGGTACGCGCCAGCTTTTGCTCCAGCTTGGGCCCAAGAAATTTGCCGAGTGGACGTTGAAGCAAAAACGCCTGCTCGTGACTGACACGACGTTTCGCGACGCCCACCAATCACTCATGGCAACCCGCGTGCGAAGCTACGATATGCTCGCCTGTGCCGGCGCGCTCGCGCACGCGGTGCCCGGGCTGTTTTCCCTCGAGATGTGGGGCGGGGCGACGTTCGACACCGCGATGCGCTTCCTCAATGAGGATCCGTGGGATCGCCTGCGCTTGCTGCGCGCCCGCGTGCCGAACATTTGTTTCCAAATGCTGTTTCGCGGCGCGAATGCCGTCGGTTATACGAATTATCCCGATCGCATCGTGGCCGGTTTTGTGCGGCACGCTGCCGCCTCGGGCATGGATATTTTCCGCATCTTTGACTCATTGAACTATCTGCCGAATCTCCGGGTCGGCATGGAAGCGGTGCAGGACACTCATGCGATTTGCGAGGCCGCGATTTGTTACACGGGCGATATTCTTGATGAACGCCGCGACAAGTTTTCCCTGCAATATTACGTCAAACTCGCCAAGGAACTCGAGCGCATGGGCGCGCATTTCCTCGCGATCAAAGATATGGCTGGTCTCTGCCGGCCCTACGCGGCGTACAAACTGGTGAAGACCTTGCGCGAGGAGATCGGACTGCCGATTCATTTTCATACCCATGACACCAGCGGCATCGCAGCGGCGTCTGTGCTGCGGGCTTCGGATGCCGGAGTGAATGTGGTGGACCTCGCGCTCGCTTCGATGAGCGGCAGCACATCGCAGCCGAATCTGAACTCCATCGTGGCCGCGTTGCAAAACACGCCGCGCGATACGCAGCTCGGCCTCGATCAGCTCAATAGGTTTTCCGATTACTGGGAACAGGTCCGCGAGGTGTACCGGCCCTTCGATACCGCACCGCGCACCGGCTCGGCGGAAGTTTATCTGCACGAGATGCCCGGCGGCCAGTACACGAATCTGCGCGAGCAGGCCGTCTCGATGGGCGTGGCGCACCGCTGGCCCGAAATCGCGCGCCTCTACGCCGAGGTGAATCAGCTTTTCGGCGATATCGTGAAGGTGACGCCCTCGTCGAAAGTGGTCGGTGATCTCGCGCTGTTTCTCTTTTCGCGCGGCATCAAGCCCGCGGATGTCGTGAACCTCGAACCCGGCGCGACGCCCTTCCCTGAGAGTGTGATCGACATGCTGATGGGCGGTCTCGGCTGGCCCGAGGGCGGCTGGCCGGAGCCGATGTGGCGCGCGGTGCTCGGCGACAAACGGTTCAAGGAAGCCAAGGTCAAATATGCGGCGTCGCTGGCGCCGACCAAGACCAAGGTGCTGAAGAAATCCACCAAGGCGGCGGAAGTCGGTCAGGCTGATTTGGACAAAATCCGCGCGGAACTCGGCGAGAAATTGAAACATCCGCCGACTGACGATGAGTTGTATTCTCACTTGATGTATCCGGCGGTGTTTGCCGATTTCGCGAAACACCAGCGCGAGTACGGAGATGTGAGCGTGCTGCCGACTTCGGCGTTTTTCTACGGACTGCAACCCGGTGATGAAATCTCCGTCGAGATCGAGGAAGGCAAAGTTCTGATCATTCGGCTAATTGGCGTGTCGGCACCCGACAAGGACGGCAAGTGCACGGTGAACTATGAATTGAACGGCATCACGCGCGAAGCCTTGGTCCCCGACAAGAAAGCCGCGCCGAAAGCGAAAGCCCGGACGAAAGCCGATCTCGCCGACGCGCTGCAAGCTCCTGCACCGATCCCCGGTTTGATCGTGGTGATGTCGGCCACTGTCGGCGCCAAGGTCGCAAAAGGCGACAAGCTCTTCATGATGGAAGCGATGAAAATGCAGACGACGGTTTACGCGATGGCCGACGGCATCATCGCCGAAGTCCACGCCACCGTCGGCGAGACGGTGGAAGCGAAGGACCTGATCGTGAAGTTGCGGGCGGCCGGTTAATGAGCCTGGGTCAGCTTTGATTTTAGTAGCCGTACTTGAGCCAGAGACGAAAGTGCGGTCCGGGGTGACGCGACTCCCACTGCGTTGTCGCTGCGCGCTCCGTTCGATAAGCTCAGGGACTTGGCTATCCATGGTGATCCGGTTGGGGCAAGGTATTTCGCTGCGGAGACAACTGCGGGTTTTTGCCATGTGCGGCGGCAGAAAGCAGCAATCGGCGAGGCGGCCGAGTGGGGCGGGAGTGGCCTGAAGCTAAAATTATTTCTAGCGGGAGAAATCGCCCCGCATTTTGAGCCGGACGAAATCCTATTCACTCTTTCCTGCTTTCAGCCGGTCCGTCAGGGCGATCAATACCGCGACACCAGCAAAGCCGCAGAGTACACTGGTCAGAAACGCGCCGGCTTCGGTGGCCGCGATGGCGGCCGGCAAATTCAAATAGCCCACACCGAGCACGGCGGCGACAAAGGCGACCAGCCCGATCACGACGCCTTCGAGCAGGTGACGCGCGGCCGAGCGCTGGCGGGCGTGCTTGACCCAGCGCCGGGCCAGACCACCGAGCGCTCCACCCAAGAGCGCGGCGAGGAGTGGGCCGGTGGGAAAACGTTGGTTCAATTCGGTGGTGGCTGACACCGCGCCCAGCGTGGCTTTGATCGTGACTTTGCCCAGGCCCGCAGAGCGCACGTCGAATTCGGCGCGCGATCCGCCGGAGGGGATGACGACGCCGCTCGTTCTTTCGCGCCGGGCCGTACCTTGGATCTCGATGTCGACGTCGCTCCGCGAGAGGGTTTCCGCTGGCTGACCATCGGGACGGATATAGGCGACGTTGATCGTCACGTCCTCCAGGCCGAAGCCGAGTAGGACGGTGCGGGCCGGACGCAATTCCAGCCGCGGCAGCGCATCGAGCGTGAGATCGGAATCCGAAATAGTGGAACGCACGAGAAGCTTGGGTTGCATCGTCGAGGGCTTGAAGCGCAGCTCGACGACCTTCTGGTGTTCGAGTCCGGCTTGATCGATCGTGAAGGTCGGAATGTTTGGGGCGATCATGCCGTCGAATTCCAGGCTGACTGTGATCGGGTACGGCAAGGCAAGCGATGGCGCGGTTCCTTCCGTCGGCCGCACCGTGAATTTCATCTGGGTCACATAATTCCCGGAGCGCTCAATCCACGGAGCGGGTCGCGGGCTGATGGAGCAAAACAACCGGAACCAGACCACCTTCGTGTCATTGCCGGTGGTGATTGTCTGCACCAGGCCGCCCGGCAGCAGCGTTTCGCGTTGCTCACTGAAGGCGACCTTCTGTGGCAGGCGCATCTTTATGATGAACGGTTTCATCGAGGGCACCATCGTGACGGAGCCTCCTTCGGTTTTTGGCGCGAGCAATGCGCTGATGTCGTTACCATCGAGATCGATCATTCGGGCATCCTTCAACTCCCCTTTCCAACCCTTGAGAATGATGCGTTTTCCTTGAACCAAATCTTTTCTGCCGATCAAGGTCTGGGTATCGATGGTCGCCCTCGATGGTGGCTCGGTAAGCGCGCGAGCCTCTTGCGCCGGAATCATCGTGGGAAATAATAGGGCCAGAGCAAAACCGAAGCGAAGACCGGGATGGTATGAGGCAGCTTTCATAGGGTAAGGACGTGGGCCTGACGCACGCGGCAGTTTCTCTGCACGCTCCGTCAAGGCAAGTAAATGCTCACGGGCGGCCGTCGTATCCCTCCTCTCGTGCTTGGCTCCACATGACAAAGGGCTGACAAGATTTTACTTGGTCATGATGACGATTCGGCGAAGTCGGACTATGATTAGGCTAGATCAAACGAAGTGCCTCGCTGTTTTCAGTGGCAAGTGAAAATGCCTCCATCGAGTTACCACTAATTAGTAGATGCTGCTCGATCAAAGGCGCGACTGCTCGCGCCTGCGTACAGGCGAGCTGGTGACCTCCACCGGGGAGTACCTGCAGCTTCGCGCACGGAAGAAGGCTCTGCAGCTTCTGACCCAGCGCAACGGGACTGATCGGATCGGCGTCGCCCCAGAGGAGTAACGTGGGTATTCGAATCGTGGGCAGGGCGGCGGAAAGATCGTCGTGGTAAGTTAAAAACCATTCCGGCAAATCAGGATTACTCGCGCGAATCGCCGGTCGCCAGTCGATCCCGCCAAGGCCAGCCACGTCGATTCCTCCTGACGTGACGGATAAAACCAGATGGGTAATTCGATGCGGGATCTTGAGGGCGACCCGGATCGCGATGACTCCACCCATCGACTGTGCGATCAACGCCGTGGGGCGATCAATTTTCTCCGTCACCAAGTTGACCAAGTCATCGATATCTTTCACCTGGGGATCGGCCGGCACCTCGCCGAAGCCCGGCCAATCCACATGAATCTGATCCGCGTGGTTCGTCAGTAAGTTCGAAACTGGGCTCCAGAAATTCGTTCGCCCAGCAGCGCCTGGTAGAAAGATGAGACGAGCGGGAGTCGCCATGAATCAAATGAGCGGACGAGTTACTTCGCCGGCCGTGGTGGCGGGATGGTGTTCGCGGCGGGGGCGACTTGCTCGAGGTTGGGGGTCACGTCGGCGTTCACGCGGCCGCCGGCCCATGTAATCCCCCCGACGAGCATCGTTTGAAACCGTGTACTGGCCCACACGTCGTCGCGGTGGCCCATCGCGTTGAACCACACCCGGCCCTTACCGAACGAGCGGGCCCAAGCGAGCGGGAAGGGGGGGCGCTGATACTCGTTGCCCTGCATGCCGGCGGTTTGCAGCAGAAGCAGCACGTGCAGGTCCGGGGCGAATTCTTTCAGCGAGTACCATTCTTCCTGACATTCAAATGAGTCGGGCAACTCGCCGCAGCCGGGGAAATGCGGATCGATCACACTGACCTTCGCTACTTGTTGCGGCCCGTGATTGATGAATTCTCCACCGAGCATGAGCACATAAGGGTCGGAAGCTGGACCGTGGAGTTTGTAGCGGTTGGAACGGTCGGCGGGATTACCTCCACCCGATTCACCCGTGTGAAAGGTGTCGCTGCCCGCGTGGATGGCGATGAAGCCATGGCCGCTGGCGACCCAATCCTGCAAGGCCTGTTTGCCCGCTGGCGTCATCGCGGGATGCCCGTCCGTCCCGACGCTTAACAGGTCGCCGGAGGTGTAGAACATCACGACGTCGAAGTTCGCGAGATACTCCGGTGAAAACAAACTGCCATCCTTGCTGAACGTGAAGGCGAGGTCGTGTATCGGCGCGAGCGTGCTCAGAATTTTCTCCGAGTAACTTGCTTTCCCCTCGACCCACTTGATCACGCTGTGCTCATAGCCGGAAGATTTTGTGAAGTAGAGTGCGCGCAAGGGCGCAGCGGCAGAAGCGGAGACGACGAGCAGGACGCCAGTAATAAAAAGCAATGAGAGCTTATTGAGTTGGTTCATGGGGATGAGGAGAAGAAGAAGAAGTGAGTAACGCTGCGCAATAATGTCGCTGGAAAGCAAGCCCGTGTTCTATGCCGGGCCGGTCGTTGGTTACCTCACTGCAAAGTGATTTGGTAGACGATGGCCCAATCACTCAACGGATCGGCCAAGGCGATCGTATAGCTGCCCAGCATCGAATCATCCAAGCCCAAGGGAATGGCTATTTGCTGTCCGCGGCCTTCCCGCCAATGATTATCCTGCGGCCATGTTGCCGGCACCGGTTCGCCTGAGCGCATTCGCCACTCGAGCGCACCGGTCGGTTGCGCGGAACTCGGCGATGCGGTGCCGACGGCTGGCCGTTCAATTCCCATCCAGTACCATGCCTGTATGCCCGTCGCTCTTTTCACGAGTGGTACTCCGGCCTCGTCGATCGTGACGTGGGCGAGCTCGCGACCGTTGGGATAACTTAAAATAAAACTACCGTTCCGCACGGTGGCTGTGCCCGACCAGGACAGCTCCGCGCGATTTCCGTTTACGGTGGCACCTTCGGTTTCTGCGCCCGCGTCGTTGTGCCAACGGGCCGCCATCTTCTTCTCGTCGGAATTCGGCGTGTACTCAAAGGAGAATCCTTGGCTTAATTGCGGCTGGCGGAAGAGCTGCGGCATGCGGACGTTTTGCTCTTGGAGCAATTTTGCCCGCAGCGCTTCCATCGCATCTTCTTCGGCCGCCGTCACGGGGCGCGTAGGTATAATGGTGTCGTGCAGCAACCGAGGTTTCGACACGGTGGCGCGTACCCGACGAATTTCCTTCAAGGGATTCACCGTCAGCTGAGTGATCGGAGCTGCTGGTGTTAACTCTGCCGGCGAAAGCGCGCTCGGCGTCTCCCCCGGTTGGTTTTCATCCGTTGCTGGCTCAGGGGAATCTGTGTTCGCCGGTTTGTTTGAGGAGGGTTTCGATCGGTCGGAAGGTGGCGTGGGTTTTTCGGGAGTAGATTGTTCTGGGGAGGCATCCGGGGTTCTTTCATCGGATGTCTCAGGGGAAGCGGTGGCGTCAGCGGCAGGCTTCGCGGTGCTTTTAAGTTTGTTCTTGGTGGGAACTTCCGGCTTGGGTGCTTTTTTCTCCGGTTGCGCGGAAACCGCTGAGACAGGCAGTGCGTCATCCGGCGGATTATCTGCGGCAGGTTTTTCCGTTGGCGTGGTCTTCGGCGGTTTCGAACCAGTGGGCGATTTTTTTGCGCGGGCGGCGGCGGCTGCAGCGGATTTCTCTGGCGTCGTTGCGGCGGTTGGCTCGGGGCTTGCTGAGGTATCAGACGACGCATCCGCCACTACGGCCGATTGATTGGTGTCGGTCGGTGCGGCGGAAGGCGCGGGTGCCGCAGAAGCTGCCGCAGGTGCAGTCTGGGCTTTAGGTTTTTTCGTCGGACTGGCTTTCGTCTGATCGGTGGTGGGCGCAGCCGCGGCCATGGGGTTCGCTGGCGCTCCTGCTTCTGCACCGGGCGCAATCACGGCGGGTGCTGCTGGGGTCGCGTACGGGGTGGCGGAATTTTTAACTTTCGCGGGCTGGTTTGATTTTTTCCCGCTAGTGACGAGGGCTGCGGCGGCGTTGGGGGATTCGTCTGCTCCGGCGCCAGGCGCCGCCGTGGCCGATGATTCTTCGGGCGAGGCTGAAGGGGCATTAGGTACGGTCGTTGGGGAGTTTTTGTTCTTTGCCGTACTCGTGGAAAATGGGGGTGCGGTATTTTCCGCTGCGCTCGATTGGTCGCTTTCATCGGGTGCGGAATCGGGCGTGGTCTTACTTGGTGGCGACCCCTTGTCCGCTGGCTTCGTGCTATTGGTGGGTTTGACGGCAGGAGCCGCCGATTTGTTGGTAGGCTTGGGCTGTTCTTGCGGCGCGCCGGGGAGTTTTGTCTTAACGGTCGGGTCGGTGCTGGTCGGCTCCGTCTCTGCCGCAGAGGAAGATGCCCGTGCGGTCTCGGGAGATCGCGATAGAGTGGGGCTCAGGGCGCTGCTGGTTTTATCCGGAGTCTGCGTCAGTGGGGTCGTTATTTTCGGTTTCGTGGTCGTTTCAGGAGGAGGCGTCCACGTTCCTTCATCGCTAATCTTGCGAGTTTCTCTCGAGGTATTGTTGACGTCATTGATCGCCAGTTTTCCGGTCGCCGTCTGCCAGCCGACTGACGTTTTTATTGCCGCCACAGGCTTGGGTGCCGGACGAGCTGCGCGCCAGACGCAACTGCCAATCAGCAAAAGGAGCAGCAGTAATCCGGGGACGTAAAATTCACGACGTTGGTACCAAGGACGGGGTTTTTCTTTCGCCGCAGGAGAAATTTCCGCCGAGTCAGTGCTGCGGCGCAACGTCAGGCTCGTGATCGCTTCGTGATCCATCGTCACCGCCAGTCCGGTGGGCGAGAAATCAGTGCGCTCCGTCACGCGCACGCGGTAAGTGCCGGGGGGAACGTTCGGGAAATGAAAACTGCCATCACTGCCGGTTTTGGTCTGAGCGACACTGCTCCCCTTCGCGAGTTCGAGGACGACGTTGGCCCCGACCAACCGTTCCTCGCCGGCGAACACCGTGCCGCTGATCGCTTCATTTTGCGCATCGAGCGATTGAGGCTCAGCGGCGTCGGAGGCGCCCCAGCTATGTAGCATCAGCCCCGTTTCCGTCCGGCATATAAAGCGTGTCAGGGCCGCCTCTCGCTGCGCCATCAGCTCCTCGATCATTTCATTCACGGCTTCTTGGACTTGTCTTTCCAGGGTCGCGCCTCCTCGGCCCGAAGCATCGACATCGCGGTCTCTTTGGGAAAACGTGAGGGCGAGCAAACGGTTCGCTTCCGTCAAGCGCCGGCGAATTTCGGCCAGCTCAGAGGCAGTCACCGGGCGGGATTCGGAGGCTTCGCGCCAGGACCAAGCCACGTTCCCGCTGTCGGGTCGGCGTTGTGGCGTGATCAGCAACGCTCGAAAATGGGCGGAGAAAAGATGCCAAAACTGGTGAATTGTCCGTGAGCCGATCCGGAAGTTGACGGCCTGGCCTTCGATTTCCGCGACCATTCGACGCATGATGGGGGCCGCACTCATGACGATATTTAGCGGGGCTCGAAGCTGCCCGGAGTTTCTGAGAGCAGGGTGACAAGTCGCCAGCGATAGGTCTGGCCCGGTGCGAGGGTGGAGGAAATCTTGCGGGTCAACTCCGGTGAGGCCGCATCCGAGAGCGCTGTCTGCGCGATCACATAATCACCCCCCGGCAAATTGATCGTGAGCGTGGCGCGGACCGGCACGTGGGCGTCGCGGACCGATTCGCCGGAAGGCCGGTTGATGGCGAGGTGCCACACGTAGTCAGTCTGGTTGATAATCACCAAGTGCGCCGGTGGCGGTGGCGCGGGCAGAGTCGGTGTCGGGGTGGCGCAACCAGCCAGTAACCAGCAGCACGTCACTATCGCCCAAAATCTTCGGGTTAGCGCCGCAGTTTGCAGGAACTGTGAGAGTGGAGCAATGCGCCCGGTAGCCACGACTCCACGACATCGTCATCTGTCCGTCCTGTCCAGTCTGCAACGGCGGAGGGGTTTGTTCCTGATCGAGGCATGAAAAGGACAGCCGCTGTTTTTTCGAAGCACGGTGGAAGGCTTTCTGCCCCGACAGATTGCGTCCGAGAAATACTTTTTTTGAAAAGGTCTTGTAGAGGCGAGCCCGCAACGCCAATTCAGGGAACGGCCCCACGCCATTCTCCTCCTCGCTTACATGAACGAAGACCTCCTCAAAGCCATCCACCAAGAACTCGTGGCGATCCGCCAACTCCTCGCCGAGGGCAAATCCGCCGCGTCGGCGCGCAGCACGCCGGCCCGGACCAGCACGAGCGCCAGTGCGCCGACCTCTTCGTACAGCGGCGGCGGCGACGCGCCGATTCCTCAGCCCACGGAAATCGTGCCCAACGCGGGCGAGGTGCAGGTGCATTTCGGAAAAAATAACGGCGTGGCTCTCTCGAAACTGGGCGAGCGTTCCCTCTCGTGGTACGCGCAGGAACAGGCCCCGCGGCTCGACAGCACGGGCAATCCCTATCCCGCCCGCCCGCAGGAAATCACTCTCCGCAACGCCGCCCGCACGCTCTGGCACCAAAACAAAGGCACCCTCGGCGCACCCGGTGCGACGATCCCACTCCCGACCGAAGCCTTCGCGGAACCCGCCGCCGCGCATCCGTCAGACGAAGAAGCGTTGCCGTTCTGAGCAGGGATTGCCCGGTCGCGCCCGGCGACGACCCGGCGTTTTAAAATCCACAGCGGCTGATGATGCGACTACGCGTTCTTTAAAGACGCGTGCTTTGAAGAGGGCTAGCCGTGTTTTGTTTGTCTGAGCCTAAATTCGACAATACCCGAGAGACACGAATTGCACCGATTGACACGGATGAAGGAGATGCCGAAACACCACCCCTGATTGAGCTTCACCCGCAAGGTGAAACCCCGGGTTGCTGCAACTCATTTTCCTCCGTGCTAATCCGTGAAATCAGGGTCTCTCATTGAGGAAAAATCCCGCAGAATCCGCCGGCTGGATCCGGCCTAGGCCGGCGGGCTGTAGCCCTTGTCGCCGCCGAGTTTTTGGTAGCGCTGCCAGACCATGAAAAAAATAATGGCCCCGAGCAGGGCGACGCCACTGCCGAGATACATCGAGTGCCGGTAGACGCGGCCGGTGGCATCCAGGAAGGCGCCAAGCATCGGGGGGATGGTTATGAAGCCGATGGAGGCGACCAGCCCGGCAGCGGAAAAAAACTGGGCAAACTTGGCGCGGGGGTAGAGCCGCTGGCCCAGCGAGGCGGTGCCCGTGTAGAAGATGCCGCTTATAATTGCATGGGTCACAAACGCGATGGAGAAAAGCGCTGGCGTGGTGGCCACCGAGCCGCCCCACAACATCGTCGCAGCATAGGCTGCCAAGGAGACAACCCCGAGGCGGATCGGATGATATTTGTCCGCGAGCGAGCCCAAGGTGTAGGAAATCACCAGGGAGACGCAGAAGCTGATGACGAGCAGCTTGCCATACTGGTCCATGTTCATGCCTAGGCTCTTTGCATAAAAGACGCTGAAGCTGTTGACCGGGGCGAAGGCGATATTGCCAAAGGTGTAGGCCATGAATACCCAGCGGTAGTAAGGATGCGTGTAACATTCCTTGAAATAAGCCTTCACGGGATCGAGCACCCGGCGGCTCACGGTGAGATTCGGGCCGGGCGGCGGAGGGGGTGGATACTCGCCCTCTTTCACCATGAAACACATCATCGTGAAGCCGACCCCAAAGAGGACCCCCAGACCGAGGCAGATCGCGACGTAGTGAGTCTCAGAGTAACCGATGAGCCAGAAGTTAAAAATGATCCCGGCAAACAGACTGACCGCCCGGAACAGGCCAAAAAAACGGCCGATCACCGCCGAGGGGACGACGTCATTGATGAGCCCGTAAAAGATCGCCTGAACGATGGTCTGAAAAATTTCAAAGATCGTCCAAAAGAACCCAAAGGCCAGCAGGCGGCAGGCAACCTGCCCCGGCGAGCTGGCACCCAGAGCGGTGTTGAACCAGTCGCCAATGAACCCGCTGCCGGCTAGGCCGAACATCGACACCGCGACGAATGGGGTGGAGACAATCAGGTAGGGGATGCGGCGACCCCGGGGCCCGCGGTGGTTGTCGGACTTGACGCTGATGATGGGGCCCAGAATCAGGCCGAGGGCGGCCGGCACGGAGCCGACCAAGAGACCGACCAAAAAATCACTGGCTCCAAACTGGCGGAGCATAAGCTGGCCGACGGGCACGACGGCGCGTTCCTTCATCCACCACGCAAAGTCGCCCCAGAGGAGCCAGAGAAATAGGGCGATGATGCCGGCGCTGGTGTAGGTGAGAGTGCCGACGTGCCAGAGTTTCTTTGGCGTGTCAACTTGGGCGGGGGATGGGGCTGGGGCTGGGGGCGGGGGCGGGGTTTGAGAGGACATCAGTTCCCGGGACCAAGAAGAAATGGAGGCGGCAATGCAACAGTGAAGCGTCGGCGGCGGCACATCACGCACGGCTGATTCATTCAAATTCCTCCGAGACCTCCTAAGGGGGGCGTCTGGCTGGCAGATGCCCGAGCGAGGACGGAGACGCGCGTGCCCGGTCTGTGCAAGACGCAGGCCCTGCTAAACAACGGTCCTTGGCGGGGCAACCGAGAATTCCCTCTTGGGCGCGTCGAGAATGAATCAGCCTCAGTCATCCATATCCCGAGGAATGAGGGTGAGCTCAACTCCGTCGCGAATTAGGATAAAATACATTCAACGCGGAGAGCGCAGAGAGCGCGGAGCCTGACGTGATGGGGAAGTGGCACGGGTCTCCCGACCCGTGGGTATGGTTTTGCTAAGTGCGTGTAGCCTCGTTTGAGGGCGCAGCCCGAAAACGGGGCTACAGGACACCGCGCTTTCGCCTGCGGCTCAAACGCGGCTACACTCCGGCACCCAGCGCGCCCGGAGGTCGCGCTCCACCTCTACACAGTTCATCCGGGGGTCAGCGAAAGGGGTCGGGCTTGGTGGTTTGTGGTGACAGAGTGCGCTTTCGATGTCGGCACGTGTTTAGGCCAGGGCGAGTCTTTCCTTGGCGAGGTCGGAGAGGGTCTTGCCTTGTTTGCGGGCGGTGGCGCGGAGGCTGCGCACTGTCTTGGGGTAAGACGGGAGCCGCACGGGCTGGCGGCCGGAGGTTTACGGCCGGCCCCATTGCGGACTCCGGCCCAGCTTGGGGCGCGCGCCTTGACCTTGCTCAGGTCGGGCAGCGGTGTGCCATTGAGGCTGGTGAGGTTGGCTTGATAGCCCTCGGCGTCAAAGACCGGGGTTTTAGAGAATTTGGTTTTTCCAGTGGTTTTCATCATAGTCGTGTCCTTCCCTCCAGTAGGCGGCGCCGATGAGGCGGATGATGCCGTTGGGCCGATGGGTGTAACGCACGTGGAGGATGCGCGCGTCCACTTTGCCGCCGCAGTTGTTGGCGCAAACTGGCTTCGCGGGAGCTTGGCCCTCCGGAGGAATGGCCATACCGTCGTTACCGGACAGGCGGGGGGGGCGGCGGCTCGCCCTGCAGTTGCGCGGCGAGCACGCAACCTACGGGTGGCAGGCGTGGCTTAGACCAAGAGCAGGGCCGGTGATTCGAGTAACTGCTTGAGCGCGCCTAGGAATTGGGCACCGACGGCGCCGTCGAATACGCGGTGGTCGCAGCTGAGTGTCATCGTGAGCGTTTGGCCGGCGACGATTTGGCCGTTCTTCACGACGGCCTTCGCGACGGTGGTGCCGACGGCGAGGATCGCGGCGTTGGGCGGGTTGATGATGGCGGTGAACTTCGGGATGCCCATCATGCCGAGATTGGAAACGCAGAAGGTGCCGCCGGTGTATTCCGCGGGGGCGAGTTTCTTGTCCTTGGCTTTTTTGCCGAGGGCTTTCACTTCGGTGCTGATCTGGAAAATGGATTTCAGATGGGCGTCGCGCACGACTGGGGTGATGAGGCCGTCATCAAGGGCGACGGCGAAGGCGACGTGGGCTGCGCCGTGAGCTTGGATGGCAACGGGTGCGGTACCAGTGGCCGCAACCCATGAGCAGTTGACGGTGGGGACGCGGCGGAGGGCTTCGGCGCTGGCCTTGAGGATGAAATCGTTGACGGAGAGTTTGACGCCTTCTTTTTCCAAGCCGGTGTTGAGCTGGGCGCGGATGGCGAGCAGCGGCTCGGCGTCGATCTCGATGTCGAGATAGACGTACGGAATCGTGGTGGTGGATTCGACCATGCGCTTGGCGATGACGCCGCGCATTGTGGAGACGGGGGCGAGGCGGTCTTCTTGGATGGGACCTTTATTTGTGGTCGTGCCGCCCGCAAACCGGGACGGGGGCGCCCCGGCTCCAGTAGCGGCAGCGGCGGACTTGAGGAGAGCGGGATTGGCGGCGGCGGCGAGGACATCGGCTTTGACGATGCGGCCGTGTGGGCCGGTGCCGGTGATGCGGGTGGCGTCGATTTTTTGGTCGGCGGCCATTTTCTTGGCGAGAGGGGAGATGTGGAGGCGATCTGCGGAAAGCTGAGAGCTGAGAGCTGAGGGTTGAGCGCCAGCAACCGGAGCTGGTGCGGCGGGCTTGGCTTCGGTCGAACTTGGCCAGCCATTCGATGCGGATGCCTCGCGGGGTGAGGGTACCCCGGCCACAGGGGGCGCAACTGGGGTTGGCATGGCCTCGGTTTTCGGTCCTCCGTTCTCTGTCTTCGGAGTCGGGGCGGGTGCAGCGGGTGCTTCAACGGTTTCGCCGGGTTTGCCGAGGGCGCAGAGGGCGGCACCGACGGCGATCTGGGAACCGGCGGGGGCGAAAATCTTAATGAGGGTGCCGTCGAAGAAGGACTCGAGCTCCATCGTGGCTTTGTCGGTTTCGACTTCGGCGAGCATGTCACCGGCTTTCACGGCGTCGCCTTCTTTGCGGAGCCATTTGATCAGCGTACCGACCGTCATGGTGTCGCTGAGTTTGGGCATTTCGATGATTTGGGACATTTTGAGGAGGGAGTGGGAAGCGAGGAGGGAGGAGTGAGGAACTGGCTGGAATCGAGGAGCGAGAAGCGCGATGTGAGAATTGATGCAATTGGGTTAAAAACGGAACGACCGCAAGTGGGTGGTCAGTTTTCCTCTGCTCGATTCCCGCTTCTCGCTTCTGGATTCTTTATTATTTCAAAGTATCCAGGGCGGCTTGGTAGATGCTTTCGACGGTGGGGAGCTGGAGTTTTTCGATGGGCGGCGAGTAGATCGCGGGGGCATCGATGGAGTTGAGTCGCTTGACCGGGCCGTCGAGGTGATCGAAGGCTTTTTCCTGGATGAGGCAGGCGACCATGGCTCCGACGGAACAGAAGGGTTTGGCTTCCTCGACGTAAAGGGCGCGGTTGGTTTTCCGGACGGAGGCGAGAATCGTCTCTTCGTCGAGCGGACGAATGGAGCGGAGATCGACAACTTCGGCGTGGATGCCGTGCTTTTCTTTGAGGAGATCGGCGGACTTGAGGGCGAGTTGGATCGTGCGGCCGTGGCCGATGATGGAAATATCTTTGCCGTGGCGGATGACTTTGGCGGAACCGAGCGGAACGAGATGTTCGCCGTCGGGAACTTCGCCGCTCTCGCCGTAGAGGAGCGTGTTTTCGAGGAAGATAACGGGGTCGTTGTCGCGGATGGCGGACTTGAGCAGGCCCTTGGCATCGGCGGGCGTGGAGGGCACCACGACTTTTACGCCGGGGTGATACGCGGCGATGGACTCGGGCGTGTGGGAGTGGGTGGCACCGACGTTGGTGCCGCCGTTGGCGGGGCCGCGGAGAACGATCGGGCAGTTGATCAGACCGCCGGACATGTAGCGGACGTTGGCGGCGTTGTTGAAGATCTGGTCGAACGCGACGGAGTAGAAGCTGAAGAACATCAG